>Ga0182736_1000819_pt1 | contig 38710 bp, 33 predicted proteins | sample eDN5th30CKraftBY_FD_128882 | JGI IMG/M metagenome (GOLD analysis project Ga0182736, IMG submission 128882) | Enriched backyard soil microbial communities from Emeryville, California, USA - eDNA 5th pass 30_C Kraft BY (version 2) (version 2) | ecosystem: Environmental > Terrestrial > Soil >... | reverse complement strand
TCTCTGAAACCGGTCACGAAATCATCAAACGGCTCGCCGCGAAAAAATTGAACGTGGTCTCTCGACCCTCTCACACCGGACGCAAAGAGATTTCTCTTCGCGTCCGTTTCTGTTTTGGAATCCAGACCCGTTTGGTCGATCCTGTGGCCGCGCAGAACGTCTTTCCCTCGATGAAACTCTCAATGAAACAGGGGGTTTCCACGAGTCAGTCCGTCACAGGCATGACGAAACCGCTCGAGTTCGACGGCCCCTCACGACGAGTCCAGCCCCGGCCATCTCGCTTCAGGCACTCGCAAATTGGCAAAAAGCAGAAGTCGTTCTCAATCGACCGGTCGATCGAGAACGACTTCTGCTTTGTCTTCTGTTGCGGAAATTCGACGGTGCCAGTAGCTGGCCAGCATGGAGCTGGTCACTGCTGACCAGGGGCCGAACACGGCGGAGCCCAGTGCCATGCGAGGGCTATTCAAAACATGCAGCGCCAGCCCGGTCGCCATCCCTCCGTTTTGAAGACCGACTTCGATCGCAACGGTTCGGCAGTCGCGGGGATTCATTCCCCCAAGGAACGCGGTTGTGTATCCCAGTATGTAACCGGAGGCATTGTGACAGGCAGCTGCTGCAAACAGCAGGAGCCCGACTGACATCAAATCATCGCGTGCCAAAGCGATTGTGATGGCAATAATCAGGCAGATGGAGAACATTGCCACCGTGGGAAGCACACGGGTCAGACGAGTGACGATTTGCCGTGCGAAGTGATTCAGTGCCATTCCGACGAGGACCGGAACGAGGATCATTGTCACGATGGACAACATCATCTCAGGCACGTTCAGATGAATCTCTTTCCCCGCCAGAAACTTGAAGAACAAGGGGGTGGCCAGCGGGGAAACGAGTGTCGTACTGATGGAAAACGTGACGGAGAGCGGGACGTTGGCTCGAGCCAGATAACAGATGACGTTCGACGACACTCCTCCCGGACAACAGCCGATCAGAATCAATCCGGCGGCGACTTCCCCTTCCAACTGAAACAGCGAGACGTAAATCCAGGCCAGAACCGGCATGATCAGGTACTGTGCGACTGTCCCCAGAATGACCGCGCCGGGACGTTTGAGGACACGTGCGAAGTCCTCCATCGTCAGTGTGAGTCCCATCCCCAGCATGACCAGCTGGACAAGCGGCAGAATCATCTGCTTGGGAGCGAACCCGGACCAGTTCCATGTGTACAGTTTCGGAAAGAAGAAAGCGCTGAAGCCGAAAATCAGCACCCAGCCCACAAAGGGGATTTGCGGGACAACCCGCCGGAGTTTCACCAAGGGGAGAGACATCACTGGCATGGCTTCCTGATCAGGTGAAGTCGATCCCGACATCATGTCTCCGCAGTCAATGAAATCCAGCGAGTTCTTCTTGATCAACAATTCTCAATCAATCAGCAGTTCGTTGACTGGGACGATTGCAAGTTCCGCGCTGTTTATGTTGGCACCACTGCGACCGCCGCTGTTGGAATAGCCGATATAAAGCTTTCCTTCTTCCTCGATGGCATAAGGATAAGACAGGTTACCGTGCGGGTTGGAATCTGTCTTTCCGTCCGACATGACGGCGTCGCGGATTTTGAAGACTTTCGAGAAGGTCTCTTCGCCCGGTCGACTGACGGCAATCGTCAGCGGAGCACGTCGCCCACCGGTATTGGCAGTGGTTGTGCAAATCAGATAGTTCTGACCATTCTTGAGCGTTCCCGCATAGGGCTTCGATGTGACCATCGGCAGATTACTGGGAGCAAGTGAATTCCAGGTTCGTCCGAAGTCGTTGCTGGATGCCATCAGGCCGATGGCCCGGGAACCGAATCGTGAAATGTTGATGACCCGCTGGTCATTCACGATGACCGTCGACTCTCCCCAGATCTTCTCATCCGGATTGATCGCCTCTTTCAGAATGATGACGTCCCAGCGAGTCAGATCATCCCCGTGGCTGATGGCGACTGCTGCGGGAACTTTCCCCTGATTGAAGTGATCGGGAACACTCAACCCGGCCATGATCCAGTTGCCATCTTTCATTTTCAACGGTTCCTGCATCGGCCAGAACCCGTCACGGGCAACGATCCCTTTTTTCTCCCATGCATTTGTCGTCTCATTCAGAACATAGGCCCGGGTGTGAGTCGACTGAAGATGTCCTTGAAATGCCCCGAGAAAAGCCCAGAGTTGACCGTTGTGCGAAAGAAAGACTCCATGACTGACGGCCAGATTCGGCTCGTCACCGTGATCAATCGTGAACAGCTCTCCCCAGGTTTTTCCCGCATCGGAACTGATCCTTCCACGGGCTTCTTCCTCTGCGGTATTCTCCGGGCCTTTGTTATGCCCGAACGAAGCATACAGTTTTCCCTTGTGCCAGCAGAGGGCGACTCCATGCAGGAATCCGTATCCGCCATCAATGTCCGGTTCATGTTGTTTGATGACCGAAAACACGACATTCTTCAACGTCTCGAGTTCATCGGCCTTGGGAAGAGTTCGTTGAGGATTCCAGAGAATTCGCTGCGAGTCGTCACGAGCAGTGTCTGTCGCAGACTGTGCAAATGTGTGACTGTTGACAAACAGAATTCCGATGATGAAGAGACTTGTCCGGAGCGCCGGCAGGATGTTCATGGTATCTTTCCTGAGATGAGAGGGCGTTATCAATGGCCGATCCGTGCGCAACGAATCAGATGAGATCTGCGGCGGCCAGTGCCTCACGGATTGGACCTTTCTGCGTCTCGGACGTCACTGGCATCGGTGGTCGCGGAACTCCCCCGTGCCGCCCCTGCAGTTCCATGCAGTAGCGAATGTTGGCCGGAAGATTGTCATCAAAGATGGCATTCCAGATCGGCAGAAGTTGCTCGTGGATGATCCTTCCGGCCTTGTGGTCTCCGGCCTGACAGGCATTCCAGAGTTTCACGCACAGTTCCGGGACCGCAGTCAGAGTTGCGGCAATCGCACCGACGGATCCGAGGGCAAAGGACGGATAAAGCAATGCGTCAACGGCCGTCATGATCCGGGACCGGTTTCCAGCCATGATGAGCAGATCTGCCAGCAGTTTCATGTCTCCGGCACTCTGCTTCACGCCGACAACACCTGGAACTTCGTCAATGATGCGCGTCAGCAGTTGCGGGGACAGGTAAGTCCACGGCACGACGTTATAGATGATCACCGGCATTTCCGTGGCCCCGGCGATGCTCGCAAAATGGCGAACCATCGCATCGTCATTGGGGCGAAAGACATAGTGGACGGGAGTGACCTGCAGGGCCGCGACATTCAGATCCCGGACTGCCCGACCGTATTCGACGACAGCGGAAGTACTGTTCGCGATAATCCCCACGATGACCGGAACCTTTCCCGCGACTTCTTCAATGACCGTCGCCGTCACCAGTCGGGTTTCTTCTTTGGACAGAGTGTGTCCTTCTCCCGTGCTGCCGCAAACAGCCAGCCCATGCACTTTGGCGGTATCGACCAGATAGCGGGCTTCTTCTCTGAGCATCTCCAGATCAATCGAGCCATCTGGCCGAAACGGAGTGACCATGGGAGGGATGATGCCGTGAAGGTGTTCGTATGACATCGCAATGGGTCCAATCTGAAAGAAGAAGTCGTCACACCGCGCGCACGGCGAAGACTGCTTGAGTGAAAGCGGGAAAAATCAGTGATCGAAAACGCTCACCGTCATCGGGAACTCGACGCGCCTGGCGTTTCCGCAGGGACATCAAAGTCGTACTGTGAATTCTTTGCAGGCAGGTCGACGAGGATCTGAAAAGGAGGGAACAGGGAAGTGTCTTCATCGGGATTCGCAGTGCGAACACCGGTGTGCCCCAGTATGGTCACGACATGCGGGCCGCCGACGTGCCCTTTTCGGTCGCGAATCTGATAATGCCCCTCTCGAATGTCCGCGACTCCGACTGGCCCCCGGTTCCCCTTTGACTCGTCCGGTTCCAGCATCATGCTGCCGTGGGGAATCGGTTTCCCTGCATACGTTGCTTTTCCGGTGAGCAGGAATCGGTCTGGTCCATCCTGGGGAGACGGGCAGCCAGAACAGGCAATCAGGCTGACAAATGCCGCCAGCAGTAACCCCGCTGCCGGGCCGGGTGAACGGTTCGACATTACAGTCCTCCCAGAGGAAGGCCGTCAGCCCGTTGAGCCATTTGCCGGTAAACCGCTGTCGACATGTTCTCACTGTAGAACTGAATTGAACCATCCCCCAACAGGAAATGGCATCCACCGACATGCCAGCTTCCAAACACTCGGGTATGTGTCCCCACGACCGCTCCCAATCCGGCAGGGTTGGCGGAGTACGGTCCGACTCCGGGATCGTACTCCACCTGGGGAGCATTGATGGGATCAACGGCTGCTGCAACAACACAGACATGCGACGACGCACCCACATTTCGAATCGATGAAGCCCAGGTAAAATAGGTTCCGGTTCCCCCCAGACCATATGGTGTGTTTTTCCCTCGGGCGAACCACCATCGGGATTCCCCCACCATGAACGTGTTGGAACTTCCATCGGTGAGGTCCCGCATCCGCATACTGGAGTTCGTAAAGAGGACTCCGTTGTTGAAGAACACGCGGGAGTTGCTGGCATCCCCGGTCGTACAGAGTGCTGCGGACTGCAGTCCGCCCCCCTGAACACCACGGTAATTGGAATTTGGCTCGCCTGGACTCGAATTGGGATCCGATGGGCATTGGAATTTCGGGAGCGGGCGAACCTGCTGCGGTTCGTTTGTCAGTCCGGTGACATCATTTCCGATATTGGCGAACGTCCCATTGAAGTTGAACGACTGATAGCGCGGCGATTCATCGAGATAGGGAAGGATCATGACCGTCCAGGAAGCTCCCCGGCGCGCCGTGTCCGGCTGCGGACAGGCAGACGTCAGAACGATCTCCCCGGCCGGAAAGAGCATGTGGGTATCGTGATAGTTGTGCAGCGCCAGACCAAGCTGTTTTAATCGGTTTTTACAATCGGTGCGGCGCGCCGCCTCGCGGGCCTGCTGCACCGCCGGAAGGAGCAACGCAACCAGAATCGCGATGATCGCGATGACGACCAATAGCTCAATCAGCGTAAATCCGCGACGACGGACAGCTTTGTTCATCGAGAGTTCTCCTGTGCGATTCGGTCCTGTTGAAATGAATCGAAAACGAAAATCAAACCAGTACGGAAGTCATGGATTGTCGTGGCTCCGGTGTGCATTTCACAAGAGTGGGAACACATCACCCGGCGCGCGAATTCACATTGACTGACATCCGAATCACGATGAAGAGATTTCGCTTTCCTCGATTTTTGGCTATTCTGGGACATTGTGCGATCCGACCATCCAATTGACGGAATACACACCTCAGGAAAGTTGATCCATTATTGAATTCAAGGGATGGGATGCTTGAAAAGACATGAACATGATGCAGCAGGATCTCGCGCACTCCGCATCAAATTCATCAATGAAGGCGGCCACCAGCCTGCGGGCAATGCTCGAAGGGTTTGCCGCAAATCAGGCGGCAGAGCGAGTGAGGAACGGTGCCTCACCGAGCCTTGTCCTGCAACATTTCCGCCAGATGGGACAGGCCAGCGAAGAGGGGGATTATCCGGGGCTGGCAACAGTTGACCGGCAATTGCATCGGGCAATTGTCGAGCTGGCGAATGTTCCTGGACTTCTGGAAGCCTGGGAGCCTGTTTTTCAGGCACAGAATCAGTTTCGGACTCAGACGATCGATGTTTGCTGGCCGGACATCGGAGTCTTGTTCGAATCGCATCGGCCATTGGTGGATGCGATTGCCGCAGGAGACGCCGCCGGTGCCGAAGAATCGGCAAGAACACATCTTGATGCCGTCTGGTTTCGGCTGGCGTTGGCGACGTCAGATCAATCCATGCCAGAAGATCCGCTGGCCCGTGCGTGCGCTTACCTGGCATTCCATTTTCACGAGTCCGTTCTGTTACCGCATGTCGCACAAGACGTCGCAGGCTGCAGCACGGGGCATCTGGCCCGCCTGTTTCGTGAACAGACCGGCTTGAACTTCAGCGAGTATCTGATTGAACTCCGAATGCAGAAAGCGGCTCAGTTCCTGCAGCAGACAGACCGGACCATTCGCGACATCGCCCGACGAGTGGGGTATCGTGATCCCTCCCGTTTTGCGACCCATTTTCGCCGCCGTTTTGCTGAGTCTCCAACGGATTTTCGTCACCGATTATCACCTGCACCAGCAGTCCGGATTTCTCAGGGAAAATCACGTTGACTCCGTTGAATTCGGCGACGCGCCCCTCCAGTCTGGCGACCAGGACTCATGCAAAGACGTGAACGGGGCGACGAAATCCGTTACGGTCGAGCTCCTTGTTGCAGGGGGATTCCGGGGCCGGCGCGACTGAAAAAGAAAGCCGCTCAAATCGACTTTGAGCGGCTTTCGAAATGTGACTCCCGTTGATTCACTGGAGAACTCAGACGGTTTTCCAGCAGCGTTCTTTGGCACTGGCGAGCACCGCGTCACAGACTTTCTCGGTTTCCAGGGCATCCCGGAATGTCGGAGAACAGGGAGTTCCCTGCTCCAGACTTTTCAGGAAGTCCGCCACCTGATGCACGAAGGTGTGTTCATATCCAATCTGCAGGCCGGGAACCCACCACTTGTCCATGTAGGGGTGCTCACCGCTGTTGTCGGTGACATGCACACTTCGCCAGCCACGCAACGGCCCCTCATCCTGATAATCAAAGACTTCCAGGCGATGCAGGTCATGCAGGTCCCAACGGAGTGACATTTTTTCACCGTTGATTTCCAGCGTATAGAGGGCTTTGTGCCCCCGGGCATAACGAGTCGACTCGAACAATCCGAGCGAACCGTTTTCAAAGTGACACAGGAACGCACAGGCGTCATCAATGGTCACTTTCTGCCTGGCACCGGTCTCGGTGTGAACCCGTTCCTTGATGAATGTTTCCGTCATCGCTGAAACGTCGGTCACCTTTCCGTTCAGCCAGATGGCCGTATCGATACAGTGCGAAAGCAGATCCCCGGTGACACCGGAACCCGCGGCCGCTGCATCCAATCGCCACAGGGCATTCCCCCCTTGCGGCAGGTCTGCGTTGATCGTCCAGTCCTGCAGGAAGTTCGCGCGGTAGTGGAAGATCCGTCCGAGGCGTCCGGAGTCGATGATCTGCTTCGCGAATGTCACGGCCGGAACTCGGCGGTAGTTGTACCAGACCGTGTTGGCGACTCCGGCCTTCTCAACGGCCAGAGTCATTTCTTCTGCATCCGGAACATTGATCGCCAGCGGTTTCTCACAGAGAATCATCTTGCCGGCTTTTGCCGCGGCGATGGCGATTTCCTTGTGGAGATTGTTCGGCACGCAAATGTCGACAGCATCGATATCCGGTCGGGCAATCAGTGCCTTCCAGTCAGTCTCAATCGATTCATAGCCCCACTGATCCGCGAACTCCTGGATCTTCTCTTTACTGCGGGCACAGGCGGCCTTGAGAACTGGACGATACTTCAACTCCGGAAAGAAGTCGTTGACCCGTTTGTAACCGTTCGAATGGGTCCGGCCCATGAAGCCGTATCCGATGACGCCGATGTTGAGCGGTTTGGTCATTCTTGAGATCTCCGATGGTGTAATACGATTGCCAAAAACGATGACTCGAATCTCAGGCAAACAACCGTCGACAACGACCGTTTCCTGATGGAAATGTCACGATCCCCGACCTCGCTGGCTTCCGGCCGTTCCGCTTCCAGCGGCAGTCGACGGGGAGACTCAACGAAACGGCAACATCGTGCCGGGTTGCGGTCAGGGAACGGTAACGAGCGAATCCCCAGACGGAATGTTCCTGTCGTGATGGGTCGCGCGAGGTGAATGTATCAGGAACGACTGCGATGTTCACCTGAATCACCCCTGCGGCAGGGAAAGTCGACAGTCCTGATCCCGAAAACACCAAAGTGCCCCGGCGCGGCGCGTCAGTCGATCCGTTTGCTCTGCCGGGTGCTCGCCCGTGCTGTTTTGGATTGGTGTGTGTGTCGATGGAGGAAACGGGGCGCTCTGCGTGGCGGGGAGGGGGAATTCATTTCGCACGTTGCTCGACCGCCTGCAATTCGTCGGCCGTCAGTGTTCCGGGGGTGAGGGCCAGGTTCAGCCGTTCCGCCCATTCCCGCGTGAGAACCGGAATCAGGTCCTCAGCGGTCACCGCGGTCCCGGCCAGTTCCAGAATTCCGGGAAACTCCGGCGCCTGGTCTGATCGGCTGAGCAGAATACTGCCATGCTGCAGGATGGTTCCCTGACGTCGGCGCTGCGCGCTTCCAACGATTTTCTGATTCCCGATCAACAGGTCACGCTCGTCCCCACGGGAAAAACAGAGAAACGACTGATCCGCAAATGCCTCATCTCCCCGAAACCGGCATGACACTCCAAAGGTCTTCATCCCTTGAATGATCCCGGCATGAACGGCGTCGTAAATCTGTATCGGATCGAGTGTCAACGGATGACTGTTGGGGAGAACGCAGGAATACGTCAATTCCCGATCATGAAGAATGGCTCCTCCGCCGGAGAGTCGCCGGACGACATCCAACCCGTGGAATCGTTCCGGAACAAACTGTCCTTGTGCCGCCTGAAAGTGTCCCAGTGAAACGGTCGGTCGGGCCCACTGATAGAAGCGCAGCGTTGCCAGACCCTGGCGGCCGGAGTTGAGCAGCACTTCATCGATCGCCATGTTCCGCAGGCCGGACAAGGGAAGATCAATCAGCAGTCGACAGGGAAGCGGTTCAGTCATGGAGCCGTGTTTCAGTCATGGCAGTGCTTCACAATTGATGAACGGAACGCTGAATTTCGTCGGCAATGGCGTCGAGAGAGCGGAGCTGTCCGTTGTCTGTCACTGGAACAATTTTCCAGTTGGGACGGGATTCCGCCAGAGAGAGGTAGACCGCGCGAACCGCTGCCAGATACTCGGTATCGGACTCCTGCAGATCTGTGGTCTGATCGGTATAGCTCCGCGGCCGTTTCCGGCGAATCAATTCCTGTGAGACGTCGACCGGAATATCCAGCAGGATGACGAGATCCGGTTTCGGCAGCTTGAAGATGTCGTACTCGATCCGTTCGATCCATGCCTGTAACCGGGGACGTTCTTCGGTGAGAGCTTTCGCGGACTGATGGGCGACGTTTGACGGGACATAACGGTCCAGAACGACGAACTCTGAACGGATTCTTGCCTGTTCCAAGTGTTCTCGCGATTCAAACCGATCCCCGGCATAGAGCAATGACACCAAAAGCGGGTGCAACTGGTCCAGAGCCCCGAATTCCCCATTCAGAAACTCCCCGATGCGGGCGCCGAAGAAGGTTTCCTGATAGCGGGGAAAGCTCAACAGTGAGGAGGAACGTCCGGTGGCCAGCAGGCGTTCGTGGAGAATTTTCGCCTGGGTGCCTTTTCCGGACCCGTCGATTCCTTCAATGACAACCAGTGGAGCAGCATTCTTCACGTGACGGGGCTCTTCTTTGAGATCAATTTCAAGTCATTTGTTGACTGACGGATTTCCGGCGACCCGCCTGGCAAACGATCATCAATTCAACGCGGGGATTTTCGACGGAAACGTCGAACCTGCAATCCCATTGTGATCAGGAATCCGGGAACTCGCCGGAAGGTGCCGATCGGGGACGGTGTCAACGGCATGTCCCGCAGGAAGGTCCCAATTATCCATTTGCGAGCAGTTTGACGGCAGACTCTGAATTGGGGGCCACTTTGAAGTAGGTGATCAACCGGCTCGTTTCCAGAGTCTGGATCACTTCCCGTTGCAGGGAGCAGAGCACCAGCTGTCCTTCCTGCCGGATCAGTTCCCGGTGCAGTCCAATCATCCGGCCAATCGCTGCACTGGTCATGTAGCGGACATTGGAAAGATCGAGCACCATCTTCCTGCAGTACTGTTTTTCGATCAGGTCGTACCAGTCTTCATCGAGCTGTTCCAGATTCTCTTCCTCGCTCATGCGTGGCAGCAGAACCGTCAGCAGTGCCGTATCCCCCTGCCAGCGGAGATCGAAAAATCGGGAAGAGGAGTTCATGACACCGTCCATGACCAAGAGCGGTTTGCTCGGCCGAGTGCCCGTGCAGCACGGTGCTCGAACAGGAAGAATGCTGTTCTCCGCGTGGCGCGGGCGGGTAAATCAATTCACAAGTTGTTCCAGTGATGAGACCCGGGGAGTTTTTCCCTGAAAGCATCTGCTCTCAGAGACAGGACGATTGAGTGGTGTGACCACTCTGTCCTGACAGGTTTGAAGCTCCACTAGAATATTTCCATCAGACATCTGGCCGATCCGGCACGCGGGCACCAGCGTTCTGATTGGTGAAACGCGCGCTGCGCGGCCACATGATAGACCGAACCGGTCTAGGATTCCAGGCGTTCTGCCAGAACGTCATTGCGTGTGGCGGAGACCCCGCGACACCAGACGAACTTCCCCATGTCCGCTTCTGTCCCCGGGACCCTGACCGGGAGATAGTAGCGATCTGTTCCCTGCAGCCAGCCTGGCTCCTCTTCGCAAACCCGTTCCACCAGCACTTCCAGTGGGCGCCCCAGTTGCTGTTGATAATACCGCAATGCCAGATCCCGTTCCAGAACGGCCATCCGTTCCATCCGGTCTTTGCGAACCCGTGGGTCCACTTGATCTGGAAAGGTTGCCGCCGGAGTGCTGCGGCGCGGGCTGAACGGGAACAGATGAATTTTCATGAATTGCGCCTGCTCACAGGTTCGCATTGTTTCCAGGAACTCGTCTTCGGTTTCACCGGGGAACCCGACGATCACGTCGGTTGTGTACGCGACATTGGGAATGAGCTGCCGCATCCGGTCCAGTTTGTCCAGGAATTTCCCGACGCGATAACGCCGACGCATCCGCTCCAGCACAGTATCTGATCCGCTTTGCAGTGCGGGATGAAATTGCGGGCACAGATGCTCACAGTCCGCAGCGGCTTTCATGAACTCGTCATCCACTTCATTCGCTTCGATGCTCGACAGCCGCATCCGCCAGTTCCCGGGGATGGCATCGAGTTTGCGGAAAAGATGCCAGAGTCGAAAAGGGGGGAGTCCGGATTTCTTACGAGTGGTGTCGACACCGTAGTGGCCGACGTGAATTCCGGAAATCACGATTTCCTTGTAGCCATTGCCGACGAGTCGGCGGACTTCCTGTTCGATGTCTTCCGGTGAACGGCTCTGCAGTCCGGGGCGGACCTGCGGAATGATGCAGTAGGTACAGCGCAGAAGACATCCGTCCTGCACTTTGACATACGCCCGTTTCCGGCCTTCGAAACTGCTGATGCCGTTCGGAAGATCATGAACCCCCTGTCGGGCCAGAACGTCAGGCAGTTCCCGTTTGTCCGTCACGACTTCAAAGACGCCGGGAAGCTTCTCCACTTCCTTCGGATCACGGGTGGCGTAACAGCCCATGACGATTGTTCGAGTCCCGGGATTCTGTCGGGCCAGCTGTCTGATCAGCTTGCGGGATTTCGCATCCCCTTCACCGGTGACAGTGCAGGTATTCACAACGCACAGATCCGCATTTTCCCCTTCGTCCGCTTCGCGGAATCCGTTCTTTTCCAGAGCTTCTTTCACCAGCTGTGTTTCGTACTGGTTCACCTTGCAGCCCAGTGTCACCAGGCGACAGGTTCGTTCTCCGGAAATAGGCAGGAGATCTGTGGTCATGCGCGTCCCGAACGGTGAATCAAAAAACAGTGAATCAAAAGTGAAAACAGAGAACCCCTCTCAGAAAACTGCCGAGAGAGGGGGTTCTCCGAAAAATCCGTCCGCCCGTCGCTCTTATTGGGTGATCACCAGATTCGGGAGGGCGTCCCGAAGTGTCTGCAATGCTCCGGAGGACACATTCGTCCGGGCAATCACCAGAGATTTCAAGTTTTTCAGGCCGGCCAGAACCGCGAGCCCGTCATCGTCAAAACCGGTTTCGGTCAACACGAGCGTCTCGAGCTTCGAGAACTTCAACAGGTCCTGTGCCGACTGCGATGTCACATCCCGGCACCCTTCCAGGTTGAGTGTCTTCAAATTGGACAGAGACGCCAGTGAAGCCACACCCGCGTTATCGAGACTGGCATTCCACAGGTTCAGATCCTGCAGCTTCGTGAACTGGGGAAGATGCGACACCCCGTCATTGCTGATTCGGGTTTCACTGAGATCCAGAGCCAGCAGTGTGTCGCGGGCGGCGACCAGGGAATCGAGTCCCGGTCCACTGACAGCCGTGTCGCGAAGAGTCAGGTCGACCAGCGGCATGTCTGCAAAGCTGGCGAGTCCTTTGTCTCCGACAACCGTCCGCATAACATTCAGAATCCGCAGCTTTTTCAAACTCTGCAGTGCGACCATGCCTTCATTTCCAACTCCGCAGTCTTCCAGTGACACCGTCCGCAGGTTGGTCAGTTTTCCAAGCGACGTCATGCCGCTGTCCGTCACGGCGTACGATCGCAGTTTGATGTCGGCCAGTTCGGTCAGGCCTTCCAGATGGACGAGACCGGCGTCACCGATCTGGGTGCAACCCCGCAGGTCCAGAACCTTCAGCTTCTTCAACACGGCCACATGCGGCAGCCCGTCATTGGTCGTCCGGGTATACAACAGATGCAGGCGGGCAAGGTTCGGAACAAACATCAATGCCTCGAGACCGGCATCGTCGACATTGGAGCAGCGCCGCAGGCTCAGGTCTTCCAGCTGAGGAGTTTTCTCCAGAAACTTCAGCCCGTCATTCGTCACGGTCGAATTCTCGAGACTCAGGATTTTCAGCGAAGGAAGCTCTGTGAACAGTTTGACCTGTTCGTCGGAAATGGCGGCCTTTTTGCAATCAGCGGCAACGACCTGTCCGGCGTCGTTGTTCTTCAGCAGAACTCCGAGGGCGTCCAGCGCTTTCACAGCCTCTTCGGATTGTGCGGGAACCGCTGGCTGAGCCGGAGCCGTTTCTTTAGGAACTTCCGTTTTCGGGGTGTCGGCCGGAGTCGGCATGGACGAGGCGGCCGGGGCTTCGGAAGCGGGCTCAGCCGCTGACGCCCCGGAGTCCTTTTGAGTTTCCTCGACCGATTTGACTTCAGGGGGGAGAGACTTTTCCAGTTGCGGCGGGCAGCCTGCTGCCAGACCGGCCAGAACAATTGGAAGGCTCCACTTTGAGAAACGTACGGAATTCAGCATGGATCCAGTTCACTTCAGCAATGAGAGATCAACAACAACCAAACGGCCTGCAGGCCGTTCCCATCAGACTCGACGGATTCCCGGCCAGAGAGTCGACGTCTGCAGGGAACGTCAACGACTCTTTCCCGGAAGAGGTTCATAGTATGGGGTTCACGGTAATGATGTTCACAGTGCAGAATCGTCGGAGAACGGGTCTGGAATCGCCGGAGAGACCCATCACTTTGACGTTTCCGGGGGCGAAGCCTCTACCGAAACTCCCGTGACGCTTCCAGCATGTGAGGAGAATGCCGTCACAACCGTAGATTAGAAACTTTCGTGGTGACCGTCGCGGGATTTCACAGGATTTTTCTCTGGAATCCGGGTTCGCCGCCGCCGCGTCTGATACCAGACTCCCGCTGCGATCCCCGCAGCCAGCAGCAGCACCCACCACACGGCATGCAGCGGCTCCGCGACGTAGTGCAGCGGTTCATCGGCCGGAATGGAACCGTGACCGGGATGTGCCAGCAATTCCGGTCTGGCAATTTGCAGAAACTGGCTGACTGCAGTGGCCAACAGGGCCATGAACGGCAAACACATCAAAGATCCTTACTCAGCGGAATCGTCCAGGACCGGCATGATCGGACCAGTGTCGGGAGTCACGGCCTGTTTTTCAAGTCGTCTGATCGACGTAACATCCGAAAGGCAAAATAGAAGTGGCATCCTCTCACCGAGACGTGACATGCGGGCTCCGTTCATCGCGAGAGATTCCCGCCGTTTGCAGCTCAGGCTTGGAATGCTTCGAAACGCCACATCTCCTGCGGACTGTTCGTCACGCCAGGGTCCGATTGTAGGAGTTCTTGACATCCGTTGCCGAACGGCACAGATCACCTGACAGAGAATGTCAAAAGTTGTGAACACAAAGGTGACATCCCTGAATACAGTCGCGATTCGTCCTTCGAAAGATCGGTTTCGATCACCAGTTTGTCTTCTTCGATTGTCATTCCGATGGGAGTTCACACTTCGATGAGAATCATCGCCATCAGCAGTCTCGGCTCTTATCATCGCTTTGTTCTGGAACAACTGCATCAGCGCTTCCCACTGACGGCCGTCATTCAGCCGCGCGGACTCTCAAAGACCACTCCGGTTTCCCGCACCGACAAATTTCGAAAAGGGCTGCGTCACCCGTTACAGTTTGTGGAGACGCGCCTTCAGCGCTGGCACAATGCACGACAATTACGAAAGTTTGAAGAGGCTCTGGAAAACGCTCTTTTCCCGTGCAGTGGCGAGTCATCAGGGACTCTCTTCGATTCGATCACTCAGACCATCGAACGGGATCAACTCAACAGCGTCCGTTGCCAGGAACTGATGGAACGTCTCGAGCCGGACCTGATCATCACTTCGGGATGCCCGCTGTTGCGTCCCGGGATTTTTGAGACTCCCCGACTGGGAACGCTGAATGTTCACTGGGGAATCGCGCCGGCGTATCGCGGAGAAGACACTCTCTTCTGGCCTCTTTACTTTGGTGATTTCACCCAGTTGGGCGGAACGATTCATCAGATCGATCAGTCCATCGATCGTGGTCCGCTCCTGTCCCAGTACTGGCCGGAGTTAAATCACACGGATACAGAAGAAACGATTACCCGGAAAACTGCCTATGGACTGGGGCGACAGATCGTCACAGTCGTCGAACAGATTGCGCAGCAGAATGCGATCCACGGAATTGTTCCGGAAGCCAAAGGGAGAATGTTCTCTCGGAAATTGAAAACGTGGCGGCATGACGTTGTTTACGCACTGCGACGGAAGGCGGGACAGTTAAAACCTTCATCACTCGCCGAACGGGAGTATTTCGCCGTCAGTCGCGAAAACAGAGCCGCGCGGCCGCGTCACGAACGGGTGACCGTCTGATGCGGAAATCCGGTCAGCCGGAATGCCGCTGAGTCATCGCTTCCCCTTGATAGCATTTTCGAAAAGCGGTCGGAGTCTGCTGAAAATGCTGACGGAAGTGCTTCGCGAACGAACTCTGGTCATAGAAGCCGCATCGCAGTGCGACCTCCGCGATACTGTACGTGGTCGTGACAATCAGATGCCGCGCCGCATTGATTCGAACCCGCAGGATGTAATCCCGGGGAGTCATCTGAAACAGGGCTTTGAAACGCCGGTCAAACTGGCTGACCGACCATCCGGCCTGCGCCGCAAGTGTCGTGACGGAGATTCGCTCTGAATAGTGGTCGAGAACAGATCGGAGAATCGGATCCATCTCGGCCATGGGGCGAAACTCGGTGCCGAACTGCTGGAGATCCCGCATCATGCCTGCCAGTCCGATGGCTGTGCCGTGCTGGTCAAACAACGGAATTTTGCTGGAAAGAAACCAGCGCAAGGTTCCCCGTTCACCCGGAACCAGCCAGACCTGATCCGGAAGCGGCCGTCCAGAGTCCATCACCTGCCGGTCTTCCGACACATACCGATCGGCGAGATAACGGGGATGAAGATCATAGTCGGAAAGTCCGACGATCTGTGATTCCTGCGCCAGCCCCCGCAGTGTCAACAGCGCCCGATTGGCAGCGATCAGCCGGCTCTGGCGGTCTTTCACATAGAAACAGACGCCTGGCAGATACTCGAACAATGTCGCCAGCTGCAGCGGTTCGCCAAGCTGGTCGAGAAACGTCTGCCGGAGAGTTTTTTTCTGTGCCATGCGCAAAAAATACCAATTTCGGATGAAATCATACAATCCCGATGTCGACGACATCCGTTACTGTTGCTTGCGTCCGCACAGGTTTTCGTTGTCTTTCCGTTGTCCAGAAATTGAAACTGGGGATCGCCCGTGAACAGCAGCACCTTTCAGATGACTCCGCAGACGGATGAACTCAACCAGATGGAGCGTGACCTGCGTTATCACACCGTCGTGAATGATCATCCACAGACACTCACGTCAGAGCAGATCGATGCCTTTAACCGGGATGGCTATCTCCGGCCATTCCGCATCTTCCCGGAGTCGGAAATTGCAGGCATCCGGAGCTATTTTGATGGTCTGCTCGCACGGGTTCTGGCCGCCGGCGGAGACAGCTATTCCATCAGCACAGCCCACCTGAAATATGGGCCGGTCTACGATCTGCTGACTCATCCCCGCATTGTCGCCCACGTGAAAGATCTGCTGGGAGAGAACGTCGTCGGGTGGGGATCACATTTCTTTTGCAAGATGCCACGGGACGGCAAGCAGGTTGCCTGGCATCAGGATGCCAGCTACTGGCCGTTGAGTCCCTCGAAAGCGGTGACCGTCTGGCTGGCGATTGATGATGCCGATTGTGAAAACGCCTGCATGCGGTTCATTTCCGGATCGCACCATTTCGGACACCTGACATTCCGCCCGGGCAGTCCGGCAGATCACAGTGTCCTCAATCAGGTCATCGAGAATCCGGAACAGTACGGAACTCCTGTCGATGATCTTCTCAAAGCCGGAGAAATCTCGCTGCATTCCGACCTGCTGCTGCATGGTTCAGAAGCGAACCTGTCCGATCGCAGACGTTGCGGGTTGACGCTTCGCTATGCGTCCACCGATGTCAGAGCCGGGATGGACTGGAACAAAAAGGGAGTTCTCGTCAGCGGCAGCGACCCCTCGGGACATTGGGGGAATGCGGCACGTCCGGACGCGGAGTAACGGCGAGACCAGAAGAATGGGAGTGCCGTTTCTGGCGAGCCCCTCATTCAGCGTCAGTTGCATTCAGTGTCTCAGCTGCATTCAGTGTCCTGAAAGCACCAACTCACCCCCGACTCAGCATGCAGGCTACCGGGAGATCGCCGTCTGTTGCTTTGAGCCGGGTCCTGCAGTCTGCTTCACATTCAAAATCTGTTCGGCTCCGGCTGGCGGAATGGAGAGTGCCGTTTCCACATTTCGGACCTTCGAACTGGTGATGACTTCGCAGCCTTCCAGATCGGTACACATCAGCGATCCGAGGAGGATTGGATTCTTCAATCGACCGCGGATCACGACCCAGGTTCCACGTTCTGCGTCTGCGATCCGTTTCACTGCGTCCGTGGGACACCAGCAACGGACAAACGGCGGTCCGAGAATCGCGTTGGAGTGGAGTGCCGCATAACTCTCCTGCAGGATGATGATCCCGGTTCCACTTTCCGGTGATTCCGGATTTGCCTTGTCCAGAAATCCTTCCCAGATCATTTCCTTCCCGAGATAATCCCGAAACAGCCGTTCCCGCTGTTCAGCGGTCATTTTGGGGCGGCTTCCATCTGCGGACACCGCGAGCTGCTGTTCCACACGAGTTTGCCAGTCTGACAGGGAGATCGGGCTGGATTTGAGGAGATCTTCGACCGTTGCCGGAGACACCTCCGCCGGGAGCGTGACAACCGGGGTGTCCCGGACCGTCACCGAAGGGCCAAGCCAGTATGTGGCCCAGGCTTTCGCCAGCGCTGCCAGAATCCCGACAGCGATCGAACCGATTCCCAGTTGCTGGGCAATTCGGCTGGAGCGACGAAAAAAGGCTTTGCGATCCATCGCCATGTCACTTTCAAAAGGAGCCCATTCCACACAACAGGCAGAGCGTCCTGCTCTTGAGGGGATCGTCGCTGGTGGGAATGATGGCGAAAAGTTACAGAATTTCCGGTCTTTCACCAAGGCCGAAATCTGCCGGAGACGTCGCCTGAACCTGTCCAGTTCCACCATTGCCGAATTCCCGGACGCGTGCCAAACTATCTGAGCTTTCATCGGTCGCTGTAGAAGTTCTGCCGGCTTTTTCGTCGCGAAAAAGCGAACCGGTTGGAACCAGCGAACGGTGGAGATCCGAAGTGTCCCTTGACTGTCTGAATGATGGAATCCATGTCTGCAGCTGAACCAACGCGTGATTTGCTGGAAGTCTTCGAGAACCCGTTTCCCGGCAGAAACTATGTCATTGACACGATCTGCCCGGAGTTCACTTCGCTCTGCCCGAAAACCGGTCAGCCGGACTTTGGCACACTGACGATTTCGTACATTCCGGATCAAAGCTGCTTCGAGCTGAAGTCGTTGAAGCTCTACCTGCAGCAGTATCGCAACCATGGGGCCTTCTACGAACGGGTCACGAACACGATTCTCGACGATCTCGTCGCGGCCGTTGCTCCGCGATGGATGAAAATTGAAGCGGCGTTCACTCCCCGAGGAGGGATTCGCACGACCGTCATTGTTGAGCATCCATCGAGGTCGCTGTGACAACGGTTTCCTGCGCCCGACGTTCCCGATTCTGGACCGTCATTCTCGGGCTGTTGTTTTCTGTCGTCTGCCTGTTCATCGCCCTCCGCGGCATGCTGGGAGGACAGAATCCGCTGCCACAGATTCTCGCGGCGTTTCGTCAGGCCGATTACCGGTCTTTGCCGCTGATTCTGATCATTCTCGTCCTGTTTTACTGGCTGAAAGCGGTGCGGTGGAAACTTCTGCTCTCACCGGTCGGCCAGTTCCGGGCGGTGCGTGACCTGCTGGGACCGATCCTGATCGGGTTCGGATTCAACAATGTTCTTCCCGCCCGGATTGGAGAAGTGATTCGGGTGGGAGTCTTTGCCCGACAACAGAAGCAGTCGATCGCACTGACCGCCTCGACCGTTGTTCTGGAACGGATTTTCGACGGGATGGCAATCCTGTTCTACTTCGCGATCGGGCTGCTGTTTGTGGAAGGACTCGATCCCCGCATCAAGCAGGCAGCACTCGTTTTTGCGGCGGTTGCAGGAAGCTTCGTGCTCGGAGCCCTGGCCTATGTGCTCTGGACGGGACCGTTCATTCGCCTGTTCGAAGCGGTCATGCGCCGGATTCCACTCGTCCCGCAGCGGCTTACTGAAAAAATCAGCCGGGTTCTGGAACGGGGAGCCCTGGGACTGGCCGCCCTGAAAGATCCCCGGCTGGTCATCGTGATAATGGGACTGTCTCTGGTGAAATGGGGACTCAACGGACTGCTGGTGCTGCTCTCGCTCTGGAGTTTCGGCCTGCCGCATACGTTTCCCATTGCGATGGTGCTGCTGGGAGCGATTGCATTCGGAATCTCGATTCCCTCTTCGCCCGGTTACGTCGGGGTGATGCAGGCGATTTTTATGGAGGTCATGCAGTTCTTTACTGACAATCGCGAAGGAGTCTTCGCCGCTTCCATTTACTTCCAGTTCACACAATGGATTCCGGTGACCATTGCCGGGCTGACCTGTTTTGCCCTGACCGGGATGAGCCTGAAGCAAATCGAGGCCACTGCACCATCCACAGAACAACCAGCCGACGACACTCCCGTGGAATCAGATCTGGCAGCAAATTCTCAGCGCTGAACCCCCTCTGGTGAAATCGCAGTTGGACTTCTCCAGGAGTCTGCTGGAAATTCTTCAAGAAATCACAAAACCGAGTCATCCCGCAACATGTTATGAAAAATGAACTTGCGGTGATTTGACGTCTCCGGGCCCAGAAATTTTCTCGCCATTCTCCGGTAAAACGAAACAAAACATGTCGATCCTTTATGCGGTCGTCATTGATTCGTTCGGTTGCACAGGACCGGGAGCAATCCCGGCGAAGCGTGGCGGGCCGGTTGTCCAATGGCGGTTGTTCCGTATTCAGCAGCAACCAAAATCTGTTTCGTGCCGCTGACAGGAAGATTTCCCCCGTCACTGCCATGCAAAGTGAACCGTTTCATGAGTCGAAACGTACTCTCTGCAGGCATCAGGCAGAGCAGAGTGCTCTCGATCACCACATTTTGAAATGACTTCGTCCAAGCCAGTCATGGAAGCACAATACGAACATTTTTTGAAAGAGTTTGCACGGGACCGTTCCAAGCTGTTTCGATACATCCTTTCTCTACTGCCCAATCATGCTGACGCGGAGGACGTCTTTCAACGCTGCAGCCTGGTGTTGTGGCAGAAGTTTTCGGAGTTCGATCGTGAACGGAGTTTCTTTGCCTGGGCCTGTGGAGTGGCGTTCAACGAAGTCCGGTATTTCAACCGCCGGAATCAGCAGCACCGGCTGATGTTTGATACCGATCTGATGTCCGAGATTTCGGAAGCCCGACAGATTCAGATTGAATCGACCGGAGAAATTCTGTCGCATCTTTCAGACTGCCTGAAGCGGCTCCCTCAACGTGACCGGACGCTCATTCGCATGGCATACGGGAAGAGTCAGTCAATCAAAAGTTTCGCAGAATCCACCAGCGCCGCGCCACAGACAATCTATAACAACCTTGGTCGTATTCGCCGTCTTGTCCAGGCATGCGTCCAGAAGAAACTGGCGACGGGGTGATCAAATGATGAACGAACAGTCACCCGAGTTTCTCGAGCTGTTGAACGCAGTTCTCAATGACACGATCACGGCGGAAGAGCATGCTCGGCTCTGTACCGCACTGCGTGGAAATCCAAAAGCGATCTCCGAGTACCTGATGTCGATCGACCTTCACGCCGGCTTCCGGGAACTGGAAGAACGGAGTGAGGACGAAAGCACCGTCGCGGCATCCATGTTACCAGGAGTCATCATTCCTGAATCTGGAGAGACATCTTTCAAACCCGATCAGACAGTGCGATCCCGTCCTTCCGGGACGACGGGTCGACGTTCCGGGCGTCGAACATTCTGGGGAGTCGGAATTGGAGCCGTTGGCGTCACGGCGCTTCTCGCGGCTCCGTTCCTGTTTTCTCCCGGCACCGGGACAATTCCGAATTTCTCTGTCGGTCAGACGGAATCGCCTGGTGAACAGAAGAATTCAGAGCCGGAAGCCGCTCTCGTGCAGGCCCCTTCCGTCACGGAGCCGTCGGCGGCCCTCCTCTCGCAGGCAGCGAATGCCGAGCTTTTTTATGAGCAGGTGCCGCACATCGGTGCGCCGGTCAAAATGGGACATGAATACACCCTGGTCAAAGGCCTGCTGGAACTCTCATTCAACAACGGAGCGACGGCTGTCATTTCCGCACCGGCCGTCTTCACCGTTGCCGATGCTTTTCGCATTGAAATGAAAATGGGACGCTGTTCCGTCCACGCGACGGAAACGGCTACCGGATTCGAGGTGGTCACTCCGCAGGGACGTGTTGTCGATCTGGGAACCCGATTCTCCGTCACCGCAAAAGAAGCGGGAGAATCGGACCTGCAGGTGGTCGAAGGAGCGGTGATCTATCACCCGAAATCGGGAGAGGAATCCGGGAAAATGCTTCTTGAAGGGGAAGCCGTCCGTTTCCCCGAGGTGGCCCAGAAAACGGAAAGCATTCCGTTCAATCGCAACGACTACCAGAATGAATTTCCTGACCGTGTCATCTCCTATACCGCGTCGAGAAATCCGGACGGAACCGGAGTTCAGGACCTGGCGACAATCACCATTCAACGCGGGGGAGTTGTCCGAACGGTGGCTGCGGCAGACCTCATTGGAGTGGATGTGCTCCACTTTTCCGCCTATTCAAAAACGAGTAATGCCTGTTCCGGAAAGTCGGTTCCACCGAAGATTGATCAGCTGCTGACGAACAACCTCGCGCTGAACTGCGGGATCACGAACTTCGACCGGCCTCCGGGCCCCTATGAGCCGGCAGAACATTTTTCTGATTTCCGACAGCGTTACGGACTCGCCGTTCAGTTTCATGAACCGGTGATCAATGGTCCCGGATTAGACGTTGTGCTGTTCGAACTCCAGTCGTCCGCCTATCCGCCGGGGGGAGACCGGTTCTACCTCAGCCCGATCGAAGATCGAACGGGACTCAAGACGCATCACGTGCAGCAGTATGACATCACGATGCACAGTGCGAACGCGCTCACGGTCGCACCGCTGTTTACCCATGTGTTTGACAAACCGCAACGGACCATCGAATCGCTGATGAGTTCGCCGGTAAAGAGACCGTCCCAACTGTATGTTCCTTTCCGGGCACTGGCCGTCGGGATCGATCTCTCCGATCTTGGATACCAGGACGGGGCCAGTGTTCCTGGGATCTTGATTGAGGATGCTGACGAAGATGATTTTATCGCACCTGACATTGTCTTCATTGGCGGTCTTCCTCACGTTCGTTGAATTGTGATAACTGCACTTCGCGACTGCCGACGGCAGAACTTGAAATATGTGCCAGTCTGATGAGTTCCCGGCATCTTGATTTCTTATTCAGAGTCTGCCGGAACGGTCATCTTTATTTTTGTTTGTGACAACATTTTGCCAACTGCTATTCAGGAGACATTCGATGCCGACGTTCAGTCAAAGACGCAGGACCGCTTTCACATTGATTGAATTGCTGGTGGTGATTGCCATCATCGCGATTCTGGTCTCATTACTTCTGCCCGCCGTGCAGCAGGCAAGAGAGGCTGCCCGGCGCAGTCAATGTAAGAATAATCTCAAACAGCTTGCACTAGCCATTCATAATTACCATGACGTTTCCGGAATGTTTCCGATTGGTGGAACCGGACATGATGAAAACAACCCCCAAATCTCCTGGCAGGTTCGTGTTCTTCCCTATCTGGACCAGGCTCCACTCTTTAATCAACTTGATTTGGGAGGGACACTCGCCTCCAGCAGCTATTCCGGAGGTAATCACCGCAGAGTCCCCTTTCAGATTCTCAGTAACGGAAAGCAGTTTCGCGAAACGATTCTGCCCGTGACGAAGTGTCCATCCGATCCATTTGGATCCATCCGAAACGGTTGGGCGTTAGGAAGCTATGGAGGCTCGTCAGGGTCTCAACTCAATCCTTCGAATCGTCATACCGGTGTCAGTTGTGCTCCCTACACGAATTTTGCCAAAAAGACGACCGAATGGGGGGACTCAATTCAGAGATCGGACATTTCAGGAATCATTTCCCGACGTGGGGCAGCCATCCGAATCGCGGACGCCACAGACGGAGCATCGAACACCATTCTCATCGGTGAAGTGATTCCGATGTGTACCGACCCCGATGGGGGAGCCGCTGAACGGGGAGCCTGGGTCAGTTCTCGTACGGTGTGTAATGCTTTAGGTTCAACAATCACACCCATCAATGATTTCACCAGCTGTCGAGTGATGGGGGATTCCCGTCGGACGAATTATCCGACCTGTGCGACTCATGTCTCTGGAAATGCCTATCCGGAAACGGCATGGAATTTCGCCTTCGGCTTTCGCTCCAGTCACACCGGCGGGGCTCACTTCGCACTTGCTGATGGATCGGTCCGGTTTCTCAGCGAAAATATTGATCACGCCGGAGCTTATCAGCGACTTGGAGATCGAGCCGATGGAGAAGTCATTGGAGAATACTAAATTCTTCTGTACCCATCTCGGCGGTTTAATGTTTCCTGTTAGTCATCCTGGTGACAGGGTATGACTGACAGATTGTCTCTTGCATTCATTAGTATCCAGGAAGAAGCCAATGAATCAGATGTTGACATGTCTGCTCGGCTTATCCTTGTTGATGGGAAGCGGATGTTCCGGATCCGGCGATTTCCCAGAGATCGCAAAAGCTCATGGAACCGTCACCTACCAGGGAAAACCACTCTCTTCTGCGAATGTGATTTTCACACCGGAGTCGGGGCCTATTGCCGTGGGGACAACTGACGGACTGGGCCATTTTGAATTGCTTACACAGGGAAAGCATGGTGCAAAGATTGGAAGGCATCGCGTCATGATTCAGGCCACTGCACCTAAAGGGGGGCTCAATGCCGTCCCGGTTGATCCGATGACGGGGCGTGATGTGTCCGTAAAAATTGTGTCCCGTATTCCGGAGAAGTACGGAAAATCTCACCAGAGTGAATTAACTGCCAATGTTTCTCCGAAGGGGGAGAATTCCTTCTCCTTCGATTTACAGTAGCTGGAATGATGAATCGGCATTCTTTTACGAAACCTTATGTAATAGAGATCATAAGCATCGCGATCAGAAGTGGGATATTGCACAGCGAATGACATTCCGCTTCCTGCCAAACCCTTCCTGCCCCCACAGTGTTTGTCCTGATTGACAGGACGATCTTCCAGACCCCATTTTCAGTCGCCATCGGCGAGATCGCTCGCGGTGCGCGCACTGGACGGTAATCGATAAGACGCTCCACCATGAATTTACGTCATCGCGCTTTATTCGTCGCAACGACCGCCGGACTTCAGCTCCTGGGGATCGGTTCTCATCTGACAATTCAGGGGGGAGAACTGCCGACGACGGAACAAATTCAGTTCTTCGAAAAGTCCGTTCGTCCGTTGCTGGTGGAACACTGTTATAAATGCCACTCTGAAAAGTCGCAGAAGGGAAATCTGCGCGTCGATGGCCGCGGGCACCTCCTGCTGGGAGGAGATTCCGGTTCGGCATTCACTCCGGGGAAGCCGGGAGAAAGTCTGTTGATGGAAGCCATCAGGTACGAATCGTACGAGATGCCTCCTGGTCAGAAACTGAAAGACGAAGAGATTGCGATCTTCGAACGCTGGATCGAACTCGGCGCCCCCTGGCCGGGAGACGACGGGTCGATCCCGCAACGGGCCGCCGGAAAGGGATTCACGGACGAAGAACGGGCATGGTGGGCATTTCAACCGGTTCAGAATCCCGTGCTCCCGGCATTACAGTCGTTGAGCCAGTGGGGGAACGGCGGGATCGATCGCTTCATCGCCGCTCAGATGGAACAGCAGCAGCTGACTCCCGCTCCCGAGGCGGATCGGCAGACGCTGCTCTGGCGTGTTTACTTCGATCTGATCGGATTACCGCCGACTCCGGAAGAGGTCCGGAAGTTCGAGCAGGACCCGGATCCGCTGGCGTACGAGAAGGTGGTCGATGAACTGCTCCAGCGACCGGAATATGGTGAACGCTGGGCGCGGCACTGGCTCGATCTCGTCCGTTATGCCGAATCGGATGGATATCGGGCGGACCTTTTTCGGGAGCAGGCCTGGCGCTATCGTGATTATGTCATTCAATCATTCAATGAAGATAAGCCTTATGATCGTTTTGTGCAGGAGCAGATTGCCGGGGATGAGCTCTTTCCCGGAGACCCCGCGGCGCTGGTGGCAACCGGCTTCTACCGGCACGGAATGTTTGAATACAACGTACCGGACGTCAAAGGGCAATGGGACAGTATTCTGAATGAGATGACAGACGTCACTGCGGATGTCTTCCTGGGAATGGGGTTTCAGTGCGCCCGGTGTCATGATCACAAGTTTGATCCAATCCTCCAGAAGGATTACTTCCGTCTACGGGCCTTCTTCGAAGGAGTGCTTCCCTGTGATGACGTCCCGGCCGTGAGCCCGGACGATCTGGCCAGGTTCACCGCAGAGATGAACCGTTACACAGAGAAGACGAAAGAGATTCAACAGAAGCTGGATGAGAAACTGGCTCCGCACCTGAAACGTGTCTTTGAAGCCACAATCAAACGCTACCCCGATGATCTCCTGGCCGTCATTCGCAAGAATCCGGCAGAGAGAACGGCTTCTGAAACGCAGTACATGCAGTTCATCATGCGACTCGTGACCTATGAACAGGCGCGCGTGGACGGCCGCATCACCGGAGAAGAAAAAGATCAGATCCTGGAACTTCGTCGGGAACTTGCGAAGTTCGATTCTCTGAAGCCGGCCGCATTGCCACGCCCTCTCACCGTCCGTGATGTCGGGCCAATGGCTCCAGCGACGGTGATTCCCAAGAAGAATGTCGAAGTTCAGCCGGGATTCCTTTCCATTCTGGATCCGAACGATCCCGAGATTCCTGGCCGGGTAGACTCGACCGGACGCCGTTCCGTTCTGGCACGATGGCTGACCGACCAGGCGAATCCCTTGACGCCGCGAGTGATCGTCAATCGGGTCTGGCAATACCACTTCGGTCGGGGACTGGCAGCGAACAGCAGTGATTTCGGACAACTGGGGGACGTTCCGACTCACCCGGAGCTTCTCGACTGGCTGACAACCCGGTTTCTGGAAAACGGCTGGAAGTTGAAAAGTCTGCATCGTGACATTGTGACCTCGGCCACGTACCGGCAGAGTGCCAGCCATCCGTTCCTGGCAGAGTCCCAGTTGAAAGACCCGGTCAATCGGTACTACTGGAGAGCGGATGTCCGGCGACTCGATGCCGAGCAGATTCGAGATGCCATTCTGTTCGTCACAGGGAGACTGAACCCCGCTCGCGGAGGTCAGAGCGTGCAGGCGGACCAGCCGCGCCGTTCCATTTACACACGAGTCATGCGGAACAGTCATGATCCGTTGCTGCAGGCATTCGATCTCCCGCTGTTTATCTCCAGCACCTCGAGTCGAAACACGACCACGTCTCCAATTCAGTCGTTGCTGCTGATCAACAGTCAGACAATGCTTGCTTATGCCACTCAGTTAGCAGAGCGTTCCATCGCCGCCGGGCAGAACTCGACACCGTCCCCGGAAGCCGTTGTGGAAGCACTCTGGTTCACTCTGTTCGGGCGGACTCCGGAAGCGGAGGAACGGGCGGGAGCATTGGCTTTTCTCGAACAGCAGAAGCGGCTGCGACAGGATCTCCATGAGCAGGCCGCCTCTCTGCCCGACGTCGCAACCGGGAAAGTTCCTTATCGGGATGGCCAGGCGGTGCTGTTTCAGGCAGAGAAAGCCAGTGAGCGTTTCCTGATTCCGTCAGACGATCGACTGAATTTTTCTGACTTCACTGTCGAGATGTACTTCCAGCTGCGATCGATTTTTGAATCTGGTGAAGTGCGGACTCTGGCAGCGAAAATGCCCGGTCCCGGTGCGAGAACCGGCTGGCTGTTCGCGATCACCGGAAAGGGGTCTCGACGGAAACCACAGACGCTGGTGCTGCAACTGTTCGGGAAAGATGAGAACGGGCAGGATCAGGAAGCGGTCATCTTTTCGGATCACCATGTCGACATCAACAAACCGTATTATGCCGCGGCCTCCGTTCATCTCGCCCAGGCAGGACAGGCGGGAAAGATCGTCTTCTACCTGAAGGATCTTTCGAATGATGACGAGCCCGTGATCATCTATGAACAACCGCTGAAACTGGTCAGCGTGAAAGCAAATACAGCTCCTCTCGTGCTGGGAAACCGTGAAGGTGCCGATGGACGTTTCGACGGTCTCCTCGACGATGTCCGGCTTTCCAGCAAGGCCCTGAGCCAGAATGAACTTCTTCTCACTGTCGAAGGAGTCTTGGAATCGACGGTGGGATACTGGCAGTTCGAGCCGCATCCGGGACTGCTGCAGGATACTCTCACCGACGGACTGTCCATTCAGCCGGGGCGTCTGGAACCGAAAGTCTCTCCGGAAATGGGGGCACTGATCGATTTGAGCCATGTCCTGTTGAACTCGAATGAGTTTCTCTACGTCGATTGAACACACCTTAACGGTCTCCTGCTGTCCACACTGTCCGGCATCGAGTTCACGAGGCAGCCCCCCCTGCCGATCCGTATCCGGAACAGACTAAGGATTTCTCATGACGCGATTTCTGGATTCCCATTTTCATCGGCGCGACTTTCTCTTCCGAAGTGGAGCCGGTCTCGGTGCTGTCGCCCTGGCGGCGCTGCAGTCGCAGTCCATTGCTCGCGGAGCCGGGAACGGTTCGTCAGCGCTGCCGATGCCGCATGTTCCGGCCAGGGCGAAGAATGTCATTTTCCTGTTTATGGAAGGGGGCCCGAGCCATCTGGACACCTTCGACCCCAAGCCGGAATTGAACCGGCTGGCGGGTCAGCATCTTCCGGAAAGTTTTGGAACCGTGCTGACGGCAATGGGAGAATTTCACGCTCCGTTGCTGGCATCTCATCGAAAATGGAAGCAGCATGGAGAAAGCGGAACCTGGGTCTCGGACTGGCTCCCGTACACCGCGGAATGTGTTGACGACATTGCCGTTCTGAGATCCTGCTGGACAGACGGGAACAGTCACTCGGCCGGAGTGTGCCAGATGAACACCTGCTCGATGATCGGGGGACGTCCCTCGCTTGGAAGCTGGGTGACTTATGGTCTCGGTTCCGAAAATCAGAACCTTCCGGCCTTCGTCGTGATGCAGGACAACCGCAGTTCCGTCGTGAACGGGCCTCGGAACTGGGGAGCCGGCTTCATGCCGGCGAGCTATCAGGGAACGCAACTGTCGGAAGGATCACAGCCGATTCCGTATCTCAATACGCCGGAAGGACTCGATGTTCAGACGCAAATCGGAAAGCTGGGCTATCTCAATTCGATCAACCAGAAGTTCTCGACGGAGTATCCGCAGCAGTCCGAACTGGAAGCCCGCATCCGCAGTTATGAACTGGCATTTCGCATGCAGTCCGCCGCACCGGAAGCCGTCGATCTCGCTCAAGAGACCGCGGCCACAAAGGAACTGTACGGAATGCATGAGAAAGAGACGGAAGCATACGGGCGACTGTGCCTGATGTCCCGTCGGCTTGTCGAACGGGGAGTGCGATTCATCCAGCTTTATCATGGAGCCGGCAGCAAATGGGATGCTCATAACAATATCGAATCCAATCACACACAGCTCTGTCGTGCGATGGATCGACCTGTCGCCGGTTTACTCAAGGACCTCAAACAGCGCGGACTGCTTGACGAAACGCTCGTCATCTGGGGAGGAGAATTCGGAAGGACTCCCATGTCGGAACAGGGGAACGGACGGGATCATAATCCCACGGGCTTCTCCATGTGGATGGCCGGCGGCGGTGTGCAGGGAGGGCAGACGATCGGAACGACCGACGAACTTGGACTGCGTGCCGTCGAAGACCGGATGCACGTCCATGACCTTCACGCCACGATTCTCCGTTCCCTCGGGCTGGATCACATGGCGCTGACCTATTCCTATAAAGGACGCCCGGAACGTCCGACCGTGAATGAAGGAAGCGTCATGGAAAAACTCTTCACCCGGCGGGGATAGACCAACCTCAGTCGTTCCCAGTTTGCCAGTGTAGAACGGCGAGGGGGAAGGGATCAGGATTCAGGGGGCAGGGGAAAGTCCTGCATTTCCGCCCCACTCTCGACGATCCGGAGGACAGGCATCAACAGAGGTCTCTCCATGGAAATCATCAGGATCTCCGCTTATATTTTGAGAACTCATCCACATCGATCGACAAGTCATCAGAGATCGAATTGAAGCCGTTTCCACGTCCATTCTCCGAGAACCGTCAAATTCCGATTCGCAGCATCTCCCAACCAGAGCGATGAACAGGAAAATTTTCCTGCGCAGGGCAGTTCAATATGCATCCCTATTCTGACGAACAACTGATTCTCGCCGCACGACTGTACTATATCGACCAGCTCTCTCAATCCGACGTGGCGAAGATGATGTCTGTTTCGCAGGCGAAAGTTTCCCGGATGCTGACACTCGCCCGCGAATGTGGATTTGTTCGAATCACGGTCGCTGACGCGAATCCCCGTGATCTCGAACTGGAGAAACGATTGCGGCAGGCATTGGGGATCGAAACCATTGTCATCCGCCCGGCGTTCGGTCAAAAGTCGAATGATCTCAGGCAGATTATTGGATATTTCGCAGCTGAGGCGATTCATGACTGGCTCAAGTCCTGCCATGTCATCGCGCTGGCGGGAGGCCGGACGATGCGGAATCTCGTCGACCGCTTCAAGCATCTGCCGGCTCCCACTCGGCTGGAGGTCGTACAGGCCATGGGCACGGTGGATGCCAGTCCCGGCCCTTTCGACGCGGTGGAACTGGGACTGATTCTCGCGGGCTGCTGGCACAGCTCATTTGTCCGCCTGAACACTCCCGCCATTTTGCAGGATGCGGACACCTGCACGAAGCTGCTGCAACTGGAACAGGTTCAGCATGTCATGGGCAGGCTGGCCGAAGCGGATGCGGCATTAATCGGAGTGGGGACATTGGAGAACTCCATTTTCGCGGAACGAGGGGTCCTGAGCCCACAGGATCTTCAGGCACTGCGGGGGGCGGGAGCGGTCGGCGAGATTGTGGGGAGGTATTTTGATTCGTCCGGACGCGAATGCCAGACTTCGCTTCGAGATCGGGTCGTGAGCCTGCCATTGAGTGATCTTCGCAAGATCCAGCTTCGAATCGCCGTCACCACCGGCACGGATCGTGCAAAGGCCATCTGTGCCGCCATTCGTGGCGGACTCCTCAACGCATTGGCCATTGACGCCTCCGGGGCCATGGCGGTGCTTGCGGAAAGTGGAAAATACTGAAGAGTCCGGACCAGTCCGGGAGGTCGTTCTTCCGGATCCGAAATTCCAGAGACAGAATCCACAACGAATTCCAGACGTGAAACTGACGACGGATCCGTCATTTTCCCATTGGAAACCAGGAAGAGGCACATGCTGTTCTGGATTTCGATGACGTACTTCGAATGTCCTGGCCGGCCGTGGGATGTCTTGCGAAACATTGCGTTTCATCAGTCAAAAAGCCGTGCAGTGCGGCTCATGATCGGATGAGTTGGAATCTGAGATCCGGTATGCACGAAGCCCCCCAATTCTCGGCAGCTGAAGAACGGCTCTTTCGAAAGGCCTTGCGGGAAGCGAAAGAAACCAGAGTTCTGGCCATTGAAAACGGCGTCCGGCAGCGCGTCGCGCAGCACTTTGATGCCGTCATGGGACGCGCAAAAGCCATTGTGATTTCCGACAGGCGGATCGATCAGATTGCCGGCAGAGAAGTTCAAAGTCATCTCGAATCCGTCGGATTGGCGGCGGGCAAACCCATTCTGCTTCCGGAAGCGGTTCCCGCGGAAATGAGTTTCGTGGATCGCCTGGTGGCGCAGCTCCAGACGAATGACGCCATTCCGGTGGCGGTCGGTTCGGGAACGATCAATGATTTAACGAAGCTCGCGGCCTCCCGGGTGGGACGTGACTATCTTGTGGTCGCGACGGCGGCTTCCATGGATGGGTATACTGCTTTTGGAGCATCGATCACCGAGCAGGGATCAAAACAGACCTTTGCCTGCCCGGCACCACGAGCCGTTTTAGCCGATCTGGAAATCATCTGTCGGGCTCCGGTGGACATGAACGCCGCGGGATATGCGGACCTTCTCGCCAAGGGGGTCGCGGGGGCCGACTGGATCCTCGCGAATGCCGCCGGGATTGAACTCATCGATCCTGTCGCCTGGCCCATGGTTCAGGATCAGCTTCCGGCCTGGGTCAGTGCTCCGGAACAGATTGCCGCAGGTCATCCGCAATCAATTTTCCGGCTGACCTGGGGGCTGATGATGACCGGATTGGCGATGCAGGCGACCCGATCGAGCCGTCCGGCCTCGGGCGCGGAGCATCAGTTCAGTCATCTCTGGGACATGCAGCATCATACGTACCTGGGATTGGCTCCATCACACGGCTTCAAAGTGGGAATCGGCAGTCTGGCATCGCTGCGGCTCTACCAATTTCTCCTGAAACAGGACTGGAGGAATTGGAATCTCCCGGCTGTCGCTTCCGCCTGGCCGAGCTGGGACCAGACAGCCGCACGAGTGGTTCAGATCATGGGGGCCGGAGAACTGGGAGAGAAAGCTCTGGAAGAAACAAACGCGAAATATCCGGATCAGCAAGCACTCCTCCGGCAGCTCCGGCAGCTTCAGGATCAATGGCCGGATCTGCGACAGAGACTCGAACGTCATCTTCAGCCATTTCTGCGGACCGCCGAGTTGCTGCAAGCCGCCGGAGCCCCCTCGACTCCGGAGCAGATTGGCATCTCTCAGGAACGGCTGCGGGCGAGCTATGAACAGGCGGCCTATCTCCGTCGCCGATTCACCATTCTCGACCTGATCATGCGGCTCGGGCTTTTCGAGAAGGCATTGGACGCACTGTTTCCAATGAATCCCCCCGCGGCACGCAGCGGAGCCGGCTCATGAGATCCCTCTCAGACAGATCGCTTCGGCAGCTGACCCAAATCAGACATTGGGGACTCGACCTGGATGGAACGATTTATAAGGGAGACCAACTGTTCGCGACGAGTCTCCCGTTCCTGCGCTGTTTGCGGGATCTGGACATGGGGTATACCTTCCTCACAAATAACACGTCGCGAAGCCGGAAAGACCATCTGGCCAAAATCCACCATTTGGGGATCTCCGTGAATGAGTCGGAGATCATCACCCCCGCAGATGCGACAATGGCCTGGCTCAAACAGAATGCTTCCGAGGCCAGGTCGCTTGCACTGCTGGGAACTCCCTCCTTGTGCAGAGAATTTGAGGAAGCCGGATGGCGCATTGACCGGGACAATCCTCACGCCGTCGTCATTGGATTCGACATGACGCTGACTTACGAGCGTCTTTGCCGCGCCGCATACTGGATTGAATCGGGACTGCCGTTTGTGGCCACTCATCCCGATTTCATCTGTCCCACAAATCAGCCGACGACTCTCATCGATTGCGGAGCCATTTGCGCCTGCCTGACTGCGGCCACGGGCCGACATCCTGTCGTGATCGGCAAACCTCAACCGACCATGCTGCGGGAGATTGCTTCGCGACATCAGCTCCGGCTGGAGGACATCGCCATCGTGGGCGATCGACTTTATACTGACATCGCCATGGCGCAAAATGCCGGCATCTTCTCCGTCTTAGTCCTTTCCGGAGAAACCACGGCGGAGCAGGCACAGAAGGCCGTTCCTCCTCCCGATCTCATCCTGGCGGATCTGGGAGAGTTGGAAACCGCGATCCGGGCCACCCATTCTCCTTCCGCCCGTATTCAGACCGGCGAATGAATCGGAATCGCCATGCGCCCGTTTTTTGCAGGCGGCTCAGATGTTTCCCTGAAGGGTTCGCCAAGATGTCTTTCCGCGAAGGCTTGAAACGCGGAAACCTGAGCGGCCTGCCAGGCGGCATCATAACCGAATTCTCTGGAAATCCCTTCGGCGACTCTCGGCGCCACTCGAATGGCCGCCCTGGCATCAAGGAACAGGAGTCGGCAGCGACGGCTCAGCACATCCTCGACCGTACGAGCCTGCTCATGGCGCACCGCGTGCGTGATGAATTCGTCGGTGACGGAGGCGGCATCCTGCCGTTGTCCAGGAAGATCCAGGCCTTTCCCCTCCAGAACAAGAGTCCTTGTTGTCGAAGCCGCGCAGTCCAGGCCGGCAGTCGCGATCGCGGCATCCACAGCATCACTCCCCATCTTGCGGTACGTCGTCCACTTCCCCCCCGCGATCGTCACCAGCCCGCTGGCGGATGTTCGGATGACATGATCTCGGGAGAGTTGAGAAGTGGACTTCTGGTCATTCGCTTTCACCAGGGGACGCAGACCGCAAAACATGCTGCGGATGTCTGATCGGGTCAGGGAACGATTCAGATACTGACAGGCATGATCCAGCAGAAAATCGATTTCTTCCTCGAGAGGGAATGGATCCAGAATCGGTTTTTCGGCAGGCATGTCCGTCGTGCCAACGACGACGGCTCCATGCCAGGGAATCACAAAGACGACTCGGCCGTCATCCGTACTGGGAATGATCATCGCCGTCTCGCCGGGAAGATGACTGCGGTCAAAGACCAGATGCGATCCCCGACTCACCTGCAGCATGGGCTTTGTTCCGGGAGCGTCCATCTGCTGTAAGGAATCGCTGAAAATTCCAGTGGCGTTGATGACCGCTTTCGCCTGAATCTCCAGCTGGCGGTGAGTCTCCTGGTCCTCCGCGACGACTCCGCAGATCTGCCGGCCCCGCTTCAGCAGCCGGACTGCTGAAAGGTAATTCAGGGCGATCCCTCCGAGCTGACCGATCGCGGCCGCCAGAGCCAGCGCCAGTCTGGAGTCGTCGAATTGGGCATCAAAATAAGAAACGCCCCCTCGCAGATGATCCTCACGAATTGTCGGAAGTCGCGCCCGGACTTCCTGGGTCGAAAGCATGCGGGATCGTGGCATTCTCGATCTCCCCGCGAGAAAGTCATAAGCTTTCAGACCGATTCCATAAAACATCCGTTCCCGCCAGGACGAGGTTGGAATCACGAACTCCAGAGGTTGCACAATTCCGGAAGCATTGCTCAACAAAAGCTCCCGCTCCTGCAGTGACTCCCGGACGAGCGACAGGTTTCCCTGCTTCAGATACCGGACGCCTCCATGAATCAATTTCGTGCTGCGACTGGAGGTCGCCTTGGCGAAGTCATTTCCCTCCAGCAAGACCGTCCGCAGCCCTCTTGAAGCGGCATCCACTGCCGCCCCCAGTCCGGTGGCTCCCCCTCCGATGACGGCGATGTCCCATGTTTCGCGCTGCAGGCGATCCAAAGAGCTTGCCCGAACTGCAATCTGATTGGGAAGTGTGATCATGCCGAACAGACCAAAGCTAAAAGAATATAAATTCAGAATTCTAATTCTCGTTCAGTTTCCATCAATCGATCCCGTGTTGCAATGGCAATTCCGTATTATCGGCGACTGTGCGACGGTTTTTGCCAATCACGGTTTCGGAGGGATCCCGAGCCGCACCTCAGGAAGGTGAACGACATTGAAGAACTCTCCGCGCGTTTCACGACCCTCGCGAGAGAAACAGCATCCGCACCGTCATCCCGGAGTCACCAGCCGACTCATTGCAACGACAGCAGAAACCGTCCGTGCATGTGATTCGCGCCGCAAGACGGAGGAAAGCCGTTCGGCAATCCGATCATTCATGAGGATGGGGAGTGGTTGTCCTCTGTCCTGGCAGATTCCTGAAGCAGTCCTCCCGCTCGTTGGCCTGCTTGCAACACATTCTTCAACGGTCATTCCGGTGGAGCCCCCAATTGGGTGCGGGAATTCCCTGCCGGAGTGCCGCACCTGAATTCGTGACAATAGCCTCACTCCACAGCGGGAACCGGCTCCTGAAAACCATGTGTCAGTCTGAAAATCGGGACACTGGCGCAGGCGCCCAGCATGGGAGCCGCGAGGTAAATCCAAAGCGAATTCAAATGCAACGAAGCAACGGCCGGAGCGAGCGAGCGAGCGGGATTCATGGAGGCACCGCTGATCGGGCCAGCGAAAAGGGCCTCCAGCGCGATGACAGCCCCCACGGCCACCCCTGCGAGGATCCCCTTCTCCTTGGAGCCGGTCGAAACGCACAGCACGACAAACATCAGGATCAGGGTCAGAAAAAATTCCATGACAAAGGACTGCATCGCGGAACCGGCGGGAATCGTCCCCCCCAGCATCACGCTGGTGGGAAACATGATTCGAAGCACGAAGCTTGCGGATAAAGCCCCCAGGCACTGACTGGCAACATAGGGCAAAATCGATTGACGATCGAACCGGCCAGCCAGAAAAAAGCCTGCGGTCACGGCCGGGTTCAAATGGCAGCCGGAGATATCCCCCACCGCATAGACCATGGCAAGGACCACCAGCCCGAATGTCAGTGCCACCCCCACGTGGGAAACAGCCCCCTGGGTCACTTCGTTGACAACGACGGCTCCTGTCCCGGTGAATAAAAGAATAAACGTCCCGACAAATTCTGCCGCGACCTTCCGGAAATCTTTCTGGGTCATTGTTCCCGTCTCTTTCAAGCTGATGATTCCCGCTCTCCCCGGCGGCTACCGGCGCAGGGCATTCCGTTCTTTTAACAGCAAGGCGGGATCATCAGTATAAATGCGATCGATCCCGGCATCCAGAAGCCGCTTCATGGTGACCGCGTCATTGACCGTCCAGGCACCGGCCTGCAATCCCGCGTCATGAATCTGTTGAATCTTTGCAGCGTTCATGCCACGTACATTCACGACAATTGACTCGAACCCCCGTTCCTTCGCAATGACCAGATCGGACTTCAGATCGGTGTTGTCCGGTCGGTCCCAAAACACGGGAATCCCTGGAGACAGCTGTTTCACCTGAGACATGTAGTTCAAATTTCCATCATTAAATCCGACCCATTTCCCAGCCCCCAGTTTCTCGATCAGATCAATGGCCTCGCGGACGCAGTCCGCTTTGGGCTGCAGAGAGGCCCGTGTGCGATTCTGCTGCATGACCAGTCGCAGCACCTCTTCGAGCAGGGGAATCTGTGCGGCCGGACAGTCATCGTCATTGAGCAGATTCCGCCGGCGAAAATCCGTCGCCACGTCCACATGCAGGAGCTGGGAATAAGTCGATTTCGCAACATTCAGATCGATGTTCCCGACCCGTTTCGTTGTCAGATCATGGAGGACAACCAGCTGTCCATCCGAGGTTAAATGGATGTCGAGTTCGATCCAATCCGCTCCCGCCTCGATGCCACCGCGAAACGCGGCCATCGTATTTTCAGGAAAAGAAATCGAATTTCCTCGATGTGCGGTCACTCCATTCTGAAGAAATGAACCATCGTCTGCGGTCAGTGGGCAGCAGGAGCAGCCAATCCACAACAGGGCTGCCACCAGCCAGAAGACGGCCCAGAGGACGGCGTTGTTTTTCACGGTGTTCTCTTTCAGGGATGGAGAAACTGATCCCCGGCAATGGACAGGGTTTGAGTGAAGGAACGCCGGACAACCTGCCTGAAGAGATCAGGAAGAATCAGAAAACGAGAATATGTTGAATAGATTTGCATTGTCAAGCATGCTGTGAGGGGAAATCTGACTCTTCCCGACCCCATCAAAGAAGCTCGTGATCCGATTTCTGAATCCGTCCATACCGATTGAATTCTGGAATTTTACAGAATTTTGAGGGATGTGGAGAACAAGGAGCTGCATGAGAATTCCGAAAAACAGGGCCTGCGTTCAAATTGAAACAATCTGATGAATGATTTATTTTGGATATTAATTCATTTAATTCTGTCATCTCCAGTGCAGCCGGCAGGCTGGTCCGCCTGATCATTGCCCGGAAAACACCCTCGTCCTCAAGAACAAAAGAGCACAAGAAGACATGTCAACCGTACTCGCACTGGATCAGGGCACCACATCGAGTCGCGCCATCCTGTTTAATGACGCCGGCACGCCGCTGCATGTCGCCCAGCAGGAATTCCCTCAACTGTTTCCCGCGCCGGGACATGTTGAACACGACCCCGAAGCGATCTGGAGTTCGCAGGTGGCAACAGCTCGCAGCATCGTGGATTCCGCGAATTCTCAGGGGCTCAACATCGCGAGCCTGGGAATTGCAAATCAACGGGAAACGGTTGTTCTCTGGGAACGAAAAACCGGAAAGCCGGTTGCGAATGCCATTGTCTGGCAAAGCCGGATCACCGCTCCCCGCTGCGAACAACTGAAAGCGGATGGGCTTGCCCAGTTGATTCATCAGAAAACAGGACTGGTGATCGACGCGTATTTTTCCGCATCGAAAATCGAATATCTGCTCGACTCCGTTCCCGGGCTCCGGGCAAGGGCCGAGCGAGGGGAAATCTGTTGCGGCACCGTGGATGCGTTTTTGATTTTCCGACTGACGAACGGGCGGGTGCATGCGACGGATGTCAGCAATGCGAGCCGAACGCAACTGTTCAATATCCACACGCTCCAATGGGACGACGAACTGCTGAACCTGTTTCGTGTTCCCCGGGAAATGTTGCCGGAAATCAAATCTTCCAGTGAGGTCTTTGGTGAAACCGATCCCGAAATCCTCGGGCAGTCTCTCCCGATCGGCAGCGCGATTGGAGATCAGCAGGCAGCCACATTCGGGCAGGCCTGTTTTACGCCGGGATCCGCAAAAAACACTTATGGGACAGGATGTTTCATGCTGTTGAATATCGGTCAACAGCCTCAGCTTTGCCAGAACGGAATCCTGACGACTGTCGGCTGGAAGATCGGGAACGACATCACCTACTGCCTGGAAGGGTCCGTCTTCGTTGCCGGAGCAGCGATTCAGTGGCTCCGGGATGGGCTGGGAGTCATCCGCAGTTCCAGTGACGTCGAACAATTGCAGCGTTCAGTCGATGACACGGGTGGCGTCTATTTCGTTCCCGCATTTGTCGGCCTGGGAACCCCTTACTGGGACCCCTCGGCCCGGGGAACAATTCTGGGAATCACGCGAGGGACGACGACGGCCCATCTGGTGCGAGCCGCCGTGGAAGCCATGGCTTATCAGTCACAGGACGTGCTCGCCACCATGCAGAGAGAATCGGGAATCCAGTTACACCAACTCAAAGTGGATGGAGGAGCAACAGTGAACAACTCACTGCTTCAGTTTCAGGCTGACATCCTGAACGTCCCCGTACTCCGGCCGAGAATTCAGGAAACGACCGCTCTCGGGGCCGCTTATCTGGCAGGCCTGTCCACGGGAGTCTGGAAAAGTATTTCTGAAATCTCCGGTCAATGGGCATTGGACCGGGAGTTTACCCCGCAACGATCTGAAGCAGATCGTCAACGGCTGATCCACGACTGGAATCGGGCGATTGCCCATGCACGCGGATGGATTGAGCACGACATCGCAAAATAGCCGGGATTGATGGCAGGCTCCCTCGGAAAAACGGCAAGGTTCACGCCCCCGCCGGTTTCGCCTTTCTTGGGGGCTCGCGATTTTCAGGGACGCCACGCAGAGGAGAGCACCGGCGGAGAACCGCTCTGAATTTTTCGTCAGCATTGGAAGGGGTTGATGAGCTTCCGGGATCAGGTGATTTCAATTTGGTCAAGATTTTCTTGACAGAGAAAAAACACTCGATATGATATTCATTTTGAATTATTATTTTCCGCCATTCGGCGCGTGATTCAGCACTTCAGCATCACTTCTCCAATGCTTGAGATTTCGATGTTTCAGAATTCGACCAATTGGACGAATCAATCGATCAGGTTCCGGTTTGGTTTGGTCACAGTTCATTTTGTTTTGAGAATAACACGATGACTACCCCACCCCCCCCCCCCCCCCCCCCCCCCCCACCACCAACATCCTTATTCTTCCCTTGCTCCGTGCCTTTTCCACCTTTTAACTTTCTTGTTGTTTTTGTTTTTTTCTTGTCT
>Ga0182736_1000818_pt1 | contig 38728 bp, 27 predicted proteins | sample eDN5th30CKraftBY_FD_128882 | JGI IMG/M metagenome (GOLD analysis project Ga0182736, IMG submission 128882) | Enriched backyard soil microbial communities from Emeryville, California, USA - eDNA 5th pass 30_C Kraft BY (version 2) (version 2) | ecosystem: Environmental > Terrestrial > Soil >... | reverse complement strand
GTCAGATGTTCCTCCATTTTCTGTTGGCGTTCCGCCGTGAGCTGTTGAATTTCCTTTTTCAGTTGTGCGATGCGGGGATCAAACTCACCTTGCACACTCAGGATCTGTTCCCGCTGACGGGGGCTCAATCCGAGCATGCCGAACGGAGCCGGCAGCCGGCCGGGCTTCTCCGTTTCTGTGTCCACCGCCGTGGAGGGAGCTGTTGCCGGTTTTGTCTCCGGTTCGGCGACCACCGTGGACCAACCCAGTCCGACCAGCAGAACACAACCGCAAAGACGTCCCCAGACCAGACAAGGTCGCTGCATGACAAAGGCCCTTTCATCTATTGAGAGAATTTGACTCGGCGCGGTCTGCTCAGATCCGCCTGAAGGACCGGTCTCCCCTGAGCGTGACGTCCCTCGATCTGAGCCAGCAGGAAGCAGAGAACTCCCCAGCGCCGGACACCGCGTCTTAGCCTATCCACTTTTGCACGTCGGGACTACGCCCTGGTCCTGACGGATTCGCCAGTTTCCGAGACGGCCACAGCATTCGCAGGTACCCTCATTCCCCTGTGATGAAATTCTGTCCCCTTCTTCCCGTACTGAGCGGCCACTCTTCGGAACCGTTCCATCACGCTTCTCTGTTTGTCCCGCTTTGTCCCGCTGGCGATGACGAGACAGACCAAGACCATCGGCAATGATGTTCCCTTCGGCCAGTTCGAGCGCTGCGTCGATGACAGTCCGTTCCCGATTCCATTGGACTCATCAGCACTCTTGAAAGCTGAGGACCGACTCTTCCTGACCGGCAGATCGCGGAGATGATCACGTGTCACCAGTGAGGCCAGTGAGGGATGACGGCCCCGATTCGGATCAACCGAGCACCGCTTGCCACAAAAGTCATTTCACAACACATGAACCTGAAGTGACTTATACCAAATGGATAAATCCCCGCTTTACAGATGGCTCCGTCGCATTCAGAATCTCTGATTCGGAAGACGTTCTGAGCTGCAGACCATTGGAGCTGTTCGGTGATCAGTCTACGAAGGTGTGATTTTCTCACCACTTTCGGGGGAGCAGGCATCTGAATTTTCAGGCGCCGGCGAGACATTGATGACCCTTTCCAGGCACCGGAGAGACTCAGCGGTCTAATTTTCTGAGCAGCAACAGAAATTGAGCAAACTCAGTCCTTCCCAGTTTGCCAGCGAAGAGCGGCAAGGGGTCAGGGATCAGGATTCAGGGGGACGACTCAGAGGGAATCGGGTCCGTACGGGAAAGGCACGTTTGGAACGTGCATGAATGGAAGCTGGTTGCGACCGGTTGCACGACACGAAAGGAGACGACATGGAACTCACACGGCTGGACGGACTTCACATCCTCTTTGCAGATGATCGCCGTGAGGCCCGATTCGTGGTGGAGCATCTTTTGAAAGATGCCGGGGCCACTGTCGACCTCGCCGAGAATGGATTGCAGGCATTAAATCTGATGCGGGTGAACGACTCGACCCAGACCCGCCCGTACGACGCCGTCGTGCTGGATATTCTGATGCCGGGACTGGATGGACTGGGAGTGACTCGCCGTCTCCGCATGCGGGGCTGCCATGTTCCGATTCTGGCACTGTCAGCAGGGAAAATGGAGATGGACCGGCAGGAATGCCTCGACGCTGGTTGCGATGACTTCCTGTCGAAACCGATCGACGGGGAGAAACTGGTCTCGACGCTGTACCGCCTGGTCACGACTCGCTCTGAAGTGGTTTCGTAATCGACTCGGATCCGGCCTGAGCGTGTGAGTGCTGAGAAATGCCGACCCACTGTGTCGGCCCACAGTGCCAGTTCACTGTGTCGGCCTGGTCTCTCGAAATCCAGGCCGTGGAATGTGCGACGGTGGTCCTTATTCTGAGGCGTCAGTGAGATCGGCGATGACCTGCAGGAAGACTCCCGGCCCGACAAAAGTTCGTTGTTCTCCGTTGGGAAACTGAATTTCCACGTCGAATTCATAACGCCCGGGAAGCCACTGGGCGGTCTGGCTGCTGGGAGCTTCGAATCGCACAACCTTTGTCCCGGTTCGAACGGGGATGCTGGCGTGACTGCCGGTGAGGGAAAAGGTCGAGGGGGGAAGCCCCTCGGTGCGTCTGGCGGTGAGAGTGGCCGCTGCCCCGACCGGGAGATCCGGAAAATCGGACCGTGCGAATTCGATCGCGGAGTTCAGTTCCACCGTATAGCTGTCCCCACGAATCAGGGGAGCCGTGAGATGCCGTTCGCACAGCGTCGGGATTCCGATGTGAATCTGCCGGGTGGCAGCCATCTGTTGAATTGCCGTATTGGACAATGCACCAACCGTCACGTCCTGAACCTGAACATCTCCCAGTACGGCCACTGCGGCGGCCGGATCATCGATCAGAAATGTTCCGCCGTCGCTGGTGACCTTGACCTGCCCGGTGTAGACCAGCCCCAGAGCGTCGAAAATCTGAGCCGTCAACCATCCCTGCAGGTTTTCAGAGACGGTCGCTTCATAGCGGAACGGCTGCTCCAGCGGATTCACTTCTGCCAGCAGATCGAGTTCGTCGCCATTGACCACGATTCCCGAGAGATCGGAAAGGCGGAGTGACAACTCCTCACCCTGCCGATCATGATAGAACGCCACAACGCAGGCCATGGGGAACAACTCCTTTGAGCGGTGATCATCCGCAGCAGCGACCGCAGACGAGATTCCAGTGAGATCAAAGGGAACAGGTGCGGGTGCGCTCCGTGGGGAGAGATCTCCCCGGGGGCAAAGAGCTGTGATGACAGCAGCGGCGTCCAGGAAACTCTTCAGGTTCCATTTTCGATCAAGAGCAGATGCTCGACCATGCGCCGCCGGTCTTGTTCTGAACAGGCGCGGCTTTCGATTACTTCAGATCAAAATCCTTCTGCACTGGAGCGGCTGACTCGACGGTGAGTTTCAGCTCTGACTGCGTATTGAACTTCTCCGGAATCAGCGGCTTCACGGCCGCGTCAGACACGTCGGCCGGGCCGAGATTCGCTGGAGACGAATCCCAGCCGTGAATTTCGACCCGATGTTTTCCGACAGGAACTCCGCCATGATTGGTGACCTCGTATTTCCCGTTACGGATGTCTGCACCAGAAACCGGCAGCCCTGATCCTGGCTCCGGAACGAATGTGATCGTGCCATAAGGAACCGGCTTTCCGGCGAAGGTCACGGTGCCGGTGACCTGTGCCCGGGCAGGACCAGGAGGCAAACTTTCTCCACACCCGCTCGTCACCATTGTCAGGGACAGAACACCCATCACGAACGCGGACAGGAACAGACGGTGCCCAATGCACAGATTCATAAAGAGATCTCTTCAATGAGACGGACTCGTGGCACACAATCCTGACGCACAACAGACAGCAGACAGGAACAATCAGTAATCGCCGATCACGTCTTTCCCTGCCCGGGTCGCCAGAGCTTTCAGCAGGTCATTCGAAATGTTCTCGGAGATAAAACGAACCGCTCCGTCTCCGAGTGCAAAGTGGCACCCTCCAGTGTGGTGACTTCCAGGAGTGTAACCACGTGAGTAAATCGTTCCGTAGATGGAATTATTGATTCCCCTGCCGGTGTCCGTCAGATTGACGGACGCCCAGAAGATTCCCTCATTCTGATCACGGTTGCCGTTCTTGCTTTCCGCCAGCAGTAATGTGTTGCTGGAACCATCCAGGATCGTGGCAAACGAGGTTTTGGAATACGCGTGCAGAATCCCGTTCGCTTCAAACTTGCTGGTTTTGTACTCGGTCGTACTAGTCCCACAGAGTCGTTGAGTGGAGTCAGCTACCGCCGAGATATTGGTCGGAGCCATGTCATCTCGAGCAACTCCATTCGTTCCTTCATAGGCCGTCGAATCGCTGACAAAGCAGCGGGTTCGACCGTATGGATCGCTGGGACAGAGATAGGCCGAGATGACCTCGCCGGTCCCTCCCTTGGTGTTGAAGACGGTTGTCGATCCGGGAGCAGCGACCTGCAGATGATAGTTCCGATTGAAGTCCAAAACATTGTAGATGGCGCTCTGCTCCATCATCGGCAGAATCATCGCGGACCAGGAGAATCCCGGCGGTCCATATCCGCAGCTCGACGGGTTCGAGTAAATGACTCCTGGGGGGAACACGCTATGCGTTTCGTGATAGTTATGAAGCGCCAGTGCTGCCTGCTTCAGATTGTTTTTACACTGTGATCTTCTGGCCGACTCACGCGCCTGCTGCACCGCCGGGAGCAGCAGGGCAATCAGGATGGCGATGATCGCAATCACGACCAGCAGTTCGATCAGTGTAAACGCCTTGCGGGCCGCGACGGGAATTTTGGGTGGCATGGAATTCCGAACTTTCTTTACCTGAGTCACGAAGATCAAAAATCGAATGAAATGATCTTTCCATTTTGACCGGGCGCACTACTTCGTCAAAACAAAATTTTTCTGAATGGATTTCGTTGTCTCGACCGCCAGTTTCAGTTCCGACCGGGTGTTGTATTTTTCAGGAATGATCTGCCTGCTGGCTTCACTTCCTGTCGCCTGATCCACCGCGGAAATCTCTTCGCGCGGCTGTGACCACCCGGTGATCTCCACACGATAGGTCCCCGCCGGGAGACCTTTTCCGGCATCAGACTGATAGGCTCCTTCACGAATCTCCAGCGAACTCGCCGGCAGGTTCTGGCCTGCGTCGGGCACAAACTGAATCACTCCATAACGGATGGGAGTTCCCTCGAAATTCACAGTACCGCTGATCCCGGTCCGCTGCTGTCCATTCGAAGATGCTCCCGGGCATCCCGCAAACATCAGCCCCGCGACAACGCAGAGAAACGGAATCCAGACGATTCGATCACCAGATGAATCACAACAGATCTTATGGGAGAACAACTCACACTCCGGAATGTAGAAAGGATCGACGACGACATTTCCGATTTCAAGGCAGATCAGAACTCACCGATCAGCTCCCCCTTTGCTCGTGTCGCCAGAGCATCCAGAGAAACCTTGGCAATGTTCTGTGAAACAAAACGGACACTGCCGTCTGCCATTGCGAAGTGACAGCCTCCGGTGTGATGACTCTCCGGTCCGAACGTGTAATAGGTTCCAGTCGTCGTCCCGTTAATTCCACTCGTCATATCAGTGACGTTGAGTGATGCCCAGGGAACCGCAGCGGACTGTGTGCGATTGACGTTTTCCACCAGAAGAAACGTATTGCTGGTTCCATCGGTGATTTTCGCAAAAGAGGTCTTGCTGTAGGAGTGCAAAATCCCCAATGCCTGTTCCGGGTTGGTATTAAAGTTTGTTGCACTGCAATACCGAGAGGTCGAATTCGCAACGCCGCTGATATTGGTGGGACCCATATCATTCGGGCTGCTTCCGTCGGTTCCGGAATAGACCAATGCCCCGGCAAATGCCACCAGAGTCGTCAGGTAGGGGTCACTGGGACAGACGTACGCAGAAATGACTTCTCCAGCATTCCCTTCTGAGTGATACAATGTTGTCGATGACGGAGCAAGCTTTTGCTGGTGGACGTTCAGACTGAAATTGATGTTCTTGTAGATATTTGTCTGATCCATCATAGGAAGGATGAATGCCGACCAGGTGAAGCCCAGGCGCGTTGCAGTCCCACAGGCCGTTGGACTGGACCAGATAATTCCAGGAGGAAACACACTGTGAACGTCATGATAATTGTGCAGCGCCAGCGCGGCCTGTTTAAAGTTGTTCTTACAGGTGGAACGGCGGGCGGCTTCGCGGGCCTGCTGGACTGCCGGAAGCAGCAGCGAGACCAGAATCGCGATGATCGCAATGACCACCAGAAGCTCAATCAATGTGAATCCATGAGTTCGCCGAGTCGATGACATGAGTTCTCCTCACTGAAAACGAAAAAGAGAGATGCGAGCACGATGACGGGAAATCGAAAAAGATTGACAACCAGACTGGCCCTGCCGAACGACGCTCCTTCCTGAGCATCACCATTCAGGAAATTTTTGGGAAAAACTCTCCGTGAGACAGGCTCGACGCCTTGGACACACCAGGTGGCGGCCCCAGAGTCTGACCCTGATGCAGTGCGATTTTTGCGAGAATCACGTCGGGACTTTCCAGCGGAATCTCTTTCCGCCGCATGCGGTCGAGATAATTGAGTGCCTGTTGTCCCATGAGCACTTCATCAATCGTGACGGACGTCAATTGATTCTGGAGTGCCGTCGTCCGCTGTGAAGCTCCGAAACCGACGAGTGAAATATCTTCCGGAACGCGGTACCCGGTCCGGACCAGTTTCAGATAGACCGCTTCTGTAAAAGAATCAAAGCCGGTGAAAATTGCTGTTGCGGGTGTCTTCGTCTGGAAAACCGCCATTTCGAGGGACGTATTGACCCAGTCTTCATAGAACGTGACGTCCGGGGAGGAACGATCCGCCATATAAACCTTCAGGCCAACAGGACCGGTTCCCGCATGACGCTGAATGGCCTTACGAAACCCCGCTTCATACCCTAGCGTTGCCTCGGATGGATGGGTAAAGAACAGGGCGATTTCCCGGTGCCCTTGCGACAGGATGGACTCTGCTGCCAGAACTCCAACCTGTTCAAAAGGAATTCCCAGCAGCGGAGCCCGCGATCCCTCGACGCGCCGGGAACAGAACACCACGGGAATGTTCCGTTTCTGCAGCTGAGCCACTTGAAACAGGGGGGTTGCCGGAGTCGTCGTCGGCACAATCACAACCCCGGCCACTTCCCGGTCAATCAGCTGGAGAATGGCGTTCCCCTGGCGGTCCACCTGGTTGTCTGTATTGCAGACGATGACTTGATGGTGGATGCCTTCTGCCGCGGTACTGAAGCTCTTGAGAAGATTGGGGTAAAACCCCCGTTGGGTTTCCGGGACGATGACGGCGAACAGGCCGGTCGAATTCGTCCGGAATTTCTCTTTGACGTGCTCATGGACGAAGGTTCCCTTGCCATGCACGCGCTGGACGAAACCATCCTGCTCCAGGCTTGCCATCGCCTGACGGACGGTGTTTCGTGCCACTCCCAGACTCTCTGCCAGATTCTGTTCTGAGGGGAGCAGCGCCCCAGGTTTCAGACGCCCTTCCTGCATCTCCGTGACCAGATGATCCCGGAGACGCTCATGCTTTGTCCGATTGCTCGGAACGATGTTCGCATTCAGATCTGGTAACGAGAGTTGCAGCAAAACAAACCTCCCCATCCGTTCCACTGAACGTCATTTTCAGCATCGGGTCCGGGCGGCGATCCCATCGACCCGCAGGCTTCACCACTCGCTGGAGAATGCCAAAGCAACCCCAGAGACAACTGGTATAGACAACATGGTACTTGTGAAATCGGCATTCGCAAGACCAAATTGATGTGACTTTGGATGTTTTTCCACAACAATGGGTGGAAACATCAGTAAATCACTGGTATTTCAATCGGGACTCCAGAAAAAGTCTCTCAGAAAGAAGATCCGCACTCCAGGGAATTTCAATCCCCGAGAACCTGTGGATGCGATGAGATTCCCCGTAAGGTGCAGTGAGAGGTTCCTTTTGAGGTTCTATTGCCGGTTCCCGTTAACGCACTTCTCCGCACTTGACGGGGGGAGCATTGGCATCTCGAGCTGCAAAAAAATGACGAACCACTGGGCCTTCCGCTTGAACTTGCCTGAAGCCGTCGCAGCTGGACAATCGCAACTGGTGAGCGACCAGGGGCGGAACGTGGTTGACAGGGTGAAGCTGAACCCTCTCTGCGGGATCACGATCTGGGAACAATCGGCCGCGTTCCTGTGTGCCACTGGCAGGCAAGCTGCCAGGAGCACACGTTTTCAACCGGCAGCCAGGCTGCTATGCCAGAATCTCCCGGACGACATGTCCATGGACGTCGGTCAGGCGGAAGTCGCGGCCTTGATACCGGAAGGTCAGGCGCTCATGGTGAAATCCAAGCAACTGGAGAATCGTGGCGTGCAGATCATGGACATGGATTTTTCCGTCGACCACCCCGAAACCCATTTCGTCTGTCATGCCGTGGATCATCCCGGGACGTGTTCCGCCACCGGCCATCCACATCGTGAACGCATCGACGTGGTGATCCCGTCCCAGAGTTCCACGCGTTTCTCCCATCGGTGTTCGTCCGAACTCCCCTCCCCAGATCACCAGTGTCTCGTCGAGCAGTCCACGGCGTTTGAGATCCAGCACGAGCGCGGACGCGGCCTGATCGACCTCCCGGCAGATCGATTCCAATGACGTTTCGAGATCCGCTCCTTTTCCACCGTGGTGGTCCCAGTCGGTGTGATACAACTGGACGAAACGTACTCCCCGTTCCACCAGCCGACGGGCCAGCAGACAGTTGTTGGCAAAAGAGGCTCCTCCCGGCTGGGCACCATACAGACTCAATGTTTCCTCGGTTTCGTCCTGCAGGCGGATCAATTCCGGGGCGCTGCTCTGCATTCGAAACGCGGTTTCGTAAGCATGGATCCGTGTGAGAATTTCCGGATCCTGAACGGACTGATAACGCAGGTCATTCAGTTCGGAGACGGTGTCAATGAACCCGCGTTGTGCCTGCGAAGTGATTCCATTGGGATTCGCCAGATCGAGAATGGGATCTCCCTGTCCTCGCAGTGGAACCCCCTGAAAACTGGTCGGCAGAAAGCCGCTCGACCAGAGTGTATTCCCGGCACGTGGTCCACGAGGTCCGGACTGCAACACCACGAATCCCGGCAGATTCGAGGATTCACTTCCAAGTCCATATGTTGCCCAGGCGCCGAGACTCGGACGTCCGGGCGCCTGAAACCCGCTGTTCATGAACATCTTGGCCGGGCCGTGATTGAACACGTCGGTTGTCACTCCCTGCAGCCAGCAGACATCATCGACAATCCGCTGATGGTGCGGCAGCAACTCACTCAGCGTCATTCCACAGTCGCCATATTTCTGAAAGCGGCGGACGGACCCGAGCAACTTCGCATCCGGCTTCAGAAACGCAAATCGCCGCCCGTCGGTGAAACTCGCAGGGGGTGTCTGTCCGTCGTATTCACGCAGCAACGGCTTGTCGTCAAACAACTCGAGCTGACTCGGCCCGCCGGCCATGAACAGAAAGATGACGTTCTTGGCACGGGCAGGAAAATGGGCCGCTCGCGGTGACATGGGACTGGCAGCAGCCCCGGCCGACACATGGTCATTCAACAGGCCGGCCAGCGCCATTCCCCCCAGGCCGATCCGACAGTCCTGGAGGAAGTGACGACGCGTGACAGCAGAATCCTGAAGTAAAGTCATCATGAATGCCTCGACAGGCCGTTTCAGTTTCGGGTCACGAATTCATCCGTATTCATCAACACGCGCGCCAGACTCACCCAGGCGGCCGCATCTGAAACGGGAATCTCTGGAAAGAGTTCCGTGGGAGCCAGACGTGCCCCTGCGGAACTGTCTGTCTGATAGCGAGCCTGTTCCGCGAGCCAGTACCGCTCGAGGATCTGCTGTTCTTTTTCTGTCGGAAGCCGGGTCAGGCACAGTTGAAACAGAAAGGTGATGCGTGTTGTTCGATCCGCATCCGCAGGCAGTTCAGTGAAGACACGTTGAGCCAGCCCCTGCGCGAGTTCGATGAAGATGACGTCATTCGCCAATGTCAGGGACTGCAGCGGCGTATTGGAACGGGGACGCTGCGTACAGACCGTGCTGAAGTCCGGTGAATCGAACGTCGACAACAACGGGTGCGGGGCACTGCGATACAGCATCGTATACATCGTTCGGCGATAACGATCCGGCCCCCGACTTTCCGGCCAGCTCTTTTTATTCTGCGTGAAACTGTAGACACCGTCCGGTTGAGGGGGATGCACACTCGGTCCGCCGATGACGGGAGTCAACCGGCCGCTGGCGGAGAGTGCCTGATCACGCACGATTTCGGCTTCAACACGAAAGCGTGACTGTTGTGCCAGCAGGAGATTCCGAGGGTCGATGGCCATGACATCGGCCCGGACATCGCTCGACTGCCGGTACGTCGCCGAATTGACGATGGTGCGATGCAGTGACTTCATCGACCAGCCATTTTCCATGAAAGACCAGGCGAGCCAGTCGAGCAGTTCCGGGTGGGTCGGCGGACTGCTCTGATACCCGAAGTCATTTTCCGTTTCCACCAGCCCCCGACCAAAGTACCGCATCCAGACCCGATTCACGGTGACCCGGGAGGTCAGCGGGTTCTCTCTGCTGACGAGCCAGTGCGCCAGATCCAGACGGTTATCGAATTGCGGAGGTTGACTGAGATGCCTGATCAGCACTGATGGGACACCCGGTTCGAGTGGTCCCTGTTTCAGATCCGGCTGCAGAAAATCGCCACGATCCAGCCGGTACGTCAGAGGAAATTTTTCCTGATCCTGCAGGATCATTTGCGGTTCTTCCCGTCCCCGACCAGGAAGTTTCGCTTCCAGTTCGGAAATCGCAGCCTGTTGCGATTTCAGGGTGTCCGAATTTCTCATGGGGTTCTGGATCGGAATGATGGAGGAAACATCGATCGCAAATCGCCCGATGACATAGCTTCGCGGATGATGATGTCCCAGCAGGAGAGTCACCGTCTCACCGACTCCGACTGTCGAGGCCTGATTCAGGATCAACACAATTTCATGCGGGGCATTCATCACCACTTCAGGGGACTTCTTTTTTTGATCTGGACCGATGTTGATCGCCCAGCCGGTCTTTTCATCCCGATCGAAAACATGCACCGCGGGAAATCCCGGCTGTTCGTGATCCGCAATCGCGTCAACAAATGGGATTGTGCGGCCGTCTACTTCCAGCATCGCTTCAGTGAGGACAAAGTTTCCGTTCCCCGCCAGACCTGGACCGTTCTTCGGGAGCGTGGGATGCGGCAACGTCCGGACCCGGATCGCGCGGACTTGTCCGCCGGGAATTTCAAGAGTCACCCGGTAGGTATCCGATTCTGCGCCATTCCGATCACTCAGAAAAGATCCATCCGGAAGTCGTTGAAACGTCGCATTTGAAGCCGTGGCCACATCCGTGACCGTCGCCGGGATCCAGTTCCATTCGGGTCCGCCTGTGAGGTTCTGTGAATTCGCCTGCTCCTGCCGGTCTTTCTCCTGCTGTTCGAGAGTTTTCAGACGTTTCCGGAGAGCCTGCAAACGGTGCAGGTCGGCTTTCTGATCCGCTGTCAGCCCGAACATTTCCTGCTGCAGAACATCAACGGTCGGGCCATTGTTGTTGGCGTCGACACAACGATTGAAGAACCCATAGAGCCGGTAGTAATCATCATGCGTGACGGGATCGAACTTGTGAGAATGACACTGGGCACAGCCGATCGTCAGTCCCATCCAGACCGCTCCGGTCGTGTTGACCCGATCGATGATCGCCTCGTGCCGGTACTGATCCGGTTTCACTCCCCCTTCCTGATTGATCATCGTGTTTCGATGAAATCCGGTTGCCACCAGCTGTGACTTCGTTGGATTCGGAAGGAGGTCACCCGCCAGTTGTTCAATCGTGAATTGATTGAACGGTATATCATCGCAAACGGCCTGAATCACCCAGTCACGATAGGGCCACATGACACGGGGACCGTCAATCGTGAACCCGTGCGAGTCCGCATACCGCGCCTGATCCAGCCAGTGGCGGCCCCAGCGCTCCCCATAGTGCGGACTGGCGAGAAGTCGCTCGACGAGTTGCTCGTAAGCATCCGGTGCCGAATCCTTCACGAAGGCCGTTGTTTCCGCCGGCGTCGGCAACAGTCCAATCAGATCCTGAGAGAGCCGCCGGATCAGTGTGACGCGATCGGCTTCCGGGGAGGGTGTCAGTCCCTGCCGCGCCAGACGCTGAAGGATGAACGCATCAATCTCATTGCGGACCGGATGAGGCGAGTCCACCCTGGGAACTTCCGGCTGGCGGACCGGTTCAAAGGCCCAGTGATCTGTGTACTCCGCCCCCTGCTGAATCCAGTTGCGGATCAGTTCAATCTGTTCCGCGGTCAGATGTTTGTTGGAGTCGGACGGCGGCATCTTCTCCGATTCATCCGTTGCGAGGATCCGAGCGAGAATCAGACTCATTTCAGGATGATGCGGAACGATTGCCGAAATGCCGTCCCGGTCGGCAATGGCGGCATCACGGAGATCGAGGCGCAGGTCCGCATGGCGGGTGCCGTCATCAACGCCATGACACTGAAAGCATTTATCCGACAGAATCGGACGGATGTCCCGGCCGAAATCAACCGGCTCCGCCGCGCGCAGTTTCCCGATCCCGTCAACGCTGGTGACGAGAAGCAGGAGAGGAACGAGCATCAATACATTCGTTCGAGACATCGACTTCCTTCCACAGGCCTGCAATCTGCCAGAAGTTTCCGCCGGACCATCATAACCCACCCGGCGGGAGAATGGGCTCGAAAAACGACAATTTTATTCGGTGAGTGTCACTTTCCATCCCGCTTTCCGGAGACATCTGCACTGGTCTTTTCTTCCGACGTACGAACGTCCGTCAGCGTGGCAGTCTGTCTGTCCATCTGCCTGTCCATTTCGGTCTTCATTAACTGATAATGCTTGAGGATTGCGGGAGCAGTCAGGGCGCGGGGATAAATCGCGAACTCATCGATGGCCCCGATGAACTGCCGTTCCGTCGACGTTGGACGGAGTTGCCCCAACAGGATTCGATAGGCATTCGAGTCGCTCACGCGTGAAACGTCAATCTCCCGAACCAGCTGCCCGTTCACATAGAGTCTCAATCGCGTTCGTGATTTCGTGGCGACAAGATGATTCCATTGTCCCGGAACACAGCTTTCCGCAGAAAACAGGTTCACTCCCCCCTTGATATTCGGTGGCATCCGGTGCAGAAATCGGAACGCTCCGGGGGTATGAACCAGATGTGAACGATGAGCGATTTCCAGAACCGCCAGGTGGCGCAGTGCGGTCTCATCGTTTTCGGGAAACACGGAGAACAGGCAGCCGTGATGCAACTCCAGCGGATTGATCCACATTTCTACCGTATAAGACCAGTAGTTAAACCGTTCGAACAAATCCTGAAACTCGAGATACCGGGCGTCGGGGGATTCTGACAGGAGAAGTTGACCATGCCCGATCGTGATGCCGGGCTGATCGGGAGACGTCGACACGAGTCGAGCGACGGACTGTCCGGTCATTTCATTGGGAATCATCGTCGGATCCAGATGCAGTTCCGGCGTTTCAAACCGCAGATAGACCGAGGGGGAGTCCTTCTTGACACGTTCGATATACGCACTCGGAATCTGCAGCGGGCGGGGATGGAGCCGTTGGATTAACGGCATGAGTGTTGTCGGGACAGTGACTTCGTCCATACGTTGCATCTGCCGACTCAGCCGAACCGTTTCCTGTTCCAGCAGGCGCTGGGACTGCAATGTGTTCCCATCCTCTCCGAGGAGTGAGACCTCGACTTCTCCCTGAACGACATGAACTTCACTCGTCTGATCATCATCCACCGACATGGTGAATTCCGTTCCGATGTCGACAACAGCCGCATTGGGACCATGCAGGATGAATCCTTTTGCGGATTGCGGAGCCCGAACGGCGACACGTCCGGCAATGAGTGTCGCTTCCATTGGTGATGTCAGAAAAATCTGGGCCGGCCCTTCGATCAGGATCTTGGCGCCACTGAAGAACTCCAGCTGCATCCGTCCCGACTGCACGTCCAGCATCCCGAGTTTCAGTCGTGTCCCTTCCGTCACATGGGGAACGGCCTGAGTCTTCTGCTCAGGGTCGATGAACGTCACGACCGCGACATCCGGCAAGCGAATCGTGGACAGCGCAGCAGCCAGCGCGGCGTTTTTCAATGGTCCCACAGGACTCTCAGGCGCTTTGAGCTGAACAGCAACTCCCGGATCCCCTGGATCACGCTGAATCTGACGAAACGGCAGAAGGCTCGAGATCGTGAACGCAAGAACAATCAGACAGGCGGCGATGGCAACGGCTGTCCCGGTGACAGAGCCCCACCTGCGTCTGACCGGAGTGGGGGGCACGGGTGTCCGTGATGGTTCACCGGGAATCTGGCTGAGAATTTCCGTTAACGCGCTTTCATGTCGAATGAACTCCAGATAGCGCTCACGAAAGGCGCGATCGGCTGCCAGCCGGGACTCGAGACGGGAAAAGTCTTCCGTGCTCACTGTTCCGTCGCTCAACTGACGGAACAGGACTTCCTCTTCATCCCGTTCGATTTTTCGAGATGACGAAAATTGTTCTGGCTGATTTTCAATCATGGGTCTGACCTAACAATCGATTGTGAACACAATCTGACAGGGCCGCCCGCAGTCGATCCAGACGTCGATACAGGGATTTGGCGGTGGAACGCCATTCTTCCGCGAGTTCTGCAATGGTTGAGGAATCGCAATAGCGCCGACGCAACAACTCGATTCCATCCGCTTTCACATTCTCCAGGCATGTTCGCAGAGCGGTCATTCGCAATTCATGAATCTCATCATACTCCGGGCGGGATTCCACGAGCTGGTCGATGATGTCTTCCCGGAAGAACAGTTTTCCCCGGGCAAATTCCTTCCGGTAATTGAGAACTTCGAAATAGACCCATTTCAGCGCCCAGGGAAGGAAATCTCTGTTCCGGTCATATTCACCAAAACGCTGCCATAGAATGACCGTGGTCCGCTGCATGACTTCTTCCGCATCCAGCCGTCGGGGAAGCAGCGTCAGCACATACCGGAACATTGCTCCGTTGTGCTTCACCAGCAGCTGTGCAAACTCTGGCCCGGGATCCACCACGATGAAAGGACTTTCCATTTCAAGAGCCGTTTGCTCGACCAGGTGCTCACCTGTGTTGTTTTGGACAGGCGCGCGTTTCGATGGAGGAAACGCTGCACTCCGCGTGGCGGGGACGGGGAGTGCATTTCGCAGGGTGCTCACGGTTCACACCACACACCGCGTCTGTCTCTTACATACTCCGAACAGTGGAAAAATCCCCTGTTCCGTCGCGAAAAATGTCCGATCCCCACTCGCTGCTTCCTTTGTAACAAATGACTGGAGAAATGGTTATGGTCATATTGCGTTTCTTTGAGGGGAATTTTTCATCCATCGGAGTATATTGACGTCACCCTTTCGGTTCTCTCTTTTCTGTGAGTTCCGGCTTGCGAGTTCTCGCGGGTTTCCCACTGGTTTTCTCCAGTCAGACAGGAGTCTGGAATGCGCCCACGTCGTGGTTTCACGCTGATCGAGCTTCTTGTGGTCATTGCGATCATTGCAATTCTGATCGCGCTGTTGCTCCCTGCGGTGCAGCAGGCTCGCGAATCTGCCAGGCGGACCCAGTGCAAGAACAATCTCAAGCAGTTCGGGCTGGCACTGCACAACTACCACGATACGTACGGATGCTTTCCGGCCGGTGCCGTGTTCCAGACGGGTTCCACTCCGCACAATAACTGGGGATGGACGGCATTCGTGGCTCCCTATCTGGAACTCTCGACCGTCTACAACACCATGCAGGTCGGATCGATCCGCATGACGCAGGCTCTGAACAACCCGACCATCCTTGAAGCGATGCAGAAAAGCTCCCCGGTTTTCCGCTGCCCTTCCGATGTGGGCCCGGTATTGAACACCAACTTTGCGTTTACGATGACCGGCGGCACTGTCAATATGCCGGTGGCCAATTATGTCGCCAGCAACGGCAGCTATTCGTTCCGCCGGGCATTCGGCAATCCACGGGCGAACGTCAATACCAACAACGGGTTGTTTGGTCCTGTTGGAGTGGGCGTGACCAATGGTGGCCTCTGTCGTCGCATTCGTGATGTCACTGATGGAACTTCGAATGTCATTGCAATCGGAGAACGTGCCTGGGAAATCAATGGTGTCGACTATCGCGCCGCCACACTCTGGGGATTAAACAGCGTCGACGAAGCGAAAGGGGCCAACGTCGATGGAATGCTCGCGCACTTCGGAAGTGGGTGGCGTTCGATCAACACTCCACTGGAAACCCCGAATCCGAATCACCGCCGGGCGTTTTCGAGTCTGCACACCGGAGGAGCCCAGTTTCTGCTGGCCGACGGATCTGTCCGGTTCATCAGCGAGAATCTGTCGCACGATATCGACACAAGCTCTCGTGACGCATTTGCCACGTTCAACAAACTGCTGGCAATCGACGACGGCGGAGTCCTCGCGGAATTCTGAAGTCCAACGGTGACCCTCAGAGTGATTCACTGCATGTCCGTCAGCCTGAGGGGCGCATTTCTGCAATCGCAGCGCGCGTACGGGGACGTCTTGAAACTTGTGCCCCTGAGGGTCACTCCCGTCGTGTGGCATGAGAACGTGTGGAGCCGGCGGTAGACGTCAAATGGAATGAGTCGAATGTCCTTGAAAGCAGAATGCATGATCCGGTTTCTGGAAACGCCTGCCACTTCGCAACAGACCGTTCTTCGAGCCCCGTCGATCCTGTTCCTGACGATCGGTCTGATCCTGACAGGCTGCACTGGCTCTGGAGTGCCATTGGGAAAGGTCACCGGCACGATCCGGCTCGATGGTCATCCCCTGAAGGATGCGCTCGTCAAATTCATTCCCGTTTCAGGTGGTCGAACGGCTCTCGGCAACACCGACCACAACGGGAGATATGAGATGCGTTACACGGCCAGTTCCACCGGTTCTCCGGTGGGGAAAGTGAAAGTCGAAATCACCACGGCGATGGAATATCAGGACGAACAGGGGAGAACACAGCATCGCCCGGAACTGCTGCCCGACCGCTATCACCAGAAATCGGAGCTGCTGGTGGATGTCACACAGAGATCCAATCATCTCGACTTTGATTTGAAGTCTGATTGAATCGATCTGTCCCGTTCACGCCGCAGGCAAGCCTGAACGGAGAGAAAGAATGCCGGGAGCCATGGAGATCGGTTCCCGGGAGAATATCCAATCGCAGCCGACATTCAGATCGAGCTTGAGCCACCAGTTCGAATCGTTGGATTTGAAAACTCCGTTGGCAACGATCTGAGCCGGAACACCATGATCGAACTCCGGCACGGCGGGCCGGATCGAGAACTGCCAATCGGAGTGTTTCCGGCGCTGTTTCTTTTGAATCGGTTTCGAATTTCGTGTTTTGAATTTCAGTAGTTCCAAGAACGGCGAGAATCTATAGGCGAACGCAAGGGACCTCCTCAAAATGGTTTGTGTCACCATACACACTCCAAGGAGGGAGCCCATGCGTTCGCAAACACAGTATGGCATTTCCAGTCAGGAGGTCCACCGGTGGGCTTTGAGTCAATTGATCGACGCCCAGATTCTCAAGCCGATTTCGGGTTGGAAATGCACACTGCCGGTCCTGCTGAGCATTCTCCTCAGGGCGGCGGCCCGGACCTGTTCGATTCCGGCCGCGTGTCGGGATTTGACACACGCCCCGTCCGATCAGGCGGTCTTCAACGCACTCGAATGCGGGCTGCCGAAAACACTCCCTGTCCTCGAACAGCGACTCCATCGGGCCTTGGCGGCCACCCTGCCCAGGCGGCTGCTCAAGCGCCGCTGGGAAGTGGCCGTCGACTGGCATCTGGTGCCTTATTACGGACACCCCAAACGCAGCAAGAACGAGCTGGTTTCCAGCAAACCTCTCAAGGGGACGACCAGATTTCATGCGTACGCTTCCGCCTGCATCGTCTCCCGGGGAGTCCGTTACACGATCGCCCTGACCTGGGTCCGCAAACACGAATCGACGGTCACGGTGTTGCGACGTTTGCTGGAGCGAATTCGTGCTGCGGGGGTGAAAATTCGCAGGATGCTGCTGGATCGGGCGTTCTTCAGCGCGGCAGTGATGCAGCTTCTGCAGGCAGAAAAGGTGCCGTTCATCATGCCGGTCATGTTGCGTGGCCGTCCCCCGAAGAAAGGCCGTCCGGCCACGGGACTGCGGTGGATCAAACGGCAACCGGCCGGTTGGTATCGCCACACCATCAAGAGCGTGAGTGTGCCGGTGTGCGTGTCCTATCGCTCGTACACGCACAAAAAGAGCGGCCGACGGAAATCGCAAAAGCTGCTGTTTGCCGCCTGGAAAGTGAAGGGGACTCCCACAGAGATCCGGGAATGGTATCGCAAGCGGTTCGGAATCGAGACCAGCGACCGCCAATGGCGTCAGGCTCGAATTGCGACCTGTACGCGCAATCCCCACTGGCGATTGCTGTTCATCGCGATCGGTCTGTTGCTGCGGAATCTGTGGGTCTGGATTCACGATACATTGCTTTCCGAGGGAAGCGACGAAACCCGCACCATGAATCTGGAGCAACTCCGCTTTCGCAGAATGCTCGAATGGATCGCACTGGAAGTTCGTGACTTACTCCATGACGGATCAAGACCTTGCGCCATCTGACTCACTCATGGGCAAACTTGGAACTACTGAATTTCGAATTTTCACGGGAAATGGCCACTTCGATTGTCCACACGCCCTGACGGAGCACCCATGACCGATGGGTGGGGATGGAGCAACAGGCTGCCCGCCGTCTGGCGGTTGATTGCTGCTGTTCAACTGACGGGAAATCGACTCAAACAGACGACGCCACGTCTTTGCCGCTTTGATTTTTGCCGCAGATGGACACAGAAATCCTCCTTCTGTGTCCATCTGCATTTGGTGCCCGTTCGTCTGCGATCACGGGAATTCTCGAGAATCTCGCAAATCGCTCTTGCGACAGCGGAGCGTTCCCATCAGATTGACCAGCCAGAACTGGCATTTTGACCTTTTGCTATTGCGGAATCCATGACCGAAAAAACATTTGATGTGGTCGTGATCGGAAGCGGTCCTGGAGGAGAAGGGGCCGCCATGCAGGCGACAAAACTGGGAAAGTCCGTCGCCGTCGTCGAACGTTATCAGCAGATTGGTGGCGGTTGCACCCACTGGGGAACCATCCCCAGCAAGGCCCTGCGGTTTGCGATTTTTCAGGCAACGCAGTTCTTCAACAATAAAATTTTTCGCGAGTCCGGCATCAGCACCATGCCTGACTTCCCGACACTTCGCCGCAGCGCGGCGTCTGTGATCGAGAAGCAGGTGGACATGCGAAACAACTTCTACGAGCGGAATGACGTCCCGGTGCTGTTCGGAGATGCGGTGTTCGTGGATCCGAACACGCTCGAAGTGCGCGATGAATATGGCGGAAAACGAAAGCTGCATTCATCCGCATTCGTCATCGCGACGGGATCGCGCCCTTACCGGCCGGCCGACATTGACTTTTCCCACCCGCTGATCTGTGACAGCGACACGATTCTCAGTCTGAACCACACTCCCAAATCGATCACGATCTATGGAGCCGGGGTGATTGGCTGCGAATATGCTTCGATGTTTCGCAATCTGGGAGTGAAGGTCAACCTGATCAACACGCGCGACAAACTCCTGGAGTTTCTTGACGACGAAATCATCGACGCCCTCAGCTATCACCTGCGGGAACGGGGATGCCTGATCCGGCACCACGAAGCATACTCGCGCGTTCAGGTGGAAGATGACGGTGTGATTCTGCACCTGAAATCCGGGAAGCAGATCAAGACCGACATCCTGTTCTGGGCCGCCGGTCGAACCGGGAACACCGAAAACCTGGGGCTGGATTGCCTGGGAATTGCCGTTGACGGTCGGGGATACATTCCGACGAACGAGCATTTTCAGACATCCGTTCCGCACATCTATGCCGTCGGAGACGTGGTCGGGATTCCGTCCCTGGCAAGTGCTGCATATGTTCAGGGACGCTATGCCGCGCACCACCTGATCAGCGGGGCCTGTGAACGGGCGCTGATTGAAGACATTCCAACCGGAATTTACACGTCACCGGAAATCAGCTCGCTCGGAAAAACGGAACGCCAGCTGACCTCAGAGGGAGTTCCGTACGAAGTCGGTCATTCAATGTTCAAGAGCCTGGCCCGTGCCCAGATCACCGGTCAGACCGCCGGAATGCTGAAGCTGCTGTTCCATCGCGAGACGCTTCAGATTCTGGGGATTCACTGTTTCGGAGCGAATGCCTCGGAAATTATCCACATCGGTCAGGCGATCATGTCCCAGCCGGGGGAAAACAATTCCCTGATGTACTTTGTGAATTCGACGTTCAACTATCCGACAATGGCGGAAGCCTACCGAGTGGCAGCACTCAACGGGTTGAATCGACTCTTTTAGTACGACAGTTGGACTTCCCTTAATGGGCCGGATTCTGGTCTTTCTCCGTTGAGGAGGAAACCGGGATGTCAGGGAGGATTTCGCGGCGGGATCTGCGGCGGTGTAGTACCAGGGGGGGATGGTGTCACGGTGTCAGCAGGGAATCAATTTGTCGTGCGAGTCGTTCGTGACCTGATGGGCTCAGATGGAGCGAATCGAGAGTCGTTTCCGGCGACAGGAGCACGGAACTCAGGACTCGCTTCGGAATCAGTTTCACCCGATACTTGCGGGCAAGTTCACGCTGAGCTCGACCGAATTCCGATTTGAACGGCGGCAGGGGAAGTTCAAACATCACCACGGTGGCATTGTCAGTGGCCAGCTGTCGGAGCAGTGTGTCGAGTTGTTCCCGGAAATCGGTGGGGGTGGTTGTCCCCAGCAGATCGTTTCCCCCTAATTCCACGACAATCAGCGAGTGATCAGGCAGCGATCCCGGGGGAAGTGTGTCTGGAAGAGCTTTCAGTACGGACCCCACCGTCGCGCCGATCTGAGACAAATTCCGGACCGGGCGGTTCATGGTCTCCCGCAGTCTCGCTGGCCACGGCAGACCGTCGGTTTCCGGATCTTCAGCAGAAAGCGAGTCTCCCAGGACCACGATCGGAGCATCGGTCGTGATTGATGTCAGATCAGGCGCCTGCCGCCAGACCAGTTCGAGTCCTCCCTCGAATCCCCACAACAGCACAACAGCGAGATTCAATAAAAGTTCTGATGTCTTGCGTTTTTTCAGGTGAGAACCGTTCGGTTCCGTGTCGCGTGGCGGTGCTCCGGCGAGCAGCCAGCCGATCGTGACCACCACGGAGATCGCCGTGCCGGAGTTGACGAACGAAGACGACAGGAGCAGCAGGGAAAACCCCAGCAGCACCAGCAGCCAGACGACCGATTCTCCTCCGGGACCTCGAACGGAACGCCAGAGGACGGCCAGTAAAAGACAGAGAATGGCGGTAAACAGGGCCTCACCGCTGATGAAATGCCTGAGAATTCCCAGCTGAAAATCTGACATGGCCGACGTTTCTCAATGGCTGACGCTCAGAATGATTCCCACAAGACAGGGCGTCTGGAATCATGTGCGGAACCGGATCCAGTTCGATAGAATAGGGGTTCCCTTGAAAGACCGCATTCCAGTTCACATCAACCGGCGCAGCTGATGGCTCCGTCGGCGGACAGACTCATCGATTACGGAGAGCCATGAGCACTCGTCCTTTTGCCCACCTGCACTGTCATACCCATTACTCACTGCTGGATGGAGCCAATCGGGTTCCCGAACTGATCAAGCAGGTCAAGAACCTGGGGATGAATTCCTGCGCGATCACCGATCACGGCAATTTGTACGGGTCGCTCGAGTTTTATCAGGTCTGCAAAAAGGAAGGAATCAATCCGGTTCTGGGGTATGAGGCCTACATCGCTCCCGGCAGCCGGACCGACCGCAGCGCCAGCCGCCTGAAAGAAGCGGCGTTTCACCTGACACTGCTGGCGATGAACCGGACGGGTTTCCAGAATCTCACCAAACTCTCATCAAAAGCCTTTCTGGAAGGGTTCTACTACAAGCCCCGCATCGACAAGGAAATTCTTGAACAGCACAACGAAGGAATCATCTGTCTCTCCGGGTGTGCGTCGAGTGAACTGTCGCGCGCCCTGCTCGCCGACGAAAATGACAAGGCCCGCCAGTTGATCGACTGGTACATGAAGGTTTTCGGCGATCGCTTCTATCTGGAAATTCAGGACGGCGGCGTCGAGATTCAGCAGTCCTGTGCGGAAGCGACAATCGACGTCGCGAACCGGATGGGGTTACCTCTCGTCGCGACAAACGATGCACATTATCTCTGTCAGGATGACGCCGACATGCACGACGTGCTGTTGTGCGTGAACACGAAATCCTTCCGCAGTGACGAAAAACGGATGAAGATCGGGACGGATCAGCTCTTCATCCGGTCTCCGGAGCAGATGTACGCGGCGTTTCCCAAGCACGCGGAAGCGGTGGCCCGATCGCAGGAAATCGCCGACCGCTGCAATATCGAACTCGACCTGAAAACGCGGCATTTTCCGGTCTTTACGCCTCCGCCTCCTCAAACAGATGTTCAATATCTGCGCCAGGTCGCTCAGGACGGAATGAAATGGCGGTACGGGGACAATCCCGATCAGAAATACGTCGAACGTCTCGAATTTGAACTCGGCATCATCGAGCGGATGGGGTACTCCAGCTACTTCCTGATCGTCTGGGATTTCGCCCGATTCGCTCGCTCCAAAGGAATCCCCTGTACAGCGAGAGGTTCCGCCTGCGGGGCGATCGTGGCGTACCTGCTCGGAATCTCCGACATCTGTCCCATCGAGTACGACCTGCTGTTCGAACGGTTTCTCGATCCGAGTCGTTCGGAGGCGCCGGATATCGATATGGACTTCTGCCGGGACCGGCGGGAATGGGTCATCAATTATGTGAAGGAAAAGTACGGCCACGCGAACGTCGCCCAGATCGGGACATTCGGCACTCTGAAAGCGAAAGCGGCGATTCGGGATGTCGCCCGGGCTCTGTCGATTCCGCTCAAGCGGGCCGACGAAGTCGCGAAGATGGTTCCGGAAACGCTCAACATCAAACTCAAGGATGCTCTCAAGGAAAGTCCCGAACTGAGCGCCGCCTACGAGGGGGATCCGCAGGTCAAGGAACTGATCACCTACGCGATGGCGCTCGAAGGTCTGGCCAAGTCGGCCGGCACGCACGCGGCGGGAGTGGTGATTGCGGATCGTCCGCTCGATGAATACATCCCGCTGCAGAAGATCAGCGGGAAGGAAGACGTTCTCACCCAGTGGACCGAGGTCGAAAAGGCCGGCCTGCTGAAGATGGACTTTCTGGGGCTGCGGAACCTGTCCATTCTCGACAAGGCGGTCATCAACGTCCGCAAGCATCGCGGCATCGACATCATCCCCAAAGACCTGCCGCTGGACGACAAGGAAACCTTCGCCCTTCTGCAGCGGGGAGAAACCAAAGGGATCTTCCAGCTGGAATCCGGCGGGATGCGGGACCTGCTGACGAAGATGCGTCCCGACAAATTCGCGGACATCATCGCGACTTCGGCGCTGTATCGCCCCGGTCCCCTCGAAGGGGGGATGGTGATGACGTACGTCAACGTCAAACATGGACGGGAACCGATTCCCAAAGTCCACCCGATCGTCGACGGTGTCCTGGATGAAACCTACGGCGTGATGGTGTACCAGGAACAGGTGATGCGGATTCTGAACCGCCTGGGAGGTATCGAACTCGCAAGTTCTTACAAATGTATTAAGGCGATTTCGAAGAAGAATCACGACGTCATGGCCGGATACCATGACCAGTTCGTCGAGGGAGCCCAGACCCAGGGAATGCCGAAAGATCAGGCACAGGGCATCTGGGATCTGATCGAAAAGTTCGCCGGGTACGGTTTCAACAAATCCCACTCGACCGCATACGGTGCCATCGCCTACCAGACGGCCTACCTGAAGGCCCATTATCCAGAAGAATTCATGGCCGCACTGCTCTCCTGCGGAATGGAATCCAGCGAGCGAATTTTCGAGCACACAGATGATGCCCGCCGGATGGGAATCGAGATCCTTCCACCGGATATCAATGTCAGCGACGTCGAGTTCAGTCTGGCGGTCGAAGAAGGGGAAAACGGAAACGCCACTCGTCGAATCTCCTTCGGGATGGGAGCCATCAAAGGGGTCGGACTGGTGGCCGTGCAGGCACTCGTCGATGAACGAAATGCCAACGGAAAATTCCGGGATATCTTTGATCTCTGCGAACGGGTCGACCCGAAAGTGCTCACGAAAGCGACAGTGGAAACGCTCGTGAAAGCCGGTGCTCTGGATTCACTCGGTCCCACCCGGGCTCAGCATGTCCTCGTGATCGATCGGGCGGTTCAGGCCGCGATTTCACGCCAGAAAGACAAAGCCCGCGGTCAAAAATCGTTATTCGGAGAGCCGGAACCCAGCAACACAAAAGTGGAGGAACCGGCTGGTGGTTCACTCATTCCTCCGGCTGACGAATGGACACACAGCCAGAAGCTGGCGTTCGAGAAGGAAGTCTTCGGATTCTATCTGACTTCACATCCGCTGACCGAATTCGCGGACCAGATTGAGGCCTTTACTCAGCATACGACCAAAGATCTGCGAGATCTTGGAGACGGGAAGGAAGTGCTTCTGGGAGGCATGATCGCTTCGATCAAGAAGGCGGCGACGAAAAATCCGTCCCGCAACGGGAACAGTAAATACGTCAACTTCGATCTCGAAGATTCGGCCGGGGTCGTCCGTTGCATCATGTGGCCGGATGACTACGCCAACGCCGGAGAAAAGGTGGTTGCCGACACCATCGTTCTGATCAAAGGACGGGTCGATTCCCGTGGCCGGGAACCCAACGTCATCGTGAACCGACTGATGACAATGAGCGATGCGGAAAAGGAATTCACCAAGCAGATTGCCGTGATTTTCAAGAAGGGATATCACTCGGAAGCGGAAATGCAGCGGGTGAAAGACCTGCTGTCACGCCATCCGGGAAAAACTCCGATTGTCATCGCCGTGGAAACAACGGAAGAAAAGCAGACCGTCGGGGAAGATGGCGGACCCATTTCCGTTCCCACCGGGCGACGACTCCGGGCATTCCTCAGCACCCCGATTTCTGTTTCTGCCCGACCGGAGCTGAAAACCGAACTGGCGGCCATCCTCGGCGAGAAAGGATTTCGCTTCCTGGCCAGTCCTCCAGCCGGAGGAAACAGTCAACACTCCTGAGCCGGAGATCCGACCTGTCAGGTGGATGCGGCACAGGAAAAAGACGGCGACCGTCCGAGTCGATACTCCGTATCAAAATCCTGATATTTGTGCCTGAGATTGTGAATGGACTCGACGACCGGCGGTCGAGTCGTCACACTTTTCGACTTCCCCCACCCCGGGGAAATGGCGAACCTGACGGATCATCTCTCTGTCAGGGACAAAAAATCCGACACTTCAGATCAGCAGCATTGACGGCCAGGTTCCTTCCATGTCCCAGCTCAACAAAATCTCCGCCAGAATTACTCAACCCCGTTCACAGGGGGCCTCTCAGGCCATGCTGTACGCCACTGGCCTGACGGAAGCCGATATGAGCAAAGCTCAGGTCGGGATCGCCAGCTGCTGGTACGAAGGAAACTCCTGCAACATGCACCTGCTGGATCTCGCATCCAAGGTGAAAGAAGGAGTCTCTGCCGCCGGACTGGTCGGCATGCGATTCAACACGATCGGAGTGAGCGACGGGATCTCGATGGGTACCGACGGGATGAGCTATTCGTTGCAGTCCCGGGATCTGATCGCCGATTCCATCGAAACCGTTTGCGGAGCCCAGTGGTACGATGGCATCATCACACTCCCCGGGTGCGACAAGAATATGCCCGGTTGCATCATGGCCATGGGACGCCTGAATCGCCCCGGACTCATGGTCTACGGCGGAACAATCAAACCCGGCTGCAACAAAAAAGGAGACAAGCTCGACATCGTCTCCGCATTCCAGTCTTACGGGCAATATCTCGCCGGCACAATCACCGACGAAGAACGTGCGGAAATTGTGCGGAAATCCTGCCCGGGTGCCGGAGCCTGCGGGGGCATGTATACCGCCAACACCATGGCCAGCGCGATTGAAGCCATGGGAATGTCACTCCCGTATTCATCTTCGATTCCGGCGGTCGATCCGGACAAGATGAAAGAGTGTCTCGATGCCGGTGTTGCGGTGCGACGTCTGCTCGAACTGGATCTGAAGCCTCGCGACATCATCACTCGCGCCGCCCTCGAGAACGCCATGGTGGTGACGATGGCCCTGGGAGGCTCGACCAATGCAGTGCTGCACCTGATCGCCATTGCCCGCAGTGTCAATGTGAACCTCACCATCGACGACTTCCAGTCGGTCTCAGACCGAGTTCCGTTCCTCGCCGACCTGAAGCCATCCGGCAAGTATGTGATGGAAGACCTGCACGGTGTCGGCGGAACTCCCGCAGTGATCAAGTATCTGCTCGATGAAGGGTACATCGACGGAGACTGCATGACCGTGACCGGCAAAACAATTGGCGAAAACGTCGCCAATGTGCAGGGCCTCGCCAAAGGACAGGAAGTTGTCCACGATCTCGGACACCCCATCAAGCAGTCTGGCCACATCCGGATTCTTCGCGGAAACGTCGCTCCTGAAGGAGCCGTTGCCAAAATCACCGGAAAAGAAGGCCTGATCTTCACCGGACCGGTCCTCTGTTATGACCGGGAAGAAGATATGCTTCGTGGGTTGGAACAAGGGGAAATCAAAGGGGGCGAAGTCATCGTCATCCGTTACGAAGGACCACAAGGTGGCCCAGGAATGCCGGAAATGCTGACTCCGACCTCAGCACTGATGGGGGCCGGTCTGGGAGACAAGGTCGCCCTGATCACCGACGGCCGGTTTTCCGGCGGATCACACGGCTTCATCATCGGTCACGTCACCCCGGAAGCACAGGTGGGCGGACCGATCGCACTGTTGAAAAACGGCGATATCATCACGATTGATGCCGAGAAGAATGAAGTCAGAGTCGACGTACCGGCCGCTGAACTCGAAAAACGGCTCGCAGCCTGGGTGGCTCCACCGCTGCCAGCGACACGGGGAACTCTCTACAAATACATCAAAAACGTGAAAAGCGCCAGCGAAGGCTGCGTCACCGACGAGTGACCAGCGAAGTCGGCCGCTTGCTGAACCATCTTGGATTGCTGCCTTGCGAGATTTTTGGGATCAAGTAAACTCCTCCAGACGACTTGGACCTGATTCTTTTTGACTTGGCATCGCGTTGAAATGACGCCTGTCTCAGGAAAAAAATTCAAGTCCCTGGAATGTTTGAGCCGACCACGTGGCAGCAGCGGAATCGTTCGTTCCTGTCGACCTGTTTGACCCAGACAATGTGGATGTGGGTTCCGACTGACATCCGAATGTTGAAATGACGTAAAGACGTTTCAATCACCCATGCCAATGCCATGCGAAGAGGAACTACCTGCGGTTCCAGAACGTGTTGCGATGGGAAGTGATTGATGCACGGAGAGGTGGCAGAGTGGCCGAATGCGCGGCATTGCTAATGCCGTGACCATGTCAAAGTGGTCCCCGGGTTCGAATCCCGGTCTCTCCGCTTTCTTTTGGAAGCAGCCCTTCGACGCCCTCGTCGAAGGGCTGCTTCATTGCAAGGACACGATTTGCAACTCGATCATTGTGTTCAGTGATTCTTGCAAGTTGCTTCACGATTCTGCATGAGTTGACGCAATTGGTTACGGAGCCAGACGATCTGCGGTTCAAATCCCGTCCTCCGCTTCAGCATTCGGTGATCAAACTGTTCCCATAGTATTGTCCGTTAAGTGGGCTGCAGACGCACAGTGGGCCAAAAACGCTTCCACCTAAGATTTTCCCGTCTTCTGAGGAGGAACCCACCGACCTGTCCGATCGTAGTGAAACCACAGAAATTCCTCGATCCACCGCCGGTAGTAGGCCCGGATCATACGCGGGAGCCGCCGCCGTACACTGTTGGCATCTTCGGAATGGTCGAGGCGCTCTATTCGCTCCAGCGTGCCACGCAAGAAATGCTAGGTCAATTCACACAGGCGTCCCTCCCCGCATCCCAATAGCCCTATGAATATTGAAGTATGGAAGCCATCGGGTATTCTCATCGGGTTTGATCCAGAGACTCACAAGTTAGGCGAAGAAGACTGGGAGACACGATGGTTAAGGGTAAGAAGGATGCAGCAAAGAACGCTGTCGCAGCAACAAAGGATGAAAGCCGAAAGAATAGAAACTTTCCAAAGCACACCCTTGAAGCCGTGCTGGTATTGCCGCAGAAGATTCAAGACGAAATGGGAGGTAAGCCCATGAATCGTTTGCTACTAGCCGATGCGTTGGGTATGTCGCCCAGCAGCAGCAACTTTAGAGACATGCTGAGTTCCTCATACAAATACGGGCTCACCGAAGGAACTGAGAAGGCGGATAATATCTCACTGACTTCATTGGGTAATACCGCCACTCAGCAAGGCGATCAGAGTGCACGGCTGCGAGCTCTTCGTAGTGCAGCTCTCGCTCCCGCTGTATTTGGTCGCCTGCTGCGGGACTATGCGAACAAGAAGCTTCCTTCGGCAGAAATGCTGCCGAAGATTCTGCGCACTCAGTATGAGGTACATGCGGACCTGACGGACGAATGTGCCACCCGCATCGCAGCGAATGGACGTTTCGTTGATATCGTTCGAGACATCGGAGGGTCCCCTCACATACTGTTGGATGCTGAGTCAATTTCTCATCCTTCTTCTGTGAGTGACGAACTCGATATCGCGGGCGAGGAGGCTGCGGCAGTTGGCCAAGAACCGTCAATCCCTCAGATCGCATCCCCCGTTGCGCCTGCGGCTTCACCGCATTCGAACGCGACCGCGCCAAAGCCAATCTTCGTGGGTCATGGAAAGAATAAGTCTCCTCTTCAGCAGTTGCAGGCGTTGCTAACAGCTTTCCAGATCCCTCATAAGGTGGTGGTCGATGAGGCAAATCTGGGTCGTCCAATTCCACAGAAAGTCAAGGACACGATTGAGGAATGCGGATCAGCGATTCTTATTTTTACGAGAGACGAGAAGTTTTTTGATGGGAATGGTAAGGAAATCTGGCGTCCCAGTGAGAACGTCATTCACGAGCTGGGTGCAACTTCGTTTGCCTATGGCGATCGGATCGTAATCTTCAAAGAGAAGGGCTTACATTTTCCCACGAACTTCCAGAGTATTGGCTACATAGAGTTTGACACTGACGACATCACCGCCCGGACGGCAGACTTGCTGAAAGAACTCATTGGCTTTGGTCTCGTGCGAGTCACCCCGACGTGAGCGCCATGCCTATCAAAATCCATGCACGCGACGTGCGAAGAAGCACGTTTGTGATGGATGTCGTTAGCACGGTTATTTCCAATCCGTCGAAGCATCGAGAAAACTCTGCAATCCAGCGTCCCAGCCCCGCACCCCGGCGATAAAAAGTTCAATTGGCGTCCTGTCCTCTCCGCTTGATTCAACCGTAAGGGTTTGCAGCTTTTGTTGCCCTTGCGGTTTTTTCATTTCTGGAGCCGGAGGTCACAACATTTGCCTACGACGCAGTCGGTCAGGAAATTTTGAAGGAATTGGATAACGGCACGCGGGGGGTCATGGAGTATGATGCCGCCGGACAGATGAACTCCGTCGCGAATCTGCAGGAGAATGACGACGTGATCTCCCGGTTCACCTATCTCTATGACGCCGCAGGCAACCGCACCCAGGAAGCCCGAGAAGACGGGACGCTCCGCGTCTGGAAATATGATCTCACCGGCCAGTTGGTCAGCGAACAGCGGACCGCAGGGGGAAGCTGGGAAAACCTCACTGCAGACCAATGGGGCGGCATGTCTGTCTCCGGCTGCGGAATGCTTCCCGCAACGAGCGGAGCCGGGCCCATCACGACGTATGTATACGACCCGGTCGGAAATCGCCTCGTGTTGAACGCCGACGGAGAATTGACCACCAGCACGTACGATGCCGCCAACCGGCTGATCGCTTCTGAAGAGATCAACGGCATCACGACCTACACATTCGATGCCAGCGGCAACCAGCGGACGGTCGAAACTCCCGACAACGAGATCACGACCTATTCCTGGTCTTACGAGAATCAATTGATTCAGATCGAGGAGCCGGAGGATGTCATTACGACCAATCTCTACGCTCCGATCAACCGCAAAGCGGATGAACTGCGAATCATCAAAGAAACAGATGCGGGAATCGTCAACTTTCTCTATGACGACCAGAACATCATTCAGGAGATCGACGACACCAGCACCATCGAGGCGGAATACACCCTCAACCCCCAGCCCTACGGCGACCTCATCAGTCAGCGACGGGACGACGAATCCACGTTCTACCACTTCGATGCCCTCGGCAGCACGCAGTCCCTGACGGATGAATCCGCCACCGTTGACAATGAATACACCTACGGGGCCTTTGGAAAAATTCTGGCCCAATCCGGCAGCGTGGAAAACCCATTCACCTGGGTCGGGGAACTGGGATACTACCAGGAAGAGAATGGACGTTCCTTACTCCGTCAACGCTGGTACGAAGAACAAGTCAACCGGTTCCTCAGCCAGGACCCTATCAAGGATGATCCAGAGAATCTCTATCGGTATGTGGCGAATTCACCTCTCCTGGCAGTGGACCCCTCAGGACTCTCCGGCGCCTCAAAATTGGCCATCCTGATCCGCCGGGCACTATGCGAAGGGACCGAGCAGGCGATTAAGAAATCCGTCCGTGAAGAATTAAGAAACGATTTCTACAAACGAATAGGAGCGCACATCTCAGAAGCTGGATTAAGAGACTTAGTTCAACTGCATCATATCGTCCCTCAGGCAATGTTTGGAAAGAGTTATCCAGACATATCAAAATTCCTTGAGGACATTGGAGCGCTCAAGCATTCCTCTTCGAATATTACAATACTCCCAACACCCAAGGCGGCCACCGAAGGATATGACATCGGCTCTGCAGCACTCCACAGCGGAGGACACTTAAAGTCATACTACGAGGAAGTTGTCCGAAGTTTAAACGAAATAATGGATAGATACAAAACATCAACATGCAGGAAAGGGGCGGACACCGAAGCCGCAAAAGAATTAGCCCGAAGCGAAGTCCGCGCCCTGCAGGCATCTCTTCGCAGTAAACTCCAATCTGGAGAGATAAAACTGCAAGCCTATGACACGCCTGAGTCAAGAAGAAATTTGGCCACCGGCATCATGGGGCTCTTTATCTTTGCAGGGATGTCTCCTGACGAAGCGGAGGCTGCAGCCATGGACTTCATCGAAAACGAAGTCAACAATAACGCATATTACCGCCAGAAGAACATCTTTGTGCGATACGGCACAGTCGGATATTATGCAAGAAATTCAGACTCAAGCATAGCCAGGTGGTCAGCCTTTGCCGTGGACTTCTTCAATCCAGTTGAAGATGTCATGTTTTTCACTGACTTGGCTGAGGACGCCATCTCAGGAACCGTAAGTGTAGTCCGGAACTTCAACGATTTACTCACTGGTGTCAGCAATGACATTCGAAATTCGTTGAATACAATTCGCACAAATCCGAATGCCAAATTCAATCTTGAGAGGCAACTTCTCTTTGAGGCAGGATGCCCAGCGTTATATGAAGGAAAATAACAATTCATGAATATTGTGTACCAATTTACTTTTCCCCACTTGAAGTGGAGTATCGAAACAAATGAGTATGGAATATTTTCAACTTCGAATGGACAATGTTGGTGCCTGCAGCAGCTGCGCTGTAGACGTGGAGGGCAACTCAATAGAGGTAGGCAGCACAATGGCAGGCAGAGAAATATTTGCACGCATTGACAGCACTGACAGAAGACCCTTGGGAGATCTTATCTACCGAGCGAATCCAACCATTGTTTCTGAAAACGCCATCGAGGTCATTCAAAATTTTACACTTCCCGATGATTCACGTATATTCCCTGTCACGCTAGAAAGTGTATTGTACGCTAATCATGGGAATGAAATACACCGACAAGGATCAATAGGAAATGCTTATGGAATATTGCTAAATTGGCCTGATACGGACATCATGTCGAAGGAGGACGAGAAAGCCTACTTAAAACTGGACCCAATCGATCGAATTCGAGGAAAAACCGCTCCACCAGTTGTGCTTCGTGAGTCAGTCGAGGGGTTTGATCTCGTAAATGGCGGTGGCCTAGGCTTTCTGGTCTCAGAAAGCCTGAAGCTTGCCATTGAAGAGGCTCGACTGACAAATTTTGTGTTTCATCCAGTGAAACTTCGGTGAGAAGCCTGGGCAAGAGGAGTGGGACTGTGGACCGAATTCACAAAACAAAGGAACCTCTATTGCTCCATGTGAACCGTGTCCTCCAATACTTAATTAATTGAGGATTTCAATAGATTAAATGGTGTCACATGTATTCAACTCCTGTCCACAACACGCTTGAAGTATCAGGTTGGTATCCTGGGAGGAAGATTTCCGTGGAACACTGGATCATCGCCCTGAATAACGAGGGATTCACAATGAGCACCAGTTCAGTTGCCATTTTAGAAGAGTTTGGATGTTTAACAGTTCACCCGAGAAAGCATTCTTCAGATGAGTACATTGCTGATGTGATTAAATTTGACCCATTATTGGCATCAGAGGGTGACTTCAATCGTGTAAATTACTGGCAGAATGTATTAAAAACAAATCTGTCTCCAATAGCAGAGATTGGAAACGGAATTCTTTTGGTAGCAGAAGATGAAAGAGTCTTTTCCTGCGGAGATATCGCAATTTACCTGGATGGAATCAGTTTTACAGACGCGCTGGAAAATTCTCTGATCTGTGCCAAAAGAAAGCCCATTGAAATTGGGAGGATGACGCATCCATAAACACCTACGCATCGCCGGATGCCACTGATGATTTGCCCATCAATGCGAAATGTCTATCGGCGTTCAATTGCTCTTTGACAATTTCACTTCAATTCCGGCGCACTCGTGAACCTCCTGTTTTGGGGTTCACGAGTGCGCCACAACCGGTCGGCAACCGCACCCAGGAAGCCCGTGAGGACGGCGATTTGCGGATCTGGACCTACGATCCCACCAACCAACTCATCAGCGAACAACGGACCGAAGGAGAAAGCTGGTCGGCGCTCACGGCCGATCAGTGGGACGGGATGGGCGTCAATGACTGGGGCCTGCTCCCGGCACTCAGCGCGGCCGGGCCGATCACGACCTACGTCTACGACCCGGTCGGCAACCGGCTGGTGCTGAACGTCGACGGGGAACTCACGACTTCGACCTACGATGCCGCCAACCGGCTGGTCAATGCCGAGGATGTGAACGGCATCACGACGTACACGTTCGATGCCAACGGAAACCAGCGGACGGTCGAAACTCCTGCGAACGAGATGACAACCTATAGCTGGACCTACGAAAACCAGCTATCACAACTGGAAGAACCGGACGATGTTGTTACGACCTATGTTTATGCCCCCACCAACCGCCGAGGGGAAGAACTTCGGCTCGTCAAGGAAACTGATGCAGGCATCATCAATTACATCTGGGATGACCAGAACATCATTCAGGAGGTGGACGGCACCAACGCCATCGAGGCGGAGTACACACTCAATCCCCAGGCCTACGGCAACCTCATCAGCCAGCGACGGGATGGGGACAGCACGTTCTATCACTACGATGCCCTTGGCAGCACGCAGTCCCTGACCGACCAGACCGGGACAGTCGAGAACGAGTACACCTACGGCGCGTTCGGCCAGGAACTCTCCAGCTCAGGCAGCGTGGACAACCCGTTCACCTGGGTCGGAGAACTCGGCTATTACAAAGAAGAGGATGGCCGCTACACCCTCCGCCGCCGCGAATACGACGAAGGGATCGCCCGATTCCTCAGTGAAGACCCCATTCGGTTCGACGCCGGCGATGAAAACCTGTACAGGTACACCCAGAACTCGCCACTAAACTCTGTCGACCCCAGTGGGTTAGAGCATTTTTCATACAATAAGCAAACAAACGGAAAATATGCCGTATATTACGTCCCTGAAAATTGGATAGGAATCAATCAAGCCCCAATTTTCGTTGGATACACCGACATACCTGGAGGAACTTGGTTCACACTACCTAAATCGAAAGTGGAGCGACCGGGGTACTGTTCACTCATGGCGACACAGTTTGTATCCGAGGCGTTCCCTTCTGATAAATCGGGATGGGACGAGTTTTTCAGAAGAAAATGTGCTGAGGTGACAGCCGCAAAAGGAACTGCACCTGCAGATTCAATAGTGGATGCTCCCCAAATGTGCACTGGGAGCGCTCCGGGAGCAACTTCGCCTACCTGCGCAGCTGGATTCGTTATTGTTCCAGCTACCATTTCGCTGTTTCTCTCAAGAACCATCACCAGCCTGATACTCGAATATTTTCCCCTAGGAGGGGCCGGAATCGTTGTCCAGAAGGTGGCAATGCGGTGTACCCCCAAAGGGAGAGTACTCAAGTTGTTTATAAAAGGGGGATGCAAAGAGGCAGAAGAACTCAGCGAAGAAGCAACCGAGAAGCTGCTAAAAAATTTGCAAAAAAAGCAGACGCAGGTGACATTGAGGTAAGCGAATTCCTAAAGAAAATCAATGACATTCCACCAACAAAAATTTCATCTTTACTGGTAAAAAAGGGAATGGAAATTGACCCAAAAAATATCGCAATTTTCAGAGGAGGATGTAAATTTACAGTGAAAACTGGAGAATATAGAATTGACAAGACCACAAAATTGCTCCAGACAACGCACGGAGTGTCTCTTGACATTGTTCCTGAAAATATCCAGAAGTTTGGTGGAGCATTTCAAATCAAGAGCATTCCCCCTGACCTAAAAATTGTCCAGCGAGGTGATCGGCTTGAACATTTCGAAGTCGTTCCTCGCGTTCCTATGACACTTGAAAGATTCCAAGAGCTGTTGGATCAAATTGAGGTTTATTAAAGTGGAAATAGACAACATTCCTTGTGTAATGTTTGATAATGAATTTGGAGAACGAGAAGAGTTTGAGGCAAAATCTCGTGGATACTTAAGTGGCGTTCAAGCGGTGTTTGTAGACGGACGCACTTATGATCTTACTTTTTGGAGTTGCACTCGGCTGCAGCAAGACTTAGAAGACCTGATTCCTCAGGGAATATTTCACATTGCAGATCCAGGCATGATTGTTGTCTCGGAGATCACTTTGCCAATCATTCAGTCTGTAGTACTACGATTAAATCAGGAGCAGTACTTCGAATCTTTGGTGCCCATGAAACGCTAACCGAGCGCCGGGTGCCACTGATGATTTGCCCACCAGTGCGAAATGTCTATCGACATTCAATTGCTCTTTGACAATTTCACTTCAATTCCGGTGCACTCGTGAACCTCCTATTTTGGGGTTCACGAGTGCGCCACAACCGGTCGGGAACCGATTGCAGGAAGCCCGAGAAGGTGGCGACCTGCGGATCTGGACCTACGATCCCACCAACCAACTTATCAGCGAACAGCGGACCGAAGGAGAAAGCTGGTCGGCGCTCACGGTCGATCAGTGGGGCGGGATGGGTGTCAATGACTGGGGCCTGCTCCCGGCGCTGAGCGCGGCCGGTCCCATCACGACCTATGTTTACGACCCGGTTGGCAACCGCCTGGTGCTGAACGTCGACGGTGAGTTGACGACCAGTACCTATAATGCGGCCAACCGATTGGTGACTGCGGAAGATATCAGTGGCATCACGACGTACACGTTCGATGCCAACGGTAACCAGCGGACGGTGGAGATGCCGACGAATGACATCACCACGTACAGCTGGACGTACGAGAATCAGCTCGCGCAGCTGGAGGAACCGGATGATGTCATCACGACGTACATCTACGCCCCGACCAACCGTCGAGGAGAAGAACTCCGGCTTTCGAAAGAGACCGAGACTGGACTGGTGCAGTTCCTCTGGGACGACCAGAACCTGATCCAGGAACTCGACGACACTGGCACGGTCGAGGCGGAGTACACCCTCAACCCCCAGCCCTACGGCGACCTCGTCAGCCAGCGACGCGACCACGACAGCACGTTCTACCACTACGATGCCCTCGGCAGCACGCAGTCCCTGACCGACCAGACCGGGACGGTGGAGAACGAATACACCTATTCAGCGTTCGGCAAGGAACTGAGCAGCAGCGGCAGCGTGGACAACCCGTTCACCTGGGTCGGAGAACTCGGCTACTACAAAGAAGAGGATGGCCGCTACACCCTCCGCAAACGGGAGTATGAGGAAGCCATCGCCCGGTTCCTCAGTGAAGACCCCATCCGATTTGATGCCGGGGATGAAAACCTCTATCGGTATGTCGGCAATAGTCCATCCAACGCGGTCGACCCATCAGGACTCGACTCTCTATTTAGCTATTCCATGGATTCAAAGGAAGTTTACTGGAATGTTGAGCGTGTCGGATATCTGTCGAATGAGTCGTGTGATAAAATTCACATTGGAACAAAGATTACTTCAACAAAAGTATTGCTTGATGCTGGATTTGGGCACTGTATTGTCGATCTTGAAACACTGCGAAGTTTAATAGAAAGTCCATTTGGCACAGGTCTCTGTAACGTCAATGAGGAGAGGCGATACCGCATCATCCAAGACCGATTAACGCATCAAATTTGTGGTTCCGCTTTACCAGACTTAGGGCCTCCGGCATCGTCGGCTTGCGGAACATTTCTCGAAGACCTGGGAACAGGTACAAAAGCGGTCATCAATGGAACGGCAACCGCTATTGTGCGAACAGCCACGCTGGGCTTCTGTGATCGGGAAATCGAACTTTGGGCGATCTCCAAAGAAGATCGCGCTGATGGCTATGACACAGCGGTTGCAATCGCAACAGTCAGTGGGGAGGTGCTGATTGCCGCAGTCACTGGGGGCGCAGCCAGCATTCTGGAAAAAGGAGGGCAGGTTGCACGTACGGCTGGTGGTGCACTGGTGGTCTTCGATGCTGCAGGGAACATTGTTGGAGTGGTCAGAGGGACTATTGACGCGGTCAGCAATGGCTTAACACTTCAGAACGGGATCCAAATTGTCGGAAGTGGTTTCGGGCTGGGCATAAACTCCGTTTCCCTCAGGGGAAAAGCCTTTGACATCAAGGAGCCCGGAACAACATGTCCCAACACTTCCCAAACTTGCCCAATTCCACCTAGAACTCCCCCGGTTGTTCCGACTCCCGATGATTTACCGAAAGGGACAATGCCGCCGCTGAATAACAATGGGGTTGGAGATCCGTACGGTACGCCGAAAACGAGAACACCAAGTAACAATACTTCAAGTGCAGGCTCAAATCTTGTAAAATATCCGTTGAGTGCCGCTGACCGAGACCGCATTGAAAAAATTCGGTCGAGTCTCGGTATTGGAAATAAGCGGAATATTGCATTTGCGGAAGGATATGTTGGTGGAAAGAGTATTGGCGAGATTATTGGTATTAGCGGAGAAAGCACACCGGGAGTTCTTATGCCGCTTCAGAGAACATTTGCAACTGGAGTGGATCAATTTGACAGAGCGTTTGACGCCGAGGTGTTTGTGCTAGAGAAATTATCACAAAAAATAAAACCGACCGACTGTGGTACGATCAAGCTTGTGTCTGAACGTCCGTTTTGTGCTAGTTGCTCTAGTGTTATCACTCAGTTTCAAAGGATGTTTCCAAACATTAATCTAATTCTAGTTGATTGAACTACATGGAATCATTTCGAAATAAAATAAAAGAATTTTCTCGTGGCAGAAATGCAAAAGGATGTTTGCCACACGAGATCGATTCACTGGAATCACTGAGTGGAATTGATCTTCCCGATGCATATCGACAGTTCCTGCTCGTGGCAGGCCATGGCATGGACGACTACCTTTCAGGAAGTGATTATACTCTAGATGAACTGAACGGAACCCGAGAGGCTGCAGATGATCTACTCGTTAGCGCTGGACTGCAGCCTTTGCCATCAGAAGCCTTCGTTTTTGCAATGCACCAGGGATATCAGTTCTACTTTTTTTTGAATGGCGAAGTTTATTACTTTGGTGAAGGAATGGACCACATCCAAAAGCGTTTCTCCTCATTCGAATCGTTTTTTGACTCCGTGACAACATAGAGGCAGTAGTCTGATTTTGGTGAATAGCAAAACTCAGACGACTGGGTCGTCACTAAGGATCCACGAGAGGATGGTTGGTTAACATGATGGATTGTCGCCAGTGTGCGGCGGGGCATCGTTGAGGAGTCATCACGCCGGCCATGCTTATGTCGCATCAATAGAATGGGCATGTCGCGTGTGGTTGGAGAGTGAAGTGTTGGAGGACACCTGACCATTCCCAGTCCGTTGGACTGGGAATGGTCCCGCGCCAACGAGCACGAATTCTTGGGGACCGTCAAGCTCAGACTGAATCGACATTCATCCATGCCAGCAGCGTCCGGTTGACATTGGAAGCTTATACTGCGAACGCGGCGTAAGTGCCATCTCCTGTCACTTCCAGCAGCGGCGCACCGTGAATGGATGCCGAGAGAGCCGGTTTAGGGTTGATCGAACGGCTGAAAGTGACGGGACACCCCTCTTTCTGAATTCAGTTCAACAGTCAAAGTCAGACCATGCAGAGATCCGCCGTTGAGGGTTCCGTGGAATTCAGGAGAGGTGCTCCCCGCCCGCTACCGCTGCGGGATCTGACGCTGTCGGCCGGGCAGGGGGACTTGCGGGAACGGTGTTTCCCGTTTCCGCTGCTGGAATCCGTGTCCCGCGGATTGTTCCGCTCGACCCGGCATGTCCTGCTGGTGGGGGAGTCCGGGGTCGGCAAGAGCACGCTATTGCAGGAACTGGCCCGCCAGGCACAGGCGGGAACTCTGCCGCATCTGGCAGCGAAGCGGTTTCTGCAGGTGGAGGGACACCGGATTCCCGCCGGGGACGTTCCGGTCTTTCTGGCGGCACTCGGACAGGCGGCGGTTCGGGAACCGGGCACCGTCTGGTGTCTGGATCAACTGGACGGGATGTTGAGCGACCCCGCGGCGGTTCGCGGCTTCCTCGATCAGGTGACACAGGGAGGGGGACATGTGCTGCTCTCGCTCACCCCGACCCAGGCGTTGGATCTGCTCTCCCGCGATCCTCACGGGTTTCGAGACCTGACCCGTGTC
>Ga0182736_1000817_pt1 | contig 38790 bp, 25 predicted proteins | sample eDN5th30CKraftBY_FD_128882 | JGI IMG/M metagenome (GOLD analysis project Ga0182736, IMG submission 128882) | Enriched backyard soil microbial communities from Emeryville, California, USA - eDNA 5th pass 30_C Kraft BY (version 2) (version 2) | ecosystem: Environmental > Terrestrial > Soil >... | reverse complement strand
GTCGATATCGTTTCGTCCAAGATAGCTGTGACGCATCTCGTAGGACGACACGAAGCTTTCATCGGCGGGGAAAAGCGTGACGGGTCCTGAGATGACGCCGGCATCGGGATGACAATCGAATGCTGCGACCGCCGCTTCCATCCAGGACGGGCGGGGCCTGCAATCGGCATCGGTGAAAGCGATCAGTTCCGATCCTGTGCGAAGAACGCCCGCATGTCGCGCATGATAGGATCCCGGTTCGCCATGTGCCATCGCCATGATCGCAAGACCGGTGGCGGAGAATTCCTCGATCAATGCTTGGATCGCCGGAGACGGGCCCTTGCCCGCCTCGGCATCGTTGTCGACGACGATGACGTCGAAATTCCGGTAGCTTTGTTCGGCGATGCGGGTCAGGCATTCACGAAGCTGCGCATCCATCCGATAGGTCGGAACGATGACGGAGACTCGAGGATGCTTCATCTTTGCGAAGTCTCGTTGGTGAACCACAGCGCCGGGCAGGGCGCCGGCAACGAGTGTTTTCATCCGCGTTTATAAGGCAGGTCACTTGTTCATCAAGCATTCGTAACCCCAGGCCCAAATGAACGCCGGCAGATTTCAAAAGCTTATAATCCTCCGAATGAGCTTAAAGATCGCTTAGAAGATTATTTGCATAGGAACATCCGATTATTGCCGGCGTATTGTCGCATAAAGTCAACTATACACCGGCCAGCGCGGCATGATACGGCTTCTGCTTAAGCGAAGATGCGTACTGAAAACTCGAGAATAGCGACGCAGCTTTGCCCAATTGCGCGATGGTTTCCGCAATCGAAAAACGAAGCACCGGGTGCAACGACATCCGGGAAAGCGGTTGCGCGAAGCAACTACCCAACAATAGGGGCACATAACATTGGCTATTTTATATATTTCGCCGACAGGATCAGGGAATCGGGACGGTTCATCCCTGGCCAATGCAGGCACTCTTTCGAATCTTTCGAATTTCATTAGCAAGGCCGGTGCAGGCGGACAGGTTCTCCTGCGGGCGGATCAGGGTGCCTACAAGCTGTCGGGCCAGATCACGATCAAGAGCGGCGGCAGCGCCGGCGCGCCGGTGACGATCCGGGGCGTGGATGCGAACGGCAACACGAAGCTTGCCCAGATGGACGGAACCCGCGCGGCCGACTGGACGACCGGCAAGGCCGTTGGATCCGAAGTGTTCCGGCTGCTGTCCGGAGCCGATCACCTCAAGTTCAAGGATATGGCGTTCAGCAACGTCGGTGACGGTGCGTTTCGCATCGGTGCGGATGTCAAAGACATCACACTTCAGGACATGCGTGCGACGAATGTGAAGCGCTTCCTGGCTGACACGGCTTCGAGCGGCTATTCCAGCGCGAGCGTCGACGGCCTCACCATCCGGAATGTCGACATCGACAAGTACTCGCACAACGCCATCAAGCTTCAGTACAACAGCAGAAACATCCTCGTCGAGGATGTCATCGGGCGCGGCGACCCCGTCACGCCGGAACAATACGTGTTCGGCGTCTCGCTCGATGGGACCGTTCATGACGTGCTCTTCAGAAACGTGACGATGCAGAACAGTCACGCCCGGGGAGCGGGTAATGAATACTGGAATGGAGACGGATTCTCCACAGAGGGCGGGACCTACAACATCCGCTTCGAGAATACCGTGGCGTTCGGCAATACGGATGCGGGCTACGATCTGAAGTCCGGCAACACCGTGCTGGTCAATGCGATCGCCATCGGCAACAACCGCAATTACCGTTTCTGGAGCGACTCCATCACGATGGAGAACGGTCAGAGCCTCGATCCGAGGTATTTCGGCGGAAGCGCGTCGACGGACCATTTCTGGTTGGGCGAGAAGGCGCACGGGAAAGTGACGTCCGGGTACATTTCGGACCACAATCCCGGATTGACCGTTTTCGACCTCTGGAAGGCCGGTGCCGTTCTCGAGGTGAATGGCACCAGGATCGACACGGCCGGCACGCTGTCGGGCCTTCATTCGAAGTCGTTCCTTCTTCTCGATCAGGCCAGCCAATCCGCGCTCTTGTCACAGCAGTCGACCACAAACGCCCTGTCTGCCGCCAGTGTTGCGCCCCAAGCGCTCTTCGGCTCGAACGGTTCCGAGAAGCTCGCCGGGACATCGGCCGCCGAGACGATTTTCGGTTACAGCGGCAACGACAGGATCAGCGGCAAGGGCGGCATGGACATTCTTGTCGGTGGCGGCGGCAACGACACGTTCGTGTTCGACACGAAGCCGAGCGGGAAGACCGGGATTGCAACCATCGCGGACTTCCGGCCGTCTGAAGACATCATCGCGCTCGAGAACGGCATCTTCGGCCGTCTCAAGAGCGGAGCTCTGAGTTCAGCGAATTTCGTCGCCGGAACCAAGGCTCTCGATGCGAAGGACCACGTGATCTACGGTTCCAAGTCCGGAGAGCTCTTCTACGATGCCGATGGCAATGGCTCGGGGGCCGCAATCCACATTGCGACGCTCAGCAACCATGCGCGACTGACGGCGGCCGACTTTCTCGTGATCTGATCTCACGATCAACGAAGGTTCAGCGCGGTTTCGCGCTGAACCCTAGCCTGAGGATGGCACCTCAGCGCCGCCTCATGTTCCGATAGGCCATCATGGCGGTCTTTCTGATCAGGAGACGCTTGGGCCGATACAGCATCAGCACCGCGAAGCTGATTGCATAACTGACGACGAGAGCGCCGCCGAGCTCGATGATGGACGGAGCGTGCAGATAGGACTTGACGAGAGCCAACGCACACCCGCTCACCAGGAGGCTGCTCACGTGGGGCAGGACGGTTCTGTAGATGTCGCCGACACTCACGTAGCCGGACCGTCCCGCCATGTACCACACGAAGGGAAGGCGTAAGACATAGTCGCTGACGACATAGGCGATGGCGACCCCAAGCGGGCCCCAAGGCAAACCAACGGCGAATGAGATGATCGTCGACGATGACGAAACGATGCCGACGATCCCAAGATCGCGCATCCTGCCTTGACTGATGAAGAGCCAGCCCAGAGTCGACGTGAAGGTCTGGTGCAGCCCCGCAATGCCAAGCCAAGCGAAGATCGGCGCGGCTTCCGTCCATCGGCTTCCCAGGAGCAGCGCGACCGTCGCATCGGAAAAGATCACGGCGCACAAGACGCCTGGCTGCACGGCCAACATCAGGAGGCTCACGCTGTTCAGATAGGCGCGGCGGTACTCATCCGGTTCGTCCTGCAGTCGCGACAGAATGGGCGTCATGACGCGGCTCAAGGGCCAGGTCGCCTGCGTGAGCGGCAGAAGCATGAGCCGATAGGCGCGATCGTAGAATCCCAGCGCGACGGCGCCGTGGGCCTTGGCGATCATCAGGTTGTCCGCGCTGCGCGCAAAAAAGTTCAAGACGTTGAACATGGACAGACCAGCGCCGAAGCCGATCATCTGCCGCGACGCCTCGTCCCAGAGCGGGCGCCCTGGAATCCATCGCGCCGCAATGGCCGAGACAAACAGGTTGAGGATTCGGGCGCACACGAGTGGCACCAGGAGGGCCCAATAGCTGCCTGTATACCAGGCAACTGCAACCCCGAATGCGGCCCCGACGACGACTCCGAGAATGTCAAGGCAAGCCAACAGTCTGAAGCGAAGATTGCGCGTCAGAAGCGCCATCGGCTGCTCGCCGACAACGGCAAGCACCGTGAGCGCCGCCCCGGCCCAGATGACGGCCGTCAAACGAGGCTCCTGGAAGAATCGCGCGAGAAACGGCGCGAGAACGACAAGTCCGACGGCGAACATGAGGCTAAGGAGCAGGGACAGCCAGAACAGCGTGTTGGCTTGGCCTTTCGTGATCGTCTGCCGTTGAATGAGCGCCTGGGTCAAACCGAGGTTCTGGATCATCGTGACGAATCCGATGATCGGCGCCGAAGTGGCGATGAGACCGAAATCGGCCGGGTGGAGCAGGCGTCCCAGAATCGGAGCTGTTATGAATGTCACCAGCAACCGGCAGATCTGAGCCGCCCCCATGAAGACGACAGCCCGAGCGGTTGAAACCCGTTTGGTCATTGGCCCGTCCCGTGCGGGACGGATGTCGCATTGCGACACGTCAACCGGCAGTCGGTCTTACCGAGGCAGTTCCAAGGGAATTCCGAAGAAGCCGTCATCGTTCATCCTGATCCCGGAGCAGAACGCTCCCAACAAAGGTCACGCTGGCACGTCCAACCGTCTCCCGCCGACGAAGGATGGAAGGCCTGCCCCGATAACGGATCGATACTCTGCCAAAGCCCGATCAAGGGAGAAGTCGAGCGCACGCCTTCGGGCCGCGGCCGCGAAATGCTTGCGGTTGGGAGCGTCGCTCATCACCTGAAGCGCGGCACTCATGGCGGGCTCGCTGTTGGTTGGAACCAGGATGCCGAACTTGGCCATCGTCAACTCTGTCACCTTCGAGGCTCCGGCCGTTCCCTGAAGGATCTCGGATGGGCCGGAATCGCAATCTGTCGATATGACGGGAAGACCGATGCACATGGCTTCGATCATTGCATTCGGAAAGCCTTCCGCATTCGACGGCGACACATAGAATTTCGCCCGTGCCAGGATGGCGTAGGGGTTTGCGGCGAAGCCAGGCAAGTGGACTTTGTTGGCAATGCCGAGCTCGCGGGCCAAGGCCAGAAGCCGTGACCGTTCAGCGCCCTCTCCAAGGATCACGAGCGAGCTTTCGATCTTCGCAGCCGCATAGGAGCGTAGCAGCATTGCGAAATTCTTGTTCGGCACCAAACGTCCTACGGCCACGATAAAATCGGCGGGAATATCGACGGAGGGCGGGACCCGGGCGGCATCCTCAATTCCACCTGTGTCGACCGGATTGTAAATCGTGGCCACCTTCGAGGCGGCCACGCCATAATTCTCGACGAGATCATCCTCGATGCCATGCGAGACGGCGATGATGCGATCCGCGAAAGGATACAGGAGCCTAATCAGAGCTCTCTTCAGTCGCCCTCCATCGGCAGACGAGAGATGGCTCGTGGTGTGGACCCGCTCGCTCGCGATGCATGGAATGCCCATCATGCGTGAGCCAGCAATCGCGGCACAGTTCGAGCGCGTCAGAAAGCTGACGATGATGTCGGGGCCTTCACGGCGGATCAGGCTATGAAGGGCAGTCATGCTCCGCAGAAGGCCTCCTCCTGTACTCAGACGAATACGGGATACCCGGTCCGACGGTGAGTAGCTGTCATGTGCCAGATCGAGGGTGACAAGCGTGACCGTCCAGTGCCTTTCGGCTTCGGCTAAAGCCGATGCAACAAGGCACATCATTCGCTCGGCCCCTCCGCCCTCAAGAGAATTGATCACGAAGAAAATTTTTGGGCTCCGGGCTTCGTTCGTCATGAGTGAGACATGTCCACGCCGGCGGGTAAGGCTGAGCTTTGCTCAAGGGGATGATAGCACAAGCTTGCGGCTGGACGACCGGGCATTGCTTCAGGCCGCGGGATCTAATTTAGACGCTCCTAGCGCATCGGACGAACCCCGCGGGCCTCACTAGCGACCCGGAGGGCCACGCCAGTGAAAACTAGGTCCACTTCTGGCTCCGATGCTGTAGCGTCGTCCCTCTGAGACAAGATTGAAAGCGCGAGAGCATCGTGGCGCATGGACGTGGATCCCGCTATGGTACGGGCGCAGCTTCATCGACGATACGATCTGCTGCTGAAGCCTCCTGGAAAACGGAAACCGGGGTGCAATGGATCAGCTCCCGTCCTTTCGGTTCCCGACTGAACTCCTGTCCCGACCCGCACTCAGCCGGAGGGAATTCCCGCCATGTACGTCGTAGATCGGTTACGCCTCCCATGGACTGGTACCGGTGAGAAAGGTACCAAGACGTGGCGTCCGAAGACCGTCCTGAGAAAGTTGAGCCAAAGGTTGCCTTCGCCGATGCGCAGGACGGTGACGAGCCTCGGCCGGGCGCTTGTGCTGTCCTACCGGGTGGGGCTGCTCGGTCGGGTGGTCTTCATCGGCGTGACGGGAAGCACAGGCAAGACGACGACAAAGGAACTGATCCACACAATCCTTTCCAGTTGCTTCACCGGACACAAGAGCCGAGCCAATGATAATTTAGCGGTTCATGAAACGATATACAAGGTGCGGCCGGGGCACGCCTATTGCGTTCAGGAAATTGCCGCTGCAATCGGCGGCCAGAGGGTCGCGCTTGAGCGTCCTCTGGCTCTGATCCGGCCACGCATCGGAGTCGTGACGAACATCGGTACGGATCACATCAGTGCCTTCGGAAGCATGGAAGAAATTGCCGCTGAGAAGGGCAAACTCATAGCGATGCTTCCGAAGGACGGTGTGGCGATCCTCAATGCTGACGACCCGAACGTTCTGGCGATGCGCTCGCGGTTTCAAGGCAAGACCGTGACTTACGGCTTGTCGCCTGAAGCCACCGTTCGGGCGGAGAATATCGCGAGCGCCTGGCCCGAGCGCCTCTCCTTTGACATCGTCTACGAAGGGAGAAGCCACCGGATTCAAACACAGCTCTGCGGCAGGCACTGGGCTCCCTGCGTGCTCGCGGCCGTAAGCGTGGGCCTTGAGATGGGGCTGCCCATCGCCGACGCTGCGCAAGCCCTGAATAGGGCTATGCCCAATAAGAGGCGGATGGAGCCCGTGTCCGGGACACGTGAGGTCACGTTCATTCGCGACGACATCAAGGCATCCTTGAACTCCATTCCGCCAGCTCTGGAATTCATGAAGGATGCCAGGGCATCTCGGAAGATCATCGTGATCGGAACCATTTCCGACTATTCCGGCAACTCCGAGACCGTCTACAAGCGCGTGGCCAAGTCCGCTCTAGAAGCAGCCGACATGGTCATTTTCGTTGGCCCGAAAGCATCGAAGTGTTCGAAGGTCAAGAACACCCTTCGAGGCAAATCACTTTGGACATTTGCTTCGGTCGCGCAGGCGCGTGATCATTTGGCCCAGGTGCTCAGAGCCGGCGATCTGGTCCTTCTCAAGGCGTCCGAACGGGCAGACAGGTTCGAACCGCTCTACGCGCTTATCGACAGTTCTGATCCAGACGGTCGCAACAGCGTGCCGGACCTCGCAGTGACATCGGAAAAGGCCGCATTGCCGATGTCAGGAACGCATACGCTCCATCCTCATGCTCTGGACGCTGCAGAGGCAAGATCAGCATCCATGGAAGCCTCGAACGACGGCCCTGCAATGATGTTCATCATCGGGCTTGGGAACCCGGAGGCGGAGTTCCAGAAGAGTCCGCACAATGTCGGGCATCACGCGCTCGATGAGCTGGCCCGCTTCTTCGGGGTGGGATGGTCATCGTATCCGGATGCCCTCCTGGCGAGCACGATATGGAACGGAGCCAAACTGTGTTTGGTGAAGCCGATGATCCCCGTCAATCAAACCGGTGCCGTTCTCCTGAACCTTGCGAACGAATTCCGGTTCGGGCCCGATGAATGCCTTCTTGTTCATGATGACATGGATCTTCCCCTCGGGGCCGTTCGCGTGCGCGCCAAGGGCAGCGACGGTGGGCACAGGGGGGTTCGGTCGGTGCTTCAGGCATTCGGATCCGCCTCCATCACCAGGGTCAAGATCGGAGTCGGGAGACCGGCAGGGCAGGACAGCGCCGCTCAGTATGTTCTGAGTCCATTCTCGCCCAAAGATTCAATGACGGTGAGCCGCGTCTGCGGCGAAGTCGCAGGAGACATCATTCCGCGGGAGGTGATGAAGTGGCTGCATAATCAGCGCCTTACATCACCGTCCAAGGACATCGCGCGATCGCAACCGGTCGAACGAGGCGCCTGATCTCGATTGCAGTTGTGGATTTATCGGATGTCGGGAAACATCATCGTCACATCGAGTCCGGATACGCCCCGACAGGCTTGGCTCTCGAAGCTGAGCGGCGGTCGCCTGCACCTGGTGAGAGGAGCGAATGTCCAGTGCTACCCGGACTGGTTCTTCGAAGGAGGATGGGCTGAAACCGACAGTCCACGTTCCTTGAAGGAGAATGGTATTTACCTGGGGTCCGGCGGCGTATGGGATGGCGAATGTCTTTCGCTCATTGCGCCAAGCCATACTGCCGAAGCGGTTTATGTTGCGATCACGCCGGATGCTTTGCTTGCCTCGAACTCGCTGCCCTTCGTGTTGGCTGGTGCGGGCGTGACTGAGTTCGCAGCCAGCAGCATCCGAAACAGGCTGGAGACATTGGTTCTGGGCCTCGAGAGATACCGGCGTGATATCTATGAAGCACCGCAGCTTCGCCTCTACAGGTACTTCAATGCCATCATCCATTGCCGTGAGGGGGGCGATCCCAGGGAAATCCCCCAGGAGGCCGATCTGACGCGCATCACGTCGTTCGAGAGCTATCGGCGTTATCTGATGTCGACGATCCGGCAAGCAAGCGACACGTACCGAAGCAGCGGAATCTCGGTGTATCTGTCGACAGGATACGATTCGACCGCCTGCGCGGCCCTTGCGAAGCAGGTGGACAGCGACGGCCTCGCGCTCACGATCGACAACGCGCGGTCTGGACAGGCAGACGCCGGCATCGAGGCTGCCCGTGCGCTTGGCATGCGGGTCGAGACATTGAAGCGGCAGGAGCGTCAGCGGTCTTCCGAAGGGGGGAGCTCAGGTCGCGAATCCGTCACGGGGGCCGACATAGATCGCCTCTCGGACTTCTATCTCGGAATGGGCGTCCTGGACGAATGCCTCCATGCTCCCGACGAACTGCTGGCAGGGCGAACGGTCCTAACGGGCTTTCACGGTGACAAGATCTGGGATCCATCCCTTCACCCGACGACTACCCTGAGGCGAGGGGATAATTCCGGCGCGAGCATCGGGGAATTTCGCTTGAGAGTGGGCTTCCTTCACATTCCCATTCCGATGCTCGCGTTCAAGGCCCATCCCCTGCTTCAGGAGATCGGGCTGTCGGACGAGATGCGCCCATGGAGGAGCGGTCGGATGCTGAAGGTGCGATCATTGTCAATCAACGTTCCGATCCTGGGGATAAAAACGCATCCTCTCCTGCAGCGCTTCTGGAACGCGAAATGGCTTCCGACGAAGGTGAAGCAATGGCGCTACCGCGGAACCTATGACCGTCCTATTCCAAGACGGATCGCCGAAGAGGCTGGAATCCCCCGCAATGCCTTCGGCCAGAAGAAGCTGGCTGCAGCCACATTGGTGCGGGGCCTGGACAGGCTCGAGGCAGACCTCTTTCGCCGCGTGATGTCGCGATATCGGAACGCCGTGACGCTTTTGCGTGAGGTCTCGGATCCTGAGGGAGGCATGGGAGGATATGAAGCCGTCCAAAAGTCGTTCGAACGTCCAGAGCGCAGGTCGATAGGACGGGAGGCTCCGCTATCGCAATCGGGCCATTAGGTTTGTAGACCGGTCAAGCGACCTGAGAATGGGAACTCTTCGGCGAAGTCTCCGGTAAGCTCCAAGAACCAGATCCTCAATGCCACGATGCGAAGACCGGGGATTGATCGGAATGCTTGCGAAGTCGGGGCGCCTCCGTTCGATGAATTGGTGGAACAGAGAAGCCTTGGCTCTGTCCTTGAGTGGCGCGGACATGAGAAGATCCAGAACGGTGCGGGAGTTGAAGATGACCTGGGTGTCGAAGGCGAGGTCGGATCCCATCAGAACCTGCGCGTGCCACGTCGACATGCGATGCTCCCAGTAGATCAGATCCCAGGCATCATAGCCGAGCAGGGACGGATTGAAGGGGTCTGAGAGATCGTAACCGGCCAGATCGATAAACGCCTTCATTTCATCCTGCATGTACCGCATGGCCTCTCGGCGGAGAGGCTCGCCCTGGCGCTCCTGATGGGTTGCAACATCAATCCAATTGTCTGCTCCGAAGCGAGTCGGCATTACAGGATGCCGACGCCAGAACGCGCGACCGATTTCTGCGAGGTTCGACCGGACGTGAATGTAGTGGCCGCCAGCGAAAGCTTTGAAATAAATCGCGCTCGCCTCGTCGAAGTGCTTGTAGTCCATCATCGAGTCAGCCGCAGCGTAAATCGATGGAGCCTCCGAGCGACTTACGACAGCGAGCGGCCAGTGCTGAAGTCCAGCGGAGCGACATAGCATGGTGGCGATGTCCATGTCGGTCGCATCACCCGAGCCGCGATAGTAAGTAAATGGCACCGTCGATGGAATATGCGAGAACGCGGCCAGCGTCGTCCTACTGTCGATTCCTGCCGTGAGAGAGAGGGCCGGGATCCATCGGGCCGCCGTGGCATCCGCGGTCCTCGTCAGTGCATCCTCAAGGGGCGATATGAGCTCCTCGACCGTCCTCTCGACCCTGTGTGTTCGCGGCCAGAACCGTGTGAGTTTCTTGCTCAGGAGGTCGAGCGAGAAGTTTGCCGGAAGGACTCGAACGCCCATGAAAGGCGAGACGTTGCCGGGCAATCCATATCGGAAGTGCCGGAACAGTTGCGTCCGCGCCATTCGCCCGAGAGCCCGGCCAATAAGCGTCGAATGGGACGCGATAATGCCGGCATCCTCGGCGAAATAGGTCGAGCGTGTCGCACACGCATCGTTGAAGACCGTCCACGTTCCCCGACTATAGCAGATGACTGTATAACGGCCGACGATGCGGTCGGACGCGGCGAGCATCGTGTCGATTCCATCATTCAGCGCAACCTGCAGGAGGGACCGTGCGGCATCCGCTTCCTGACTGGCGGGAGCATGCAGATCGATGCAGTGACCGATGAGGATCAGGAACGATTCCTGACTTGCAACCGTATAGCATTGATAGTCCGGAGAAATCTGGAGCCTCCCGATGGGTACGAGTACTTGCTCCAAACCGGGTGCTTCATAACGGTCATCGAGAGAGAAAAAGAAGCTGCGAGGGTGGATGCTGCCTCCCCACGGCCAAGTTACATCGTCCTTCGGCTGCCGGCGATCGGCGCTCTCCATGATCATCCTCCCCGCGGCTTTGCAGCACGCTCAAGAGTGAGTGAACCAAAGGCGATGGAAATCCTCTCCCTTCGGCAGGATCGCAGCGTTACGGAAGATGAAAGGACGAACCTGTCATATGGCAGATCCAAGCCGTTGATCATGCGAAGAAAACTAACGCATTATGCGAAAAGGAGATCCCTCTTTTTGCTCAGGGGTCCACTTTGATGTTTCTTATCCGGCGTCGAGGCTCGGCTAATTTAGCAGATCGCGGTGGTGCATCCGGACGAGCGCCATGCGAGCCGCGGCATGAGCTGAATTCCGCTCACGCCCGAACGATGGCCTCGGAAACGAAACGGTACTATGATCGAAACTCCTAAGTGGGCTCCACGAAGCTACCGGACATTCGCCTAAAACTGATTGGCCTCTGGGGAAAGAGCCATTCTATTCTGGCATCTCCGACGTTCAAGTGAATCCGTACTTTGCCATGTGAGACGATTCAGGGTCAGAAACCGGATGATGCTATCCAGGACAGGCGCAATGATCGGCCCGATCCTCTTCCCCTTTACCGGGATGGGCGTCGGTGGAAGTCACATCTCCACCTTCCATTTGGCTCGCGCCCTCCGCGCAGAACACGGGATGAGATGCGTCATCGTGGCCGCAGGGAGTTCACAGATTGCCACATGTGCCGCCGATATGGGTTTGGAGGTGCTTCGGACAGATGATGCGCCATCAAAGCGGCGCGACTTGCTTGGCGATGTCATGAAGCTTCCGGAGCGTGTCCATGCATTGCGAGGCTACGGGTCGGGAACGATCATTCATTGCAGTGATCTATGGACGCTACAGGCTTGGGGAAGTGCAGCGAAACTGCTCCGGCTGCCGGTCGTATACCATCATCGCGCCATCCTCGAGATGTCGGTCCTGGACAGAATGATCCTGCGAATGGCCGGATCCGTCATCAGCATTTCCGAACCCTGTCGTCGCAATCTTGGATTTTTAGGGGAAGAAGCAACAGACAGCATCGTCAATCCTTTTCCTGAGCCTGCGCTTGCCTCCGGCTCAGGATGGCGGGAAGAGTTCAAAAAGGTATGGGGCTTGGACGAACCTGTTCTCCTAGTCGGTTTCGTAGGCAACCTGCAGAGCCGCAAAAGGCCTGGCTTCTTTCTCGATGTATGCCGCAACATCGCTCAGGTGCTCCCGAACGCCCGCTTTGCCATGTTCGGCTCGGACCGCGATCAAACCAATGCAGATCTCAAGATGAAAGCGGAAGAGTTCGGGATAGGCGACAAGATCGTCCTGCCCGGATTTCGCTCACCCTCCGAAATGAACTTCGCCACATTGGATCTCCTCCTTGCACCGGCGCTTGGCGAGCCGTTCGGCCGTACACTCGTCGAGGCATTGCTGCTTGGGGTGCCCTATGTTGCGACCGACGATGCGGGCCATAGTGAAATTGCGGCCCGATGGGGCGGCGGGCGCCTGGTCGCGCGCGATGCAACTGCGAAACAATTCGCCGAGGTTGCACTGGATGTTCTTGCGAACCCGAAAGGGACGGCTCTTCCGTCGGAGACCCGTCACATAATCGCAAACGAGCTTTCTCCCGCGCGACATGCCGAAAGCGTTCTTGCCGTCTACAAGAGAGTGCATGCTAATTCATAAGCCGCGGTTACGGGCGGTATCATGTGCCGAAGAGGATCAATGCGGGATCGACGCTATGCAGCCGACAGGAGCTTCGTATAAACCTCGCTTGTCGCTTCACTGATCCTGTTCCAGTCGTAACCGTTCATGACCGTAGGCTGATCCACGGCGAAGGTATCGTGAGGAGCTCGCAACTTGCGCTCCAAATCTTCGACATCACCAACTCGAAAATAGTTCCTCAACGGGAATCCGAGATCGAGGTTCGGCTCGATATCGCTAAGAAGAACAGGGCAGCCGCTCATGGCTGCTTCCAGCGCAGCGATCGGCAATCCCTCATGCCTGGAGGCCAAAACGAAAAGTGAGGCATGTTGAAGGAGCGCAATCACATTGTCCTGGCTCAGATAACCTGTGAAAACAATGTTGCCGTCACCCTCGCGATGGAGTGCATCAACATAGGATCGATCCGTCCCAGCATCACCGACGATAACTAGTTTAGCTTTAGCGCCGCAGTTCGCACGCTTGAACGACTTGATTAGAATGTCGAATCCCTTTTCCGGAACCAATCGGCCGACGGTGATGACGTAACTGCCAGCCGTCAGCTTGAACCTGTCCAGCAGAGCCGAACTGGAAGTGTGCCGCGCAACGCCATCAAGAACATGGGTCGCCCCGTTTGGAATGAAGGTGATATGGGAGGAACGCGATTGGTGGCGCTTCTTCAAGAGCTCCGTCAAGGACGGGGATACAACGATCATGTGATCGGCAAAGTGCAAGGCGCAGAGCTCACCTAACCGAAGAACGCTTTTTGCCAAGACATGCCAACGGTCGCGGTCATAGTCCTTTCCGTGGTGCGTTACGACGACGGTAAGGCCAAGCGCTTTCGCGATCGGAGCCACGAGGGCTGGCCCGATGGCATGGATATGCACGATATCGGCATGGAGACGGAATCTCGCATAAAGCAAGGCAATGATGGAATTCGATAACGCCTCCAGATGCTTGCCCTTCATATGCGGGAGCGCGATTACCTCCACTCCATTGAACTTGAATGCATGGCCTTCGCAATAGGAGCGGCGGCCGATGATCGTAAAGCTGTCGGAGGAGCGCCGGATCTGCAATCGGGGATAGAGCTGCTCGCAATGCGTTTCGACGCCGCCGACGACTGCCGGGATACCCCGCAACCCAAGGACGCAGATCTTCATTGCTGCAATCTCCTCACGTCCTACTGTATGCCTCTGTTATCGAGCGATCCGCCGTCCTCGATGATCGACATGCGAGCGTCAGGACTGATTCGAATTTCGGAATCCCGAATGATCACTTGGCCTCCCGCCTCGATCTGGAACGCGGTGGTTCTCTCGTCTCCGCCCTCTATCCGGCATCCCGAGATCTCAACGCGAGCACCTTTCGCCACCCAGAAGTGGTTCTGCTTGCCATTTCCACCGCGCTTGTTGGGATCACGGCTCAGGCATTCGCTGACCTTGACGTCGCTCCAGATGCGGTAGTTTCGCATGTTATCCTCCGCCTTGGTGCGCACCAGGACCGTCTCCGAGGACTTGATGTCATAGCCGCCATCTGTCGACCCGGTGGCGGCCGTGTCCTCAAATCTGACCCCGGAGACGTGTCGCTCAGTTGCAAAGCCATCACCATTCCAGTAGCTGTGCGTCGTGTCTTGGCTGTTCATCATGGTCACGCGGCGCATAACGACGTTCCTCACGGATCCCTGCAGGGCAATGCCGATTGCAAAATCGTCTCCGTCTTGGCGCTCGCTGTCTCCAAGGACGTCCTCGATCATGACATCGCTCGAATTGCCGCTGAGGCGTATTGCGCCTTTGGAATAGCCGCGGACGGACACGCGGCGGATGCGGAGGCCTTCGATGCTGGCATCCTTGTCTGACGTCCCTGACCCATTCTCGAAGAAGCGTCGAACATTCCGGGCATCGATGTCCTGAAGTTCAAGATCTTGAACGTTGTTCGAAATGCGAAAGCATCCATTGCCCTGATTATGAAACGCGATGTTCTCGAAACGAAGATGATCGGCACCGGAGTCGAGACGAAAGACCTCCGACCCCTGATTGCTTCCTGCCGACCATGGTTCGGAGCGATCGCCTCGTATCAGCGCCTTTGCCGGCTTTCCGCTGGCATCCGCGCCCGTGATGGTGACGGGTGCATTAGGAGCGCCTCCCGAGCGGATCGTAATTTGTCGTTGCGTTCGATAAGGTCCCGCATCGGCACGGAGAAGGACCGTTCCACCTGCGCCGACACGCGAAATGAACAGGGACAGCATATCCAGCGAGCCGGCATTGTCCCAACTCGTTCCATCTCTGCTACCGGTCGCTGATGGACTGATGTACAGAGTTGGATGCTCCGAGGAGAGCGAAGAACACATCTGGGTACTCCCGAGATACAGGAGAGCAGCCACGATGAGCCTACGCCACATGGATTGTGCAGGTTGCAAGCGAGCGTTCATGCAAGCCTCCGGTTCTTGACACCGGCACGAAAAAGCTCAGACGGTCGGGCACCGTCCGTTCAGTAGGCATTCCTGGGTTTGACGATTTCCCTGGTTGTTCGAATGAGGATCTCCAAGTCGAGAAGCAAGCTCCAGCGCGTGATATACTCGATGTCGAGCTCGACTCTCCGTTGAATGGCCTGGATGGTCGCTGTTTCTCCACGCAGGCCATGGATTTGGGCCAGACCCGTAATACCCGGCTTGACCTGACAACGGGCCGCGTAGCTGTTGATGAGTTTCGCGAAGGCATGGTCATGAGCCAGGGCATGCGGCCGTGGACCTACGAGCGACATCTCGCCCTTCAGGACGTTGAGCAGTTGTGGAAGTTCGTCAAAGCTCAGGCGCCTCAGCCAGCGTCCGACGCGGGTGACTCTCGGGTCGGAGTGTTTCGCCTGTACGATGATCTCTCCATCCTCCAGCACGGTCATGGTCCGAAACTTGTAAATTCTGAAGCACCGTCCATTGAGCCCGACCCGCGTCTGGCGGAAAAGGACAGGCCCGGAGGAGTCAAGCTTGATGGCAATCGCGATGACGACAAGAACGGGAATGATCGCCGCCAAGATGATGCATGAAGTCACAAGGTCGAAGATGCGTTTCTGGACACGTCCGGCACGACTCAAGGCCTCGTGATTGGCATCGAAAGCGTAGACCGATATCGACGTGGTTGGATGATGTGCCGTCACGTTGAGCGTCTCCTCGCAATGGACAGCGGTGTAAAAGCGTGACTGGAATCTTCCGATCATGGTCTAGACAATCTCGGTGATAGCGACGCACAAACAGATGACGCTCGGTACTTCGATCTCTTGAGCCTGACGCCCGGAGCCGCTTCTTCAGGCCTCGTGAGAAGAGCGACCAGACCGGATCCATACTCGACAGTCTTGATCGTTCTCAGGCCAGATAGCGTTCTTCGCGGTGTTGTGAAGAGCATAGATTTAAATGAAAATAATAATCCCGTAATAAGAAAAGTATATCTCAGAACTATGGCTGCGGTTTTAAAGTATTTTATTGTCAGAGAGGGTTGGGGCGACCCTGCAGACAATCAATGAATATCTGCCGGAAATGATCCCGAGGATTCTGCATCTGACGGTTTCAGCGCAGTGGCACTAATTTAGCGGGATTGCGCACCGAATGGTGGCCCGGAGGAATGAACGTGAGGCCAATCGGGACGCGATTTGGAGGTCTAATTGGCCGGGTGATCTTCCTTGGGCACTTTTCACACACGCGTGATGGCGAATTGGATGAGCTCGACGTGTGCTAAACTAGCTCGGCAAAGAGTAAGTCGTCTAATTTGAACCTGTGGCGCGGATGTTCACGAATGAACGTGACGTTCGTTCGATGAGAACTTCAAGGTTCGAGTATGGCAAACAGAGGAATGCCGCCGGGACGGAGAGGGAAACCTGCGGCAAAGCTTTGAATTTAAACCAATGTGCGCAAGATTGCGAACTTGGCTTGTCGCACCAGAATCATGAGATCGAAGTTTCGAAATCTGAGTTAAGCAGTGTAGCCTGACCCAAGGCGCATATTGGCGTTACGGTCGAAAGGTTTGTCGGCCAATTCAAGATCCGCTCCTATGAGCCGGCACTGATCCAAGCACGAGTTTAATCAGGCGTAGGAACGAGGCCTATCAGGCGTATCAAGAACGGGTGTGGTGCCGGGAGAGACGTCATGCTTCAGCTTTCAAGGCGAATGGCCCACGAGGTTGCTGAACCCTTCCCGGCAGAAGATGCCGGCGATGATTACATCAACCTGAAATCGATACTCGCAGCCGTTCGCCGTCAGTCTCGGGTCATTCTCGGTGGTACTTTGATCGGGATCATTCTCGGGGCGATCTACGTTGCGACATCAGTGCCGCTTTATACCGCCACGACCAGCATCGTGATCGATCGTCGCCAGGTCCGAGCCGTGCAGGACGTATCCGCAGTCACGGACCTTGGCATTGACGCTCCGATCGTGGCTGACAGTCAGGTCGAGGTCATGAAGTCGGAGACGATCGCTCTGGCGGTTGTCAACAAGCTGGACCTTCTGAACAATGCGACCTTCCAAGCCCCGCAGGGGTGGCTGTTAACCTGGGTGCTCCAATGGGGGCGGGATACTGCCCGTGACCTTGCCGCATGGGTGACAGGGCCGAGCGCAGAGGGGGCCCAGGCGGACCCGGCCTCGGCACAGGCAGCTCAGCGTTGGAGAGCCGTTTACCGTCTGCTCTCCCGGATCACTGTCGCCCGGGTCGGCAAGACTTACGTGATTACCGTAAGCTATACCGGCTCGGACGCCAATCAGGCCGTGCAGATTGCCGACGCCTATGTCGGCGCCTACCTGACGGAGCAGCTCGACGCGAAATACGAGGCGACCCGGCGGGCGAATTCCTGGCTCGAGGCGCGTCTTGCCGAACTGCGGCAGCAATCCGTGGATTCCGATCTGGCGGTCCAGAAGTTCCGTGCCGCGAACAACCTGATAGCGGTCGGTGGCCAACTCGTCTCCGAGCTGCAACTGACGGAACTGAATGCACAGCTCAGTGTCGCCCGAGGCGATGTGGCGCGAGCCTCGGCGCGCCTTGATCGCATCCGCACGGTTTTGAATGCAGGCCACACCGAGATGCAGGTTGGCGAGGCCATCAGCAATCCCACCATCAGCGACCTTCAGGTCAGACTCATGGATGCGAACAGGCGGGAGGCGGAAATCGTCTCGCGCTTCGGTCCCGAGCATGAGAGGGCCATACAGTACAAGTTGGAGAAGAGCGACATCCAAAGGCAGATTCTTGGCGAACTCAGCCGGATCGCTGAAAGCTACGAGAGCGACTATCAAATAGCGAAGTCCCGGCTTGAAACATTGGACAAGAGTGTGGGTACGCTGATCGACAAGGCGGCGGATGCAAATAACCGCCTCGTGCAATTGAGGGAGCTCGAACGGGCGGCAGAGACCTATCGGAGCCTTTATCAATCCTTCATGCAGCGCTATCAGCAGACGGTCCAGCAGCAGTCCTTCCCGATCGGGGATGCCCGCATCGTGACCCCGGCGGTTCCGCCCATGAGCCCGAGCCACCCGAAGACGGTTCCGATCATCATCCTGTCGGCATTCCTCGGCGCTATTGCCGGGGGGGCTTTGGGAGCGATCCGCGAGCGGCGGGATGATTCCATAAGGACTGCGGGTCAGGTTCGGGATCGGCTCGGCCTCCACTGCGTGGGGATGCTGCCGAAAATTCTTCCAGCCCGGTTGAGCACGACGTGGCCGTCCTGGATGGCGCCGAACTCTTCGGCGGTGCCCGGAAGAGACCGACTGCCCGACCTTCTCCGCTTCGCCGTCGACGTTCCGCAATCGGAGTTCGCAGAGGCGACGAGGTCCATCGCGGCGACGCTCATCCGTCGGCATTCCGGCAATGTCGCAAAGGTTTTCGCGGTGTTGTCCGTAGAGCCGCAGGCCGGTCGCACGCTTATAGCGGCGAATTTGGCTGCCGTGCTGGCAAATGCTGGAAAGACCTGCCTGTTGATCGATGGCGACCTTGGGAATGCGGCCTTGAGCAAGGCGCTTGCTCCGGATGCGGAAACCGGATTGCTGGAGGTCATCGCGGAGGGAAAGCCCTGGCGTTCGGCACTGCATGTGGTTCCGGGGTCGACATTCCTTCTCCTTCCGACGGTAAGTCGTCCCGACCTCATCCACTCCAACCAGTTGATGGCACGGGACCGGTTCGAGGAGACCCTTAACGAGGCCAGGGATGCCTTCGATTATGTCATCATCGACACTCCGCCGCTCAGCGTGAGCAGTGATGCGAAGGTGTTGGCATCGATGGTGGAGAATGCCCTTCTTGTGGTCGACTGGGGGCGCGCGCGCCCCGACTTAATCAAGGAGACCTTGCTCGGAATCGATATGGGCGAGTTGCCATGGACCGGTGTTGTCCTCAATCGCGTGGATCTGAAGGCGCTGCGTTGGTACTAGGGATCTTCTGCTCAGATCCTGCATATGAGTGACTCGATGACATTGCTCGATGCCTCATCGGAGGAGATCCGGAAGCCGATTGCAGGATCGGTCCTCTTCCCCTTCATGGGAAGTGAAATCGGAGGCAGTCACGTTTCGGCTTTGACCCTGGGGCAGACCCTACAGGACGAGCATGGCATGCACTGTATCGTTCTATGTCCGGGCGGAACCATGATCGCTGAGCAGGCCCGTCGCCGAGGCCTTTCGGTCATCGATAGCGGCGAGCCGCCGATCTCGCGCCATCATCCGGTCGCCGACGCCCTGCGCTTTGCAGGTCGATGGAGGCTAGTGCAGGGCCTCCCGGCTGACAGCATCTTTCATTTCAATGACCTCCCGACCGTTCAGTCCTGGGGGACGGTCGCCCGGCTTGCCGGAAGGCGAATTGTTTATCATCACCGGTCTCTGAACCGCATGACGCTGCCCAAGCGCATACTCGTGAATCTCGCAGATCAGATCATCTGTATCTCAGGCGCGTGCGAGGGAAATATCGCGTTCGTCCGGCCGGAGAAGAGAAACTTCGTGCTCAATCCGATCAAGGTATCGAGCGATGAGCGGATCCGAACGGAAGGGCGCCGCTTCGCTCGGGAGCTTGGATGTCCGGCGAACGCATTCCTTATCGGGTTCGTCGGCAACTTCTGGAACTGGAAACGGCCCCGGTTCTTCCTGGAGGTCTGTGCGAGGGTTTCTCGTGAGCGGCACGACTGCCATTTCGTCGTTTTTGGACGCAAGGGCGATGAGTCCGAGGACGATCTCAGGCGGGTTGCGGAAGATCTCGGGTTCGCTCATCGAGTGACGTTTACGGGATTTCATATGCCTGCCGAAAGGAACATCGCGGCGCTTGATCTCCTAGTCGCGACTTCGACGAAAGAGCCGTTTGGACGGACTTTGGTCGAGGCGATCATCACTGGAACGCCGTATCTGGCAACGGACAGTGCGGGCTATCGCGAAACCTGGAACCGCTGGCGTGGAGGATGTCTTGTTCCGTTGGAAGCCAGCGCGGATGAATTCGCTTCGCACGTGCTGACGATCATACAGAACCCGACAGGGCTCGTCCTTCAGGAGCACGAGCGCCAAGGGGTCATTAACGATGTTTCAGCGAGCACCCATGCCCAGAGGATTGTCGAGATCTATGGGCGGCTTGGAGGCGAGCCCGTCAGCATGGTCTCTACGCACTGACCAATGGCCATGTTCTTCCGGGGGCATCGTCACGTCGGCCTGAGGCGGCCCAAAACGTAAGAGCGTCGCCGGGAGACCTGCTGCATGGTGTAGGCGAGCGTGAAGGCAAGGAGCACGTTGCCCTCGATCATCCATAACGGCATCGTGGCGAGATTGAGCACGAGGAAGCCCGTGTGTGCGCTCACGATCAGGGTGCGTCTGTCTCGCGCTGTTCGGAAGGCGAGACGGAAGAACAACGCAAACAAAAGGACGATGCTGACAAGGCCGATGGCCCCGGTCTCATAGAGTGCAGACACGAACGTGTTATGTGCATACAATGTAAAGGTATCTTCCCAGGATTCGGGGCCGTATCCCAGCATGTAATTGGCAAGGGATCCGTTCAGGTATGCCGTGATGTAGCGGCTCCAGATAATGGCGCGTGCAGATAGAAGCTCGGACTCCGCCCTTGTGTACTGCTCGGGGGGCTTGATGAGTTCGGGGCTTCTCGCCAGCGTCATGTACAAATCGTCGAAACGGCCCTGCACGGCGATTCCTGCCGCATATAGAAGAGTCGCCCCGGCTAGGCATAGCACGATGATCAGGAACGGACGGTCAGAGGGTGAAAAGCGCCTGAGGGTGCCGAAGAAGAGCGTTGTCGCGATGATCGGCAATGAAGCCAGGAGAGAGGTCCGGTAATTGGCGAGAAGAAGCGCTGCTATCACGACCGGTATGCATGCGAAGACCAGCCTGGGGCGTTCTGGTTCCAGGAAGCATAAACAGTAGAGAAAAGTGAGGATGATGATGGAGAACGCGGCTTCATGGTTGTAGCCGCCGATGAAGCATATGGAACCGTCCGACTCGCTGAGCTTTCCCAGTCCCATGACAACCGAGAGAAGCTGCAGGGCCAACGGGGGGAGAAAGACCGTCAGCAGGGCCGTGAAGATGGCGGTCGATCCATGGCGGCGCAGAAGTTCGTAGGTGATCGCCGCCAAAGCTGTCAGGTAAGCCCACTTGGCGAGACTTCCGATGGCTCCCGGATAGCGGTTGACGGTCGCGCTGGCGACCAGGACGAGGATCACGAGATAGATTCCGGCCAAGGCCTTCAACGACAGGAAGCGCTTGTCGAGCAGAAGGATTCCGATGCCCGCGACTGCAACTGAAGCCAGGGCATTGAGCGACAGGCCAGCGAGAACAGGGGTGTAAGTATGCTGGTGGAGCGCCGACATGAGGTAGCGGAGCCAGATGACGCTCAGAAGGAACCAGGCCAACCTGTCGTTCAGGCGCAATGCCGCGAGAATTGTGAGGGGAGCCAACGCGAGGAACACGCCCAGCACGATCACGGTCGGAAAGGTCGGTACGCTTGTCTCCATACCGTCAACCCCATGAGCCTGTGACGGGCCCGCGCGTTAGTGGATCCGGGCCCTTTCCATAAACCTCCTTGGCTGTCGGTCGCCCCTTCAACCGGTTGCGCTTTCGAGTGCCTGTGCGCCATGGGACCATGTCTGATAGGGTGTTTGGGCTCTCGGCATCAGCCTGGAAAGTTCTGCTCGAATGCGTTCCATCATGAACTCAACCTGACTTGTCCGGGTCGGGCCGTTGTGCTGTGCCGCTTCGCCCTGAAGCGCTGCCAAGTCGATTGCGTCGAAGGCCTCCAGCAGTGTCAAGCCGCTGTCTCGCCAGGATGGGTTGCCATGAAGGACTTCGCAGAGGGCTCGAATGACTCGGGCCGTGAGAGCCCCGGGGATATTGTTGTTGGTCTGTGTGACGCACTGCAGGGCCGTGATGAGCGTGGCCTGGCCGTAACGATTGAGGCAGCGTGCGATGGCGCCGACCGCCATTGTCTGACCAGGACGCTGGCGCTCCACCGGAAGCGGATATCGCAGCAGTTCCACGTCAGCCCTGAGACAGACATCCGCGACTTCGATCGCCCAAGGCTCCCGCGCAACGACAGCCGCCGAGTATAAAGCCATGGGCGAGATGGGAACGGTCACGCCGTTGATGGCCTTGAAGGCGATTGCCTGATCCTCCTGAGCCGCGATGACAACCTGGCAGGGAACGCTGTCGAATCCGGCCAGTGCCGCTGCTGTCGTCCTGTGCTGGCCGTCAATGATGGCAAACTTCCCTCCCTCGATGGGAGAAACGATCACGGGAGAGAAGCATGACCACGAGAAGGATTGAGCGATGCGAAGGACATTCCGGCGTCCTTGGCCGACGATGGGACGCTGGTAGGTGGGGTCGACCAGAAGATCCTCGATCTTGAGCCATTGAAGCATCGGTACTGCGCCGGCGTCGACGCCGGTTGGCTTTTCAAGCCCTTCCGTTGAGATCGGCCTCATCAAAATCTCCATCAGCGATGCAAGGGAATATGAGCGTCAGGTTCTGCGGCTACCTTCTGTCCGGTGCAAAGCCATGCTCCAGCCAAAGCATTTTTTGCTTGGGTCATAGCGAATGGCCTCGTTCATTAATTGGCTTTGGAACGTGATGGCATGTTGTCATCCATGCTCACGGCATTTCGATCAGGCAATCCGGCTCGGGCATTCGTCGTGCTGCCCTGTTCGACCTGGATGACGTCGCCGGGTTCAACCGCCGTGTCCGCGTCTGCTGAAATCCTGACCGTGTCGTTCTCTCTCCGGCGCACGATCCAGAAGCTCACCTGCCGTGTGGTTTCCATGCGCTCCATGAGGAGGCGGGGGGCAACCGTCGTTGCCTCATTAATGAGGCTCTGAGACGTCGAGAGACGCGACTTGAGCTGATCGAGTGCGGCTTCCGTCTCCTGCCTCTCGGCTTCGATCCTCGCCCTCCGCTCGGCCTGCAGGTCCGCTGCATCCCTGTCAGCCTTGCTGACTTCCTGGCGCGCCCGAAGGATCGCTGTCGTATAGTCGAGCATCTTGCTTTCGAGATCGGCCACGGTCCGTTCGAGCGCAAACTCGCGCGAGTTGACCGCAAGTCCCTTCTCCACCAGCCCTCCGACAGTCTGCAACTCGCGGCGGGCGATGGCAATCTGCCGTTCCTGGGCCGCCACCTTCTGCTCGAGGTTTAAGATTTCCTTCGAGTAGAGCTCCTTGATCTCGGCATTGGCAGCCAATTGGGACCGCAGAGCATCGCTGCGTGTCTTCATGACCGCGATCTCGTCAGCGATGAGACGGGGAGCATCGGGATCGTCGCGGAGATCGTCAGGAATCGGGATCTGGGCACCCGACGCCAGCTCCGTGGCCAGGCGCTCGCGTCGTACCAGCAAGCGGCGCATCTCGAGCCGGGCGCTTTCATACGTACCAATGGCCGAAATCCGGTCACGCTCCAGGCGGATGAGACCGGATTCGGTTTGCCTGTACAGGCCTCCCGACAGGCCAATCGCCTGAAGGACGGTCAGCGCCGGTCGATAGGCATATTCACCAGGCTGCTGCACGCCTCCAACGACATAGATCGGACGGTACTGGATGATCTCGACCGCGGCTTCAGGGCGGTTCGGGAGGCCGGCACGTGTCTGCAGAGTTTCAGAGACGAGCCTTGCAAGTTCGTCGACCGTTAGCCCGTTGACGGTCAGATTGCCGAGAAGCGGCAATGCGAGACTGCCCGAGGCATTCACGGTGTAATCGCCCATGAGAATTGCCCAGTCGAAATACTCGCTCTTGCCTGCTCGCCATTCCGCGACCTTGATCCTGATCTTGTCCTGCGGACCAAGGCGATACTCTGCGGCGGTTGCGCCACCGGGGAGGAGGGAAAGGAATATGATCCAGGGAATAAGACAGCCTCGGACGCTTTGGACTGCACTCCGAAAGGTTCGGGTAAGCGGATAACAGCGAGAGCTCATGCAGCCTCTCCACTTGACAACATTCTCTTGTCTCAGGCCAGGCAGCAGCTCACCTTGCTCATCATGAGACTAAAATCAGCCACCAAAATTTATAGGTTTATTGGAGACGCGAGCGACAGGAACGAACGCATCGCACGCTAGGCTCTTCCACGCATGTACATTCAGGAGACGCGTTACTCTGTGTACGTCAGCGGAGCAGAAGTTATGTAAATATATTCGTGTGAACGCTCGGAATGTCAATAAATAAATCATGTCTTCTTCGCGGCGGTCGCGCCAAGGCGGGTAATATACTGCCGAAGCTTGGCACTAGAGAACAGGCCTGAAAGTCTGATCGACATTTAGAGAGGTTCTATGTTCAAGATCATCCGCGGTGAACCGTTTGGGCCGGCATCCAACAGCCGATGAATAGTGCATCTGACTTCATCCGGAGAAACCGGTGCATCCTGGCGCGCGATCACATTTATCATTGCTCTTCTGTGCAGGGCGGTTTGCGGACTATGGGATATCCATGGCGTCTGGCGGCGGCATCGATCTCCAAGTCGTTCGGCCGGCCCAGGATTTCCTTCCGCGGGAGCGCTCCCTTCTGCATCCCTGGCCTATTCCAGGCAAAGGTCAAGCTTGGCCGGAGCGAGTGCTGGTTTCAAACGGCTCATGACTTGCCCCGGAGACTGGATGATGCTCCGACTTGCATCTTGGGATTGTCCTGGTGGTAATCTGCTGATCGAGACCTGGAGATCGCAATGAGTGGTCGAGCCGACAACCGCAGAAGCCCTGTGCGCGGGCTCGTATGTCCCAATGCCGAGAAATCCGTGTCTTTGGCGCTGCAGGGTGGCGGCGCGCATGGCGCCTTCACCTGGGGTGTTCTCGATTACCTTCTTGAGGATGGCAGACTGACGATCGAGGCGATCACGGGTGCAAGCGCTGGATCGATGAACGCGGTCGTTCTCTTCGAAGGCTGGCTGGAGGGAGGTCGGGACGGTGCGCGGGAGCAACTGCGCAAGTTCTGGAAGCGCGTGAGCCTCGATGGTGTCCTCTCGCCGGTTCAGCGATCGCTCTTCGACCGTCTCCTGAGCTATTGGAGCATGAACGGTTCTTCGAATCTTTGGTTCGATGCTTGGTCGCGGGTCGCGAGCCCCTATGACCTGAACCCTCTCGATATCAATCCTCTGCGCGATGCTCTCAACGGCCTGATCAATTTCGAGCGGGTGAGGGCGTGCAGAGATGCGAAGTTGTTCATTGCGGCGACCAATGTCTGGTCCGGGAAGATCAGGATCTTCACAGGCCCCGAGCTGACTGTGGATCATGTGCTGGCCTCGGCCTGCCTCCCCATGCTCTTCAAGGCCGTCGAGATCGAGGGAGAGCCTTACTGGGACGGCGGTTACACGGGCAATCCGGCCCTCTTCCCGCTCTTCTACGAAACCCAATCGAACGATATCCTGCTGGTGCAGATCAATCCGATCGAGCGGAGATCCACCCCGCGCAGCGTGCAGGAGATCCAGAACCGTCTGACCGAGATCACGTTCAATGCCAATCTGCTCGAGCAGTTCAGGGCGGTCGAGTTCGTGACGCGGCTGCTCGACGAGGGAAAACTCTCGACCGCGGACTACAAGCGCGTCCTCATGCATCGGATCCATGGAGGCGAGAAGCTCGATGAGTTTACGGCGGCGTCTCGCCTCAGCGCGCAATGGAGCTTCTTCAAGGAACTGAAGGATCTCGGCAGGGACGCGGCGCGTACATGGCTGGCGGAACACTACCGGTTCATCGGACGGAAAAGCACCCTCGATCTTCGCGGTGCCTATAGCTGAGCCAAGTGGACAGGTTCGGTGCTTCGCGTCGCCTTGCCTCACGAGGAGAACGCCTGCGCCCGGATTCGTGGCGGGGCGCTGCAATCGAAACGTATCAGAGTTGCGTATCTTGTCAGGGTTCCGGCAATGCGTAATATTGCCTTGCAATAAGAACAAAAGCTCCTGTGCATGCCTCCGCATATGGATCGATGAGCTGGAATTTGGAGGCGTCGTGCTGCGTACGGAATGCCCATCAGGAGGTTACGCATGCGCTTTCCTGGGTCCGTATTTGTTTCCAGCGTTCTGTTATCGTGGTTGACAGCGACCAATCTCGTATCGGCGCAAGGCGGCCCCGCGCCGCCCCCGCCCGTCACTGTGGCGAAGCCCCTCGTGAAGGATATCGTCGAGCAGGATGATTTCATCGGCCGATTCGAGGCCATCGATCAGGTCGATATCCGGTCCCGGGTTTCCGGCTATCTCGACAAGGTTCACTTTCAGGATGGCACTTTCGTCAAGGCGGGCGATCTTCTCTTCACCATCGACCCGCGGCCTTACCGCAACTCGCTCGAGCAGGCGCAATCGGCCGTCACATCTTCGCAGGTCCGTTTGGAATTCGCGCAAAGCGATCTCGATCGTGCCGAGCAGTTGCGTCGGACCGGGAACATCACCGACCAGCTCTACGATCAACGCCGCCAATCGTTTCTGACGGCGAAGGCCGAGCTGGATCGTGCTCAGGCGGCTCTCCGGCAGGCCCAGCTCGACGTCGAGTTCACGGAGATCAAGTCTCCGTTGTCGGGGCGCATCTCGCGCAAGCTCGTCTCCGAGGGGAATCTGGTCAATGCCAACGAAACGATCCTGACGAACGTCCTCTCACTCGACCCGATCCAGTTCTACTTCGATGTCGATGAGCGCTCGTTCCTGGCTTTCTCCAGGCAATCCCGTGGCGGCACGAACACCTCGGCCAATGGAGTGGCCAACGAAGTCGTGCTCAGGCTGACGGATGAACGCCTGGAGCCGCGCAAGGGGCATCTCGATTTCGTCGACAACCGGCTGGATGCAGCCAGCGGCACGATCCGCGTGCGTGCGGTGTTCGAGAACAAGGACCAATTCCTGACCCCCGGTCTGTTCGGCCGTGTGACGGTCGGCGCGTCGGATCCCTACCGAGGCATCCTCCTGCCCGACGAGGCCATCGGAAGCGACCAGGACAGACGGGTCGTCTATGTGGTCGGCGAGAACAACATCGTCAATCTCAAGCCCGTGCGCATCGGCCCGCGGATCGACGGCTACAGGGTGATCCGCGACGGGTTGACCGGCAACGAGACGGTGGTCGTGAACGGCCTCGTTCGCGTGCGGCCCGGGGCACCGGTCACGCCGCAGATGACCACGCTGCCCCCGGTGCGAGATCGAGACGGAAGCTGAATCCCACGCGAGGAGGGCGCTTGCATGCGCTTTGCCCATTTCTTCATCGATCGCCCCATCTTTGCAACGGTGCTGTCGGCGCTCTTCCTGATCATCGGCGGGATCGCCTATTCGACACTTCCGGTCGCGCAGTATCCCGAGATCGCGCCACCCACGGTGGTGGTCAGGGCCACGTATCCGGGAGCCGATGCGCAGACGGTGGCGGCCACGGTCGCCACGCCCCTGGAGCAGCAGATCAACGGCGTCGAGGACATGATCTACATGTCCTCCTACTCCACCGGCGACGGCGCCATGGCGCTGACGATCACGTTCAAGCTCGGCACCGATCTCGACAAGGCTCAGGTGCTCGTCCAGAACCGCGTGGCGATTGCAACCCCACGCCTGCCCGAGGAGGTACGCCGTCTCGGCGTGACGACGCTCAAGAGTTCGCCCGACCTGATGATGGTCGTGCATATGCTCTCGCCGGACGGATCCTACGACCAGCTCTACGTCTCGAACTATGCCCGCAACTATGTGCGCGACATCCTGCTTCGGCTCGACGGCGTCGGCGACCTCATCATCTTCGGCGAGCGGCAATATTCCCTGCGTGTCTGGCTGGACCCCGAGAAGCTTGCCTCATACGGCATGACATCGGGTGACGTGGTCCGCGCCATCCAGGAGCAGAACGTCCAGGTCTCCGGTGGCGCCTTGGGGCAGGAACCGACGCCGACGGATGCGGCGTTCCAGCTGACGGTCACGACACAGGGACGGTTCGAGGATCCGCGCCAGTTCAGGCAGATCATCGTCCAGGCGACACCGCAGGGGCGCCTCGTGCGGCTGCAGGATGTGGCCCGGATCGAGCTCGGCGCGCAGGACTACGTCACGAATTCCTATCTGAACGGCAAGCCTGCGGTCGCCCTGGCCATCTTCCAGCGGCCCGGAACCAATGCGCTGGCCGCGTCGGACCAGATCACACGGACCATGGAGGAGCTCAAAGCCAACTTCCCACCGGGTATCGCGTACCAGATCGTCTACAACCCCACCGAGTTCATCTCCGAGAGCGTGAACGAGGTCTACAAGACCTTGTTCGAAGCCACGGCGCTCGTCGTGATCGTGGTCTTCGTGTTCCTGCAGAGCTGGCGCACGGCGATCATCCCGATCGTGGCGATTCCGGTCTCCCTGATCGGCACTTTCGCGTTCATGGCGGCGCTCGGTTTCTCGATCAACACGCTGACCCTTTTCGGAATGGTTCTGGCCATCGGCATCGTGGTCGACGACGCCATCGTCGTGGTGGAGAATGTGGAGCGCAACATTGCGCTCGGTATGTCCCCGCGCGATGCCGCCCATACGACCATGGACGAGGTCGGTGCCGCGCTCGTGGCCATCGCGCTGGTGCTCGTCGCGGTCTTCGTGCCGACCGCCTTCATCCCGGGCATCTCCGGCCAGTTCTACCGACAATTCGCCCTGACCATCGCTGTGTCCACGGTCATCTCGGCCTTCAACTCCCTGACGCTTTCGCCGGCCCTGGCCGCCTTCCTGCTGAAGCCGCACGGCCATCAACATTCCAGGAATCCGGTCGCCCGCTTCGGGCGGACATTGGCCGATGGCTTCAATCGCGGTTTCGACGCGACGTCCAACCGTTATGCAAGGGCGGTTGGAGCGCTGGCGCGGCACAAGTTCATCGTGCTGCCGATCTATGTCGGCCTTCTGGCCGGTACCGTGTGGATCGCAAACCACGTGCCGCGCGGCTTCATCCCCACCCTTGACCAGGGCTATGCCATCGTCGTGATCCAGCTGCCCGACGGTGCGTCCCTGGCGCGCACGGATGCGGTGGTGCAACGGGCATCCAAGATCATGCAGGAGACGCCCGGCGTGAAGAATGCCGTCGCCTTCGCGGGGTTCTCGGGTGCGACCTTCACCAATGCCACCAATGCTGCGGCGATCTTCGCCGGGTTCGAGCCGTTCGACGAGCGGATCGAGGCCGGCCAATCCGGGTCCAAGATCATCGCCGATCTCTTCGCTCGCATGCAGCAGATCGAGGAAGCCTTCATCATCGCCATCCCGCCGCCGCCTGTCCGGGGCCTCGGCAATTCCGGAGGCTTCAAGATCCAGATCCAGAACCGCACCGGCGACGATGTGCGCGGGATTCTGGCGACCGCCTACCAGCTGATGGGGCAGGCGCGGCAGAATCCGAACCTGGCCGGCGTCTTCACGACATTCTCGGCCAACTCGCCGCAGGTCTATCTGGAGATCGATCGTCAGAAGGCGAGCATCCTGAACGTGCCGATCCCGAATATCTTCGAGACGCTCCGCATCAACCTAGGGACTGCCTATGTGAACGACTTCAATGCGTTCGGCCGGGTCTATCAGGTTCGGGCACAGGCCGATCAGCGCTTCCGCATCGACCAGCAGGACATCAACCGGCTGCGCGTCCGCTCGTCCACGGGCGCTCTCGTTCCCTTGGGAACACTCGTGGAGATGCGAGAGGTTTCGGGAGCCGATCTGATCCAGCGCTACAACATGTTCACCTCGGTGGCCCTGCAGGGCAATGCCGGCCCCGGCGTATCCTCCGGAACTGCGCTCGATACCATGGAAGCGCTGGTCAAGCAGAGCCTGTCTCCCAGCATGGGTTTCGAATGGACGGAGCTGGCTTTCCAGGAGCGGCAGACCGGCAACACGGCCGTGTTCATCTTCGCGCTGTCCGTGCTCTTCGTGTTCCTCGTGCTGGCGGCCCAGTATGAAAGCTGGTCGCTTCCCATCGCCATCATCCTGATCGTGCCGATGAGCGTTCTCTCGGCGCTGATCGGGGTCATGATCAGAGGGCAGGACAACAACATCCTGACCCAGATCGGCCTCGTGGTCCTCGTCGGCCTGGCGGCAAAGAATGCGATCCTCATCGTGGAATTCGCAAGGCAGGCGGAGTTCGACGGAAAAACCCCGGTGGAGGCCGTCGTCGAGGCGTGCCGGCTGCGCCTGCGGCCTATCCTGATGACGGCTTTCGCGTTCATCCTCGGCGTGCTGCCGCTCGCGATCGCCACCGGACCCGGCGCCGAGATGCGGCAATCCCTCGGCACGGCCGTGTTCTCGGGCATGCTCGGGGTGACGGTCTTCGGCCTGTTCCTGACACCTGTCTTCTACGTGGCGGTTCGGCTCCTGGTGCTGCGCCTCTTCAGGCGCCGGGGTCCGAAGCCTGCCGGTTCCGCGGGAACTCAACCGACTCCGGCCGAGTAGACGAAGGTCGGTCCAAGCATCTCGTCGACATTCGACTTTGCCCGGTCGCGCGTTATCCTGACATGCAAGGTCGGACGAACCGACATCGTGAAGAGATCCCTATGGACACAGCCCAGGCGGCAGGTATCGCGAAATGGATCACCGAGGCCGGATTGGCCGGCATGTCGGAGCTGGAGCTCCTGCGCGGCTTCTGCACCCGGTTGATCGGTGAGGGATTGCCCCTTTCGCGGGTGAACATCCTCATCGACACGCTGCATCCGATCCATGAGGGCCGGGTCTTCCGCTGGCGCCGGGACGACCAGGACGGTCTGGACCCGATCGTCGAGTACGGCCGCACGAATATGGGAGGACAGGCGGCGGAAAACTGGCGCCGGAGCACCTATTATCATCTTTGGGCGACCGGAGAGGATCTTCTGCGGCGTCGGATCGGCCATGGACAGATCGAAGATTTCTCCGTCCTCACGGAACTTCGTGTCGAAGGGCAGACGGATTATCTCGCTCTGATCCATCGCTTCGAGGCCGAAGGTGCCATCGGTGAGATGGATTGCGTCTATTCGTCCTGGACGACGGATGCGCCTTCCGGCTTCGGCGACGAAGAGATTGCGTTTCTGCGTGAGCTGGCATCGCCCCTGATGCTGGCCATGAAATGCGCCTCCCTCGCGCGCATCGCGAAAACCCTTGTCGAGACCTATCTCGGCCGCGACGCCGGCCGGCTTGTCCTGAGCGGCCGCATCGCCCGCGGCGTTACGGACAGGATCCGGGCCGTCCTGTGGTTCAGCGACCTGCACAGCTTCACCCATATCACGGAGACGGCGGATCCGGAGCAGATCATTCCTTTCCTGAACGATTATTCGGAAGCGATCATCTCATCCATCTACGAGGCGGGCGGCGATGTCCTGAAGCTCATCGGGGACGGGGCGCTCGCAATCTTCAAGGAGGATGATCCCGGTCAGGCCTGTCGGTGCGCGCTCAAGGCGGAGCGCCTGATGCGTTCCAAGATCCAGGCGCTCAATGACGAGCGTCTGTCGTGCAACCTGCCGGTCACCTCAGCCTATCTCGGTCTGCATATCGGCGAGGTGTTCTATGGAAATATCGGCAGTCAGGACCGGCTCGATTTCACGGTTGTGGGACCCGCCGTGAACGAGGTGAGCCGGATCGGCACCCTGTGCCGCTCCGTCGAGAGGGATGTTCTCGTGTCGTCCGCCTTTTTCTCGGCGGCGGCGAAGGATGATCGAGAATGCCTCGTGTCGGTCGGTCGCTATGCCTTGAGAGGCGTTGCGCGGCCGCAGGAGCTGTTCACGCTCGATCCTTCATGACCGGATGAAAACGCGACTCGAGCGGACCCGGAGCAGCCTGGGAATTCCGCTCGAAGATATTGGCATTTCACTCGGAGCGTGCGGTCTTCATCCTGCGCTCCACAGGCATGACAGTCACGGTGCGCATCTCGCCCTTCCGGAGCAGGACGAGCTCGACGAGGCGCCCGATCCGCTCGCCGTTCAGCAGGCGGACGAGATCGTCGACACCACCGACAGGCTCACCGTCGAGCGACAGGATGACATCCCCCTGTTCGAGATTCGCATGGTCAGCAGGGCTGTCCGGCTCCACGGCGGCGACGACCACGCCGAGTGTTCCGCTCAGGCCGGCCGCATAGCTGACGCGTCGGGGCAGGGGCACCGTCTGTCCCGCGATGCCGATTGAGGCGCGGCGGACACGTCCATGGCGGATCAGCTCCGAGACGACGAAATTCGCCGTGTTGCTCGCGACGGCAAAGCAAATGCCCTGCGCCCCCATGATGACGGCGGTGTTGATGCCGATCACCTCGCCGGAGGTCGCCACCAGCGGCCCGCCGGAATTGCCCGGGTTCAAGGCCGCATCCGTCTGGATCACGTCGTCGATGAGACGACCCGATTTGGCCCGCAGGCTTCGTCCGAGGGCCGAAACCACGCCGGCCGTGACGGTCGATTCGAAGCCCAGGGGGTTGCCGATGGCGACCGCGATCTGGCCACGCTTCAGCCGTTTGGAATCGCCCAGGGTGGCGAAGGGGAGCCTGTCTCCGCTTGCGCGCAACAGGGCAAGGTCCGTATCGGGATCGTCCCCGATGACCCGGGCCTCGATGGTGCGCCCGTCCGAACCGGTGAGCTTCGCCTCCCGGGCTCCCTGCATGACATGGCTGTTGGTGAGAAGGAGCCCGTCGGGCGAGATGAGGACGCCGGAGCCCATTCCGGCAGGACGGCCTGAGACCTGCGGCTCGACCCGCACGACCGCGGGGCCGATGCGGTCCACGACGCCCGTCACGGCATGGGAATAGGAATCGAGCAGTGCTCCGTCGTCGGGCGTCCCGGGGGCGGGTCGTGACGAGGAAGCGGAAGTGTCGGTGTGAAGAAGATAAGCTGGAGTGCGGTCGAGCATGGAGCCCTCCGAGGATAACACTATTTCACATCAAATGGTGATGCGGAGCGCGGGAACCAAGGGGCAGCCAGGCTCTCCTCCTTGCCGCAGTAGCGGCACGGAGAAACTGTAGATCGGAAAGGCCCCGCCCATGTAGGGCGGGGCCGGGTTTCGTCAGCTGCGCTTCGGCGGGGAGGCAGGCCAGCTCTTGATGAGCGTGTCGTAATCCACCGTCTCACCCTTGGGCTTTTCGTCCGCGAGCTTGCGCTGAGGCGCGATGGTGCCGGCGGATTCTGCCTTCTTGTACCATTCCTCGGCGGAGGTCTTCGGGTTCAGCTTCGGTCCGCACTCGCCCTGGACGTTGGCGCGTTCGAGGCGTCCGAGAACCTCGTCCTGCGCATTTGCCAGCGAGGTCATGGCTTCCTGGGGCGTCTTGGCGCCGGAGGCCGCGTCACCGATGTTCTGCCACCAGAGCTGCGCGAGCTTCGGATAATCCGGCACGTTGTTGCCGGTTGGCGTCCATTGCACGCGGGCGGGCGAGCGGTAGAACTCGACGAGGCCGCCGAGCTTGGGCGCGCGATCCGTCATCGATTGATGCCAGATATCGCTTTCGCGGATGAAGGTGAGGCCCACATGGCTCTTCTTCAGCGAGACCGTCTTGGACGTGACGAACTGCGCATAGAGCCAGGCCGCCTTGCGGCGCTCGACTGGGGTGGACTTCAACAGCGTCCACGAGCCGGCGTCCTGATAGCCGAGCTTCATGCCGTCCTTCCAGTACGAGCCGTGCGGCGAGGGGGCCATGCGCCATTTCGGCGTGCCGTCCTGGTTCACCACGGGAAGACCGGGCTTCACCATGTCGGCCGTGAAGGCCGTGTACCAGAAGATCTGCTGGGCGATGTTGCCCTGCGCGGGCACCGGGCCCGACTCGGAGAAGTTCATGCCCTGCGCTTGAGGCGGAGCGTATTTCTTCATCCAGTCGAGATACTTGGTGATGGCATAGACGGCGGCGGGGCCGTTGGTGTCGCCGCCGCGTTCGATGGAGGAGCCGACGGGGCGGCAGCCTTCCATCCGAATGCCCCATTCGTCCACCGGCAGGCCGTTCGGAATGCCTTTGTCGCCGTTGCCGGCCATGGAGAGCCAGGCGTCGGTGAAGCGCCACCCGAGCGACGGGTCCTTCCGGCCATAATCCATGTGGCCGTAGACCTTGACGCCGTCGACTTCCTTGATGTCGTTGGTGAAGAATTCGGCGATGTCCTCATAGGCCGACCAGTTCACCGGGACGCCGAGATCGTAGCCGTATTTGGCCTTGAACTTCTCCTTGAACTCGGGACGCTGGAACCAGTCGTAGCGGAACCAGTACACGTTGGCGAATTGCTGATCCGGCAACTGGTACATCTTTCCGTCCGGCGCCGTCGTGAAGGACTTGCCGATGAAGTCGTTGATGTCGAGGGTCGGCAACGTGACGTCCTTGCCTTCGCCCGCCATCCAATCGTCGAGCGCCACCGCCTGCTTGTAGCGGAAATGGGTGCCGATGAGATCGGAATCGTTGACCCAGGCGTCGTAGATGTTGCGGCCGGACTGCATCTGAGTCTGGATCTTCTCCACCACGTCGCCTTCCTGGATCAGGTCGTGAGTGAGCTTGATCCCGGTGATCTCCGAGAAGGCCTTGGCCAGCGTTCTGGCCTCGTATTCATGGGTCGTGATGGTCTCGGACACCACGTTGATTTCCTGGCCGACGAACGGCTTGGCCGCATTCACGAACCACTCCATCTCCTTCAGCTGCTCGTCCTTGGAGAGGGTGGAAGGCTGGAACTCGCTGTCGATCCAGCGGCGGGCCTCCTCCATGCCCGCAAGAGCGGCGCTTGAGCCGAGCGCCATGGCGAGAACGCTTGTCGAGATGAACAACTTCAGATGCCGGTGTGATGGGGTGACTTTCATTCGTTCCTCCCAAGTAATGCCCTGGCCGGCTGTGCGCTGGTCTTGTTCCCTCCGGTCCGGGCAAACCGAAGGGTTTGTTGAGCCATCCCTCCTAGACGTAGCGAAACACGGCGGCTGCGTAGAGCAGAGACAGGCCGGAGGCCCACCACAGGTCCGGGCCGACGAGGCCCAGCCAGGCGAGGTGGATGAACGCCGCACCGAGAAGCGAGATGAAGAGGCGGTCGCCGCGTGTCGTAGGGATGTGCAGCACGCCGATACGTTCCGTCTCCGGACGGTAGATCGCGAACAGGGTCATGGTCAGCAAAAGGCTCGCGATGCCGACAAAGAAAAGCCCCGTCTGCCACGTCCAGGCCATCCATGCGAGATCAGGCATGTCGCTCTCCTCAAACCCGGCCCAGGGCGAAGCCCTTGGCAATGTAGTTGCGGACGAACCAGATCACGAGCGCGCCGGGAACGATGGTGAGGACGCCGGCGGCGGCGAGCAGTCCCCAATCCATGCCGGCCGCCGAGATGGTGCGCGTCATGGTGGCGGCGATGGGCTTGGCGTTGACCGAGGTCAGGGTGCGCGCCAGCAAAAGCTCGACCCATGAGAACATGAAGCAGAAGAAGGCCGCGACACCGATGCCCGAGGCGATCAGCGGCATGAAGATCTTCACGAAGAAGCGGGGAAACGAATAGCCGTCGATGGCGGCGGTCTCGTCGATCTCCCGTGGCACGCCCGACATGAAGCCTTCGAGGATCCACACGGCCAGCGGCACGTTGAAGAGGCAATGGGCGAGGGCCACGGCCCAGGGCGTGTCGAAAAGCCCGATGGCGGAATAGAGGTTGAAGAAGGGCAGGGCGAAGACCGCAGCCGGCGCCATGCGGTTGGTGAGCAGCCAGAAGAACAGGTGCTTGTCGCCGAGGAACTTGTAGCGCGAGAAGGCATAGGCGGCCGGAAGCGCGAACGAGATCGACAGCACCGTGTTGATGACCACATAGGTCAGCGAGTTGATGTAGCCCGAGTACCAGCTCTGGTCGGTGAAAATCTTGATGTAGTTGTCGAAGGTGATCTCCCGCGGCCAGAGGGTCAGGCCCGACGTGATCTCCATGTTGGTCTTCAGGCTCATGTTCAGGAGCCAGTAGATCGGCAGCATCAGGAACACGAGATAGAGCGTCATCACCACCACGCGGCCGCTAACGCGCGGGCCGGAGAGGGCGCGGTTAGCGGCCCGGGGGGCTGTGACAGGCTTCGTTTCGGAGGTGCCGACGGCGATGGTTCCGGTCATGCTTCGACTCTCTCCCGCTCGGCATCCACATTGGTCATGACGGTGTAGAAGACCCAGCAGATGGCGAGAATGATCAGGTTGTAGACCAGCGACATGGCGGCCGCCTTGCCGAGATCGAACTGCCCGAGCGCCAGCTTCACGAGATCGATGGACAGGAACGTGGTGGCATTGCCCGGGCCGCCGCCGGTGATCACGAAGGGCTCGGTATAGATCATGAAGGAATCCATGAAGCGCAGCAGAACCGCAATCAGCAGAACGCGCCGCATCTTCGGCAGCTGGATCGTGCGGAACACGGCCCAGCGCGAGGCACCGTCGATGCGCGCCGCCTGATAATAGGCATCGGGAATGGATTTCAGTCCGGCATAGCAGAGCAGCGCGACGAGGCTCGTCCAATGCCAGACATCCATGACGATGAGCGTCACCCAGGCGTCGATGGGATCGTTGGTGTAGTTGTAGTCGATGCCGAGATGGTTGACGGTCCACCCGAGCAGGCCGATGTCGCCGCGGGCGAAAACCTGCCAGATCGTGCCGACCACGTTCCACGGAATGAGCAGCGGCAGCGCCATCAGCACGAGACAGAGCGCGACGGTCCAGCCCTCACGCGGCATGGCGAGCGCTACCGCGATGCCGAGCGGCACCTCGATCATGAGGATGATCGCCGAGAAGAGCAGGGTGCGCCACAGGGCGCCGAAGAACCGTCCGCCGAGTTCCGTGGAGGGATCGAGCAGTTCCTGGAACCAGCCGATCCCGTTCCAGAAGAACTGGTTGTTGCCGAAGGTGTCCTGGACCGAGTAGTTCACCACGGTCATCAGCGGCAGGACGGCCGAGAAGGCCACGATGGCGAAGACCGGCAGAACGAAAAGCCAGGCCTTGTTGTTGACGGTCTTCGTCATGCCCGGCCCCCTCCGAACGGTTCGCCCGAGACGAGGTGTCCATTGGCATAGATGTGGATCTGCCGCGGATCGAACGCGAGGGCTGCCTCGTCCCCGTCAATGGAGACGCCCTCGGGAACGCTGGCGGCCAGAGACCGTCCGCTCATCTCCACGCGGGCGATGCGGGCGCGGCCGATATCGTCGATGCGACGCACCTGGACCGGCAGTCCCGATCCTCTCGGCTGAAGGCGCACGAATTCGGGTCGGATGCCGAGCTCGATCCGCTCTCCGTCGGAGAGCGTCCGATAGATCCGCTGCAGGGGGATGGTCTGATTGCCGATGAAGGCCGTGGCGCCTTCGACCTTGCAGGGCAGGATGTTCATGCCCGGCGAGCCGATGAAATGCCCGACGAAGGTGTGGGCAGGGCGCTCGAACAGCTCGTCGGGCGTTCCCGTCTGCACCACGGCGCCGTCATGCATGACCACGACCTTGTCGGCGAAGGTGAGCGCCTCCGTCTGATCGTGCGTTACGTAGATCATGGTGATGTCGAGGGCGCGGTGAATCTCTTTCAGGGTCGAGCGCAGCTGCCATTTCAGGTGCGGATCGATCACCGTGAGCGGCTCGTCGAACAGGATGGCTGCCACGTCGGGGCGCACGAGCCCGCGTCCGAGGGAGATCTTCTGCTTCATGTCCGCCGTAAGGTTGCTTGCCTTGCGGTCGAGCACGCGGGTCAGGTCGAGAAGATGCGCGATCTCCTCCACGCGCTGGGCGGTCCTGTCGCGGGGGACGTGCCGGTTCTTGAGCGGGAAGGCGAGGTTTTCGCGGACGCTCATGGTATCGTAGACCACAGGGAACTGGAACACCTGGGCGATGTTGCGCGCTTCCGTCGGAAGGTCCGTGACATCGAGGTCATTGAAGAGCACGCGCCCGCGCGTGGGGCGGACCAGGCCTGAGATGATGTTGAGCAGGGTGGTCTTGCCGCAGCCCGAAGGACCCAGCAGCGCATAGGCGCCGCCCTGGCTCCACACGTGGTTGATCTCCTTCAGGGCGTAATCGTCCGCCGTGCGGGGATCGGGCCTGTAGGCATGGGCGAGGTGATCGAGGGTGATGCGGGCCATCGGTCTCTCCTCACGCGGCTTTCTGGGCCGGATCGGCAGCGGCGAGGCGACCGGCCGCATCGAACAGGAACAGGTGTCGCGGATCGATACAGGCCGTGACGGAGGATCTCGGCTCCAGCCGCCTCACACCGGGAACGAGCGCAATGAGTCGATGCTCGCTGGCATCGAGATGCACATAGCTTTCCGATCCCGTGATCTCGGATACGGACACGATGGCCGGAATGGCGATTTCATCGGCGCCGGCCGGTTCGAGAGCGAGGTGATGGGCCCGGAAGCCGATCGTGTACTCCCCGTCCGGCACGGCCGCGAGCGGACCTGTCGTGCGGATCTCGCCGCCCGTGCTCAGGAACGCCGTGCCGCCGGCCTTGCGGACTTTCAGGGTATTGAGCGGCGGATCGGAGAAAACACGGGCCGTGGTCAGATCATGGGGATGGCGGTAGACCTGCGGCGTCGGTCCGAACTGGGTCACCCGGCCCTCGAACAGGGTCGCCGTGTTGCCGCCGAGAAGCAGGGCTTCGGTCGGCTCCGTCGTCGCATAGACGAAAACGGCGCCTGACGCCGCGAAGATCCGCGGCAGCTCCTCGCGCAATTCCTCGCGGAGTTTGTAGTCGAGGTTGGCCAGAGGTTCGTCGAGCAGGACGAGATCCGCACGCTTCACCAGCGCGCGGGCGATCGCGGTGCGCTGCTGCTGGCCGCCGGAGAGGTTCAGAGGTTTGCGGTCGAGATAGGGTTCCAGCTTCAGGAGCCTGGCGGCCTCACGGACGCGCTGGTCGATCTCGGCCTTCGGCAGGCCGGCAACGCGCAAGGGGGACGCGATGTTCTCGTATACATCGAGCG
>Ga0182736_1000816_pt1 | contig 39030 bp, 41 predicted proteins | sample eDN5th30CKraftBY_FD_128882 | JGI IMG/M metagenome (GOLD analysis project Ga0182736, IMG submission 128882) | Enriched backyard soil microbial communities from Emeryville, California, USA - eDNA 5th pass 30_C Kraft BY (version 2) (version 2) | ecosystem: Environmental > Terrestrial > Soil >... | reverse complement strand
GGCGCTCGCCCGGTCCCGCTATGCGCTGGTGTCCCTGTTCGAAGGCGGCCAGCTGATCCATCACGTCGCGATCGGCGTGACCCTGCCCCGGCTCGCCGTCGCCGGCCCGTTCGCCAAGGCCTGCCTCGCCGCCGCCCCGGTCGCCTGGCGCGAAGATGCGCGCGAGGATCCGGCGCTGGCCGATCATGTCTTCGTGACGGGCGAGCCCCGTGTCCGCTTCTGGTGCTCCGTTCCGATCCGAGATCAGGCGGGAGAGGTGATCGGCGCCTTGTCCGCGTTCGACCCCGATCCAAGGCCTTACGACGCCGACACGGCCTCGGCCCTGCTGGATCTGGCGACCAGCACGGGCAGCGGGCTCGAACTGCAGCGGATGAAGGCGGCCCTCGAAGACGCGCTCAAACAGCGCAGCGCTGCCATAGCCGGGATGGAGGCCTTCGTACGCCACGCCCCCGTGGGCCTGGCCGTGCTCGATCAGAAGCTGCGCTTCATCTCCGCCAGCCCCCGCTGGCTCTCCGACTTCCAGCTTACCGAAGCCGAGGTGATCGGAAAGAGCCAGTATGAAGTCATGCCCTTCACCCGCCGCTACGCCGAGGCCCACGCGCGGTGCCTGGCGGGGGAGGCCCGCTCCGGCGAACGGTTCACCCTCGGCCGGAACAACGGCGCCCCAAGCTATGGCCGCTGGGACTTAAGCCCGTGGCGCCTGCCCGATGGCGAGGTCGGCGGCATCATCGTGATGACCTACGACATCACCCCGATGATGGAGGCGCAGCGGGCGGCGGAATATTCAGAGCAGCGGCTCAAGCTCGCCCTGGAAATATCCGAAGCGGTGGTCTGGGAGATGACCGCGGACAACGTCATCGCCCACGCCAGCGGCGCCCTGCAGGCCTTGTATGGCGACATGCCGGCCGAAACCCCAGACCGGGTGGAGCTCTTCTCCAACGTCCTCGAAGACGACCTACCGCAGGTGCGCGCCGCCTGGGCCGCCCATAAGGCGACCGGGCAGCGGTTTCGCATCGAACACCGCCTGCGGCGGTCCGACGGCAGCGTCATCTGGGTGCAGTCGGTGGCCGACACCATCAGGGGCGACCCGGGCCAGCCCGACCGGCTGATCGGCGTGCTGATGAACATCACCGACCGGAAGCTGGTCGAGTTGATGGAAGGTGAGGCGCGCCGTACCGCCGAGGCGGCAAGCCGCGCGAAGGACGAATTCCTCGCCAATATGAGCCACGAAATCCGTACGCCCCTCAATGGCGTGATGGGGGTGGCTGGCGCTCTGGCGCGCACCGAACTCGCCCCCGCGCAGCGCCAGATGGTCTCCCTGATCGAAACGTCGGCCTTCACCCTGGAACGGCTGCTCACCGACCTTCTGGATCTGGCGCGCATCGAGTCGGGCCGGGGGGAGTCGCAGATCGAGACCTTCAACCTGGGGGAGTTGCTGGACGGCGTCGCCGCGTTGTTCGAGCCCCGGGCCCGGGAAAAAGGCGTCGCCTTCGAGCGGCTCATCGCCCCGGCGACCCAGGCCAGCTTCAATGGCGACGCCACCCGGCTGAAACAGATCCTGTCCAACCTCCTGTCCAACGCCGTCAAGTTCACCGACGTCGGCGCTGTACGGCTGACCGCGGACGTCACCCCTGCAGCCGAGGCGGATCTCGGTCGCCTGCGGCTGACGGTGGAGGATACCGGAATCGGTTTCTCCCCCGAGGACAAGGAGCGCCTGTTCCAGCGCTTCGAGCAGGCCGACGGGTCCATCACCCGGCGGTTCGGCGGCTCGGGCCTGGGCCTGTCGATCTCCAGGGCTCTGGCCGAAAGCCTCGGCGGTAGCCTGGAGGCCGACTCCCAGCCCGGGCGCGGCGCGGTCTTCACCCTCGCCGTAGATCTGAAGCGGGTCAGCGTGGCGGCCGCCGACGCAGCCCATGAACAGGCCGGCGTGGATGGGGCGGACCTGATCGCCCAGACCCGTCCGCCGCGCATCCTCCTCGCCGAGGATCACCCGGTGAACCGCAAGGTGGTGGAGTTGATCCTGGAGTCCGCTGGCGTCGAGCTCACCTCCGTGGAGAACGGCGCCGAGGCGGTGGAGCAGTTCGACGCCCAGCCGTTCGACCTGATCCTGATGGATATGCAGATGCCGGTGATGGACGGCCTGACCGCCATGCGGCTGATCCGCGAGCGGGAACGCGAGCTGGGTCTTCGCCGGACGCCCATCGTCGCCCTCACCGCCAACGCCATGCCCGAGCATCAGGAGGCCTCCCGCCAGGCCGGCGCCGACGAGCATGTGTCCAAGCCCGTCTCCGCCCAGGTGCTGTTGGACGTGGTCGCCCGCCAGGCCTTGAGCGGCGCGGCGGAGGAAATGCTGATCGCCTCGGAGGACGACGGCGACGCGGCCATTACAGTAAATGCACGCTAACCACCTTTACTGGTCCATTCCTTAACCGAGAGCCCGCAGTATTGAGGCGAAAAGGTGGCGACTCCGACCTGGAGCCGCAGGGGCGTGGGCTGAATAGATGCGGCTGAGCTTCTCGAAATTCGTGGGCGCGCGGATGCGTGGCCTGCTTGGCGACCAAAGGGGCGCGATCGCCCCCATGTTCGCAGTGACGCTGATCCCGATGCTGGTGGTGGCCGGGGTGGGGGTCGACATCGCGCGGGGCATGTCGAGCAAGAACAATCTGCAGGACGCGCTGGACGCGACGGCTCTGGCGATCGCCCACATGCCGCCCAACACCCCCGTCGCGACGCTGAAGACCAAGGCACAGGCCTGGCTGACCGCAAACCTGACGGACGCCAACCTCGGGACCATCGACCTCACGGTGACGCCGGGGACCGGTCAACTCGCCCTGTCGGCGACGAGTTCGGTAAAGGCCACCCTTACGGGCCTTGCCGGCGTGACCAGTATCCCGGTCAAGGCCTCGTCAACGGTGAAGTGGGGGCTTAGCCACGTCGAGATCGCCCTCGTACTCGACAACACCGGCTCGATGAAGGGCACCAAGCTCACGACCCTGATCAGCGCAGCGCAATCGCTGGTCGACACCTTGCAGGCGTCGAGCCAGAACAGCGAGCCTGACGCTCTTAAGCTGGCCGTTGTCCCCTTCTCGATGACGGTCAACATCGGTTCTGGCTATCAAAACGCCGCCTGGATGACCGGGACTGCGCCGAGCCAATACGGCACCGACATATTCAATCCCGTCATTAGCCGCTGGAGCGCCTTTACCTCCCTGGGCAAGTCCTGGGCCGGATGCGTGGAAAGTCGGCCGCAACCCTACGACGTGCAGGAGACGGCGCCGAGTTCAGGGACTCCCGGTAGTTTGTTCATTCCCTATTTCGCGCCCGACGAGCCGGGGGTCGGTACTTCGTCGTCGAACACGGGATATCCGAACGACTACATTCCCGACATCAATTACGTGGACGACAGCTCAAGATTCAGCGAACGTCAGCTAGACAGCAAGAAATATTCAAACAAATGCACGAAATATAATAGTAACGGGACCTGCAAGACCTACGCTGCCACGACCCCCACCGTAAGAAGCGGCACCAACAGCAGCACCGGCTACGTTTACGGCCCCAACGCAGGTTGCTCGCTTACGCCGCTCCTCCGGCTCACAACCGACGTCGCCACGGTCAAGGCCAAGCTCGGCCAGATGCAGGCGATCGGGGACACCAACATCCCCATGGGCCTCGCCTGGGGCTGGCATACCCTCACCCCCCTCGCGCCCTTCGCTGACGGCACCCCCTACGGCACCACCGGCGTGAAGAAGATCATCGTGTTGCTAACCGACGGCGACAACACCATGACGAGCATCAATAACCACAATAGCTCCTACTATTCCGGCCTTAGTTACATTGGGCAGGGGCGCCTCGGCATCACCTCCGGCAGCTCAAGCACTCGGACGGCGGCGATGGACGCTCGGATGACCCTCATCTGCTCCAACATGAAGCAGAAGGACATCGTCATCTACGCGGTGCGGATCGACGTCAGCGGTACGGCGCCCGCCTCGCTCTCGGGCTGCGCCAGCAAGCCGGAATATTTCTACGACGTGCCCGACGTGGGCGGCCTGTCGGCGGCGTTCGACGCCATCGCCGGCCAGATCGGCGACCTGCGGATCGCCCAGTAGTCGAGGGCAAGGGAGGCTCAGCGGCTCCGGGCGACCGGCGCCGCCTGAGCCTCCGGCGTCACCGCGAACACCGCCGTCAGCCCCCCGCGCTTCTGATCGACGCGGAAGGTCAGGCGCTCGCGCCCACGGCGGTAGATGTAGGGTTCAGGCCCCGTCGGGGTCCAGCCGAGCTGGGGCAGGGTCGCCGCATAGAAACTCCGGACCACCCGGACGTCCGCCGCGCCGGACATTCGCGTCTCCGCCATCCGCCCGCCCTGGGCGATGTCGAAATTGTAGCCGTCCTCGGTCTCGCTCAGCCCCGGCATCACCGGCAGGTCGTCGATATAGACGGAGAAGCGGGACTCCCCCGCCGCCGCTGCGAAGGCGGCTTCGCCCCCGATTGGCGACAGGGCCAACAGCCCCACCGCCAGACACGCGCCCTTCATGCGCATTCCCTTCATGGCCCTTCCACCGCGACGCCCCGCCGGCGAAGCAGCGCCGGCACGCTGTCGGGCCCGACAAGGTGGCCCACCCCCACGACGATCAAAACCCGGCGGCGCGACTTGAGTAGCCGCTCGATCTCCGCCACCCAGCGATGGTTGCGCGCAACCACCAGTCTTTCATACATGCCCGGCGCATCGCGGCGCAGATCTTCCACCGCATCGGCCTCGATCACCGCCACATCGCCTGCCGCCCAGGCAGCGGAGAGCCGATCGAAGGCGTCCGGCTCTTCCTCGATCTCCCGCAAGGTCTCGCGCAGGGAGGCGATCTGGTCGGGGAGCGAGGCGTCGGCGAAGAAACCGATCTGCTGGGCGGGCGTCTCGAAGGCCTTTTTGTCCGCGGTCGGCGGGGTGCTGTCGTAAAGCTGGCGCTCCACCCCAAGGGACTCCTGCGCCCCCCGCCGCCCCAGATAAGTGGTGGCGAGGGTGATTTCCGCCAGCCATGGACGCAACCGGTCGATGCGCGCCGGCTCCACCCCGAGCTTCTCCGCCGTCTCCACCGCCTTCTGCCAGAGGTCGGGGGGCAGCAGCCGCGACAAGGCCTGGTCGTCGGGCAGGATGCCGCGCTTCAGCGCCTCCTGCCCCGCCTCGGACTGGGCGCCCGGATCGAAGGGAATCTCGAACCAGACCTCGTCCGCCTTGGCCAGGGTGTCCGCAAGGCGGGCGGTCTTCCATTTGGTGTCTTCGGTCAGCAGGTGGACCGAGCCGAACATCACCACCTCGCCCTCGGCGGCGGTGACGCTCCAGATCGGCGGATCGGCGCGGACCGGCGTCCACCATAGCGCCAGCAGGAGGCTCGCCGCAGCGACCCCAAAACCTTCGCGCGCACGGCCGATTCGGATCATGGACGGCAGAGTAGCGCGCCGCCCCGCACAGCCAAAGGCAGGCTTAGCGCTGGCAACGGTCGCAGTAGAAGGTGGAGCGCCCGCCCTGCGGAAAGCGGCGCACGACGCCGCGGCATTTGGGATCGACGCAGGCCTCGCCCTCGCGGCCATAGACCCGGAAACTGTGCTGGAAATAGCCCAGGTCCCCGTCGGCGTTGCGATAGTCCCGCAAAGTGGAGCCGCCCGCTTCGATCGCTTCTTCCAGCACGATGCGGATGGCCTCGACCAGCCGCTTCAACTCCGCCGGCTTCAGCGAGCCGGCGGCCCGCTCCGGCGAAAGGTGAGACCGATAAAGCGCCTCGCAGACGTAGATGTTGCCGAGGCCCGCCACCACCCGCTGATCCAGCAGGGTCGCCTTGACGTTCTGGGACCGTCCCTTGAACGCGGCGGCGAGCACCCCCGCGTCGAACTGCGGCCCCAGCGGCTCCGGCCCCAGACCGGCGAACCAGGGATTTGCGGCAAGCTCGGCAGTCGGGATCAGCGCCATATAGCCGAAGCGGCGGGCGTCGTTGAACGACAGCCGCGCCCCGCGGTCGGTCTCCAGCACCACATGGGTGTGCTTGTCGTCCGCCCCGGCCCGATGATGGAAGGCGCCGGGCCGCTCGGTGACCGCCGTCTCGACGATGAAGCGCCCGGTCATGCCGAGATGGACCACCAGGGTCTCCCCCGTATCGAGGCTGGCGAGCAGATATTTGGCGCGGCGGTCCAACGCCTCCACCCGGGCCCCGGTCAGCCGGGCGACGAAGTTCTCGGGCAGGGCGAAGCGCAGGTCGGGCCGCCGCGCCTCCACCCGCGCCAGCCGCGCGCCGACGAGGTGGGGCTCAAGCCCCCGGCGGACCGTTTCGACCTCGGGAAGTTCGGGCAAGCGCGCTCAGCCCCGGCCGGTGGAGCCGAAGCCGCCGGCCCCGCGGGCTGTGTCGTCCAGGCTTTCCGTCTCCCGCCACACCGCCCGTGTCACCGGCGCGATCAGCATCTGGGCGATGCGCTCCCCGCGGTTCACTACAAAGGGGGCCTGGCCGTGGTTGATAAGGATGACCCCCACCTCCCCGCGGTAGTCGCAATCGACGGTGCCGGGGCTATTGAGGCAGGTGACGCCATGCTTGAGGGCGAGGCCCGACCGCGGGCGCACCTGGGCCTCGTGGCCCGCCGGCAGGGCGATGGAAAAGCCGGTCGGGACCAGCCGCCGCTCGCCGGGCGCCAGGGTGACCGGCGCGTCATCCGGAACCGCCGCGCGCAGGTCCATGCCCGCCGCCCCAGAGGTTTCGTAGGCCGGCAGCGGCAACCCTTCGGCGTGCGGCAGGCGGCGGATCAGCACCTCCACCTGGACGCTCACGCCAGGGCCTCGGCGATGCGGCCGGCGAGCCGGCGGGCCACGTCCGCCTTGTCGGCGCGTGGCCAGGGTTCGAGGCCGGTACGGGTCACGAGCGTCACATGGTTCTCCTCGCCGCCCATCACCCCGTCTTCCGTCACATCGTTGGCGACGATCCAGTCGCACCCCTTGCGGGCGAGCTTGGCCTGGGCGTTGGCGGTCAGATCATTGGTCTCGGCGGCGAAGCCCACCACCAGGCGCGGGCGATCCGGGCCTGCCGCCGCCAGCCGCGCGAGAATGTCGGGATTCTCCGTCAAGGCCAGGGCGGGCGGGCCGCCGGCGCCCTTTTTCAGCTTGCGCTCTTCCGCGGCGACGGGGCGCCAATCCGCGACGGCGGCGACGCACACGGCGGCGTCCGCCGGCAAAGCCGCTTCGCAGGCGGCGAGCATTTCAGCCGCCGTCTCCACATCCACCCGGCGCACCCCCGTGGGCGTCGGCAGGGCAGTGGGGCCGGACACCAGCACCGTTTCGGCGCCAAGCGCGGCCAGCGCCGCCGCCACCGCATAACCCTGCCGGCCGCTGGAGCGGTTGCTGATGAATCGGACAGGATCGATGGGCTCCACGGTCGGGCCCGCGGTGACCAGAATCTTGCGCCCGGCGAGCCGGCCCGTCGCCCGCCCGAGGCGGTGCAGGATCTCCGCCGCGATGATCTCAGGCTCGGCCATGCGCCCCGGGCCGAACTCGCCGCACGCCATGGCCCCGTCGTCCGGCCCGACGAAGGCGACCCCATCGCGCTGCAGGGTGGCGAGGTTCCGCTGGGTCGCCGGGTGCAGCCACATGCGCACATTCATCGCCGGCGCCATCAGGATCGGCTTGTCGGAGGCGAGCAGGGCCGTCGAGGCGAGATCGTCAGCCCGACCGTGAGCCGCCTTGGCCATCAGGTCCGCCGTGGCCGGCGCCACCACCACGAGGTCGGCGCTGCGCGATAGTTCGATATGGCCCATCTGGGCTTCGTCGGTGAGCGAGAAGAGGTCGCTGCGCACCGGCGCCTCGGCCAGGGCCGAAAGGGACATCGGGGTGACGAACTGCGCCCCTGCGCCGGTGAGGATGGGGGCGACCGCCACCCGGGCCTTGCGCAGGAGCCTCACAAGCTCCAGCGACTTGTAGGCCGCGATCCCGCCGCCGACGATCAGAAGCACCCGCCCTTCGGCCACCGACGCCAGCCCTCCGCATTCGAAAGGTCAAATAGACGTTCGAACCCCTATGGACAAACCTTCACAGTCATGTTCATTCTTTGTTCCACAACCTGACCGGGCATCATTCCAGAGGGCATCCACATGAGGGTAGGACGTATGGCGGGCGCCGCCTTGCTGGGCGCCATGTGTTTCAGCTTCATCGGCCTGGCCGGATGCGATGGCGGCGGTTCCGCCACGCCGGCGCGCAGCCACAGCGGGCAAGCGGCCGCAGACTCAGACTCCCGCCAGGGCGCATGGGGCAACGACCGGGGAGACCAGACCGGTCCGGCCGCCGATCGATCGGACCGGCCATCCCGGACCGCACGGACGGACGACACCCCCATGCACGAGGGCCGACCGATGTGGAGCGACAATCGCCGCCACACGGCTCAGGAGAACGCCCAGTACCAGTTCGAACGTCACGGAGAGGAGTTGGGGGCCAGGACCCTCGACGCCTTCGTCAGCAAGGCCCATGCCTTCGTCACGTCCCCGCCCGCTTCGACCCTGAGCATGACCCGAGGCAATGGCGACCGGCTGATGTTCGACCCGCAGTCGGGCCTGTTCGCCGTGGCCCGCAAGGACGGGGCGCCGCGGACGGTGTTCAAGCCGGACGACGGCATGGCCTATTGGCGCGCCCAGGAAGCCGCCGTACGCCGGGACGAGGGCGGCGCGGATCGCAGCGCCCGCACCCAGCGTAGCGCCTCCGACGAAGCCGACAGCTAATCCTCGCCCGCGAGGCGCTCGAACGGATAGCGGTCCCGGACGTGGCGGGTGAAGAACCGTCCCTTCGAGGCCGCGGCGATGAAGCGGCGGTTCACCTCGGGCGGTACATGCCGATAGGCGTAGCGAGCGCCTGAGGTGAACCTGACCGTCAGCCGACGCGTCATCGGATCGTAGTCCACATCGCTGACGGCGCTGGAGTCTACGCGGGCCATACCCCGCAGAACGGCTCTCCCGACGGATGGCTCCCCAGCCCTCGAGTATCATGAGGTGAGGATGGGGCGCATAGCTCCGTTTTGCTTGGAACTTTCCGCCTTTCCACCCATCTTTAGGAACAGGGACCGGAAGGACCGTCGTGGAAAGGATCGCTTCGATGAAGCGCCTATTGATCGCCGCAGCCGCCGCCAGCACGCTGGCGCTCGCAGCTTGCGAAACAGCAACTCCGTACCAGCCGTTGGGCGCCAGCCAAACGTCCGGCGGCTATTCAGAAATGCGCATAGAACCGGACCGTTGGCGGGTCAGCTTCTCCGGCAATTCGGTGACCAGCCGGGAACGGGTGGAGACCTTCCTGCTGTACCGGGCGGCTGAACTGAGCCTGGCCCAGGGTTTCGACTGGTTCTCCATGGTCGACCGCAGCACCGACCGCAACACCCGCCTTTATGCCGATCCCATCGGCCCCGGATTCGGCCCAGGCTTCGGCTATGGCGCCGGTTTCGGCGGGTGGGGCGGCTATTGGGGGCCGTCGTGGCGCTACTATAACCGCGGCGCCTGGGGCCCGTGGGGCGGCTGGGGCGCCGGCTGGGGCGGCAACGTCGACATCCGTCAGGTCACCCGCTTCGAAGCCAACGCCGAGGTGGTGATGGGCCGCGGCGCCAAGCCGGCCGGTGACCGCCGCGCGTTCGACGCTCACGCGGTGATCGAGAACCTGAACGGCCGCATCGTCCGGCCTCCCAACGCCTGACGATCCCGCATCGGCCCTCCTCCGACCGGAAGAGGGCCGATGTGCGCTTTCGCCGCCGGGATTCACTTGCGAATGAGTTGCAGGGACGTTCGCAAGTGATTATAGATGAGGGGTCGGAACGAGGGCGCGCCCTTTCATGTACGTCTGCAACTGCAATGGCATCCGTGAGCGTGACGCCCGCCAGGCGATCGCAGCCGGCGCACGCCGACCGGCCGACGTGTTCCGGGCTTGCGACAGCAAGCCCCAGTGCGCCAAATGCACCTGCGACATCCGCCAGATGATCCAGGACAGCCACAACGCTCTGAAGCACGCGGCCGAATAGGCTAAACTTCCGAAATCCTTGCACTTCTGCGAGCGAGAAACACTCGCACCAACTTTCTGTGCAAGCGCGAGCCACTCGCAGCGATAATGGTTGAACCACTTGCTGCGACGCGGCAGGTTCGCGCCGTTCGAAACTAGGAGGGTGCGATGCAGGGCGATCCGACGATTATCCGACTGCTCAATAGTGTTCTGACCAATGAGCTGACGGCGGTGAACCAGTACTTCCTGCATGCGCGGATGTACCAGAACTGGGGTTTCGCGCGGCTGGGCAAGATCACCTACGACGAATCGATCGGCGAGATGAAACACGCCGACAAGCTGATCAAGCGCATCCTGTTCCTTGAGGGCCTGCCCAACCTTCAGGACCTGCACAAGCTGAAGATCGGCGAGACCGTGCCCGAGTGCCTCGGCGCCGATCTGGCGGTGGAGGTCGGCGGCCGGGTCAACCTGATCGAGGGCGTGCGCCGCTGCGAAGAGGTCGAGGACTACGTCACCCGCGAGCTCCTCAAGGAGATCCTGGAAGACACCGAGGAGCATATCGATTTCCTCGAGACCCAGATCTCGCTGGTCCGGTCCCTCGGCGAAGCCAACTACCTGCAGAGCGCCATGGGCGAGCTGCCGGACTCGGTCTGACCGCCGGCGTCACGCCAGACAGGCCACCTGCACCACGCTGAGTTCCCGGCGCAGGCTGTCCGCGACCCGGCCGTAATTCTCCACCGTCACCGGATCGCCCAGCGGTCCGGCTGTCGGCCCTGGCTTCACATCGGCCAGGGCCTTGCGTAGCGATTCCGGCGCGGCGGTGTAGATGCGGCCCCGCCGCGGGGCTTCGGCGATGGTGACCCCCACCACCCGGCCCGCGCTGTCGAGCACCGGCGCGCCGGACAATCCCGCGAGCCCGCCCCTCAACCCCTCCGTCCGGCCCCCCTGGGCCCAGGCGATCACGGGCTGCACCGCTCCCCCGTTCTTGCCGCGCCCGGCGGCGATGATGGTCTGGCGGCCCAGGAGCCGGCTCGCCGCCTCGCCCGGCCGCCCCTGGGGAAAGCCGGGATGGAAGCCGCGCTCACCGATGTGCAGGGGCTGATCAAGCCCCAGAGGCAGGCCGGGAGCGCCGCCCTCCGTCGACAGGATGGCCACATCGCTATCGGGATCGAGGCGCGCCCGGGCGGCGACCCCCTGCCCCGGCCCCACCATCAGAGCCGGCCGCGCGCACCCCTCGACCACGTGGCGGGCCGTCACCCAGACGCCGCGGTCTGACACCGAAAAGGCCGTCCCAGCCGCCCGGCGGGGCGGAGCGCCCTTCATGTTCAAGGTCCGGTCGAACGGCGAGGCCGGCGCCAGCAGGGCGCCGTCATTCGGCCCGGGCGGCGGCGGAGCTTCCGGCGCATCGGCATGCTCGCGCCGGCTGAGCGCGGCGGTCAGCAGGGCGCACACCACCGCGGAATAGATCAACCAGTCGGGAAGCCTAGGGAAGTGCCAGGCCTGCACGGGCCTAGCCTGCAACCGCCGCGGCGAGGAGCAGGGCCGTCGCCAGCCGCCCGGCTGCGAGCAGGCCCACAGCCGAAACATCGCCCTCGCGGATTCGGTCGGGCAGGCCGCGCAAGGCGAGGTCCGTCAGCCGAAACAGCAGTAGCTGCACCGCCGTCACCGCCAATCCCCACACCACCACCTCCAGCACCGTGGGCGATGCGGAGAGGGAGACGGCCAGGGGAATGGCCAGGCCGATCACCACGCCACCGAACGAGATGCTGCCCGCCGCATTGCCTTGGCGGATCAGGTCGATCTCCTTGTAGGGCGACAGTAGGGCGTAGACGACCGACCCCAGGGTCAGCATCAACAGCGACACCCCCGCATGCAGCAGGGTGAGGGGAAAGCCGCTAGCGAAAGCCTGGATCTCAGGCGTCATGGGCCGCCGCAGCCCCTTCCAGCTTTCGGCGCGCGCTCGCCCGCAACTTTTCGCTCTCGGACTTCAGTTGGCCGCAGGCCGCTAGGATGTCCCGGCCGCGGGGGGTGCGGATCGGCGAGGCGTAGCCCGCCCGGTTGAGCACCGCGGCGAACCGCTCGATGGTAGTCCAATCCGAGCAGACATAGCTGGAGCCCGGCCACGGGTTGAAGGGAATGAGGTTGATCTTGGCCGGCACGCCCTGCAGCAGCTTGACCAGCGCCCTGGCGTCCTCCGGACCGTCGTTCACGCCCTTCAGCATGACATATTCGAACGTCGCCCGCCGCGCATTGGACAGGCCCGGATAGGCACGGATCGCCGCCATCAGCTCGGCGATCGGATATTTCCGGTTCAGCGGCACCAACTCGTCGCGCAGGGCGTCGTTGGTGGCGTGCAGCGAGATGGCCAGCATCGCCTGGGTCCGCATCCCCAGCGGCGTCAGTTCGGGAACCACCCCCGAAGTGGAGACGGTGATGCGGCGACGGGAGATGGCGATCCCCTCGTTGTCGCTGATCATGTCGATGGCGTCGGCGACGTTGTCCAGATTGTAGAGCGGCTCGCCCATGCCCATGAACACGATGTTGGAGAGCCGCCGGTCCTCCTTGGGGGACGGCCATTCGCCAAGATCGTCGCGGGCGATCTGCACCTGGGCGACGATCTCCGCCGCCGTCAGGTTGCGCACCAGGGGCTGGGTGCCGGTGTGGCAGAAAGTGCAGTTGAGGGTGCAGCCCACCTGGCTCGACACGCAAAGCGCGCCGGCCCGGCCGACGTCGGGGATGTAGACGGTCTCGGCCTCGATCCCGGGCGCAAAGCGGATCAGCCACTTGCGGGTGCCGTCCTGGCTGATCTGCCGCTCGACCACTTCCGGGCGGGCGACCACGAACCGCTCGGCCAGCACGGCTCGCATCTCCTTGGAGATGTCGGACATGGCGTCGAAGCCGGTCACACCATAGTGGTGCATCCAGCGCCAGAGTTGGTTCGCCCGCATCTTGGCCTTCGGCGCGGGCACGACGTCTGAGGCCAGCAACGCCGCCACCAGTTCGGCGCGCGTCATCCCAGCCAGGTTCGGCAGGGAACCGGCAAGGGTGGCGGAGGGGCGGGCGAGATCGAGGGTCGTCATGGACGTCCTGAAGGGCTGGTGGAAGCTCCTATCAGATAGGAGCTTCCACGCCAAAACCCCCGTGCGAACGGCGGCCTCGCCGCATACCGCGGGCGGCGACACCGGACCTTAACGACCACGCGGGCATGGTGGGGCGAACGACGGGAGCCCTCCGCCAGATGCCGGCTAACCTTAAACCCCTGACCGCGCTGCGATTCTTCGCCGCCATGTGGGTGGTCGCCTTCCACTACTGGCCCGAATTGACCGGCGAAGCCGGCGTGCCGGCGGTGGTCGCCAAAGGGTATCTCGGGGTCGAACTTTTCTTCGTGCTGTCGGGCTTCATCCTCAGCCACGTTTATCTGCAGAGCGTCGGCGAGGGGAAATTCCGCTATGGCCCCTTCCTGTGGGCGCGGCTGGCGCGGGTCTATCCGCTGCATCTGGCGACCCTGATCGGGGTGGGCGCGATGGTGGCCGCCGCCACGGTCGCCGGCTTTGCCCTCAAGCACAATATCGCCGACTGGGGCTCCCTGCCGGCCAACCTGCTCTTGATGCATGCCTGGGGCCTCGCCCCCGAGGCCGCCTGGAACCATCCCTCCTGGTCGATCTCGGCCGAGTGGTTCGCCTATCTGACCTTCCCCGCGTTCGGCTGGGCGGCCTGGCGGCTGAGGGATCGCCCCATGGCGGCCGTGGCCGGGGCGCTGGCCCTGCTGGCCGGGCTCTATGTCGCCTTCGAGGCGGCGGCTGGTTTCCCGCTCACCCGGGCGACCATCCACTGGGGGGCGCTGCGGATCGTGCCCTGCTTCGCCTATGGCTGCGCCATCTACCTGCTGTGGCGCTCGGGGGCCGTGAAGACCCAGGGGCAGGCCCTGCTCGGGGTGTTCGCCTTCGCGGCGCTATCCCTGGCCTGCGCCAACGCCGGATTACACGACGCGGCCACCGTGGGCGCCTTTGGCGGCCTCATCCTTGCGCTCGCAGGACTGACCAGCACGGGGTCGAAGGTGCTGTCGGGGCCGGTGGGCGTCTACCTCGGCGAAGTGTCGTTCGCCGTCTATATGGTCTGCATTCCCTGGCACCTGCTGTATGGGAACGCGGTGCAGAAGATTCTTCAGTTGCCCGACGGGCCCTTGCCGTTCGCCGTCTGGATCGGCCTCGTCGCGGGCGTCCTGCCCGTCGCGGCCCTCGCCCATCATCTTGTCGAACGTCCGGCCAGATCGGCCATGCGGGCATGGTCCGATCGGGGTTTCAAGTTCGCTGCACGCGGCGAACCGTCGCGGTCTGCGGCCTGATAGGCGATTTTTCATCTCTGTGTTGCATGTTTAACTCACGTCACTGACGAAGTCGGAGGGGACTATCGCCATGCGGAAACGACTGACGGCCGCCATATTTGCGGCCGCCATGGCGTTCACGAGTTTCGGGGGGCAGGCGCAAGCCGCCGACTCCTGGCAGTGCGTCACCTTTGCTCGCTTCTTTTCCGGGATCAGCCTGTTCGGCGACGCCTGGACCTGGTGGGAGCAGGCCAGCAGCAAATACACCCGTGGCTTCAGCCCCACTTCCGGCTCCGTGCTGGTGTTCAAGCCGTATGGGGCGATGAGCCGTGGCCACGTGGCCGTGGTCAGCCAAGTGCTGACCGACCGCATCATCCAGGTGACACACGCCAACTGGTCGCCCATCAACGGCGCCCGCGGCAAGGTGGAGCAGGACGTCACGGTGGTGGACGTCTCCAGCGCCGGCGACTGGAGCCAGGTGAAGGTCTGGTACAACCCGACCGGCGACCTCGGCACCACCGTCTACCCGACTTACGGCTTCATCTATCAGGCCGCCCAGACCGCCGCCGCCAAGCTCTCGGACCTTCAGGCCAAGATCGGTCTCGGCGGGAACTGACGGCGCTTCAGGGTGGGGCGGACGCCGCCCCGCCCGGCACGAACTCACCATCCGTAAACCGATCCGGATTCACCGCGGCGGCAAGATCGTCGGGCAAGGGGCTCGGTTCGCCCAGGGCGAGCGCAGCGACGTGCTCCGCCAGCAGGGGCGCCAGGGTAAAACCCCGCCCGCCCAATCCCGCCAGTATCCACAGCCCCTCCCCGACCGCACCGGCCACAGGCAGGTGATCCGGCGTCGACGCCCGCACGCCAGCCCAGCCCTGCAGCCCCTCTACGCCAAGATCTGCGGCGAGGCCCGGACGCGCCTTGGCCAGCAAAGCGAGGTTGCGCGTGTGGTCGGCCGCCCTCACCTCCGTGTTGCGGTCCCCCCGGTCGTGGGTCGCGCCGAACACCGCCCCGCCGGCGCGGATAGGGGCGAGATAGCCGCCCCAGGCCGTGGCCTGCACCTTCCCCGCCTCTTGCGTCCAACTCACCTGCCCCCTGACAGGGCGCAGGAAATCCGCTGCGCCAGGGACAAGGGCATCGCTCTCGGAGCCCGCGGCGATGCAGACCAAATCCGCCTCGGCCAACACCCGCCCACCGGCGCCCAACAGCCGCCATCCGGCGTCCATCCGATCCAGCGTCACGACCGCGACAGTTTCCACCTCGACGTCGCCGATCAGATCCGGCAGCAATCGGGAGGGCTCCACCACCAGGGCCTGATGGATTTTCAGCGCGCCCACGGCGGAGGGCTCGCCCAGGATTGCGCCCGCCGCGTCGGTCGAAAGCCGCTCCACGGCGCCGGGGGGGAAGCCATCCCACTGCGCCAGCCGGTCGAACCGGGCGGCGTCCCGCCCCTGGCCTTCGATCTGCAGCACCCCCTCGTCCAGCACCGCACCGGGCGCCTCGGCGCGATAGATGTCCCGCGCCCGCTGCAGCGCCTGCACGTGCAGGCGCGCGGGCGGGCCGCCGCCGGCGTCGAGACGCATGCCCACGAGGGCCGCCGGAGCCCCCGATGCGCCGCCGCCGGGGCGGCGCGCGTCGAACAGGCGGGGGCGCACACCGAGGGCCTGGAAAGCATGGGTGAGGCAGGCGCCCGCGATCCCCGCGCCGATAACTGCGACCCGGGGCGATTCGTCATCGCTCGCGACGCCGGGGAAGATCGCCTCCAGCCGTTCGCGCTTGCGACCGAAGCCCGGCTGTTTCGTCACCTCGAACCCGGCGTCGGCCAACCCCCGGCGCACCGCCCCCGCGACGGTGAAGGTCGCCGCCACGGCGCCCGGTGCGGAACGCGCGGCGATGAGATCCAGCACCTCCGGCCGCCACGCTTCCGGATTCTTGGCTGGGGCGAAGCCGTCTAGGAACCAGGCGTCGGCCTGTCCGCGCCACGCCGCCAACGCCGCTCCCGCCTCGCCGACACAAATATCCAGCACAGCGTCCAGGCCCGGCAGCGCCCGGCGCTGGAAGCCGGGCCGCTGCGCGGGCCATGCGGCGATCAAAGTCTCGGCGAGGTCCGACAGTTCCGGCCATGCCGACAGGGCCCGCGCGGCTTCCCCGGCGGACATCAGATCAGCTTCTAGGGTGAAGATATTGAGACGGCCGCCAGCCGGACGGGTGCGCCGCCACAGGTCGAGCAACGCCAGGATGTTGAGGCCGGTCCCGAAGCCGATCTCCCCCACCACGAAGCGGCGGCGCCCCTGCCAGCGCTCGGGCAGGCCGCAGCCCTGGAGGAAGACGGCGCGGCTCTCGGCAAGGCCGTCGACCGCGGAAAAATAGACGTCGCCATAGCGGCGCGAACGGGGGGCGTCGCCGTCCCAGTCCAGCAGGTCGGATGTTGGAGCCATGGCGCACCGCTACGCCGCGCCAGCGCTTCGCCCAAGCAAAAAGGGCCGCCCCTGGGGGCGGCCCTTCCGGAAGAACTTCCGTTGCTCTTAGTGAGCCGCGGTGGTGTTCGTCGTGGTGGTGTTGGTGGTTTCCGTGGTGGTGGTCGCGTTGGCGTCGGCCGGAGCGGCCGCATTCGCGTCGGCGGGGGCGGCGGCGTTGGCGTCGGCCGGCGCAGCTTCCACGGTGGTGTTGGTGGTTTCAGTGGTCGTGGTGGTTTCGTTGTTGGCAGCCGGCTTGCCGCAGGCCGCAACGCTGAGAGCCGCAACAGCGGCGCCAGCCACGAGGATCTTACGCAGAGTTTCGGAGGTCATGTCCCTGGTCCCCTTAGAGGAGGTTAGAGCGCCTTTGAATGCAAGCTTGCGCCCCGACAGCCGAATAGCGTCGCTCGCTATCGGCTGACAAGAGGCGGGACACCTGCAGCGCTACACCAAATATGCTGCGAAGGGGTCTTCGCGCAAGCCGATTTCGTGTCTCAGGCGGTTCGCAGCGGCAAATGTGAAGAGGGAAGTGCGCAAAAGTCCGGAAAACAGGCGCCAAGTCGCGACAGAGCGCGACTCTACTTCGGCAATGCCTGCAACAATTCTCGAATCAGGGCCGTGAACGCTAGAGCACGTCGGGATCGAGCGGATTCGCCTGGTCGTTGAGTCAGGCTCTAGCTTGTTAAGTTCAGAGCACGTTCCGGGCTAACGCCCCCGCGTGGGCTAGCCTGCGTCCGTCGGCATCGCCGTAAGGGCCTGCTCCAGTTCCATGAAGCTCGGCTGGGACGCCGAGGGGACGCTGCCGCGGCCGATCTCGACCGAAATCTGGGCGGCGTTGCCGTGCAGGTGGGCCACCAGCACCGAGCGGATGATGTGAAGGAAAGCGCCCTCCTCCTCCACCACCTGATTGAGGCGGGTGGCCATCGGCCCGACGATCCCATAGGCCAGGAACACCCCGAGGAAGGTGCCGACAAGAGCCCCGCCGATCATGCCGCCGAGCACTTCCGGAGGCTCGGTGATCGAGCCCATGGTCTTGATGACCCCCAGCACGGCGGCGACGATGCCGAGAGCGGGCAGCGCGTCGGCCAGATTTTGCAGGGCGTGGGCGGGCGCCAGCGCCTCGTGGTGGTGCTTTTCGAGCTGCTTTTCCATCGCGTCTTCGACCTGGTGCGGATCTTCCAGGTTCATGGTCATCATCCGCAGGGTGTCGCAGATGAAGTCCACGGCGAAGTGGTCCTTCAGGATCTTCGGGTAACGGGAGAAGATGCTGCTCTCGTTGGGCTTCTCGATATGGCTTTCGAGGGCGATCACCCCCTTGGACTTCATCGTCTTGGTCAGCAGGAACAGCAGCGACAACAGGTCGGTGTAGTCCGACGCCTTCCATTTCGGGCCGCCGAAGATCTTGCCGAAGCCTGCGCCAGTGGCCTTGATGGTGGTCATGGAGTTGGAGATCAGGAAGCTGGCGAGGCCGGCCCCGCCGATGGCCATCATCTCGTGCGGCGTGGCGTGAATGATCACGTCCATCTTGCCGCCGGACATAAGGTAGCTGCCGAACACCAGGCCGAACAGCAGCACGAGGCCGATAATCTGAAACATACGAGACGCCCACCCCGCGGCTTTTTGCGCAAGCGGAGGCAGGATGGCCGTTAATGCTTAATCTGGCGTATGCGTCGTGTACCAATCGTCGATCTATAGTGACGGGCTGAACCAGAAGGGCGAATGAGCCGCTCCACCGCCAAATTCCTCCACGGGGTCGCCCAGGCGGCGACCGCTCTGCAGTCCCCCGCTCGCCGCGCAAAGACCTGGGCCGCGCTGATCGAGCGACTGACGGACGCCGGCGGGGCGCAGGTCGCCACCGATCGCGGGTCGCTGATCATGCTGCCGCTGCGGGGCGTGCAGGTCCCCGCCGCCCTCGGCTGGGACAAGGAGGAGCCGGAGACCATCGCCTGGCTCGCCACCATTCCCCCGGGCCAAACCCTTTGGGACGTAGGCGCCCAGATCGGCTTCGGCGCCCTCTACGCCGCGCGAGGCGGGGTCAAGGTGCTGGCGTTCGAGCCCAAGGCGAGCAGTTTCGCCCTGCTGGCCGAGCACGCCGCGATCAACGGCCTCGGAGAGCTTGTAACGCCCCTGTGCATCGCCCTGTCGGATGAGACGAGGCTCGCCCGGCTGACGGTGTCCACGTTGGGCCCGGGCTCCTGGAACAACAGCCTGGAGGGCTCGCCCGACCAGTTCGGCCGTTCCGTCGAAGGCTGGCCGCAAGGCGTGCCCTCCGTGCGGGGGGACGATCTCGTCGCCGTCTTCGGGGCCGCGCCGCCGGACCATATCAAGATCGACGTGGACGGGGCCGAGGCGGCGGTGCTTGCCGGCCTTTCCGCCACCCTGCCCAAGGTGCGCAGCGTCCTGATCGAGGTGGAGGGCCAGAACGCCGACTTCGCCGCAGAGCGGATCGAACGGCCGCTCGCCGCCGCAGGCCTTGTGGAGGACCTGGCCATGCGCGGCCAGGGCTCCCGGCGCAATCGCCTGTTCCGGAACCCTGCGCATGGTTGAGCCGCGCCGGGTCTCGGTGATCGTGACCACCTACAACTGGCCGGAAGCCCTGGACCGGGTGTTGGACAGCCTAGCGGCCCAGACCTGGCCCGCCTTCGAAGTGGTGGTGGCCGACGATGGTTCCGGCCCTGTCACCCGCGAACTGGTGGAGGATTGGCGCAAGCGGTTCCCCGTGCCGCTTCGCCACGCGTGGCAACCGGATGAGGGCTTTCGCGCCGCGCGGGTGCGCAACCTCGGGGCCGCCTGCGCCACCGGCGACTATCTGATCTTCATCGACGGCGATTGCCTGTGCCTGCCCGGCTTCGTCGAAGCCCACGCCCGCGCCGCGGAGATGGGCTGGTTCGCCACCGGCCGGCGGGCGCAGGTGCGCAAGGCGGCATCCGCCAGACTGCTCAGCGAAAGTCTCGCCCCTTATAGGCTTCCCCGTTGGCGACTGATGCTGGAAAGCCCCTACTGGTTGCAGACCCGCTACGCCCAACTCCTGCCGCTCCCCGCCATGGAGAAGGTGCGGCGAACCGCGCACGTGGACGACACACGCAAGGCCGAAAGCTGCAACTTCGCCCTGTGGGCGCGGGATTTCGCGGCTGTGGCCGGTTTCGACGAGCGCTTCCACGGCTTTGGCTGCGAGGATGTGGACCTCGCCCTGCGCCTGTTGCGTTACGGCTTGAAGCGTAAGAGCCTGGAGCACCTGGAGCCCGTGCTGCACCTATTCCATCCCCGCAAGGCCGCGCTGGAGACGACCAAGGCCCTGCTGGCGGAGACCCGGGCCGACCCGTCGCGCATCCAGGCGACACGCTCTCTCTTCACGGAGGACGCGGCTTGATCCGGCTGTTCGCCGCTTTGCCGATCCCGGAGCAGATCGCCGAGGGCCTGACCCGCCGCCAGCAGGGCCTGCCCCGCGCGCGCTGGCGGCCTGTGGAGGCCCTGCACATCACCCTGCGTTTCTTCGGCGAGGTGGTGGAGACCACCGCCGCCGATCTCGACGCCGAACTGGCCGGCATCCACCAGGCGCCCTTCGATCTGGAGCTTGCCGGGGTGGGCAGCTTCGGCGAGGGGGCGGACATCCGCGCCGTCTGGGCCCGGGTGGTGGAGAGCGAGCCGCTGCGCCGCCTCGCCGCGCATTGCGAGAGCGCCGCCCGCCGCGTCGGGCTGAAGGCGGAACCGCGCACCTATCGCCCGCATGTGACCTTGGCCTATCTGCGCGGCAGCCCGCCGGCTCGGGTGGCGGCCTGGATCGCCGGGCATAATCTCTTGCATTCGCCGAGCTGGCGCGCCGACCGGTTCGGCCTCTATTCGAGCTGGCAGTCCGATGACGGCTCAAGCTACGACCTCGAGCGCGAATATCGCCTGTTGTGATGGAAGGCCGCCCGTGACCGAAGCCTCGTTCCGCCCACGCCGCAGCGTGCTCTTCCTGCCGGCCAGCAATCCGCGTGCCCTCGAAAAGGCCAGGACCCTAGCCTGCGACGTGGTGGCCATAGACCTGGAAGACGCCGTCGCGCCCGATCTGAAGGCGCAGGCCCGCGATGCGGTCGTGGCGGCCATCGCCCCCGGCGGCTTCGGCCGGCGCGAACTGGTGGTGCGGGTCAACGGCCTCGACACCCCCTGGGGCGAGGCCGATCTGAAGGCCATGGCCCAGGCCGGGCCGGATGCGGTGCTCGTCCCCAAGATCACCGACGCCGGCGATGTCACCCGCTACGACAGCCGCCTGTCCCAGGCGCCGGATCACACCCGCCTGTGGGTGATGATCGAGACCGCCCGCAGCCTGTTCCACCTCGACGGCATCGCCGCGGCGTCGCGCAACACCCGCCTCGCCGGCATGATGGTCGGGCCCAACGACCTCGCCAGGGAGACGGGGGCCGTGCTGTCCGGCGCCCGCGAACCCTTCTGGGCCGCCCTGTCGCTGACGGTGGCCGCCGCCCACGCCTATGGGGTCGTGGCCATCGACGGGGTGTTCAACAGCCTGGAGGACGCAGATGGCCTCGCCCGGGAATGCGCCCAGGCCCGCGCCTTCGGCTTCGACGGCAAGTCGCTGATCCATCCCAACCAGATCGCCCCCTGCAACGCCGCTTTCGCCCCCTCGGCGGAGGAGCTCGCCTGGGCCGCGGAGGTGATCGCCGCCTTCGCCTCGCCGGAGAACGACGGGCGAGGCGCCCTGAGGGTGCAGGGTAAGATGGTGGAGCGGCTGCATCTCATCCAGGCCGAGCGGCTCATCGCCGCGGCCCGGGCCGACGAGGCATAGCGGCGCCCCACGCAGGTCCGGCTATAAGCCCGCTATGGATCTGATCGCCCGCGTCCTGTTGCCCCTGCCCCTGCCGGAAGCGTTCGACTATCGCGTCCCGGCGGACATGGAGCTGGCGCCCGGCGATCAGGTGGCCGCCCCCCTCGGCCCGCGCCTGGTGCGGGGGGTGGTGGTGGACCTCCGCGATGGCGCGGGCGTCAACCGGCCCCTGAAGCCCATCGCGCAGCGCCTCGCCGATCCCCCGCTGCCGCCCACCACCCTCGCCTTCGTCGACTGGGCCGCCCGCTACGCCTGCGAACCGCCGGGCGAAGCCCTGGCGCTGGCCCTTCGCGGCCTGCGCGCCCAGCCGCCGCAGCCCACCACCGGCCTCGCCCCCACCGGCGCGGCGCCGGCGCGCCTCACCCCCGCCCGAACCCAGGTCATGGAGGCCGCCGCGCGGGAAGGCCCGATGAAGGCCGCCGCCCTCGCCCGCGCGGCCGGCGTTTCCGCAGGGGTGGTGAAGGGATTGGTGGATGAAGGCGTACTGGCGACGGTGGAAATCGCCGAGCCCCCCGCCGCGCAGCCCGATCCCGGCCGGCCCGGTCCGCGCCTCGACGACAGCCAGGCCGCGGCCGCTGCGGCGGTGAACAGGCTGATCGACAAGGGCGACTTCCACGTCGCCCTGCTGGATGGGGTCACCGGCTCGGGCAAGACTGAAGTCTATCTGGAAGCCGCCGCCCACGCCCTGGCCGCCGATCCGGAGGCGCAGGTGCTGATCCTGCTGCCGGAGATCGCCCTGACCCAAGCCGCCATTTCCCGGGTGGAGGCGCGTTTCGGCGCCCTGCCGGCGGAATGGCACTCCGGTATATCTCCGCCGCGGCGCCGAAGGGTGTGGGAGGATGTGGTCGCGGGGCGGGCGCGGATCGTGGTCGGCGCCCGGTCGGCCCTGTTCCTGCCCTTCCGCAAGCTGCGGCTGATCGTGGTCGACGAGGAGCACGACAGCTCGTTCAAGCAGGAAGACGGCTTCATCTATCACGCTCGCGACCTTGCCGTGGCTCGGGCCAAGATCGAAGGCGCGGCGGCGGTTCTCGCCTCGGCCACCCCGTCGCTGGAGAGCATCGGCAACGCGGAGGCAGGCCGGTATCTGTGGTTGCGACTGTCCGCGCGGCACGGGACGGCGGTGCTGCCAAGTATCGAACTGCTCGACCTGCGTCAGGCCCCGCCAGAGACCGGGCGCTGGCTGTCGCCCCCCCTGGTAAGGGCGATGGTCGAGACCTTCGCGGCAGGGGAGCAGACCCTGCTGTTCCTCAACCGGCGCGGCTACGCCCCCCTCGTCCTCTGCCGGGCGTGCGGCCAGAAGCTGACGGCGCCCGACACCGACTCCTGGCTGGTGGAGCATCGTTATTCGGGCAGGCTGGTCTGCCACCTGACCGGCTTTTCCATGCCCAAGCCTGCGGCCTGCCCTCACTGCGGCGCCAAGGAGTCCTTGGTCAGCGTCGGCCCCGGGGTGGAGCGGCTGGAGGAAGAGGCCAAATCCCTGCTGCCCGAGGCGCGGGTGGCGATCTTCTCCTCCGACACGGTGTTCGACGCCAACGGCGCCCGCGACCTGATCGCTCGCATGGCGGACGGGGAGATCGACGTGCTGGTCGCCACACAGGCCGCGGCCAAGGGCCACAACTTCCCCAAGCTGACCTTGGTGGGGGTGGTCGACGCGGACCTCGGCTTGAAGGGCGGTGACCTTCGGGCCGCCGAGCGCACCTACCAGCTCCTCGCCCAGGCGACGGGACGGGCGGGACGGGCGGAACTGCCCGGCCGGGCCATGATCCAGACCTATATGCCGGATCATCCGGTGATGCAGGCCCTCGCCGCCCAGGATCGCGACAGCTTCCTCGCGGCCGAATCCGCCGAGCGGCGGGCGGTGGGCCTGCCCCCGTTCGGACGGCTGGCCGCCGTCATTCTCTCAAGTCCCGACGGCGCGGCGCTGGACACCTACGCGCGGGTGCTGGCCGCCGCCGTGCCCAATGCAGAGGGCCTGGAAGTCTATGGCCCCGCCGACGCGCCCCTCGCCCTGATCCGCGGACGGCGGCGCAAGCGGTTCCTGGTGCGAGCGGACCGCAGCGTCGACCTGCAGGCCTTCCTGACGACCTGGCGCGCCCGCGCCAAACCGCCGGGATCGGTGCGGATGGTGATCGACGTCGACCCCTACAGCTTTCTCTAGCTAGCAGTAGACCCGCATGCGGATCGTACGGCCGAGGTAGGGATCCCACACCCGGCGCACACACGTGGCGCCGGCATAGCCGTAGGGACCGCCATAGTAGCCGCCACCGTAGTAGCCTGGGACGCCGTAGTAACCAGGACCGTAGCCGTAGGCGTAGCCGCGGCCGTAGTAGGGCGCGCCGGCGATGGCCGCCCCGATGGCTGCGCCGGCGATGATGCTGCTGGCGGTGCGCCCGCGGTTACCTCCGCGATAATAGCCGCCCCCGTAACCGCCGCCGCGGTTCCAGCCATGGCGTGGTTGGGCGGAAGCTTCGGTCGCAATGGACACGGTGCTGACGATGGTCATCGCAGCGACCGCCGCCGCGACACCAAGTTTCGGAATCAATCGACCCATTTTTTCTCTCCAAGGAAGCCGAGAGTTGGGTTGGCTCTGTATTTTGAACGCATGATCGCCGGGATCGCTCCCGACGTCACTCCCCCAGGAGCTTCGCCACGACCTTGTGAGCCTCGGGCGCATTCCAATCGGCTTCCGCCACGAGGCGGGCCTGCTCAACCCCGTTGGCGTCGTAGAGGATGGTGGTCGGGAAGCCCTGGGCCGGCGGCGAGAACGCGAAGGGGATCTTCATCGTTGCGTCCTGATAGAAGGCGAGCGGCGCGTTCTCGGCAATGAAGGCCTTGGCTGCATCCGTCGCCGAAGCCGTATCGATGCTGAGGGCGACCACCTGCAGCCGGCCCTCATATTGCTTCTGCAGGGCCGCCAGGGTCGGCATCTCCTTCTTGCAGGGGGCGCACCATGTCGCCCACAGGTTCACCAGCACGGGCTTGCCCTTGAAGTCGGCGAGGGTAAGCGTCTTGCCGGCGCCGTCGACGAACGCGAGGCTCGGGCCCGGCTTGCCGGCGGACTCGGTGGTGAGGCGTTTCATGTGTCCGACGGCCAGGGCCGCATAGCCTGCGGCGCCGGCAGAAACGGCGGCGGGCTGGGGCGCGTCAGCGGGTTTGAACACCTTGGTTCCGATGACGTATAGAGCCGCAACGCTTGCGATCGCCACGACAGCGAGGATCGCCAGTTTCACGCCGCCGCCCTTCTTAGCCGCTTCCACAGGTCCTGTTCCGCTCATGTCCGACCCTAACGCTCCGAAGCCGCCGAAAGGCCAGAGTTTATGGGGCGGGCGCTTCGAACGCGAGCCCGCCGAACTGATGCAGGCGATCAACGTCTCCATCGGCGTCGACAAACGCCTGTGGCGGGAGGACCTGGCCGGCAGCCGCGCCCATCTCGCCATGCTAAAAGCACAAGGGGTAGTGAAGGCGGCGGACGCCGAGGCCATCGCCGGCGGGCTAGACACCATCGAGGCCGAACTCGTCGCCGGGACCTTCCCCTTCCGCGACGAATACGAAGACATCCACATGAATGTGGAGGCCCGTCTCGCCGAACTGATCGGCGCCCCGTCCGGCCGGCTGCACACCGCAAGGTCGCGCAACGATCAGGTGGCGGTGGACTTCCGTCTGTGGGTGCGCGGGACCTGCGACCGCACCATCGCCCAGATCGACGCCTTGCAGCGGGCCCTGCTGGCCAAGGCGGACACCTATGCCGACGCCCTGATGCCGGGCTTCACCCACCTACAGCCCGCCCAACCGGTCACCTTCGGTCACCACCTGATGGCCTATGTGGAGATGTTCGGCCGTGACGCCGGCCGCTTCGCCGACGCCCGGGTCCGGATGAACGAGAGCCCCCTCGGCGCCGCGGCGCTCGCCGGCTCGCCCTTCCCCATCGACCGCCACGCGACGGCGGCGGCCCTCGGCTTCGACCGGCCCACCGCCAACTCCCTCGACAGCGTCTCCGACCGCGACTTCGCCCTCGAGGCCCTGGCGGCGAGCTCCATCTGCGCCATCCATCTGTCGCGGCTGGCCGAGGAGATCGTGATCTGGGCGACGCCCCAGTTCGGCTTCATCAAGCTTTCGGACGCCTTCACCACCGGCTCGTCCATCATGCCGCAGAAGCGCAACCCCGACGCGGCCGAGCTGACCCGGGCCAAGATCGGGCGGGTGCTGGCCTCCTTCACCAACCTCGCCGTCGTGATGAAGGGCCTGCCCCTGACCTATTCGAAGGACATGCAGGAGGACAAGGCGCCGACCTTCGAGGCGTTCGAAGCCCTCGACCTCGCCCTTGCCGCCATGACCGGCATGATCGACGACCTCGTCCCCGACACCGAGCGGATGGCCGCCGCCGCGGGGTCGGGCTACTCGACGGCCACCGATCTCGCCGATTGGCTCGTGCGGACGCTGGACCTGCCGTTCCGGCAGGCGCACCATGTCACCGGGCGCGCCGTGAAGCGCGCGAGCGAGCTGGGGGTCGATCTGTCCGATATGCCGCTCGCAGAACTTCAGGCCATTGAGCCGCGGGTGACCGCGGAGGTTTTCACAGTGCTGTCGCCGGCTGCCTCCGCCGCCAGCCGCATGAGTTACGGCGGCACCGCGCCCGCCCTCGTGCGCGAACAGGTCGCGCGATGGAAGGAACGCCTGGGATGAGCCGCTTTCAGTATCCGGCCCGTATCGCGGCTCTCGCGATCCTCGGCGCAGGCGCCTTGCTTTCCGGATGCGGCAAGCAGGGGGTGCTGGAGCAGCCGCCCCCGCTATTCGGCTCGCGCGCCCGCGAAGAGTACAAGGCCAGTAAGGCGGCTGAAGCCGCCGCCGCCGAACGCCGGGCCGCCCAGAACACGCAGGGCACCGCGGAAAGCGAAGCGCCCGAGGAGGATGGGCCGCCGACCAAGCGCAATCTGCAGGATCCGGCTCAGAAGCTGACCCCGGCCAGCCGCGCCCCCATCACCGGCGCGCCCAACCCCTTCGGCTCACCCGTGTCCACGACCCCCGGCAACTGACGACGGCATGAACCATTTCGAGCTGGAAGGCGGCGACCTCCATTGCGAGGGCGTGGCCCTCGCCGACATTGCGGCTGCTGTGGGCACGCCGGTCTATGTCTATTCGACCGCCACCCTGGAACGGCACTTCACCGTGTTCCGCGACGCCTTCGCCCCGCGCAAGGTGTTGATCGCCTATGCGGTGAAGGCCAACGGCAACCTCGCGGTGCTGAAGACCCTCGCCGCCCTCGGCGCCGGCGCGGACACCGTCTCCGAAGGCGAGATCCGGCGGGCGCTCAAGGCGGCGGTCCCGCCGGAGCGGATCGTCTTCTCCGGCGTCGGCAAGACGGCCGCGGAGCTGACCTTCGCCCTCACCGTCGGCGTGGGCGAGATCAATGTGGAATCCGAGCCCGAGCTCGACCTGATCTCGGCCATCGCCGGGGGGCTCGGCAAACCCGCCACCATCGCGATCCGGGTCAATCCCAATGTCGGCGCCGGCGGCCACGCCAAGATCGCCACCGGCAAGGCGGAAGACAAATTCGGCGTTTCCTTCAGCGAGGCCGCCCGGCTCTACGCCAAAGCCAGCGCCGACCCGAACCTCGCTCCTGTCGGCCTCGCCTGCCACATCGGCAGCCAGATCACCGACCTCGCGCCGATGCGCGAGGCGTTCGGGCTGATGCGCGGCCTCGTCGAGCAGTTGCGCGGACAGGGCCTCACTGTCGCCCGCCTGGACCTCGGGGGCGGCCTCGGCGTGCCCTATTTCAACCAGAGCGCCTACCCGCCCTCACCTGCGGACTACGCCGCCATGGTGGAGGGGGTGGTCCAGGGCCTGGACATCGAGCTGGCCTTCGAGCCCGGACGGGTGATCGCCGCCAACGCCGGGGTGCTGCTGTCGCAGGTGACCCATGTGCACGAACGGCCGGAGGGCCGCCGGTTCCTGGTGCTGGACGCCGGCATGAACGACCTCGTCCGCCCGGCCATGTACGACGCCTTCCACGACATCCGCCCGCTGACCACCCGCGCTGGGGAGCCGCTCGCCTATGATGTGGTCGGCCCGGTCTGCGAAACCGGCGACACCTTCGCCCGCGACCGGCTGCTGCCGCCGCTGCAATCGGGAGACCTCGTGGCCTTCATGTCGGCAGGGGCCTATGGCTCGGCGATGGCCAGCGAGTACAACGCCCGGCCGCTGGTCCCGGAAGTGCTGGTGAAGGGCGACCGATGGGCGATCGTGCGCCGGCGGCCCACCTACGACGAGATGATGGCGGGCGAGCAGTCGCCGGACTGGCTGGCCTAGCCGGCGCCCTCGTCGAGGGCGCTGACCCCCGGCAGGCCGCGCAGGCGGCCTGCGTCGTCCATCCCGTAGCCGACCAGGAATCTCGGCGGCGCTTCCCAGGCCACGAAGTCCGGCTCGATAGGTCGGGCCTCGGCCCAGGGCTTGCGGGCGAACACCGCCGAGAGCACCTCGGTCGCCCCGGCCTCCACAAGCAGCCCGCGGGCCGCCGCGAGCGACAGGCCCGAATCAATCACCTCGTCGAGCAGCAGCGCCCGCCGGCCGGCGACGCTGCGCTGCAGGCCCGCGCGGACCCGCACCGAGCCGGCGGTGGCACGGGCGTCGCCATAGGATTCCAGCCAGAGGGCGTCGAACAGCAGGCTAAGGCCAAGGCCGTGCAGCGCCCGGGTGAGATCTGCGGCGAACCACAGCCCGCCGGTCAGGAGGCAGACGGCCACCGTCTCGTCGTCCACGCGGGGGGCGATCTCGGCAGCGAGGGACCGCACCCGGCGCGCCACCTCCGCCTCCGAAAGCAGAGGCTGCGGCAGATCAGCCATGCGGCGCGGCGGGCTTCTTGGCGGGTCCGGCGTCCTCAGCATGGGCGGGAGGATGCGGCGCGGGCGCATGGACGCCCGCCGCGGCCGGCGGCAAGGCGTAGGGGGAATCGGCGGCGATGGACTTGGCCAAGACCGGTTCCGGTCCATGCGCAGGCGCGGCGGCCGGGTGCGCGCCTGGCGCCGAAAGGGCGGGAGCATGGGCCGCGTCAACCGCATGCGCCGCCGGCGCATGAGCGGCAGGCGCGTGGTCGCCCGCATGGTCGAGCACGAACTCGACCTGGACGTTCACCCCGGCGGCGGGAGGATCGATGAAGGTCACCTTGAACGGCCGCGCCTTGCCCGGCTCGATCTGGCCGGGGGCGGCGGGGGCCACCTGGGCGACCAGGGCATGGCCGCTCTTGTCGAGCAGCGAGACCTTCAGCGCCGCCGCATCGCGCGGATGGGTTTCGACATTGCGGACCATGCCGCTGACGATCACCGCCAACCGCCCGTTCTGCAGGCTGGGCGCGGCCTGCACCCCCTCGGGGGCGAGGCCGGTGGGGTTCACGGGCATCCCCACCATGGCGTAGGCCCCGGCGGTGCGCGGCCACATATGCACGATGTCGACCCGGAAGATGGCCGCGGTGGCGACCAGCGCCAGGGCGAATACGCCGAGGCCGCCCCAGACGGCGCCTGCGACGATGGATTTGCGAATACGCCTGCGGGCCTGGGTCGCGGCCCTGAAGGCCTGTGGAAGGGCGTCGCCGCTGGTCGCCGGGGACGGATCGGCCACGGCGGCGGGCGCTTGAGCGGAGGCGGAAGGGGGCGCGGGGAAGGAGGGGGCGGAATCGACCTGACGGTCTTCGTCGTCATCCCCGGCGTGCGCATGCCAACGGTTGCCGCAGCCCACACAGCGGACAGTCCGGCCGCCGGGCCCGAGCTTCGCCCCATCGACGAAATACCGGGTGGCGCACTCAGGGCAGGTCAGTATCATGGCCGCGAATCAAAGGCTTGGCGCCCGGTTCCACCCGAGGTCGCCGATTTCCGATCCCCTGTCCAGCCGACATGTCCAGGCAAGACTCTCACGTGAGGGCGATCCATTGACGGGTTCGGCGACAGAGCCTCCCGTCGTCCGTTTTGAAGGCGTAAGCATGCGCTACGGGCGCGCGCCTGAGGTGTTGCGCGACCTGAGCTTCAGTCTGGCGCCCGGCTCCTTCCATTTCCTTACCGGGGCCTCCGGTGCGGGAAAGAGTTCGCTGCTGCGGCTTATCTATCTGGCCCAGCGCCCTTCCAGCGGCCTGATCACCCTGTTCGACCGCGACGTGGCCACGACCCCGCGCAACGAGCTGCCATGGCTGCGGCGGCGAATCGGGGTGGTGTTCCAGGAGTTCCGGTTGCTGGAGCACCTCAGCGCCTTCGACAATGTCGCCCTGCCCCTGCGAATCGCCGGCCAGAAGCCGGACGAGTATCGCGCGGACGTGGCCGAGCTGCTGGCTTGGGTCGGCCTCGGCGCCCGCATGGAGGCCATGCCCCAGACCCTGTCCGGCGGCGAGAAGCAGCGCCTCGCCATCGCCCGGGCGGTGGTGGCCAAGCCCGACATCCTGATCGCGGACGAGCCCACCGGGAACGTAGACGCGGAGATGGCCCTGCGCATCCTGCGCCTGCTGGTGGAGTTGAACCGGCTGGGCACCACAGTGCTGATCGCCAGCCACGACCAGGAGCTGGTGCGACGCTCCGGCGCGCCGGTGCTGCATCTGGTGGACGGGCAGTTGACCTCATGACAGCGTTCCGTATGGCCGCCGTGAAGACCGCCCGCCGATGAGCGACGCCCCTGCCCAGGACTGGAGCCGCTGGCGCCCTGCGCCCCTGCTACCGCGCCGGGACGGCCGGGACGGCTCGCTGGTGTTCGTGGTGGCGGTGCTATGCTTCCTCGCCTGCATCGCCGTGTTCGCGGCCCTCGCGGCCGACCGCGCAGCGCGGGGCTGGGGCGAGGAACTGGCGGCCTCCGCCACCGTTCAGGTGCGCCCTCGCGCCGGCCAGACCGATTCGGAAGCCGCCGCCCTCGCCGCCGAGGCGCTGGCAGGGGTGAAGGGGGTCAGCGAAGCCTCGACCCTAGACCGCGAAGACGCAGCAAGGCTGCTGGAGCCCTGGCTTGGCCACGGCGAGATGCCGGAGGATCTGCCGATCCCGCGCCTCGTCGCCGTCGACCTCGATCCGGCGGCGCCGGCCACGGCCGCCCAGCTCAACGCTGCCCTCGCCGCCGCCGGGGTGGACGCCATCGTCGACGACCATAGCCGCTGGCTGACGGAGGTGCAGAGGGCCGGCGCCCTCGCCCGCGCCGCCGCCCTGGGGGCCGGGGCGCTGGTCGCCGCCGCCGCCGCCGCGGTGATCGCCTTCGCCACCCGCGCGGGCCTAGCTGCGCGACGGGAGGTGGTGGAGGTGCTGCACCTGACCGGCGCCGTCGACAGTTTCGTCGCCGATCTGTTCCAGCGGCGCTTCGCCGCCCTCGCTGCCCGGGCGGGGCTCTACGGGGCGCTGGCCGCCGTGATTTCCGCAGGTCTCGTTAGATTGCTCGGGGGCTCGGAGGGCTTCACGCCCGCCCTGCCGCTGGCCTGGACCGACCTTCTCGCCGCCCTGCCCTGCCCGCTGCTCGCGGCGATCGTCGCGGCGGCCGCCGCCCGGCACACCGCCATTTCCCTGCTCCGGACTCAGACGTGAAGAGCCTCGCCATCCTAGCCCTGGTGGTGGTGATATGGCTCGCGGGCCTGTTCGCCTTCGCCGACCGCGCGGCCCGCTCAACCCCGGCTCCGGAGCCCCCCGAGGCCGACGGAGTGGTGGTGCTGACGGGCGCCTCGCTCGCCCGGATCGACGCAGCCATCGACCTTCTGGAAGAGGACAAGGCCAAGCGGCTACTGGTCTCTGGGGTCAACCGCGACGTCACCCGTGACGAGCTGAAGGACGTCACCCGCAGCGCCGGCCGGCTGTACGACTGCTGCGTGGACCTGGGCTTCCGGGCGGAGAATACGCGAGGCAACGCCCGGGAAACGGCGAGTTGGGCCCGCTACTACAAGTTCAAGACGGTTCTGGTGGTGACCGCCGACTATCACATGCCTAGAAGCATCCTGGAATTGCGCGCCGAACTGCCCGACGTGACCTTCTATCCCTACCCTGTCGCCACCGAGACGGTGCGGGTTCGGGGATGGTGGCGGCGCGGGGGGGATACCCGGCGACTGATGGTGGAGTATACGAAATATCTGGTCATCCTCGGACGCGAAGCGATCCTCGGCCTGGGGGACCGGCCGCGGCGACCGGAGGAGGCTCCGGCTTGAGCGAGGCCGAGCGCCCCGGCGCGGTCATCCTGATGCGCTCCATCCTGTTTGCGATCTGGCTCTACGGCAGTCTGGCGGTGGTCGGCGTCCTGGGCATGCCCAGCCTGCTGCTGTCCCGGCGCTACGCCCTGATCGTCGCGCGGACCTGGATCCGGTTGGTGGTGTGGGGCCTGCGCTGGATCGCGGGCATCCGCATAGAGGTGCGGGGTCTGCAGCACCGCCCGGTCGGCCCGGCCATCGTCGCCTCCAAGCACCAGGGCATGCTGGACATCATGGAGCCGTTCCTGGCGCTCGACGGCCCCTGCTTCGTGCTCAAGCGGGAACTGGCGAACCTGCCCGGCTTCGGCTGGTACTGCACCAAGCTGCGCATGATCCCGGTGGATCGGGGGGGCGGCTCCCCCGCGGTGAAGGCCCTAGTGCGCGCCTCCCGCGAGCGGCTGGACGAGGGCCATCAGGTGCTGATCTTCCCCGAGGGCACCCGCAGGCCCCCAGGGGCGCCGGCAGAATACAAGTCCGGCGTCGCCGCGCTCTATCGCGACCTGGACATGGCGGTGACGCCGATGGCGACCAACTCGGGGCAGTGCTGGCCGGCCAGGGGCCTGATCAAGCGACCGGGGCTGGTTGTGTTCGAGTTCCTGCCGCCGATTCCTCCCGGGCTGCAGCGGGCCGCCTTCATGCGTCGGCTCGAGGAATCGATCGAGACGGCCTCAACCGCCCTCCTCGACCTCAATCCCCGCCCTTAGCGCCTCCACCCGGACGAGCAGCCGCTCCATGCCCTGGTCCTTGGCGCCGGCTTCGCGCAGATGCCCGACGAGATCGCGCAGATAGTCGACGTTGAGGCCGGATAGCCCCTTGGCGCCGGCGATCAGCCGCGCCTGGGTGTCGAGATCGAGGGTTCCCGCCCATTGGGAATGGCCGGTGTCCGAGAGGAAGGTCAGCGCCATCACCCTGCGGCCGTCGGCAAGCCGCACGCCGACCCGGGCCTCCACATAGGTCTCGGTCGGCTGCTCCCGCTCCCGCAGATAGGCGTAGACCTGGGGCCAGTCCGCGTCGGCGACCCGGTAGGCCATCCCGCGCACCGCGCCCCCCGGCGCCAGGCCCAGAACCAGCCCCGGCTTGGCGTGGGTGCCGCGATGATGCACCGAATAGATGCAGAAGGCGCGCCGGCGCCCGTGGAGCGTCGCGGGCTGACGCTCTACATAAGCGAACTCGGGGCGCCACATCAGCGATCCGTATCCGAACACCCACGCGGCGGCCGTGTCCCGGCCTTCCGCGCAACCCTGTGATTCGACCGCCATGGCCCGTCCGAAATCTCCCACGTCCGCCCCGCCCACGGAGCCTATGTCCGACCCTGGCGGCGTGCGCAAGAAAGGGCGGCGCTTCTGGCTGCTCGCGCCCTATGTGATCCTGCTGATCCTGGCGGCGGGCTATGCCGGATTCTGGGTGTTCTCGCAGAATAGGCTCCTCGCCTCCCTCGACGCCCGCGCCGACGCCATGCGTCAGGCGGGGTATTCAGTCGACATCGAGGGCCGCCGGGTCGACGGCTTCCCCTTCCGCCTCAGACTGACCCTGCCCAGGGCTGAGATCGCCTCTCCCGCGGGATGGTCGATCGCCGCACCGGGGCTGGAGGCGCAGGCCTATCTGCATAGCCCCGGCCACTGGGTCGCCATCGCGCCTCAGGGTCTGACTGTGCGTCGCCCGCGCGGCGGCCTGTTGACGGTGAAGGGCGAGTCAATGCGCGCCAGCCTTGTCGGCGTGGGCGGCGACGCCTGGCGCGGGGCCGCCGAGGGCGTGAAGCTGGTGTTCACCCCCGCCACGGGGGCGGCGCCCTTCTCGCTGGCGAGCGCGGATCGGATGGACCTCAACGTCAAGCCGGGCGCCTCAGACGCAGTGCTGATGCTGCTGCGCCTGCAGGGCGGCAAGGCGGGCGCAGGGGCGCTGCTGCACCGGATTGCCGGGGAGGCCCCGGTCACCGGGGTGTTCGATCTGAAGGCCACACAGGCCAAGGCCTTCGTTGGCGGCAGCTTCGGCGAGGCGGCGAAGGCCTGGGCGACGGCGGACGGACAGCTGCAGATCGTCAAGGCCGAGTTGCAAGCCGGCGATGCGGCGGCGTGGGCCAAGTCCGGCCAGCTCAGCGCCGGCCGCGACGGCCGGTTGGTCGGCGCCGTTCCCTTGGAACTCCGCCAGGCCCCCAAGAGCATCGGCGCACTCTCAGGCCAGCCCCTCGACCCCATGGCGGCGAAGACCGCCGCCGAAATCGCGACGGCGCGCACTCAAGGCGACAGCGCCAGCCTCAATCTGGTGTTTCAGGCCGGAGTCGCCACCCTCGGGCCGGTGCCGATCGGCCCGGCGCCGAAGGTGTTTTAAAGCGCGTCTGACAGACGCGCCCCAATTCAGGTCTGCGAGGATCAGACCTCTTCGGGCGCCTCGGCCGGGGCGTCGCTTTCAGCCTTGGGCTTGCGCCGGGGACGTCCGCGGGGACGCTTAGGTTCAGCCTCCTCCGTCGCCGGCGCAGCGGCCGGGCTTTGCAGGAAGGCCGGGGCGTGGCTGACGCCGCCATCCTGCGACCGCAGCATCGGCGAAGCCTCGGCGACCTCTACAGGTTCGACAGCGACTAGCGGTTCAGGTCGCGGCTCGACCACCGGCATGGGATCCCGCGGCGCTTCGGCGCGCTCGTAGCGGTCTTCCCGGGGCGGGCGCTCATCGCGGCGGCCCTCAAACGAACGCTGACGATCTTCCCGGGGGGGACGATCCTCGCGAGGGGGACGGTCTTCACGCGGAGCACGATCATCGCGGCGGCCTTCACGGCGCTGGCCTTCGAAACGGGGCTCCTGACGGTCCCCGCGATCCTGGTTCCGATCTTGTCCCCGATCCTGACCACGGTCTTGGCCACGATCCTGGCGGTTGTCGGAACGCCCTTCGCCACGATCGTCACGGCGATATTCGCCGCGGTTCTCGAAACGCTGCCCGTCCCTTTGACCTTGGCCGTCGCGATCGCGCTGCCCGTCGCCATTGTACTGGGACTGGGCGTCGCCCTCGGCGGCCTGAGCCTCGCCCTCTTCGGCCGGGGCGGCGTCCTGGCCGCTCTCGTCCTCGAAGTCGATATCGAAGCCGGAGGCGAACACGTCCCGCCCGACGATCTCGGACGGGGGCCGCAGCGGCTGCAACGAACGGATCAAGCGGAAGTAGTGCTCGGCGTGCTGCAGGTAGTTCTCGGCCAGCACCCGGTCGCCGGACGAGGTCGCGTCCCGCGCAAGCTGCTGATACTTCTCGTAAACGTGCTGCGCGTGGCCGCGGATCTTCACATTGTCAGGGCCATTGGAGTCGAACGCGCGGTTGACGTTGTGCGTCGGCTTGCCGCCGCCGCCTCCCCCGCCGCCACCGCCGCCGCCACCACCGCCACGGTTGCGGCCGCGCTGACGTTTCATGCCCTTGAAGTCTCTCATGGTGCGATACCGTGTGCTCCAGCGGGCGGGAACGACCGCGCCGCGGGCCTCTAGCCTCTCGCGGGACCGACCTTCGATCCCCGTTCCGCTTGGTTTGAGCCGCGTGTCCTTTGTCTCCGCCTCGACGCCCCGCGTGCTGCCACGCGTATCGGACGTCGCGCCCCTCTTCGCCTTTGCCCGCGTCCTCGCCCGTTCAGGCTTGGATGGCGGCGGCTAAATTGAGTGGAGACACCATAGGATTTAGCGATTCCCCGTGGAGTTTCCAAGGGCTTTCTTCGACCCCGTCACCACCCGGTCACGCGTACCGAGGTCTTTCTGCGTCCGCACGCCCTCCGCGCCCGCGTCGCGGAACAGGCCCTCGACGGCCGCAGATTGGTCGAAACCGATCTCAACAGCGAAAATACCGCCCGGTTTGAGCACCCGAAGCACCTCCGAGGCCAGGATTCGGTAGGCGTCGAGGCCGTCCGGCCCGCCGTCGAGGGCGATACGCGGTTCATGGTCCCGCACCTCCGGATCGAGCCCTTCGATGTCTGCGGTGGGGATGTAGGGGGGGTTTGAGACCACGAGATCGAACTCTTCGTCCGCAAGCCCCGCTGTCCAGTCGCTCCGGAGCAGGGCGATTCGCTCCTCCAGCCCGAGGCGCGAGGCGTTCTCCCGCGCCACCGCCAGCGCCTCTTCCGAGACATCCACCCCCAGGCCCTTGGCCAGCGGACGTTCCGCCAGGATGGCGAGCAGGATGGCCCCGGAACCGACCCCGAGGTCGAGAACGCTGAAGGCCCGGTATTCGTCGAACGCAGCCAGAACGACGTCGAGGATGGTCTCCGTATCCGGCCGCGGCACGAGCACGTGCGGATTCAGGGTCAGGGCGATCTTCCAGAAGCCCTTGCGTCCGAGGATGCGGGCCACCGGTTCGCGGCGTTCGCGGCGGGCGACATAGGCGTCCAGCAGCTCGACCTGCCCGTCCGTCAGCAGACGGTGGGGATCGCTCACGAGGTCGATCCGGCGCACGTCGGCGGCGGCCTCCAACAGCAGGCGGGAGTCGATCACCGGGCTGTCGATCCCCGCCGTTTCCAGTCGCTTGCGGGCGGACATCCAGGCCTGCAGCAGAGTCGTCATTCGGAAAGCTCCAGCTCGACCTTGTCCCCCTCGGCCACCCGGCCGCCCCCACGCACCCTGAGATAGACCCCGCAGAAGACGTGGCCGTAGTAGGTGCGAAGGGCGTCGACCATGTCGAAGTCGCGTTTCCCGGTGGTGGGGTCCACGTGGGTGGCCGCGCAACGCGTGATCGGCTTCACCACCTCTGCATCCGCCCCGCCGACCCTGGCGCCGACGGCGGCCATTTCGCTCCAGGCCGGGAGGCCGTCGATGTAGAGGTTGGCGCGGAACCGCAGGGGATCGAGGAAAACCCCCGCCTTCTGTGAAATATCGCGCACGCTGGCGAGATTGATCAGCGACACATGGCCCCTGACGTCGTCCATGAACCGGTGCGGCGGGGCGCACACCACCTTCAGCGCGCCCCTGACGTCGTCGCCCAAGGCGGCGGTCAGCCAGGCCTCCAGCGCCAGCCGCCCGACCGCCTCGCCGAGATCGGCCGCGAGGCCGTCGCGCCCGGGCGCTTCCGCCCTGAACACCCCGGTCGCCTCGTCATAGACGGTGCGGATACGGGCGACGGCGGGGATCTGCGCCAGCACGGTGAACTTGGTCTTGGACAGATGCTTCGGCGCGGCGGGATCGAAGCCGGAGGGACCGTTCTCCACCGCGAACATCCGGTCGCAGGGAAAGCAAGCGTCGGCCTCGAGATCCGCCGCCTGCAACCGTTCCGGGGTGAAGCCCTTGACGGGGTGGCGGTAGAGGGAGGCGAGGCGGCCCTGCATCAGTTCAGCGTGTCTTCCAGCATGGCGAGGCGGCTCGCCTGATCGTCGGCGATCAGGGCGTTGAGCAATTCGTCCAGCGCCTCGCCCTCCATCACCTTGGGCAGGTTGTAGAGGGTCAGGTTGATGCGGTGATCGCTGACCCGGCCCTGCGGAAAGTTGTAGGTGCGGATGCGCTCCGACCGGTCGCCCGAGCCAACCTGCTCGCGGCGGGAGGCCGCCCGTTCGGCGTCGAGGGCCGTGCGTTGTTGGTCGTAGAGGCGGGCCTTCAGCACCTTCATCGCCTTGGCCCGGTTCTGGTGCTGAGATTTTTCCGACGAGGTCACCACGATGCCGGTGGGCAGGTGGGTGATACGCACGGCAGAGTCGGTCTTGTTGACGTGCTGGCCGCCGGCGCCGGAGGAGCGATAGGTGTCGATCCGCAGATCGGCGTCGTTGATCTCGATCTCCACGTCCTCCGCCTCCGGCAGCACCGCGACGGTGGCGGCGGAGGTGTGGATGCGGCCGCTGGCTTCGGTGGCGGGGACCCGCTGCACCCGGTGCACGCCGCTTTCGAACTTCAGCCGGCCGAACACGCCGTGGCCGGTGATCGAGGCGATCACTTCCTTGTAGCCGCCCATTTCGCCTTCGGAGGCGTCTTCCAGCTCGAACTTCCAGCCCTGCAGGGCCGCGTAGCGCTGGTACATTCGCAGCAGGTCGCCGGCGAACAGGGCCGCCTCGTCGCCCCCGGTGCCGGCGCGCACTTCGAGGATGGCCGAGGCGTTCTCGTCCGCGTCGCGCGGGGCGAGCAGCAGCGCCACCTCCCGCTCCCGATCGGGCAGGGATTCGCTGAGCCGGTTAAGTTCGTCCCGGGCCAGGGCCGCCATCTCGGCGTCGTCCGAGGCGGCCATTTCGGAGAGTTCTTCGCGCTCGGCACGGGCGCGGGCGAGGGCCGCCACGGCGTCGGCGACGGGCTTCAGCTCCGCATGCTCCTTGGACAGGCGGACGATCTCGGGACCCGCCGTGGCCGCGCCCATCCGCGCCTCGACCTCGGAGAACCGGTCGAGCACGGATTGCAGCTTGGCTTGGGGCAGATGCACTGGGTCACCAGGAAGCAAGGCAGGGGCGGGCGTCTTAGCTCAACGACCGCCGACCTGTCGATTGCGGGCCGTTATTCCGCCGCCTGCAGCTCCGCCGCGGCCTTGGCGGCCTCGATCTCGGCGGCCTTCTTTTCGACTAGGCCCACGATGTGGTCGACCATGCCCTCGTTGTCGAGCTTATGATCCTGCTTGCCGGCTAGATAGACCATGCCGGAGCCCTTGCCGCCGCCGGTGAAGCCGATGTCGGTCATCAGCGCCTCGCCCGGGCCGTTGACCACGCAGCCGATGATGGAGAGGGACAGGGGCGTCGACACATGGGCCAGCCGCTCTTCCAGCTTGGTCACAGTCTCGATCACATTGAAGCCCTGACGCGCACAGGACGGGCACGCGATGATGTTCACCCCGCGGTGACGCAGGCCAAGGCTCTTGAGAATATCGAAGCCGACCTTGATCTCTTCCACCGGATCGGCGGCGAGGCTGACGCGGATGGTGTCGCCAATGCCGGCCCACAGCAGAGAGCCCATGCCGATGGCCGACTTGATGGTGCCGGTGCGGGTCGGCCCCGCTTCGGTGACCCCAAGATGGAGCGGGCAGTCGATGGCTTCGGCGAGCTGCTGATAGGCGGCCACCGTCAGGAAGGGATCGGACGCCTTCACGCTGATCTTGTATTCGCGGAAGTCGAGGTCATCGAGGATGCGCGCATGGAATAGGGCGCTCTCGACCATCGCTTCGGGACAGGGCTCGCCGTAGCGCTCCAGCAGTTCCCTCTCCAGGCTGCCGGCGTTGACCCCAATGCGGATCGAGCAGCCGTTGTCCTTGGCGGCCTGCACCACTTCGCGCACCCGGTCGGGGGAGCCGATGTTGCCCGGGTTGATGCGCAGGCAGGCG
>Ga0182736_1000813_pt1 | contig 39180 bp, 36 predicted proteins | sample eDN5th30CKraftBY_FD_128882 | JGI IMG/M metagenome (GOLD analysis project Ga0182736, IMG submission 128882) | Enriched backyard soil microbial communities from Emeryville, California, USA - eDNA 5th pass 30_C Kraft BY (version 2) (version 2) | ecosystem: Environmental > Terrestrial > Soil >... | reverse complement strand
ATCCGTTCTTCCTCGTGCAGGAGGAACCCGGCAGCGTCGAGCACCTTGCGGTCGCGCAGCCGCGTCAGCCGCTCCTGCGCCTCCACGTCGGTCTCCCACGCCGCGACGGCCGCCGTGTCGGGCAGCGTCTTGAGCCCGTGCGTGTCCGGTTCGTCGAACGCCTGCCGCAGCCACGCCAGATCGTCGGAGATGCGGCGCGGACGCTCGGCGCGGGCCGCGCCCGGCTGCCAGGGATCGTCGCCGCCGCGGCGCTCGGGCACGCCCTGCGGACGCGTCAGCGCAATGGTCAGGGCGCCCAGCCAATCCGGGCGCGAGGTCACGAGCTCGAGAACCGCCATCCCCGGATTTTTACCCGTTCCGGGCCCGTTCATGGGAGTTTCCCGTTGAGCGCGTCGACATAACGCTGCGCAGAGCGGCGCACGATGCCCTTCCCGTCACGCGCGATGACGGTCCCCCACCACGCCCCGTAGATGCGCTCGAACGCGAACGGCTCGAGCGCCGCCTCGATCGAGCGGATCTCGGTCTCGGGCAGCGGGATCAGGTTCGGATAGCTGTACATGAACGAGACCCAGCCGCGGTCCGGGATCACCTGGACGATGTCGCCGGACAGCAGGTCGCCGTCGCGGTGCAGCACGGTGCCGCCGGCGAAGTGGCCGCCGCAGCGGATCAGCGTGAGCCCGTCGCCGAGCGCCAGCGTCTCCCCCGCCCAGTACTCCAACGCGGGATCGGGTCGCATCACCCACTGCCGGTCGTCCGCGTGCAGCCACACCGGGCACTCGAACCGCTGTGCCCACTCGACCATGGTCGAGTAGTAGTGCGGGTGCGAGATCGCGATCCCGCTCAACCCGCCGCGCGCCTCGATCGCCGCCGCCGTGGCGTCGTCGAGCAACGAGACGCAGTCCCACAGGACGTTGGACGCCGCCGTGGGCACGAGCAGCGCGCGCTGGCCGATGGCGAACTTCGGCTCGGTGCCGATGCCGAGCAGCGCGCCCTCGTCGCGGAGCGCGTTGACGTGCCCGGTGCGCAGATCCTCCAGGGTCGTCCAGCTCTGGCCGGAGACCGGGACGTACTGGCGCGGGTCGTCGCAGACCGGGCAGTCGGGCCGCGGCGCGTCGTACTGGACGCCGCACGTGACGCAGATCGGTAACGGCATGCCGGGAATCGTGTCACGGTGAGTGCCGTGAGCGCACAGTTCATCCAGGCCAACAGCGTCCTGCTGGCGTTCCAGGCGCTGCTGGTGGCGCTCACCGGCGCCGGCGTGCCGCGCTGGATCACGCGCGCCGCCAGTCGCGGCTGGGCGCTGATCCTGCCGCTCTCGATCGCGTTCGTGGTGGCCGGGATCGAGGTCGTGCCGCAGCTGGCGGACGCGCTCACCTGGATCGCGCTGCTGCTGGTCCCGCCCGGCGCGGCGCTGGCGCTCGGCTGGGCGCTCACCGGCGCCCGGCCCGCGTACGCGCTGCTGGCGGTGCCGCTGCTCGTGCTGGCGTGGGCGGGGACGGGAACGCTGGCCGGCGACGCCGCCGCGGCCCTCCTGACCGCGCTCAGCGCCGCCACCGTCGGCCGCCTGCTGGCGGGCGTGGTCCCGGCGATCTACCTCAAGGCCGGCCTCGTGGCGTTCGCGGTGATCGACGCGATCCTCGTGTTCGGCAACCAGCTGCAGGCCCCGAACGCGACCCTCAACGCCGCGGTCCCGGCGCCGGGCGCGCCGCAGCTGCAGTTCCTGGACCTGCACCACGCGAGCATGGGCTACGGCGACGTGTTCGTGGCCGGCGTGCTCGGCGCGGTGCTGGCGGTCGAGGGCCGGCGCCGCTGGCCGATCGCGCTGGTGGTGTTCGTCTTCGCCGCGCTCTGGGACCTGCTGTTCCTGATCGACTCGATCAACACGCTGCCCGCCAGCGTGCCCGTCGCCGCCGCGCTGCTGGTCTCGGAGGCCTGGTCGGCACGCATGCGCGTCACGGCGCCTAAGGTCTAGGCGGTGCGTCACTTCCTCCGCCCGCTGTTCGACCGCGTCGTCGTCAAAGAGCTCGAGCCCGACCGGATCCGCCAGTCCGGCCTGCTGGTGCCGCCCGGGACGCACGAGCCGCCGCCGCAGCACGGGATCGTCCTGGCCGTCGGCCCGGGCCTGGACTGGTGGGAGCAGGCGGGGATCAGCATGCCGGTCGAGCCGGGCGACCACGTCGTCTTCCCCGCGTCCGCGGGCGCGTGGGTGGAGGTCGACGAGGAGCGCCTGCTGGTGTGCCGCGTCGGCGAGCTGCTGGGCGTGCTCGAGGAGCTCAAGGAGTCGGTCGCGACGTGAGGCAGCTGGCCGACGGTCTCTGGTACTGGACCGCGCGCCACCCCGAGTGGCACCAGATCGTCGGGTGCTATCTGGCCCACGAGGGCGGCCGCACGATCCTGGTCGACCCGCTGCTGACCGAGGACCTCGACGACCACATCGACGGCGACGTGGTGGTCGCGATCACGATCCCTTACCACGTGCGCGACGCGGCGGCCGCGGCCGCGCGCTGGAACGCGGTCATCAGCGGCCATCCCGACCTCGCGCGCCGGCTGCCCGAGGGCACGCCGGTCGACCCGGACGCCGGCCTGCGCTGGCACCGCCTCAAGCGCGGCAAGGAGCGCCCGCTGGAGCTGCCGGCGGCGCGCGGGCTCGTGTTCGCGGACCGGTTCGTCGGCGTCGACGGCGGCCTGCGCTACTGGTCGCAGAACCCGGTCACCGAAGCGCGTGCGGCGTTCTTCCGCGACCGCACCGCGCCCGAGCTCTCGCACCTGCTGGACATCGATTTCGACCGCGCCCTGGTCACGCACGGCGAGCCCGTGCTGGAGGGCGGCCGCGAGGCGCTGGCGGCGGCGTTGCGCGCCGCGCCGTGGTATCACCGCCAGACGTGAACGCGTTCACCGGAGCCGCGCTCGACCGCGCCGGCGACTCCCGCCGCCGCGATCCCGCCTGGGTGGCCGAGCAGCGCGCGCATCCGGCGGCGCGCGCGATCGTCGCGGGCGATCGGGGCGTGCGCGCCGCGGGCGGCGGGCTCGAGTTCATCCCGCTGCGCCAGCTCAACGGCGCTGAGCCCCTGCTGCTGGGAGTCGACGCGACCGGGCCGCTGTACGTCGTCGACGAGGACCCGGTGCGCGAGGGCCGCGCGCCGATGGTCGGCTCGCGCGGCGTGCGCGGGGAGCCGCCGGCGGGCTCCGGCACCGACCGGCTGTCGCTGCGCCAGGCCGCGGCGCGGCTGTCGCGCGCGGAAGGCGGGCTCGCGGCGTACGCCGCGGCGCTGCTCAACTGGCACCGCAACCACCGCTTCTGCGCCACGTGCGGCCATGAGAGCGAGATCGTCGAGGCGGGCCTGACGCGGCGCTGCTCGGTCTGCGGCGCCGAGCACCACCCGCGCACGGACCCGGTGGTGATCATGCTGGTGACCGACGGCGACCGCGTGCTGCTCGGGCGCCAGGCGAGCTGGCCGGAGGGGCGCTACAGCGCGCTCGCGGGGTTCGTCGAGCCGGGCGAGGCGCTCGAGGAGGCGGTCGCGCGCGAAGTCCTCGAGGAGGCGAGCGTGGTGGTCGGCCGGCCGCGCTACGTCGCCAGCCAGCCGTGGCCGTTCCCGGCGTCGCTGATGCTCGGGTTCCACGCGCCGTACGCGAGCGGCGAGCCGGCGCGGCGCGACGACGAGCTGCAGGACGTGCGCTGGTTCGAACGCGCCGAGGTCGCCGCCGCGGCCGCTGCGCCCGACGACGAGGACTGGGGCACGCCCGGCGATCCGGGCGGCCCGCTGCGGCTGCCGCCGCGGCTCGCGATCGCCCGTCATCTCGTCGACCGCTGGCTAACGGGATGACCTTGCGGACACCGCTCGCCTGGCTTAGGCTTGGCGACTCGGTGTCCCTGGAGGGGTGGATCTTCATGGTTGGACTCCGCGTCTTCGACGTCGGGGCCCTTGTCGTGTGGCTGGTGTGGTTCTTCCGGCTGCGCGACGACAACGACGACGACGGGGACGACTTCCGCCGCGGCAAGGGCGACGGGAACGAGCCGGAGGAGCCCTGCGGCCCCGGCGGCCTGCGGCTACCGCTGCCGGAGTCCCAGCCGTGGCACGCGCGCCGGCGCGATCACGGCGGCGACCGCCGCGGCGCGCCGCTCCCGAGCCGCCGCCACGCGCCGGACACGCCGGCGCCGCTGCGCACGCGGCACCGGTGAGCCGCTACTCGTCGTCGTCGGAGTAGATCTTCACGATCTCGCTCCAGCCGCCGGTGCGGGCCTCGTAGTCGGGGAACTCCTCGTCGCCGGCGTCGACGAGCGTGCCGTCGGTCTCCACGTAGAGCACGACGCGCTCGCCGGGCAGCTCGTCGAGCTCGGCGTCCGCGTGCTCCTGCGGGTCGACCGCGAACGCGCGAATGCGCGCCATCGGCAGCGGGTTGGCGCCGTCGTCGGCGACGCCGGTCAGCAGCAGCGCCCAGGCGACGGCGAGCACGGCGCTGTCGGTGACCCGCGTGCGGTCCTCGATCCAGCCGACGGGCCCGTCGCCGTCGTCCCCGTAGCTCTCGGTGCGGGCGACGACGAAGAAGCTCGCGTCCGCGCCGAAGTCGGGCGGCTCGTACGCGGTGAGGAACTCCGAGGTGATCAGCATCGCGCACGGCTTCTAGCAGGTGTCCAACCGCGCGTAACAACCCTGGGGGGTCTGCAACTGTTGCCGCGCATGGACGTTGACGCCCTTTACGCACACCACCGCGAGGCGCTGCTGCTGTTCCTCGCGCGCCGCACCGCGGACCCGGAGATCGCGCTCGATCTGTGGGCGGAGACGTTCGCGCAGGCCGTCGCGGGCGCGAAGCGCTTCCGCGGCAGCAGCGACGGCGAGGCCGCGGGCTGGCTGTACCGCATCGCGCGCCGCCAGCTCGCGCTCTACTACCGGCGCGGGAAGATCGAGCAGCGCGCGCTCGCGCGGCTGAAGCTCGAGCGCCCGCCCGCCTCGCCCGAGCTGCTCGCGGACATCGAGCGGCGCGCGGGGCTGAGCGAGCTGCGGGCGGAGCTGGACGACGCGCTCGCGCGGCTCTCCCCCGGCGTCCGCGACGCGGTCCGGCTGCGGATCGTGGACGAGCGGCCGTACCCGGAGCTGGCCCGCGACCTGGGCATCACCGAACAGGCGGCACGCGTGCGCGTCTCGCGCGGCCTGGCCACGCTGGCCGAGCTGCTCGACGCCGCCGCCATCCACCGAGCGAGGACGACATGAGCGACCTGGACCACTATCTGGACGACTTCGGCTCCCGGCTGCGCCGCGCGCGGCCGCCGCGGGGGCCGCGGCGGAGCCTGGTGCTCACCGGCGCGCTGGCGACCGCGACGGCGATCGCGATCGCGCTGCTGCTGGTCACGCCCGGCCGCGGCGGCGGGCCCATCGCGCCGGTGGACGCCATCGCCGCGGTGCGCCAGGCACTCGACCCGGCCAACGCGATCCTGCACATCCGCATCCGCACCGACCTCACGCACGGCGCCGGCGGCGCCCGCCACGCCTACCAGGAGACCTGGACGGCGAAGCAGCCGCAGCGCTGGCGGCTGCATCAGTGGACTCCCGGCCGGCACAATGCCGGTCTCGCTCAGCAGATCGCGTACGCGGACGGCGAGCTGTCGTTCCTGCAGGGCGGCCGGCTGACGGTCGAGCAGGGCATCAAGGAGGGCTCGCGGCAGGCGCGGCTGCCGACGCTCGTCAGCCAGAACGGCGACGATCCCGACGTCGATCTGCGCGCGCTGCTGGACTCCGGCAAGCTCACCGACGAGGGTGAGGTGCAGGCGAACGGACGCACCGTGCGCCGCCTGGTGAGCCAGGACGGGATCCGCACCGCGGTCTTCGACGTCGATCCGACCACGTTCGTTCCGCTCGGCGGCTCGTTCACGTTCAAGCTCGCGCACGCGTCCAAGCTGACGGTGGCCTTCACGGTCGAGGTCTTCGAGCGGCTCCCGATCACGCCCGAGACCGAGCGGCACCTCGCGCTGCGCGTCCCCGAGGGCACGCACCGCTACGTGATCAGCGCAGCCGACATGCGCCGCCGCGAGGAAATGATGCGGGCCTGGGAGAAGCGGTGCGTGCGTCGCGGCTCGGGCAACGTGGTCTGCCCGGCGCCGCCGCATGAGCTAAGCCCGACGGGGTCGTAGCAGCAGCATCCGCGCGTCGCTCCACAGCGTCCAGCCGCGCACGTACGCGTCGTCGAGCGCGTCGGCCTCCGCGGCCGAGCGCGCCGACCGCTGCGCGGGCCCGATCAGCCCCGGCGCCATCAGCCAGCGCGGCGCGGCGGTGACCGGCCCGGGCTCGGGCGCGCGCGGTCCGACCAGGCTCAGCCGCCCGCGCAGGACCGCCAGCAGCAGTGGCAGGTCACGCGCCCCGGCGCGCTCCAGCGCGCGTCCCAGCGCTCCGCCCGGCAGCTCACGGAACCGCGTCAGCTCGAGCGTGCGCCCGCGCCGGCCGAGCCGGCGCCGGTGCTCGGTCCAGCCGTCGCCCGCGACCGTCAACAGCGCCACGACCACCAGCAGCACCGGCAGCAGCGCCAGCAGCATCAGCGTCGCGACCAGGACGTCAGCGGCGCGCTTGACCCCGAGTGCGCACCGCGCACGCGGCCGCCCGAGCCGCTGAGCGACCCGTTGGACATCCGGAGAGGTCTCGTAAGCGCGATCCGTCGCCTGCGTCGACACAGAGAATCACTCTGCACCTTCCCAGATTTCCGACCTTCAAGGAAGGAAAACGGACAGATGTTCAGGTGGATTCGTCGCGGTCGACCATGACCGACGTCGCCTTGACCGCCGCGGTGGCCGGCACGCCGGGCGCCAGGCCGAGCTCCTCGACCGCATCGCGGGTCACCGCCGCGACCAGCCGGAACGGCCCCGCCTCGATCTCCACGAGCGCCATCACGCCGTCCACCTCGACCGAGCGCACGACCCCCGGGAACCGGTTGCGTGCGCTCAGGTGGTGGCCGGTCCGGTGCCGGCGCGGCGTCTGCGACAGCCGCTCGATCTCGGCCTCAGGCACGATGCGCCGGTTGCGCGCGTCGCGCACGGTCCGCAATTTGCCGGCCCGGTCCCAGCGCCGCAGCGTGTCCGGGCTGACGCCGAGCGCGCGCGCCGCTTCCCCGAGCGTCAGGTCGGCCACGCCGGCAGCACCCCTTCGACGCGCCGCTCGCCGTCGGCGCTCAGCTCGACTTTCCAGATCGGCGCCTCGGCCTTGACGCGGTCGATCAGCGCCCGCGCCCCCGCGAACGCCTCGCCGCGGTGCGGCGCGCTGGCGGCGACGATCACCGACGGCTCGCTGCGCGGCACGCGCCCCGTGCGGTGCACGAGCGCGACCGCGCACAGCCGGTGGCGGACCGCCTCCTCCTCCCCGATCGCGCGCAGCTTCGCGCGCGCCATCTCGGCGTAGGCCTCGTAGTCGAGCGCGTCGACCTCGCGGGTGACGCCCTCGAAGCAGACCACGGCGCCCGCGCGCGGGTCGCGCACCTCGAAGGCGCAGCGCCCGAGATCGAGCGGCTGGTCGCTCACCTCGATCAGCCGGACGGCGCTCGCACCGCCGCTCACGGGCGGGATCAGCGCGACCTCCTGCTCCACGCGCACCGGCGCGTCCGGCGCCGCGTACTCGCGGTCGAGCGCGACGATGCACTGGCCGGGCTGCAGGCCCATCGCGGCCAGGACGTCGGCGGCCCGGGCGTCGTCGGGCAGGTCGAGCTCGACCCGGTCGGCGCCCGCGCGCTCGCGCAGGCCGGCGAAGAGGCGGACGGTGATCTTCACGCCCACAGGGTACGGCTAGGGTGGGAGACGTGCGGATCGCGACCTGGAACGTGAACTCGGTCAAGCAGCGCGTCCCACGCCTGCTGCCGTGGCTGGACGAGCGCAAGCCGGACGTCGTGTGCCTGCAGGAGACCAAGCTCGCCGACGACAAGTTCGCCGAGCTGCTCGGCGGTGAGCTGAGCGCGCGCGGGTACGAGGTCGCGGCGCACGGCGAGACGGCCTGGAACGGCGTGGCGATCCTCTCGCGCGCCGGCCTCGAGGACGTCGTCTTCGGGCTCGCCGACGGGCCGGGCTTCCCGCACCAGGAAGCGCGTGCGGTGGCGGCGACCTGCGGCGGCGTGCGCGTCGTCTCGGTCTACGTGCCCAACGGCCGCACGCCGGACTCCGAGCACTACCGCTACAAGCTCGAGTGGCTGGCGGCGCTGCGCCGGCTGGTCGAGCACGCGCCCGAGGCGACCGTCGTGTGCGGCGACGTGAACATCGCGCCCGCCGACGAGGACGTCTTCGACCCGGAGGCCTACGTCGGCCAGACCCACGTCACGCCGCCGGAGCGCGCGGCCTTGCGGGAGCTCGGCCTGCGCGACGTCGTCCGCGAGCGCTGGCCGGACGAGCGCGTCTTCACGTACTGGGACTACCGTGCCGGCATGTTCCACCAGGATCTCGGCATGCGGATCGACCTGGTGCTGACCACGGACCCGGTCGCTGAGCGCGTCCGGGCCGCCTGGGTCGACCGCCAGGCGCGCAAGGGCAAGGGCCCGAGCGACCACGCGCCGGTGATCGTCGATCTCGACGAAGCGCCGGACGGCGACATCGGTCCGGTCGTCCCGCCCCCGTCGGCTCCCGTGCTCAAGCGTCAGACCAAGAAGCTGCCGCAGTCCTAAGATTCGAACTGTGGACGGTGCACTGACCCATCTGGACGCCGCCGGGAACGCGCGCATGGTCGACGTCAGCGCCAAGGCCGAGACCGCGCGCTGGGCGCGCGCCCGGGCGGTGGTGCGGATGTCGCCGGAGGCCGCGGCGCGGGTCGCGGCCGGGGACGCGCCGAAGGGCGACGTGGCCACGGTCGCGCGGCTGGCGGCGATCCAGGCCGCCAAGCGCACCGACGAGCTGATCCCGCTCGCCCACTCGCTGCCGCTCACGCACGTGGAGCCGACCGTCAGCATCGACGCGGAGGCCGGCACCGTCACGCTGATCGCCGAAGCCCGCACCGCCGCTCGCACGGGCGTCGAGATGGAGGCGCTGGTCGCCTGCGGCGTCGGCGCGCTGGCCGTCTACGACATGGTCAAGGGCATCGAGCCGGGCGTCGTGATCGAGCGCGTCGAGCTGCTCGACAAGACCGGCGGGAAGGCGGACTACCACCGATGAAGCAGGCTGGACATCCCCCTGCAGGCGCGAGGGACCAGCTCGTCGACGGCCACGGCCGCGAGATCGGCGACGTCCGGATCTCGGTCACCGACCGCTGCAACTTCCGCTGCCAGTACTGTATGCCGGCCGAGGGCCTGCCGTGGCTGGATCGCGCCGACATCCTCACCTACGAGGAGATCGCGCGGCTGACCGGGCTGCTGGCGAGCATGGGCGTGCACGACGTGCGGCTGACCGGCGGCGAGCCGCTCGCGCGCCGCGACCTGCACCGGCTGGTCGAGTACCTGAGCGCGGACCCGAACGTCCACGACCTGTCGCTGACCACCAACGGCTACCTGCTGGAGCGCCAGGTGGAGCGGCTGGTGCGCGCCGGGCTGCGGCGCGTGAACGTGTCGCTGGACGCGCTGGCGCCGGACCGCTTCTTCCAGCTGACGCGCCGCAACGCGCTCCAGCAGGTCCTCGACAGCCTGGCCGCGGCCGAGCGCCACCCGGAGCTGCGCCCCATCAAGGTCAACGTGGTCGCCTTGAAGGACTTCACCGAGGACGAGGTCGTGCGCTTCGCCGAGTTCGCCCGCAAGCACCCGTACGAGGTGCGCTTCATCGAGTTCATGCCGCTCGACGCCGACCACTCGTGGTCGCGTGACCGGGTGCTGCCCAACGCCGAGGTCCGGCGGCTGATCCACGCCGCGTACCCGCTCAAGGACCTCGGGCGCGAGCGGCACGGCACGTCCCGGCGCTGGGAGTTCGCCGACGGGAAGGGCTCGATCGGCTTCATCTCCCCCGTCACCGAGCCGTTCTGCGGCGACTGCAACCGGATCCGGATCACCGCCGAGGGCAAGCTGCGCACCTGCCTGTTCTCGATGACCGAGACCGACCTGCGCGGCCCGCTGCGCGCCGGGGCGTCCGACGACGAGCTCGACGCGATCATCCGGGCCGCGGTCTGGGAGAAGGAGCTCAAGCACCACGTCAACGACCCGGGTTTCGTGCAGCCGCTCCGCACCATGTCGCAGATCGGCGGATGAAGGACCTCGATCAGGCGCTCGCGCTGGTGCTGGACGGGCTCGCGTCCGCCGGCTCCGAGCGCGTGCCACTGCGCGAGGGCGCCGGCCGCGTGCTGGCCGCGCCCGCGCACGCGGTGATCGACCTGCCGCCGTTCGACCGCACGGCGATGGACGGGTTCGCGGTGCGCGCCGCGGACGTCACGCCGGGCGTGCCGCTGCGCGTGATCGGTGACCTGGCCGCCGGCGGCGCCCTGCTCACGCTCGACCCCGGCACGGCGGCGCGGATCTCGACCGGGGCGGCGATCCCGGAGGGCGCCGACGCGATCCTGCGCGTCGAGGACGCGCAGCTGTCCAACGGCAGCGTGAACCCCACCGCCGACGTCCGCCCGGGGCTGCACGTGCGCCGGCAGGGCGAGGATCTCCACGCCGGCGACGTGCTCGCGCGGCCGGGCGACATCCTGACGCTGCCGCGCGTGTCGGCGCTGGCCTCGGCGGGCGTCCCCGCGGTCGACGTGTTCACCCGGCCGGAGCTGCACGTGATCGTCACCGGCAACGAGCTGCTGCCGCCGGGCGCGCCGCCCGAGCCCGGGAAGATCTACGAGTCCAACGGGCTGACCGTGGAGCTGCAGGCCGAGGCGGACGGCGCCCGCGTCGTCTCCCACGGGACGGTCGCCGACGACTTCGAGGCCACGCGGGAAGCGATCGAGCGCGGTCTGGAGGGCGACGTGCTGGTCGTGTCCGGCGGCGTGTCGGTCGGCCCGCACGACCACGTCAAGCCCGCGTTCGAGGCCTGCGGCGTCGAGGAGGTCTTCTGGCGCGTGCGGATCAAGCCCGGCAAGCCGCTGTGGTTCGGCCGCCGCGGCCGCACGCTGGTGTTCGGGCTGCCCGGCAACCCGCTGTCGACGATCGTCGGCATGGCGCTGTTCGTCGGCCCCGCGCTGCGGCGGCTGGCGGGCGAGGCGGACGCGCGGCCGCGGCTCGAGCGCGGCCGCCTCGGCGAGCCCGCCGGCCCGTCGGACAACCGCACGACGTTCCTGATCTCCAAGCTCGTCCCGGACGCCGACGGCGTGCCGGTGGCGTGGCCGACCGAGCGCCAGGGCTCGCACATGACCGGTGCGCTCGGCGAGAGCGACGGGTTCGCGATCGCGCCGCACGGCTCCGGGGCCCTCCCCGCCGGCGCGGACGTCGACATCCTGCGTCTGTAAGCGCACCGAACTTCCGTCAGTTGTTCGATGCGGCGGCCCTCGCGTCGCCGTTAGCGTGAACCCTTCGTGAGGGAGACGGCGTTCAGCCGTGAAACGAGGGGGATTCTGTGATGAGAAGACGCGTGAAGGCGCTGGTGACGGGCGCGCTGGTACTCGGCGCGCTCGCCGCCGCTCCGGGGGCCGCGAGCGCCCAGGGGCCGCCGCCGCCGAAGCCGCTGCCCGCGCCGAAGGTCCATCCGATCCAGGTGACCGGCCCGGCGTCGGAGCGGCTGAACCTGATCATCCTGGGCGACGGCTATCAGTGGGATCAGGGGAGCCTCTTCCTCGCCGATGTGGACCGCAACCTGTCCGTGCTGTGGTCCACGGAGCCGTTCCGCACCTACCGCAGCTACATCAACATCTACGCGGTCGAGATCGCGTCGATCGACTACGGCGTCCGCTGCGACTTCGACGGGCGCGTGCGCCACCCCGACGGCACGATCCGCGACACCGGCGTGCGCGAGGGCCCGAGCAACGACAAGAACACCGCGCTGCGCCTGATCTTCCAGGGCGGCTGCACCGATCCGCTGGCGCGCGGCGTCGTCTTCACCGGCGCGCCGACGAACTGCGAGAGCTTCGCCGACTACTACCCGGCGGGCGTGAACCCCTGCGAGACCGGCAACCAGGCCCACAACCGCATCCTGGAGCAGTACGTCGCGCCGGTCCTCGGCATCCCGCGCACGTCGCAGAACATCCAGACGCTGGCGATCTTCAACTCGTTCACGTACGGCGGCATCGGCGGCACCCAGGCCACGACGTCCGGCGGCTCCCCGCAGGGCCCGCTGGTCTCGATGCACGAGCTGGGCCACTCGCTGGGCTCGATGGCCGACGAGTACCCGTACTCCTCGCGCGACGTGCTGCGCGCCTGCTACACCGGCGGCGAGCCGAGCAGCTTCCATCACACCACGCTGCCCAACGCCGAGGCCATGCTGACGGCGCAGACCAAGTGGTGGCGCTGGCTGGGTGAGGAGAGCATCTCGGGGGGCAAGATCGGCGTCTACGAGAGCGGCGGCACGTACCCGTGCGGCCAGCGGCGCCCGAGCGAGCACTCGATCATGCGCTGGCTCGGCTTCGACTGGGACCAGGTCGGCCTGGAGCACATGGTCGCCCGCATCACCGGCATGCGCAACGCCGGCCAGATGAACATCCGTAACACGCCGACCGGCAACGTGGCGCGCGACGGCGTGCTGTGGGTCGAGACCGGGCATCCGCGCTTCCACGAGGTCGACGTGACCTGGAAGGCCGGCGACACCGTCGTGCAATCCGGCAACAGCCGCAACCTCGACCTGAAGGCGCTCAACCTCGCCCCGGGCACGGTCGTGTCCGCCGAGGTGCGCGACCCGGTCGGCCCCGACGGCCTCGACTGGGTGCGCAACCCGTCGACGGCCAACGCCGCCAACAACTCGGGCTACAACGGGCCGCGCTTCGTGCAGACCCGTGAGTGGACCGTCGACGAGACCACGGTGACGCCGTCGGCGCCGGAGGCCAAGATCACGGCGTCCACGCCGAACACCCATCCGGTGGCGGCCGACGAGGTCGTGTTCATCGAGACCAACCATCCGACCGACCGGGTCGTCTCGGTCAAGTGGACGGTCAACGGCAGCGAGGTGGCGAACCCGAGCAACAGCCGCAACCTCGACCTGAGCAAGCTCGCCCTCCCGGGCGGTACGCACGCGCTGAAGGTGACCGTGACCGACGGGACGCAGTCGGACTCGATGGAGTGGAAGATCGACAAGGTCGCGCCGACCGCGGACCGGCGGCTGTCCGAGCCGCTGACCACGCTCGACGACTCGCTCGAGCACCCGGTCTACTTCAACGGCTGGGACATGTGGCTGGACCCGAAGGACGATCGGACCGGGTACGAGGGCGATCCGGCGGTGGTCGGCCAGCTCCGGCTCAATAAGGACGGCTGGTTCAACTACTTCGGTTTCCCCGAGCAGCCGATGCCCGAGTCGCCGTTCAAGTTCCGCCACTCGGGCAGCGACGTGAAGGCGCTGACCTACGGCAACCTCGGCACCGGCGGGCTGTCGCGCTGGACGATCGAGCAGTCGCTGCCGGACGATCACCCGCTCGGCGGGTTCATCCCCGGCTTCGGCACGCACTTCGTCGAGCACCGGGCGATCGACCCGGCCGGCAACTACGGCCTGGCCAGCTCCTACCGGGCGACGGTGCTGCCCGGCGACGCGCTCACGTGCGGCACGACCGTGACCGGCGCGCAGGCGAACGTCAACGTCGCCAGCGGCGTGACGTGCGTCAAGAACGCGACCGTGAGCGGCAACGTGACGGTCGCGGCCGGCGCGTCGCTGTTCGTCCAGGCGAGCACGATCGGCGGGACGCTGACCGCGTCCGGCGCCGAGGCCGTCCAGGTCTTCGGCACCACGGTCAACGGCGCCGCTTCGGTCCGCAACAGCACGCGTGACGTGACGATCGCGGGCAGCACGTTCCGCGGCGGCCTCGCGCTGACCGGCAACACGCAGGTGACGGCCAACGAGCGCTTCACCCGGCTGGCGGGCGCGTACGGCCCGATCCTCTCCGGCAGCACGGTCTACGGCCTGACGTGCGCGGACAACAGCGCCGACGTGTCGGACTTCGGCGCGCCGAACCGGTTCCACGGGAGCCAGAGCGGCGGCGGCGCGTGCAGCGGCGACGTGTCGGTCGACGCGCCGGTCGGCGGCACGGTGGCGGCGACGCTGTCGCTGACGCTGGGCGCGCCGGCGACGTTCGGCACGTTCGTCCCGGGCGCGTCGCGGACCTACACCGCGTCCACGACGGCCAACGTCGTCTCGACGGCCGGCGAGGCCGCGTTCTCGGTCACCGACCCGAGCACGACGTCCCCCGGGCGGCTGGTCAACGGCACGTTCGCGCTGCGGCTCGGCGTGCAGGCACAGGCCACGTCCCCGGCCGGCACGAGCGCCGGGTTCGGCGCGGTCAGCGGCTCGCCGCTGGCGCTGCTGACGTACGGCGGGCCGGTGAGCAACGACAACGTCGCGCTGGCGTTCCGGCAGTCGATCGGGGACACCGATCCGCTGCGCACCGGCACGTACGGCAAGACCCTGACGTTCACGCTGAGCACGACGCAGCCGTAGGACTCCCCCTGGGCGCCGGCTCCGGCCGGCGCCCGGACGGGGGTGGGTCGGGAAACTCGCCTGACAGGCGACCTGGCGGCCACACCCCCGGGCATCAGAGGCGCGTGGCGAAGTCCTCGACGAGGCGGCGCTGGATCGGCGTCAGACCGGGCAGGGCCTCGCCGCGCTCGAGCCGCTCGGCGGCGTCGGCGAGCGTGAGGCGGGTGCCGGTGAGCACGTCGCCGAGCAGCGGCGGCGCGGCGCCCGCGCAGACGCCGCAGAGCTCCTCCGGCGTGTCGATGTCCGTGGTGTCGGCGAGCGCCGAGGCGTCCCACTTGCGCACGTCGAACCGCGCCAGCAGCTCGCGCGCGCCGGCGTCGCCCTCGAGCTGCGGCACGGCGGCGAGCACGCGCGGGCCGAGGACGACCGGGTGGCCGGGGACGCCGTCGTAGACGGCGCGGAGCGCGTCGTGCGCGCCGCGCTCGGCCAGTGCGGCGGTGATCACGGCGGGCGTGATGAACGGCTGGTCGCCGAGGGTGACCACGACGACGTCGGCGCCGGCCAGCTCGGCGACGCCGCGGCGCAGCGAGAAGCCCTGGCCGCGCGCCCACTCCGCGCAGATCACCGTCTGCGCGGCGCCGAAGTCGATCGCGGCGGCGATCGCCTCCGCGTCGTGGCCGAGCACGACCACGACGCGCTCCAGCGCGGCGTTCATGGCGTCGACCGCGTACTGCAGCAGCGGGCGTCCGTTGAGGTCCGCGAGCTGCTTGGTCTGCTCGCCGAAGCGGGTCCCGGCGCCCGCGGCGAGGATGAGGCCGGCGGCGCGCTCGCGCCGCGGCGCCTCGTGGGGCCCGGCCGCCCGCCCGCCACGCGGCGCCTCGTCGCGCCCGGCCGCCCGCCCGCCACGCGGCGAATCGTCGCGACCGGCGGCGGACTCGCCACGCCGCGCCTCGTCGCGGCCGCCCGCCGGCGTCACTCGACGCCCCCCTCCATCAGCGAGGCGAGGGCGTCCAGCGACGCGATCGAGTTCCCGGGCAGCAGCCGGTCGACGTACGGCAGCGCGGCGCGCATCCCGCGCGTGAGCGGCTCGTAGCGCGGGTCGGCGGCCAGCGGGTTCAGCCAGATGACGCGGTACGCGGTGCGCGCGAGCCGCGCCATCTCCTCGGCCAGCAGCTCGGGCTCGCCGCGGTCCCAGCCGTCGGAGAGCAGGATCACGAGCGCGCCGCGGCCGATGCGGCGGCCGTGCTCGCGGTTGAGCTGCGCGAGCGCCTCGCCGATCCGGGTGCCGCCGGACCAGTCGTCGACCGCGGCGGCGGCGCGGGCCAGCGCGCGGTCGGAGTCGCGGCCGCGCAGCTCGCGCGTGACCCGCGTCAGCCGCGTGCCGAACACGAACGCCTCGACGCGCGTGCGCGCGGCGACCGACGCCTGCATGTACTGCAGCAGCATGCGCGAGTACGGCGCCATCGAGCCGGAGACGTCGCAGATCAGCACCAGCCGCCGCGGGCGCAGCGCGTGCTCGCGGTAGCGGCGCTCGAACAGCTCGCCGCCGTGGCGCAGGGAGGCGCGGACGGTCGCGCGCAGGTCGTGGGCGTCGCGCCGGCGCCGGGTCGGGACGGTGCGGCGCGAGCGGCGCTTGGGCGCGCGCTGGGCGATCCGGGCGAGCAGGCGCCGCGCGAGCGCGCGCTCGGCGTCCGTGTAGGCCGCGAAGTCCTTCTCGCGCAGCAGCTCCTCCTCGCTCCAGGCCGAGGGCGCGGGCGTGAGGTCGGCCGCGGGCGACTCGTCCCCCTGGGGCGGGACGGCGACGCGCGGGAGCGCCTGGCGCGCGAGCTCGCCCAGCTCGTCCAGCGGGCTCGCGGGCTCGTCCGCGCCGAAGATCGCGGTGAACGCGGCCGCGAACGCGTTGACCTCCGCGCGCGACGAGCACAGCGCGGCGCGCAGCGCGTAGAACACCTCCGTGCGGTCGGACGCGTCGACCGCGCCCAGCGCCCGCTCGGCCGCGAGCACCTCGCCGAGCCCGACCCGCGCGCCGCCGGCCCGCATGGCCGCGGCCAGCGCCGCGATCCGCGCGGTGACGTGCGCCCCGGCGCCGCCGAGCGGGTCGTCCGCGGCGAGCGGCGCCGGGGTGGCGCCGGCATCGCCGAGCGGGTCGTCCGCGGCGAGCGGCGCTGGAGCGGCGCCGCCGCCGGCGAGCGGGTCGCGGCCCGCGCGCGGCGCCGGGGCGGCCTCTGCCCCGTGGAGGTCGCGCGCGCGCAGCCACGCCTCGCGGTCCGCGACGAGCTCACGCGCCCGCGCGATGCTCGCCTCGTCCGCCACCCGGGCGCGCTCGCGCGCCCGCACGTTCTCGCGCAGCCGCTGCGCGACCTCCCCGTGGCCGGTGGCCGGCCGCTCAGGCACCCTCGAGGACCCGGTCGCGGCGCACCCGGTCGATGTCCTCGCGCACCTTCAGCGCCGCGCCGAGCGTGTCGTCCAAAGACGCCGCCCCGTCCAGCGCGATCAGCGCGCGCGCCCACGTGATCGTCTCCCCCACGCCGGGCAGCTTGTAGAGCTCGCGCTCGCGCAGGCGGGCGACCGCGTCGCACACGCGCGCCGCGATCTCCTCCGGCACGCCGGGCAGCCGCGTGCGCACGATCTCCATCTCGCGTTCGGGCGTCGGGTAGTCGATCCACTGGTACAGGCAGCGCCGCTTCAGAGCGTCGTGCAGCTCGCGCGTGCGGTTCGAGGTCAGCACGACCAGCGGCCGCGTCTCCGCCGCCACGGTCCCCAGCTCCGGGATCGTGATCGCGAAGTCGGCCAGGAACTCGAGCAGGAACGCCTCGAACTCGTCGTCTGCGCGGTCGATCTCGTCGATCAGCAGCACGACCGGCCCGCCGGTGTGCTCCAGCGCCTCCAGCAGCGGCCGGCGCAGTAGGAACTCGCGCCCGAACAGCTCGCGCGCCGGCGCGCCCGCCTCCGCCGCCCGGATCGCGAGCAGCTGGCGCTGGTAGTCCCAGTCGTAGACGGCGTGGTGCAGGTCGATGCCCTCGTGGCACTGCAGGCGGATCAGCGAGGCCCCCAGCGAGGACGCGAGCGCCCGGGCCACCTCGGTCTTGCCGACCCCCGCCTCGCCCTCCAGCAGCAGCGGCTGCTCGAGCGCGAACGCCAGGTAGACGGACGTCGCGAGGCCCTGGTCGGCGAGGTAGCCCTCGCCGGCCAGCGCCTGAGCGACATCCGCGGGTGAACCGAAAGTCACCCCACTATTGTGACGCGGCGGTCAGCGCCCTCCGGGTCAACACGCGCGCGAGGTGGCGCTTGTAGTCCTGCGTGGCGTTGAGGTCCGACGGCGGCTGGGTCCCGTCCGCGGCGTGTGAGGCGGCGTCGGCGATCGTGTCCGCGTTGAGCGGCCGCCCGCGCAGCGCGTCCTCGGCCGCGGTCGCCCGCAGCGGCGTCGAGCCCATGTGCGTGAGCCCGATGCGGACGTCCGCGCACGTCCCGTCGCCACCCTTCTTGACCAGCGCCGAGACGGCCACCATCGCCCAGTCCTCCTGGCGGCGGTTGAACTTCTCGTAGCCGAACCCGTAGCCCTCGAGCGCCGGGAACCGGACCTCGGTGAGGATCTCGTCCTCCCCCACGTCGGTGGTCAGGTAGTCCTGGAAGAAGTCGGCCGCGGCCACCTCGCGCTCGCCGCCCGGCCCGCGCAGGACCACCGAGCCCTCGTGCGCGAGCAGCACCGCGGGCATGTCGGAGGCCGAGTCGCCGTGCGCGATCGTCCCGCCGATCGTACCCATGTTGCGGACCTGCTGGTCGGCGATCGTCGCCGCCGCCGCGGAGATCAGCCCGTAGCCGCCGGTCGCCACCTCGTGGTGGCGCGTCAGCGCGCCGAACCGGAGCACGCCGTCGGCCCGCGACACGCCGCGCAGCTCGTCCAGCCGCCGCAGGTCGACCAGCAGCGACGGCGCCGCCAGCCGCAGCTTCATGAGCGGGATCAGCGAGTGGCCGCCGGCGAGCACCTTGGCGTCCTCGCCGCCCTCGCGCAGCGCCGTCAGGGCCTCGTCCAGCGACCCGGGCGCCACGTAGTCGAACTCAGCGGGGATCACGACTTCGCCTCCTGGATGGTCTCCCAGATCCGCATCGAACTGAGCGGCATGTTCATGTAGCCGACGCCGAGCGGGCGCAACGCGTCGACGACGGCGTTGAGCACCGCCGGGGTCGCGGCGATCGTCCCGGCCTCGCCGACGCCCTTGACGCCGAGCGAGTTGACCGGCGACGGCGTCTCGGTCCGGTCGAGCTCGAAGGACGGCACGTCGGCGGCGCTCGGCAGCGCGTAGTCGGCGAACGTGCCGGTGACGAGCTGACCGTCCTCGTTGTAGTGGATCTGCTCGAACAGCGCCTGGCCGATCGCGTGCACGATGCCGCCGTGCACCTGCCCGGCGATCAGTTTCGGGTTGATCGCCGGCCCGCAGTCGTCGACCGCGACGTAGCGCACGACGTCCACGTTGCCGGTCTCCGGGTCGACGTCCACCACGCACGCGTGCGCGCCGAACGGGAACACGAAGTTCGACGGGTCGTAGAACGCGAGCTCCTCGAGCCCCGGCTCCATGTCCTCGGGGAGGTTCTCCGGGATGTAGGCGGCGCCGGCGATCTCGCCGATCGTCATGCCCTTGTCCGGCGAGCCCTTGACCGCGAACCTCCCGCCGATCACCTCGATGTCGTCGACCGCGGCCTCCAGCTGGTGGGCGACGATCCGGCGCGCCTTGTCGGCCACCTTGTCGGTCGCGCGGGCGACGGACTCGCCGCCGACCGCGGTCGAGCGCGAGCCGTAGGTGCCGAGCCCCTGCGGCCCCGTCGCCGTGTCGCCGTGGATGACCTCGACGTTCTCCGGCGACGTGCCGAGCTTGTCGGCCACGATCTGCGCCATCGTGGTCTCCAGCCCCTGGCCGTGCGGCGACGTGCCCGTGTAGACCGTGACCGCGCCGGTGATGTGCACGCGCACCATCGCCGACTCCCACAGGCCGGTCTGCAGGCCGAACCCGCTCGGCCCCGTGACGCGCGACGGCGCCAGCCCGCAGATCTCGGTGTAGGTGGAGTAGCCGATGCCGCGCAGCTTGCCCGCGGGCGCGGCGGCCCGCTCGGCGTCGGCGTCGAAGTGCTCGAGCAGCTTGTCGAGCGCGCCGGCGTAGTTGCCCGAGTCGTAGACGACGCCGATGGCGGTCTCGTGCGGGAAGCTCGCCGGGTCGATGAAGTTGCGCCGCCGCAGCTCCAGGCGGTCCATCCCCAGCTCCGCCGCCAGCTGGTCGATGCAGACCTCGATCATGTGCGTGGCCTCGGGGCGGCCGGCCCCGCGGATCGCGTCGGTCGAGATCTTGTTCGTGAACACGCCGACGATGTCGGTCTGCACGGCCGGGATGTCGTAGACCCCGCTCATCACGAACGCGCCCAGCGACGGGATCGTCGGCGTCAGCAGCATCAGGTAGGCGCCGAGGTCCGCGATGATCTTCGTATGGAAGGCGGTGATCTTGCCGTCGCGGGTCGCCCCCACGCGCACGTACGCCACCTGGTCGCGGCCGTGGTGGGTGGTCAGCAGGCCCTCCGAGCGGGTCTCGATCCACTTGATCGGCCGCTCGAGCTTGCGTGACGCCCACGCCAGCGCGATCTCCTCGCCGTAGATCTGCAGCTTGGAGCCGAAGCCGCCGCCGACCTCGGGCGCGATCGCCCGCACGCGGTCCTCCGAGATCCCCAGCTGCAGGGCCAGGAACAGGCGCAGGAAGTGCGGGACCTGGGTGCTGCTCGTCAGCGTCAGTGCCCCGGCGCGGTAGTCGGCCAGCACGCCGCGCGGCTCGATCGCGCCGCCCGCCGTGCGGTGGTTGACCACGCGGCGCTCGACGATCACGTCGGCGGCGGCGAACCCGGCCTCGAGATCGCCGCCGCCCAGCGACCACTCGTGGCACCGGTTGGTGCCCAGCTCCTCGTGCACGAGCGGCGAGCCGTCGGTCAGCGCCGCCTCCACGTCGGTCACGACCGGCAGCGGGTCGTAGTCGACGAGCACCTGCGCCGCCGCGTCGACCACCGCGTAGCGGTCGTCGCCGATCACCAGCGCGACCGGGTCGCCGACGTGGTGCACCTCGTCCTTGGCCAGCGCCCAGTGCGGCGGGTTGTTGACCTCGATCCCCGGCGGGACCCAGGCCATCGGCAGCGGCGCCGCGAGGTCGAGGTCGTGCCCCGTGAACACGGCGCGCACGCCCGGGTACTCGCGCGCAGCGGACGTGTCGATGGACAGGATCTTCGCGTGCGCCTCGGGCGAGCGCACGAACGTCGCCCACAGCTGCCCGGTGACGTTGATGTCGTCGACGTAGCGCGCGCGGCCCATGATCAGCCGCGGGTCCTCCTTGCGCTTGATCGGCCGGCCGACCCACGGCTCGGCCACGGTGGCGGTCATGCCTCGGCGGCCGCCAGTACGGCCTTGACGATGTTGTGGTAGCCCGTGCAGCGGCACAGGTTCCCGGCCAGCGCTTCTCGCACCTCGCCCTCGGTCGGGTGCGGGTTGCGGGAGAGCAGGTCCGCCGAGGCCATGATCATGCCCGGCGTGCAGTAGCCGCACTGGAGCCCGTGGTGCTCCCAGAACGCCTCCTGGAGCGGATGCAGCGCGCCCTCCTGGCCCATTCCCTCGATCGTCGTGATCTCGGCACCGTCCGCCTGGGCGGCCAGCAGCGTGCACGATTTGACGGCCTCACCGTTGAGGTGGACCGTGCACGCGCCGCAGTTGGACGTGTCGCAGCCGACGTGCGTGCCGGTGAGCCCGAGCGTCTCACGCAGGAAGTGGACCAGGAGCAGGCGGGGTTCGACGTCAGCGCTCTGCTGAGTGCCGTTCACGGTCATCGAGACCCGTACAGGACCAGCCATGTGTCTCCTCCCAGTCGGAAAACCGGCCCGATCATATTGCTCATCGGTGAGAGCGCGCTAGTGGGGGGACACCTTGAGTGCCGGAGTGCGGACAGCCCCAACGACGGCGGACGGGGCGACGTTTAGGTTCGACAGCATGCGCGAGCTAGCAGCCTGGTGCCACGACCGGCGCCGTACCGTGATCGGAATATGGGTCGCCGCCTTCGTGGTCCTGGCGGCCCTCTGGGGCACCGCGGCCGGAGACTTCGCGAACAGCTTCAGCCTGCCCGGCACCGAGTCCCAGCGGGCCTACGACCTGCTCAAGGAGAAGTTCCCGTCGCAGTCCGGGGACACCGCGAGCGTCGTGTTCGCGGTCAAGGACGGCCGCGTCCTGGATCAACACGGGACGATCGACGCCGCCACCGCGGCGATCAAGAAGACGCCCGAGGTGGAGGCGGTCAGCAAGCCGATCGTCTCGCCGGACGGCAAAGTCGCGTTCTCACAGATCCAGCTGCGCCACTACGGCGGCGAGGTCAACACCGACCAGATCAAGACGATGGCCGACCGGGTGCTCGCGCTCGACGGGCACGACGGCGTGCAGGTCGCGCTCGGCGGCGACGTGATCCACTGGTCGACCGCCCAGCAGGGCGGGGCCGGTGAGTTCATCGGCGTCATCGTGGCCGCGATCGTCCTGTTCCTGACGCTCGGGCTGGCCGCCATGGGCCTGCCGCTGGCGAGCGCGCTGTTCGCGATGGTCATCAGCCTCGCGCTGATGGCGGTGATCGGCACGCGCGTGCTGAACGTCGTCGACTGGACGCCGCAGATGGCGGCGATGATCGGGATCGGCGTCGGCATCGACTACGCGCTGCTGATCCTCAACCGGTTCAGGCTCGAGCGCGCCTCGGGGCGCGACGTGCGCGACTCGACGCTGGTGTCGCTGGACACGTCCGGCCGCGCCGTGCTGTTCGCCGGCATCGTGGTCGTGATCGCGATGCTCGGCATGCTGCTGCTCGGGATCTCGTTCCTGTACGCGCCGGCGATCGGCTCGGCGCTGTCGGTCCTGGCCTCGATGATCGCGGCGCTGACGCTGATCCCGGCGCTGCTCGGCACCCGCATCGGGCGCAAGATCAAGCCGGCCAAGGGGCACGGCGCCGACGAGGAGACCGGCTTCGCCGCGCGCTGGAGCCGGTTCGTGTCGGCGCGGCCGTGGCCGGTCGCGATCGTGGCGCTGGTGATCCTGGGCGCGCTCGCGTACCCGGCGACGCACATGCGCCTCGCCACCAGCGACGCCAGCACCTACAAGACCAGCGACACCACGCGCGTGGCCTACGACCTGCTCAAGCAGGGCTTCGGGCCGGGCTTCAACGCGCCGCTGCTGCTGGCGGTCGAGCTGCCCACGCCGGGCGACGAGGCGGCGCTGAAGCAGATCGGCGACGCGCTGCGCGGCCAGAAGGGCATCGCCGACGTGCAGCCGCCGGTGCTCAACGAGTCCGGCGACACGGCGACGATGATCGCCTACCCGACGACCACGCCGCAGGACGCGACGACCGACACGACGGTCAAGACCGCGCGCAACGTGACGCTGCCGCCGGTGGCGAAGGAGACCGGCGCGCGGATCTCGATCGGCGGCGCGACCGCGACCAACATCGACTTCGCCAAGACGATCTCGGACAAGCTGCCGCTGTTCATCGGCGTCGTGGTCGGGCTGTCCCTGCTGCTGCTGGCGATCGTGTTCCGCTCGGTGCTGGTGCCGATCAAGGCCGGCGTCTTCAACCTGCTCTCGATCATGGGCGCGTTCGGCGTCGTCACGCTCGTCTTCCAGGACGGGTTCATGGCGGGCGCGTTCGGCGGCGCGACCGGGCCGATCGAGTCCTTCTTGCCGATCATGATCTTCGCGGTCGTGTTCGGCCTGTCGATGGACTACGAGGTCTTCCTGGTCTCGCGCATGCACGAGGAATGGGTGAAGACCGGCGACGCGTCCTACGCCGTCCGGCACGGCCTGGCGATGACCGGGCGCGTGGTGACGGCGGCGGCGATCATCATGATCGCGGTCTTCGGGGCGTTCGCGATCGGCAACGAGCGCGCGCTGGCGATGCTCGGGGTCGGCTTCGCGTCGGCGATCTTCATCGACGCGTTCATCATCCGCCTGCTGCTGCTCCCGGCGGTGATGCACATCGCGGGCAAGGCGATGTGGTGGATGCCGAGCTGGCTCGAGCGGCGCCTGCCGCACCTGAACATCGAGCGCCGGGTGCCCGAGCCGGCGTAGTCAGGCCTCGTTCTTGAAGAGCCTGCCGTCCTTCATGATCACCTTCAGGTTCGCGTCGGGGTCGGCGATCAGCTCGAGGTTCGCGAGCGGGTCGCCGTCGACCAGCAGGAGGTCGGCGATCGCGCCCTCCTCGACGCGGCCGAGCACGCCGGGATAGGGGTTGCGCAGGCCGGAGAGCTGCAGCAGCTCGGCGTTGCCGGACGTCGCCATGGCGAGCGCTTCGGCGGCGGTGTACCAGCGCGTCAGCTTGGACAGCTGCCGGCCCTGCTTGGCGGTGAGCTCCGCCGAGAACAGGATGTCGCTCCCCCAGGCGACCTTGACGCCGTGCTTGATCGCGAGCTCGTAGGCCGTGTCGGTGCCGCGCACCATCTCCAGGAACTTGCCGCGGGAGGCGGGCGGCACCGGCGGTGCGTCCTCGTCGTCGAGGAACGCCTGCAGGCACCACCACGCGCCGGCCTCCGCGATCCGCTCCACGGTCGCCTCGTCGGTGAGGTGGCCGTGCTCGATCGAGCGGACGCCGGCGCGCAGCGCCTGCTGGATCGCACGCGGTGTATAGGCGTGGACCATCACGTAGGTGCCCCAGTTCTCGGCGGCGTCCACGCCAGCGCGGAGCTCGGCCTCGGTGTACTGCGTGACGTCCAGCGGGTCGTGGGCGGAAGCGACGCCGCCGCCCGCCATCAGCTTCAGGTGCGTGGCGCCGAGCATCAGCTGCTCGCGCGAGGCCTTCAGGACCGCGTCGGCGCCGTCGGCGATCGCCGACGCGCCGATCCGCTCGATGTGCGAGAGCCCGCAGCAGCGGTCCGTCGGGAGCTCGGTCGTGAACCGGAAGTCGCCGTGGCCGGAGGTCTGCGTGATCATCGCGCCGGCCGGGTAGATCCGCGGGCCGTCGACGATGCCCTCGTCGATCGCGCGCTTGAGGCCGAACACGGGCCCGCCGCAGTCGCGCACGGTCGTGAACCCGCGCATCAGCGTCGCGGTCGCCTGCCGGCCGGCGATCAGCATCAGGTAGTTCACGTCGGCCAGCAGCGCCGCCTGGACCGGGACGCTGGTGAACGCCGCGTGCCAGTGCGCGTCGATCAGCCCCGGCATGAGCGTGCGGCCGCGCCCCTCGATCGTGGTGACGTCCGCGTCCCGGGTCGCCGCCGGATCGTGGTCGGCGATCGACGTGATGGTCGCGTCCGTCACCGTCACGTCGCGGCTGGGCAGCACCGTCGTGCCGTGCCCCGGGAACACCTGCACATCGGCGAAAACGGTGACGCCCATCGCTCCTGCCCTCCACGTGAGACCCCCGGACCGAGGCGCGGATGCTACCGGCCGGCGCGGCGGCGGTGGTACGCGAAGGTGAGCTGGGCGAGCAGCAGGCGGTCCTCGGCCTCGATCTCGACGAAGCGCAGCGAGACGTCCTGATCGGTCTCGCGGACCGTCTCCGCCGTCGCCTTGATCTCGCGGTTGGCCTGCACGAGCCCGAGCACGACCTCCTGCAGCAGCGCCTCCCGGTAGGTCGACTGGCGCGCGATGCGCAGCCCGCCGGCGCTGATGTCGCGCGTGAACGTGGTGGCGGGCGGCGCGTCGTCGCCCGCCGGGCGCAGGTGCGCGGGCAGGACGAGCGGGGCGCGGCTGAAGGCGCGGCGCTGGCCGAGCCGGAACGGGTCCAGCAGCGTGGCGACCAGCTCGCCCTCGACCGAGCCTTCCCGCACCTCCGCCTTGAGCGCCTGCAGCGAGCCGCCGGCCTCGATCAGCAGGTAGGTGGTCAGGCCGGGCTGCAGCGCGTCTTCGGGCAGCGCGGCGCTCGGCGCCAGCACGACGTCCGCGCCGCTGAAGCCGACGACCAGGCACGGCACGGCCTCGTCGCCCAGGTCCAGCTGAGCGGGTTGTCCTTCGGTGAGGGCGCTTGCGAATCCCGTGGCCATGTGTTCCCCAACCGCTGTATCGGCCGTTCGCCGAGGTGTCTTTAGAGCGGCCAGATCACCGGGACCAGCAGCACGGCCGCGAGCACGAACAGCACGAGCAGCGGCAGCCCGAGCTTCCAGTAGTCCCCGAACCGGTACCCGCCGGGCCCCATCACGATCAGGTTCGCGGGCGTGGCGACCGGGGTCAGGAACGCGGCCGCGGCGGCGACCGCGATCGCCATCAGGATCGGCTTCGCGGACACGCCGAGCTCGCCCGCGGCGGAGATCGCGATCGGGATCATGATCAGCGCGGTCGCGGTGTTGGAGATCAGCTGCCCGAGCACGACCGTGAGCAGGACGAGCGCCGCGATCAACAGGTGCGGGCTGCCGTCGCCGACGAGGTCGACCAGCCGGTCGGCGAGCTGCTGCGCCGCGCCCGTCTGCACCATCGCGGTCGAGAGCGGGATCATGCCCGCGATCAGGATCACCGTCGTCCAGGAGATGTGGCGGTACGCCTGCTCGATGCTCAACACGCCCAGCAGGACCAGCGCGCACGCGGCCAGCAGCCCCGCGGCGGCCGCCGGGATCGCGCCCGTGGCCAGCAGCACGACCATCGCCGCCAGCACCACGAGCGCGCGCTTGGCGCCCGGCCCGAGCGGGACCGCCTGGCGGCGCACGGCGTCCGGCGTGTCCACGACGAGCACGTCCGGGTCGTCGAGGTTGGTCTCCAGCGCCCGCCAGCTGCCCTGCAGCAGCAGCGTGTCCCCCGCGCGCAGGGTCGTCTCGCGGTCGAGGTCCTCCTCGCCGCGCTGGATCGCCAGCACCATCAGCTCGCCGCTGTCGGTCGTCATCCCCGCGAACGCGGGCTCCCCGATCAGCTCCGAGCGCGGCGGGATGACGACCTCCGCGACGCCGGTCCGGCGCGTCATCAGCTCCGCGTCGTCGTCGAGCGAGTACTGCGCGGCCAGCCGGCCCGCGTGCGCCCCGAGGTCGGCGGGCAGGCTGCGCGGCCGCCGCTCCGGCAGCAGGCGCTCCCCGAACAGCACCACGATCGCGATCGTCGCCGCCACCAGCGGGAGCCCGACCGCGCCGAACTCGAAGAACCCGATCGCGCTCGTGCCCGCCTCCGCCGACGCCTCGGAGATCAGCACGTTGACCGGCGTGCCGGTGAGCGCCAGCAGCGACCCGGCGTGCGCCCCGAACGCGAGCGGCATCAGCAGCTTCGACGGCGCGCGGCCCAGCCGGATCGCCATCACGACCACGACCGGCATCAGCGCCGCGACCGCGCCGTTGACGTTGATCAGCGCGGTCACGACCGCGACCAGCCCGAGCAGCAGCACGAGCAGCCGCGTGCGGCTCTCCCCCGCCTGCTCGACCAGCCGCTGGCCGACCCACGTCGTCACGCCGCTGGCGTCCAGCGCCTCGCTGACCACGAACAGCGAGGCGATGAACAGCACGGTCGGATCGCCGAACCCGGCCAGCGCCTGGTCGAACTCGAGCACCCCGGTCGCCCAGAGCGCGAGCGCGACGCCGAGCGCCACGATGGCGACCGGCACCCGCCCCCAGACGAAGAGGAGGACGGAGGCGCCGACGATCGCGAAGGTGAGTGCGCTGTCGCTCAGACCGGCCAGCCCGGACCCAGAGGAATCCCGATCACGTACCAGGCGATGAAGAACAGGATCCACAACCCGGCGACGATCGCCGCGTACGGCAGCATCAGCGAGATCACCGTCCCGATCCCCGCGCCCTTCTGATAGCGCGACGCGAAGACGACCATCAGCGGGAAGTACGGCATCAGCGGCGTCAGCACGTTGATCGGCGAGTCACCGACGCGGTAGGCGGCCAGCACGGTCTGCGTCGGCACGCCGAGCCGGATCATCAGCGGCACGAAGATCGGCGCCAGGATCGCCCACTTGGCGATCTTCGCGGGCATGATGATGTCCACGATCAGCGTCACGATCACGATGCCGATCAGCAGCAGCAGCGTGCCCAGGTTCATGTCCTCGAGCAGGTCGCCGAGCGCGGTCGCCGTCACCTGGGCGATGTTCGAGAAGTCGAAGTACGCGATGAACTGCGCGATCAGCAGGAACAGGAACAGCAGGCTGGCCAGCGTGGCCCAGGACTTGGTGATCATCCCGAGCGCGTCCTCGCTGTTCTTGATCGAGCCGGTCGCGCGTCCGTAGGCCAGGCCCGCGGCCAGAAAGCAGGCCGAGATGATCACGATCAGGCTGCTCATCAGCGGCGAGTCGCCGATGATGTCCCCCGTCTCCGGGTTGCGCAACGGCCCGCCGGACGGGATGGTCAGCGCCGCGACCACCACGATCACGCCGAGCAGCGCGAACAGCGCCCAGCGCAGGCCCTTGGCCTCCAGCGCGGCGTCGACCTCCTCGCCCTCCTCGCGCGCCAGCTCCTCCTGGTCGGCCTGCGAGCGGTCCCACGCGCCCAGCCGCGGCTCGATGATCTTGGTCGTGATCAGCGTGATCACGATCGTCAGGAAGATCGTCGAGGCGATGCCGAACCAGAGGTTGGCGAGCAGGTCGAGCTTGACGTTCGGGTCGACGAGCTGCGCCGCCTCGTTGGCGATGTCGGTCACCACCCCGTCGGCGGGCGTGAGCAGGATGTTCACGCTGAACGCCGCGCTGACCGCGCCGAACCCGGCCGCGACGCCCGCCAGCGGATGGCGGCCCACGCTGATGAACGCGGCCGCCGCCAGAGGTATCAGTACGAGGTAGCCGGCGTCCGCGGCGACGCTCGAGAGGATGCCGACGAAGACGATGATGTACGTCAGCAGGCCGGGTGAGGAGATCGCCACGAGCTTGCGGATCAGCGCCCCGATCAGCCCCGAGTACTCGGCCACGCCGACGCCGATCATCGCCACCAGGATCACGCCGACCGCGGCGAAGCCGAGGAAGTTCGGCACGAACGTGGTGAACATGAAGCGGATGCCGTCGGCGGTCAGCAGGCCCTTGGCCTCGATCCGCTGGGTCTTGATCTCGTACTGGTCGCCGGGCTGCGTCTCGCCGGAGAGGTCGTAGGACGGCACCGAGCTGGCCTGGTCGGACCGCTGCTCGACCTGCACGGGCGGCGCCTCGGCGACCTGCGTGGTGACGCCGACGTTCGCCCAGTCCAGGACCTGCGAGAGCAGGATCACGAACACGATCAAGCCGATGAACAGGATCGCCGGGTTCGGGACCCGGTTGCCGGCCTTCTCGACCCAGGCCAGCGCCCGCTCCATGAAGCCGCCGCCCTTCGGCGACTCCGCGCTGTAGGCGACTTCGCTCATGACCCGTACCGGCCGAGGAAGTCGGCCAGGGCGACCGTCGCGCGCTCGAACTCGTCGAGCAGGACGCGCTCGTTCGGTCCGTGGATGTTCGCGTAGCCGTCCGTCGTGCCGATCAGCAGCGCCTCGGCGTGCGGGAGCGCGCCGGAGAGCGCGCTGACGATCGGGATCGACCCGCCGCTGCCGGCCAGCAGCACGTCCGCGCCCCAGGCCTGCGCCCAGGCGGCGCGGGCGGCCGTGTAGGCCGGCCCGTCGGTCTTGGCCGAGAAGCCGTTGCCGGTCGGGCCAGGCCGGACGTCGAGCTCGATGCCGAACGGCCGCGCCGCGCGCAGGTGCTCGATCACCGCGTTCTGGGCCTCGACCGCGTCCTGCTCGGGGTGCACGCGGACGTTGAGGACCGCGCGGGCGTAGGGCGAGACCGCGTTGACGGCGCCGTCGACCGACGGGACGTCGATGCCGATCACGGTGATCGCCGGGCCCGACCAGATCCGCGAGCCGAGACCGCCGGTCCCGATCAGCGGCACGCCGTCGAGCACCGTGCCGAGCTCGCGGAAGTCCGCCTCGGGCTGCTCGCGGCCGGTCCACTCGTTGCGCTTGAGGCCCGCGACCGCGACGTCGCCGTTGGCGTCGTGCAGGGTGGAGATCGCGTGCAGGACGGCCAGCAGCGCGTCGGGCGCCGCGCCCCCGTACTGGCCGCTGTGCTTGCCGGACTGCAGCGTGCGGACCTCGAGCGTGACGTTCGCCATCCCGCGCAGCGCGGTGGTCAGCGTCGGCACGCCCGGGCGGATGCTGCCCATGTCGCCGATCACCAGCGTGTCGGCGCCGAAGCGCTCGGGGTCGGTCGCCGGGTAGCTCGTGAGCGCGCCGGAGCCGATCTCCTCGTAGCCCTCGATGCAGATCTTCACGCCGACCGGCGGGCGGCCGTCCCAGGCGCGCAGGGCGCCGACGTGCATGAGGATGTTGGACTTCGTGTCCGCCGCTCCACGGCCGTAGATCGCGCCGTCGCGCTCGGTCGGCTCGAACGGCGGGGACTCCCAGAGCGACTCGTCGCCCGCGGGGACGACGTCGTAGTGGCTGTAGAGCAGGACCGTGGGCGCGCCGGGCGGCGCCGGGATCGAGCCCGTGACGACGGGGGCGGTCCCGGGGAGGTCGAGCCGGCCGACCTCCACGCCGGCGTCGGCGAACAGCTTGCTGGTGAGCTCGAAGGCCTCCAACAGGGGGTCGTCGAGGCGCCCGGGAACGGAGACCGATGGAATCCGGACCAGCTCCTCCAAGTCGCTGCGCAGCTGCGGCATCGACTCGCGTACGCGTTGCGCAACGTCCATCTGTTCCCCCTCGTCGTGACCTTCGCGTCAGATTTCTACCAGCTGGTGGGGTTTGTGGTGAGGCGCGCAGAACCGGGCGGTGCGGAGCCCCTCCTCACGGATACCGGTGCGCCGGAAGTCGGTGTGAGGCTTGAGCTCGAGCGTGCCCTTGCGCAGCCACCAGGAGGCGACGACGCGGCCGTCCACGAGCAGCGTCTGGTCGCCGCTGAGCGTCAGCTTCAGCGGCTGCAGGTCAGGCGGGATGATCCGGTCGCGGTCGGCGTAGGCGAGCAGCGGCTGCTCCCAGCGGCCGAGGAACCGGGGCGGCAGCGGGAGGTCGCCCGGCGGGAGCGGCGCGCCGGGCAGGTCGAGCAGCTCGGTGCCCTTCTCGTCGCGGTAGGCGACGGTCTCGACGCGCTCGAACGGGAGATCGCGCTGGGCGACGCCCGCCCAGGCGGCGACGTCGCGCCGGGACGCGGGGCCGAACGCCTCGAGGTAGCGGGTGAGGACGAGGGCGCCCGCTTCGCGGGGGTCCGGGAGCGGGCGCGGGTCGAGCACGTAGCGGGCGCCGCGCGTGGTGTCCTTCCAGTGGCCGCCGGGCGGGAGCTGGACGAGCGGGACCCAGGTGCGGGCGGCGAGGATCGGCTGGTTCGGGCCCTGGGGCGCGCCGGGGTGGCTGCTGACCCGCTCGCGGATCTCCGGGTTGGTGCGGGGCGTCCTGAGCCACTGCGTGAGGTCGCGCGTGAGGCGCTCGAGGTCGAGGTCCGGGTGCGCGGCACGCAGCGTGCGCAGGCGCGCCTGGCGGGCGACCTGCGTGTAGGCGGGGAAATCGTCGGCGGTGGTGAGGTGCAGCGTGGTGCGCAGCAGCGTGCACTTGACGACGGCGCGGTCGTCGATCGCGGCGTCGAGGTGCGTGGGTGCGAAGTCGTGCAGCCGTGCGGCCAGGGCGATGTGCGGGGCGGTCGGATGCTGGGCCTGCAGCGGCGTCAGGCGGCGGATCGCGTCCGCGGGCGCGGCGTGCGCGCGTTCGTGGAGGGACTGGCGCACGGCCAGCGCGGCGGTCAGCTCGGCGCGCGTGAGGACCCGCATCGGTCGCCAGCGTAGGCTCCGGATCGGACAGGGCTCAGGGGGCCGGGCGGGGCGCGTAGACGCGGTCGCCGGGCGTCAGGCGCGCGGTGCGGCCGGCGGGGACGCTCGTGGTGGGGCCGTTCGGCGGGTGCGCGAGCGTCGCGACGTGGTCGCCGAGCTGGAGGTGCCAGGTCTGCATGTGCACGTCGACGGTGCGGGCGACGGGGTCGGCGCCGTAGCGGGCGGCGAGCTCGAGCGCGTCGAACGTGGGCGGCGGGGTCGCGAGGACCTCGCGGCGTGCGAGATCCTCCGCGCTGGTGACCGGCGGTTCGTGCAGCGGGTCCCAGCGGAAGCGGGCGCTGAACGGCGCGTCGGGCGCCAGCGCGCCGTACAGCGGCGCCTTGACGAGGTCTGCGACGGCGACGCCGTACCGCTTGGCGAGCTCTCCGATCGTGGTCACGGGCGCCCCGACCGTACCGGCCGGCCGGGGCGCCGTCGAGTAGGGAGGATCGAAGGTCCGTCAGAGGCGGTCGCGCCAGCCGATCGCGGCGGACGCGACGTCGCCCAGCGCGCTCGTGAGCTCGCGGCGGTCGCCGGCCGCGCGCGCCTTGTGCAGCACGCGCAGCGCGTTGGCCATCACCGCCGGGCCGGTCGGGCCGACGGCGCGCAGCTGCTCGAGCTCGTCGCGGGACAGCTGCCGCGGCTCGCCGCAGACCAGCGTGGCCAGCTCACGCGCCCGGCGCTCCGCGGCGGCGGCGCGAGCCTCGGCGGCGCGCGCCGCGGTGAGCGCGGCGCTGACCGCACCCGCGGCCTCACGCCGCGCCCGTTCCTCGGCCGCACTGACCGCCGCGTCGACGTCGACCGCGGGCGTCGTCGCCGCATCGCCGCGCGTCGCCGTCGCGTCGCCGTTTGCCGCCGCGCCGTTTACCGTCGCCGTACCGCCGCGCGTCGCCGTCGCGTCGCCGTTCGCCGCCGCCGTGATCGCGCCGCTCGCCGTCGCCGCCTCGAACAGCCGCTCCGCCGCCTCGGCGCGCGCGAGCGCGTCGGCCGCGCGGGCCTCGGCGGCCCGGGCGGTGCGGCGGGCGTCGAGCGTGTCGACGAGCGCGGCCTGCGCCTGGTCGTACGCCGCGCGTACGCGGGCGTCCGCGTCCGCGGCGAGCAGCTCGACGTTCGTGCTGGCCTCGCGCTCGGCGACGAGCACGCGCTCGCGGGCGCCGCGGGCGCGGCGCTCGCGCTCGCCCGCCCGGCGGGCGCGCACGCGCGCGTCCGACAGCCGGTCCTCGGCACGGTTCGCCCGCCGCTCGGCGGCCGCCAGCTCACGCTCGAGCGCGACCGCGCGCCGCTCGGCGGCGCGCACGCGCTCGGACGCGTCCAGCAGCGCCTCGTCGACGCTGCGCGGCGCCTGCGGCGCACGCTGCGCGATCGACGGGCTCGCCGTCCCCGGCGCACGCCGGCGCGGCCCGGGCCGGTGCGGCTCGAGCCCCGCCGCGCGCACGGCGGCGTCGAACGATCCTTCGAACGGGCGCTTGGCGGCGTTCGTGGACGGCCAGGACCCCGCCTGGTAGCGCTCGATGCGCCACTCCTGGGCGCGCCAGCGCGCGAGCGCGGGGTTCCAGTCCGCCGAGCACGGCGGCTCGCCGAAGCGGTCGTTCCACTCGCGGATCTTCTGGATGATGAGTTCGCGGGTCCAGCGCGTCACTCGACGCCCGCCCGCGGTGTTCGCGGACGGGTGCATGCGCGCTCCGTTCCGCTAGTAGCCGCTCGGCTGCTGGTTCGTCCACGCCGCCGGCCACGGCGTCGCGCCCGCAGCGGCGGGCATCAGGACGTCGGTACGGGCGCGGAAGCAGTGCATCGGCAAGCCACGGTACAGGCTCCACACACCGCCGTCCAGTCCCCGAAACGGGTTCGAATCCCGCGAAGCCGCCGGCCTCAGCGCCCGCTCATGCCCGCGACGCCGCGGTCACACGGCCGATCCGCCGCCTATCCTGAACCCCCGCGTGAGCACGCCCACTTCGGAGCACCCGCTCGTCCCGCTCACGCCGCCCGCGGTCACACCGGAGAAGCGGCGGCGTCGCTCGCCCCTGTCCGTGCTGGGGCTCGTGGTGTCCGTCCTGTCGCTCGCCGGCGTGGTCTGGTGGGCGTCCAAGCAGCAGGCGCCGCAGCTGCCGCACACGGCCGCGGAGATCACGGCGCTGATCGGCGCCATCGCGCTGTACGCGCTGGCGACCGTTGTGCGCTCGGAGCGCTGGCAGCGGCTGCTGGTCGACGAGCAGGCGACGCCGCGGCGGTCGGACACCTACGCGCTGACCGTCGTCGGCTACATGGGCAACAACGTCCTCCCCGCGCGCGCGGGCGACGCGATCCGCGTCGTGCTGATGGCGCCGCTGGCGAAGACGTCCAACCGCACCGTGGTCGGCACGCTGCTGGCCGAGCGCCTGCTCGACGTCGCGGTCCTGCTGGTGCTGTTCGTGGTCGTCGGTTACGGACTTCTCGGTGAGGTGGGCGGCAGCTCGGTCGAGCTGATCGTGGGGATCGTGGCCGCCGCGGCGATCGCGGCCGTGTTCGGCTGGCGGCTCGTGCGCCGCAACGAGCGCATGCACGCCATGATCGCGCCGATCGCGTCCGCGACGCTCGGCCTGCGCCGCGCCCACCACGGGCTCCTGCTGCTGGCCATGACGCTGCTGATCTGGTCGATCGAGGCCGGCGTCTGGATGAGCGTCGGCGCCGCCGTCGGCTTCGACATGGACCCGATCGAAGGCCTCTACCTCGTCGCGCTGGCGAGCGTCTTCTCGATGATCCCGTCCGGCCCCGCCTACGCCGGCACGCAGGACACGGCGGTGGCGATCGGCATCAAGGCGATCGGCGGGACCGGCGCGACCGCGGTGTCGTACCTGCTCATGCTGCGGTTCGTGATCGTCGTGCCGATCACGATCGCGGGACTGATCCTGATGGTGATCCGCTACGGCGGGCTGGCGAAGCTGCGCTCGGTGCGCGCGGAGGCGAAGAACTGACATGACGGACGTCGCTTCGGTGGCCGCTCCCGCGGCCGCACGGACCCGGCGCGGCCCGGCGGCCTGGCTGGCCGCGCAGGACACGCGCGAGCTCACGGTCTGGGGCGTGCTGTTCGCGGTCGCGGTGGTCGCGCACCTGGTGGGGCTCGGCAACCGCCCGTTCCACCACGACGAGAGCCAGGACGCGTACTTCTCGTACCTGTCCGGCAGCACCGGCTTCCACTACGACCCGCTGCTGCACGGCCCGCTGCGCTTCTACCTGACCAAGGCGATGTACCTGCTGTTCGGGGACTCGAACTTCACGGCGCGGCTCGCCCCCGTCCTGATGGCGCTGTCGATGATCCCGCTGTGCTGGCCGCTGCGGCGGCTGCTCGGGCGCCCGGCGGCGTTCTTCGCGGCGGCGCTGTTCTCGTTCGGGCCGAGCTTCCTGTATTTCGGTCGTTTCGCGCGCGAGGACATCTACTTCGCCGCGATCACGCTCGCGCTGCTGGTCGCGATCTGGCGCTACATCGACCGCCCGCGCACCTATCACCCGGCGATCATCGGCGGCGTGCTGGCGGCGTCGTTCGCCACCAAGGAGACGACGTTCATCACGGTCTTCGTGATGGGGTCGTTCTTCTTGTTCTCGTTTGCGATCGAGGGCTGGCGGAAGCCGCTGGTCGCCGCGCTGCGGCGGCCCGGCTGGGAGGGCTGGGGCTGGTTCTTGGCCGCGTTCGCGGGCGTCTTCACGCTGCTGTTCACCACGTTCCTGACCCACCCCGGCGGGCTCTGGGACGGCATCTATACGGGCCTGAAGTACTGGCTCGACCAGCACGGCGTGGCCCGCGGCGGCGAGCCGTGGCAGTTCTACAGCGTGGTACTGATCACGATCGAGTGGCCGGCGCTGCTGCTGGGCGCGATCGGCGCGGTGTCGCTGTGGCGGCGCAACTCGTTCTTCGCCGCCTTTCTGATCTGGGACTTCGTGGTCTCGCTGATCGTCTACTCGTGGGCGGGCGAGAAGTTCGCGTGGCTGGTCCTGCACCCGCTGCTGCCGGTGATCCTGCTGGCCGGCGTCGGCGTGCAGGCGATCTGGCGCTCGACCGGCGCCTGGCGCTGGGTCGGCCTCGCGGCGACCACGGTCGCGCTGTTCTACGTCGGGCTCGCGTCCTGGTGGGTGAACGTCGACCGCGGGGCGAACCCGCGCGAGATGCTCGTCTCCACGCAGTCCGCCGAGCAGGTCAAGCAGGTCGCCGACCAGGTCGTGGCGCTGTCGAAGAGCCGCGGGCCGGGCGCGCCGCCGCTGAGCGTGACGATCGACTCCGCCGAGGGCGCGACGTTCCCGTACGCCTGGTACTTCCGCCACCTCCCCGTCGGCTACATCGACCTGCAGCAGGCGAACGCCGCGCCGCCGACGACCGACGTGATGATCCTCACCGACGCGTCCCGCGAGCGGCTGGCCAACGCGCTCGGCGACTACAACGGGCGCCAGTTCCCGTTCCGGGTGTGGTGGGTGCGCGACTACGGCGCGATCCGCCCCGGAAACCTCCTCCGTTACATCACCGAGCGCAAGACCTGGAACCCCACCGGCGGGATGAACGAATGGCTCTACGTCAAGAAGGGCCTGTAGGTATTGGCGGCAGCCCGGTTGATCCGTTCGGGTGGAGTTCTCGAGGTCGCCAGTCCAAGGAGGACGCCGGATGGAGTTGCGCGCTATCGCGCCGTGGGCGCGCCGGGTCGGTTGGATCGCTCTTTAGCGCCCCGCTGACAGCGGCCCGGCGAGCTGATCCATATCGACGTCGAGAAGTTCGGCCGCATCGGCAAGCGCGTCACGGGAGTCAAGCGCAACCCGTACCGCCTGCGTACTCGCCCACGCCGGCCCCAGACCGACGGCAAGCCAGAACGCACCGCAGCCCTTGACGGTCGGCTCTGGCGCGTTCGGGGGGGCGTTTCGAGAAAGCTCACACAGAGTGAGCTTTCTCGAAACACCCCCCCGGCGCAGGCGGCCCAGGCTCTTGACGTCCTCCTAGGAGGCCTAGATGAACAACGTGCTCAGGAACGACAGCTGATATGGACGCCTGATTGTCAAGTGCGGCAGCACGAAAGGCCCGTGTTAGCGGGCCGCGAAGGATCCGGCGGCCGCCACCGCGACCAACGTGTGCCGCTTGGTGGTTAGTCGATGGTCGCGACCGCCCAGCAGAAGCCGGCGACGGCGACGGCGATGATGGTACGGCGCTTGTGGCGTTGCTCCATGCGCGTCCAGACGTGGTGCAGACGGCGTTGGGTCTTCCACGCCAGGGCGATCACCTCAGGCTCGCTGTCGATCTGGCGGGGGCGAGACTGCCGGCCATGCGCGGCGGGCGTCGGTAGTGCCAGGCGGCTTCGACCAGCAGGCGACGGGCGCGTTGACTGCCGGACGTGGTGATCGGTCCACGCCGTTGGCGCTGCCCAGAGGAATGCTCGCTCGCTGTCAGGCCGAGATGGCTCATGACCTGCGCCGGGGGGCTCGAAGCGGCGAAGGTCGCCGATCTCGGCGCACAACCCGGCTGCGGTCAGCGTGTCGATCCCGCGCATGCACATCAACCGTCGCGCGGTCTGCGCCCATGGCGAGGCCGGCACCGCGTCCGCGATCTCGCGCTCGAGTTGCTCACGCCGGATCATCAACGCCAGCACCGCGCCGCGATAGTCCTCAAACGCTCGTTGAGACGCGGCCTGCTCGAACCGCACGCCAGCCAGCCAATTTCAGGTGCGCCTGCGTCCAGCTGCCTGCGGCCCCTCAAAGCGCACGTCATGACGCAACAGCAGCTCAGCATCACGACGATCGGTCTTGACCCGATCCGTCGCTCCGCGCGGGATCAGCCCCGGCGCGCACACGACGCACTCGGCGCCCGCAGCGGCCAGCTTGCGCGCGAGCACGAACCCGGTCGGCCCGGCTTCATAGGTCGCGCGCACCGGCCCGGACAACTCGGCCGTGAACGCCACGACCTCATCACTGACGCCCGGCAACCGCCGCACCCGCTGCTCGCCGGATTCGCGGTCGAGCACAGCTGCGACCACCCCACCCACGTGCACGCCAAAGGCCACCCAGCACCTAACCTGCGGCAGTCGGCGCGGTCCCCGCCAAGGGCCATCTCCTCGACGGCAAACCCGCGCAGCTCATGCGCGGATGCCGACACTCACACCAGCCGCGGACGACTACGCCAGCGGCCCATACGGTCTAGCGCAGCTCCCAGATCGTGGTGCCCTCGGACGAGTAGACGCGGCGGCCGAGTGCGTCCCACTTGGCCAGACCTGCGTCGCCGTACGTCGTCTGCTCGATCGGCCCCGCGACCACGTAGCGGATGCCGTAGCGCGTGATCAGACCGCGCACGGCGTCCGCGTCCGGCGACGTGTACAGCGTCTTGACGTCCTCCGGGCGCGAGCCGGGGTCGTGCTGCCACTGCAGCTCGTGCCCGGCCCAGCCGATCACGGTCGGCCGCCCGGTGAACGTCGAGATGCGGGCGTGGCCGAACGCGGAGTAGTCGTCGCCGAACGCCTCGAGGACGACGGCGTCGCCCGGCGCGTGCGCGCGCAGCCACGCGATCGCGCCCGGGTCGCCCGGCGAGCGCGCCGACAGCCAGGCCAGCCCGTTCAAGGAGGGCGAGCGGGAGAACCCGCCGGTGCGGGCGTAGCTGCCCGCGTACGGGTACACGAGCCCGAGCAGCAGCAGCACCGCCGCGGCCGCCGCCCAGACCGTCCACACGGCCCGCCGCCGCAGCCACACGCCCGCCCAGGGCAGCGCGCAGCCCGCGGCCAGCCCGAGCAGCAAAAACGCCTGGTACCCCGCCTTGAAGACCGTGTTCATGCGGAACAGGTCCGAGCCGTTGAACGCGTCCTTCAGATACAGGATCTCCGGGATCAGCAGCAGCACGAACCCGCCCGCGATCAGGACCCAGAGGAACCGCTCCGGCGCCGACACCGCCGGCGCGAGCGCCGCGCTCACCCCCATCGCGCACGCGATCGCGACGACCATCGCGCCGGTCAGGTTGTCCGACGCCAGCAAGGACCCGACGACGATCACCGCCGCGCCGCCGAACCCGAGCCAGCGCCACCGGTCCACCGAGCCCCGCCAGCGGGCGAAGAACGCCGGCACCAGCGGCCACACCAGGATCCCGTAGATCAGCGCCATGTCCCCCAGCCACTTCCCGAACGGCCGCCGCACGTGCACGAACCCGACGCCGCGCGCCTCCGGGTCGAAGGCCAGGATGAAGGGCAGGATCAGCACCACGCCGGCGAGCAGCACCAGCACGAGCCACGCGACCGGATAGCCCCACTCCCGCCGCGGCCGCCCGCGCAGCCAGACGACCACCGACGCCGCCAGCAGCCCCGCGACCACCGGGTACGACCACGAGTTGATCGCGTACAGCGCGCCCACGGAGAGGCCGCAGACCAGCGCTTCGACGACCGAGCGCCAGACGAGGTCCCCGCGCGGCCCCGCCAGCGCCACCTGCAGCGCGAACCCCAGCGCCAGCACGGTGAAGGGCAGCGCCAGCACGTGCGCGTGCAGGTCGCCCAGCAGGAACGAGAACGACGGGAACTCGTTGATCGTGTTCGGGATCACCCGCGACGGCTCGAACCACGCGTAGTCCCCCGGCGGGTCGGCGGCGTTCAGCCACGTCCGCACCCCCGCGAGGTTCCCCAGGATCGCGACCAGCGCCGCCGCCACCAGGCCGGCGAACACCGGTCCGCCGCGCGGCGCCCGCGCGCCCAGCGCCGCCCGGCCGGCAGCCCACAGCGTCCCCGCGAACGCGTACACCGCGGTGCACGTCAGCCCGAGCAGCAGCCCCCAGGACAGCAGGTAGCCGGTGTCCGGCCGCAGGTCGAGCAGCTTCAGCGGCCAGGCCAGCACGACGTGCCCGAAGTAGTAGTAGTTGAGCGTCTCCCCGCTCATCCAGGGGTCGTGCGGCGGGAACGAGCTCGACGCGTTGATGGCGTTGATGAACGCCATGTCCATCGGCTTCTCGGTGTTCCAGACGTCCGGCGCGAACGACGCCAGCAGCATCCCCAGCACCGAGGCGACTACGAACACGGCCTCGGCGCCCCAGAACAGGTGCCGGCGCACCGGGTCCT
>Ga0182736_1000811_pt1 | contig 39222 bp, 38 predicted proteins | sample eDN5th30CKraftBY_FD_128882 | JGI IMG/M metagenome (GOLD analysis project Ga0182736, IMG submission 128882) | Enriched backyard soil microbial communities from Emeryville, California, USA - eDNA 5th pass 30_C Kraft BY (version 2) (version 2) | ecosystem: Environmental > Terrestrial > Soil >... | reverse complement strand
CCACCAGGTCCATGGCGCCGCCCATGCCCTTGACCATCTTGCCCGGGATCATCCAGTTGGCCAGGTCGCCCTTTTCGGACACCTGCATGGCGCCCAGGATGGCCAGGTTGATCTTGCCGCCGCGGATCATCGCGAACGAATCGGCCGAGGAAAAGATCGACGAGCCGGGCAGCGTGGTGACCGTCTGCTTGCCGGCGTTGATCAGGTCGGCATCGACCTGGTCGTCGGTGGGGAACGGGCCGATGCCCAGCAGGCCGTTCTCGGATTGCAGCCAGACTTCCACGCCCTTGGGCACGTGGTTGGCCACCAGAGTGGGCAAGCCGATGCCCAGGTTCACATAAAAGCCGTCTTGCAGCTCGCGCGCGGCGCGTGCCGCCATTTCATCGCGGGACCATGCCATGTCGTGTTCTCCTTAGGCCGGGCGAGTGGTGCGTTGTTCGATGCGCTTTTCGGGCTGAGCATTCAGCACGATGCGGTGCACGTAGATACCCGGCAGGTGGATCTGGTCGGGGTCGAGCGTGCCCGTGTCGACGATCTGCTCGACCTCGACCACGGTGAGCTTGCCCGCCATCGCCACATTGGGATTGAAGTTGCGCGCGGTCTTGCGGAACACCAGGTTGCCACTGCGGTCGGCGATGTGGGCCTTGACCAGCGACACGTCGGGCGTCAGCGAGCGTTCCATGACGTACTGGTGGCCGTCGAATTCGCGCAGTTCCTTGCCGTCGGCCACGATGGTGCCCACGCCGGTGCGCGTGAAGAAGGCCGGGATGCCGGCGCCGCCGGCGCGCAGCTTCTCGGCCAGCGTGCCCTGCGGCGTGAATTCCAGTTCGAGTTCGCCGGCCAGGTACTGGCGCTCGAACTCCTTGTTCTCGCCCACGTACGAGGCGATCATCTTGCGCACCTGGCGCGTATTGAGCAACTGGCCCAGTCCGAAGCCGTCCACCCCGGCATTGTTGCTGATGCAGGTCAGGTTCTTGACGCCCGAATCGCGCAGGGCGGCGATCAGGGCCTCGGGAATGCCGCACAGGCCGAAACCGCCCACGGCGATCATCTGGCCGTCTTCGACGACGCCTGCCAGCGCCTCGCCGGCGCTTGCATAAACTTTGTCCATCTGTCCAGCTCCTAGTGAAGTTCCTAATACAGGGATGGGCGCGGCTGCAAGGGGTGGCGCACCCGGTCGTTGTTGTTGGTTTGAACCGATTTTACCGGCTTGCGGCCGGCGCGCACTGGGCGGCCAGGCGCTGCAGTGCCTGGGCCGGCAGAGCCGCCGACCGGTTGACGGTGTAGTCCATCCACACCAGCACCGACCGCCCGCGTGCGTACGGCCCGGTGTCGTCGCCCACTTTGTCCAGCACCAGCTCGGTTTCCAGGCTGGAACGCCCGATGCGCGCGACCCGGTGGGTGACCCGCACGCAGCACGGGTAGGTGAACGCCCGCAGGAAGTCGCACGAGGCATGCGCCACGATGAAGCCGCGCTCGGCCGGCAGCCCCAGCCCGGCCCCGCGCAGCAGTTGCACGCGCGCCTCTTCGATCATGCGGAAGTAGACGGTGTTGTTCATGTGGTTCAGCGCGTCGGCGTCGCCCCAGCGCATGGGCACGTCGACTTGATGGCTGTCGCCCACCTGCAGGGTGCGCGCGGGGTGCGGGTCCCGGTTCACAGAGAATGCTCCTGACTGGAATCAATCCGCCGGGGCGCGAGGCTGCCGGCTGCAATACAATCGCCGATAATACTTCCTTGCAACACCAACAGGCACACAGAGAGGGGATTGGTGTAATGTCCGAACGCGAGTCAATGGAATACGACGTGGTGGTGGTCGGCGGCGGCCCGGCCGGCCTGTCCGCTGCATTGCGTCTGAAGCAGCTGGCCACCGAGCAAAACCGCGAACTGAGCGTCTGCGTCCTGGAAAAAGGCGCCGAGCTCGGCGCCCACATCCTGTCCGGCGCCGTGATGGACCCGCTGGCCCTGACCGAACTGATCCCCGACTGGAAAGACAAGGGCGCGCCGCTGAATGTGCCGGTCACCCAGGACCAGTTCCTGTTCCTGACCCGCACGGGCGCGCGCAGCACGCCCAACTGGATGCTGCCGGCCTGTTTCCAGAACCACGGCAACTACATCGTGCGCCTGGGCGACGTGGTGAAATGGCTGGGCGAACAGGCCGAAGCCGCCGGCGTCGAGATCTTCCCCGGCTTTGCCGCGGCCGAAGTCCTGTACGACGAAAACGGCGCCGTGCGCGGCGTGGCCACCGGCGACATGGGCGTGGCACGCGACGGTTCGCACACCGACCACTACCAGCCCGGCATGGAACTGCTGGCGCGCTACACGATCTTCGCCGAAGGCTCGCGCGGCCAGCTGGGCCGCCAACTGATCGACCGCTACAAGCTGGCCGATGGCCGCGACCCCCAGGCATACGGCATCGGCCTGAAAGAAATGTGGGAAGTCGACCCGGCCCAGTCGCGGCCCGGCCTGGTGGTGCACACCGCCGGCTGGCCGCTGGACTCCGACACCTACGGCGGCTCGTTCCTGTACCACCTGGACAACAACCTGGTGGCGGTGGGCATGGTGGTGGGCCTGGACTACGCCAACCCCTGGCTGTCGCCCTTCGAGGAATTCCAGCGCTACAAGACCCACCCTGCCATCCGCGGCACCTTCGAGGGCGGCAAGCGCGTCGCCTACGGCGCGCGCGCCATCACGGCGGGCGGCCTGCTGTCGCTGCCCAAGCTGGCGTTCCCGGGCGGCGTGCTGGTGGGCTGCGAAGCCGGCTTCATGAATGCCTCGCGCATCAAGGGTAGCCATGCCGCCATCAAGAGCGGCAAGCTGGCCGCCGAAGCCGCCTTCGACGCCGTGGCCGCCGACCGCCGCCACGACGAACTGGCCGCCTACCCCGCCGCGTTCGAATCGTCGTGGTTGCGCACCGAGCTGAACAAGGCGCGCAACTTCAAGCAATGGTTCAAGAAAGGCCGTACCGTCGCCACCCTGATGACCGGCATCGAACAACTGCTGCTCAAAGGCAACATCCCCTGGACCATCCACCGCACCAAGCCCGACCACGCCTGCCTGCAGCCGGCCTCGGAATGCGCGCGCATCGACTACCCCAAGCCCGACGGCAAGCTCACCTTCGACCGGCTGAGCTCGGTGTTCATCTCGAACACCAACCATGACGAAAACGAGCCGGTGCACCTGACGCTGAAAGATCCCACCGTGCCGGTGGCGGTCAACCTGGCCAAGTACGGCGGCCCCGAGGCCCGCTACTGTCCGGCCGGCGTATACGAATTCGTCAAGGACGACCACGGCGACGACCGCCTGCAGATCAACGCGCAGAACTGCGTGCACTGCAAGACCTGCGACATCAAGGACCCCACCCAGAACATCGTGTGGGTCGCCCCGCAGGGTGGCGAAGGCCCGGTCTACAGCGGCATGTAGGCCGGCATGGCCGAACGCGTGCTGCTGGCCGGCTGCGGCGACCTGGGCTTGCGCCTGGCGCGCCGCCTGCAGGCGCGCGGCGCGCAAGTCTGGGCGCTGCGCCGCCAGCCACCGGCCGGCGGCGACGACGGCATCCGCTGGCTGCGCGGCGACCTGACCCGGCCCGACACCCTGGCCGGCCTGCCGACCGGCATCACCCATCTGGCCTATCTGCCCGCCCCGTCCTCGCGCGATCCGGCCGTGTACCGGGCGGTATTCCGCGAAGGCCTGGCCGGCCTGCTAGCCGCCCTGGACGGCAGCACGCTGCAGCGCGTGTTGTTCGTCTCCTCGTCCGCCGTGTACGGCGAGCACCATGGCGGCTGGGTCGACGAAACCACGCCGCCCGACCCGGCCGGCTTCAACGGCCGCATCCTGCTCGACACCGAAAACTGGCTGGCCGCGCAGCCGGTGCCTTCGGTCAGCTTGCGCCTGGCCGGCCTGTACGGCCCGGGGCGCCTGCAACTGATCGAGCGCCTGCGCGCCGGCACGGCCCGCGCCCCGCGGCACCCGCCGCATTGGGCCAACCGCATGCACATCGACGACGCCGCGGCTGCGGCCGCGCACCTGCTGGCCTTGCCGCAGGCCGAACCGGTCTATGTGGGATGCGACGACACCCCGCTGCCGCTGCACGAGCTGTATGCGCACCTGGCCCGCCTGGCCGGGGCGCCCGAACCGGCCGACGGGCCGGCGCCCGCCAACGTGGGCAGCAAGAAGCTCAGCAACGCCCGGCTGCGCGCCAGCGGCCTGGCGCTGCAATGGCCCGACGCGCGCACCGGATACGCGGCGCTGCTGGGCTGACACTGCCACCCCTGCCGGGGATCTGGCGGCGCAAGACCGGCCCCGACGGGCCACCTGGATTCGATCGGGTAGCGACGCTTATTTTTCGGTTTATTTTCCAATCCGATGCATAGCTGTCCGATATTTTGCAATATTGCGAAATAACAGCGGCATAAATGCAAATTTCATTCGCCGCGCGCAATACCAGGCGATTCATCCGGGTGTAATAAACCTGCCGCCCAGGCCGGTGCAGGTGCACCTGCAACCCCCATGAAAACCAATACTTATTATCGGCAGCAGGCCCTTTTGCCGAGTGAAATTATTATGTAGTATCAAATTCAACTTAAATACTTTCATTTTTTTACATTCATCGGATTGATTTCAAGGCGTATCGGGAATCGCTGCAAAACCGCCGCCCGCCACATATTTATTGCAGCTTGATAAACCCTGTCTCGTTCCGGCCTGAAGGAATGGGCGATTATTTGCCCACCTCGCATGGCACATATTTATTTTCAGGAGCCCGCACCGTACGACTCGATCGACAAGAAATAGCCGTAGGCGGAACCACGGGTTCGCACACCGCAATGCGCTATCGAACCGGCAAGCCTGTTGTTCCGGCATGAAAAAACAATGAGGCGCCATTGCATGGATTTTCTGGCAGCAGTGCGTGTTTATGTACGTGTAGTGGAGCGCGGGAGCATCACGGGGGCCGCCCGGGACCTGGACATAGGCCAGCCGACGGTAAGCGAGCGGATCGACAAGCTCGAGAAGTACCTGGGCGTCAGGCTGCTGATGCGCAGCGCCCGGACCTTCGCCTGTACCGACGAAGGCAAGGTGTTCTACGAGCAGGGCAAGCAGTTGCTGAGTTCCGTCGAGCAGGCAATATCCGTCACCTGCGAGCACAGCCGGGTCCTGCAGGGCACCATACACATCGCGTCGCCGCAGTGTTTCGGCGAAACCGTGCTGCCCAAGGCGCTGGCCCGGCTGAAACCCAGATACCCTGCCCTGTCGATCAACCTGGTGCTCAACGACATGGTCGTCGACCCCGCCACAGAGGGCGTGGACATATCGATACGGCTGGGCCGGGCGGGTATCGGAAATTACGTGGCGCACCCGTTGGGCGATATCGAACGCATGCTGGTGGCGACGCCGGCCTATTTAAAAAAAAACTCTGCCATCGAGACGCCCGCAGATCTGGCAGGCCACCCCTTCATCCGGGTAAGGGGGATTTTCGCCAATGGCTATCTGCCGCTGATCGGCCCGTCGGGAAATGCCGAAAATGCGCCGATCGAAACGTACATGAGCACGACGCATTGGCGCCCCATGTACGAAATGATAATGGCCGGGTGCGGGATCGGCGTCGTGCAACTGCCGGCATGCGCCGCGTCGCTGGCCGCGAAAAAACTGGTCAGGCTGCTGCCGGATCATACCGTCCCCGCGTTCCCATTGAACATCCTGATGCGAGCCCACCGCCCCATACCCCTGAGGGTAAGGGGCGTCGTCGATTTTCTGAAGCAGCACATTCCCGCCATGCTGTACTGAAACCGTGAAAACACCTGTTCATGCTTATATTTCTGGTATTGGATGACCCCCTGCTGGCCGGCAAGGTGCACGAGTGCCTTCGTGTTTTCGAATATCCGTTCAACCAGGCCAGCCCCGCGGAATCGAGGCATTTTTTCGGCCTGCGCGAGCGCACGGGAATACATATTCTGGCGTGCGAGCGCGACGATTTTTTATTAAAGACAGCCCGCCTGCGCAGCGCTTTCGCGCCGCTGTCGATCCTGGCCATCGGGGATTTCGACGACAGCCCCAGCCGCGTCCGGGCGCTGCTGGCCGGCGCCGATGCCTGCCTGCCCAGGGATTTCGAAAGCCCCGAGCTGGCCGCGATTCTGCATGCCTTCCAGCGACAGCAGGAAGCCGCCGAAGACCCCGCCCTGTCGCCGCGCCCGGGCATGCCTGAACTGCCGCCCCCCGCAGGCCCCGGCTCGCCCGCCGATACCGCCGAGGCGGACACTTGGCGACTGAGCCCGGACTGCTGGTTGTTGCAAGCGCCGTCGGGCGTCAGGCTGAAGCTGTCCCGGACCGAACGGCAGCTGTTCGTGGAATTGCATGGCAATCCGGGCAAGCCGGTCGGCGCGGCCCCGCTGGCGCACGAGCTGGGCGCCACCGATGCCGGCGATGCCGGGCAGGACGACCGCATCGCCCTGCGCACGCTGACCGTCATGATCAGCCGGCTGCGCAAGCGCGCCAGCGCCACCGGCATGCCGTTGCCGCTGAAGAACGTCAGGCAGGAAGGGTATATCTTCTGCGGCAGGCTGGTGCAGGGCTGAAGGCCGCGGCGCGGGCCCGCCCGTCAGCCGAAATACGCACGCACTGCCGCCACGACCTTCCGGATATCCTGTTCCGAGACGTCCAGGTGGGTGACCAGGCGGGTCGCGCCGCCGTATATCGCGCGGATCATGATGCCCTGCTCTTGCAGCGCGCGCCCCAGCGGCTCGCAGTGTTCCGGCGGGAACTCGGCAAACACCATGTTGGTATTGTGCGCCAGCACCCGCACGGCCTGTAGGCTTTGCAACCCCTCGGCCAGCAGGCGCGCGTTGTCGTGGTCCTGGGCCAGGCGGTCGACGTGGTGCTGCAAGGCATGCAGGCAGGCGGCCGCCAGCACGCCCGACTGCCGCATGCCGCCGCCCAGCATCTTGCGCCAGCGGCGGGCGGCGTCGATCAGCGCGCGGCTGCCCACCAGCACCGAGCCCACCGGCGCCCCCAGGCCCTTGGAAAAGCAGATCGACACCGTATCGAACGGCGCGCACACCTCGTGCACCGGCCGGCCCGACGCCACGGCGGCGTTGAACACGCGCGCGCCGTCCAGGTGCAGTCCCAGGCCGCGCTCGCGCGCGAAGGCGGCCGCCTGGTCGATATAGCCGGCGGGAATCACCTTGCCTTGGAACGTGTTTTCGAGCGCCAGCAACCGGGTGCGGGCGTAGTGCGGGTCGCCCAGCGGCTTGACCGCGGCGGCCAGCTTTTCCAGCGGCAGCGTGCCGTCGGCGGCGTGCTCGATGGGTTGGGGCTGGATGCTGCCCAGCACGGCCGCGCCGCCGCCTTCGTATTTGTACGTGTGGGCCTGCTGGCCCACCAGGTATTCGTCGCCGCGGCCGCAATGGGCCATCAGGGCGGCCAGATTGCTTTGCGTGCCCGACGGGAAGAACAGGCCCGCCTCTTTGCCGGCGCGTTCGGCCACGGCCTGCTGCAGGCGCTGCACGGTGGGATCGTCGCCCATCACGTCGTCGCCCAGCGGCGCCGCGGCAATGGCCTGCAACATGGCGGCGGTGGGCCGTGTGACGGTATCGCTGCGCAGATCGATCATGAAAGCTCCAGGGTTCGCGTATCCGGGCGGATGGCGTCCGCCGTCGAAAAATGCCTGCCGCCCACTTTACGTCACTTTCTTCACTTCGGTCGCGGCCGGCCCCAGCGGGGTGCCGTCTTTCGCCGCCGGCGCCATGAATGGAACCGGCTTGTGGGTGCGCTTGTCGACCAGCACCGAATGGCGTTCGCCGCGCTCGAACAGGTGCCGCTCGCCCCACTGCCGCAGCGCCACCACCACGGGGAACAGGCTTTCTCCCTTGGCCGTCAGCACATATTCCTGGTAGGCCGTGCCGTCCGAGGCCGCCTGCGTTTCCAGGACGCCGGCATCGACCAGCTTGCGCAGCCGGTCTGAAAGAATATTGCGAGCCACGCCCAGGCTGCGCTGCAGATCGCCGAAACGGCGTATGCCATCGAAAGCGTCGCGCACGATCAGCAGCGACCAGCGGTCTCCCACCACGTCGACGCCGCGGGCGACCGGACAAGGCTCGTCGTTCATTGTCTTGCGGCGGGGCATGGGTTCTCCTGGCAGTCGCGCATGGTTGCGTCATCAAGTTGCATTTTAAAACCAGATCGCTTAGCCTTCAATCAGTTTTCTTTTGAAACTAGATTGGATGGATATCGAATCATGAGCGCTTCTCTCGCATCGCCGTCGCCACCGTGCCCAGGCCGTGCGCCGGCCCGGTCGGCGGACATGTCCCGCGGCCTGGTATGGCTGTTTGCCATCGCCAGCGGCCTGAGCGTGGCGAACGTCTATTACGCGCAACCCTTGCTGGACGCGCTGGCGCGGGACTTCGGCATCAGCCATGCGGCGGTCGGCGGCGTGGTCACGGCCACCCAGATCGGCTGCGCGCTGGCCTTGCTGCTGCTGGTGCCATTGGGCGACAAGATCGATCGCCGCTGCCTGATGGCCGTGCAATTGCTGGCGCTGGTGGCGGCGCTGGCGACGGTGGGCATGGCAGGGTCTGCGGCCGGGCTGCTGATGGGCATGCTGGGCGTTGGCCTGCTGGGCACGGCGATGACGCAGGGATTGATCGCCTACGCGGCCAGCGCCGCCGCGCCGCATGAACAAGGGCGGGTCGTGGGCGCGGCGCAAGGCGGCGTGTTCATCGGCCTGCTGCTGGCGCGGGTATTCGCCGGCGGCGTCAGCGACCTAGCCGGCTGGCGCGGCGTGTACTTTGGCGCGGCCGCATTGATGCTGGCGATGGCGTGGCCACTGTGGCGGCGGCTGCCGCCCCTGGCCGCCACGCCCGATGCGATGAGCTACCCGCGCCTGATCGCGTCCATGCTGGCGCTGCTGCGGCAAGAGCCGGTGCTGCGCGTGCGCGGCATGCTGGCGCTGCTGATGTTCGCGGCATTCAACATCTTCTGGAGCGCGCTGGTCCTGCCGTTGAGCGCACCGCCCTATGGTTTTTCGCACACCGCCATCGGCGCCTTCGGCCTGGTGGGCGCGGTGGGCGCGCTGGTCGCCACGCGCGCCGGGCAATGGGCCGACCGCGGATACGGCCAACGCACCAGCGCGGCGGCGCTGGCGGTACTGCTGCTGGCCTGGTGGCCGCTGTCGCGCATGGAAGGGTCGCTGGCGGCGCTGGTGACCGGCATCGTGCTGCTCGACCTGGGCGGCCAGGCGCTGCACGTCACCAACCAGAGCATGATCTTCCGCACCCGGCCCGAGGCGCATAGCCGTCTGGTCGGCCTGTACATGCTGTTCTACGCGGTCGGCAGCGGGCTGGGCGCCATCGGCACGACGGCGGCCTACGCCCATGCCGGCTGGCAAGGGGTGTGCCTGCTGGGCGCGGCGGTCAGCCTGCTGGCGCTGCTGTTCTGGTGGGCCACGCGACCGGTGGCGCCCGGCGCGGCGCAGCCGGCTTGAACGCCGATCAGGCGGGCCGGCGCGGTGTGCGGCTGACGACCCACAGGCCGGCCATGATCAGGGCCATGCCGGCGATCTCGACCCGGTTGGGTTGCTCGGCGAAGATGAACCAGGCCAGCAGCGTGGCCACGATGGGCACCCCCAGGCTGGACAGGCCGGCGATCGAGGCCGGCACCCGCCGCACCACCGACAGCCACAGCAGCCAGCCTGCCGCGGTGGCGATCAGCACGATGTAGAGCATGCCGGTCCATAGCTGCCACACCCATTGCGCCGGCTCGTGCGGCACCCACAGGGCGATCGGCACCAGCAGCAGGCCGCCCAGCAGCATCTGCCAGGCCGCGAAGGTCATCAGGTCGGGCGCATGGCGCTCGAACATGCGCTTGGACAGCACCGTGCCCAGCCCCCACGACAGGCCGCCACCCAGGGCCAGCACGACCGCCGTCAGGTCGCCCATGCCGCCCCAGGGTTCCAGGAAGCACACCAGGCCGGCCGCCGCCAGCGCGATGCCGACACCGTGGCGTCGCGAGGGCCGTTCGGACAGCAGCGCCCAGGCAAACACCACCACCCAGAACGGCATCGTGTAGGCCAGCACCGACACCTTGCCGACCCCGCCGGTCACCAAGGCGACCTGCACCAGCAACTGGAACCCGGACACCTGCGTCAGGCCGGTCAGCAGCGTCAGCTTCCAGGGCGGCATGGCCAGCGGCTTGTGCAGCGCCACCAGCAGCACGAACAGCACCAGGCTGCCCAGCAGATAGCGCAGGGCCACGAACTGGAACGGGCTGATGTACGACACCACCAGCTTCATCATGATCCAGCTGCCGGCCCACACCAGGACGGTGGTGCACATCAGGGCCAACCCGGTGCGATCGAAATTGCTGCGGCTCACTGGACACGCCTGTGTGGAAAAAGAAGAAGCGCCCGCCCCGGCCTCAGCCGGGGCGGGCGCCTCCGATGATACGCGTTGGCGCGCCCTGCCCTGAATGGACGCGCCGTCGGTCGGGCATCAGATCGGCTTGGCCAGTTGCTCGAGAATGGCGGGGTTTTCCAGCGTGGAGACATCCTGGGTGACTTCCTCGCCCTTGGCCACCACGCGCAACAGGCGCCGCATGATCTTGCCGGAACGGGTCTTCGGCAGGTTGTCGCCGAAGCGGATGTCCTTGGGCTTGGCGATGGGGCCGATTTCCTTGCCCACCCAGTCGCGCAGTTGCTTGGCGATGGCCTGCGCCTCGTCGCCTTCCGGGCGGGCGCGCTTGAGCACCACGAACGCCACCACGGCTTCGCCGGTGGTGTCGTCGGGGCGGCCCACCACGGCGGCTTCGGCCACCAGCTCGTGCGCGACCAGCGCCGACTCGACTTCCATGGTGCCCAGGCGGTGGCCCGAGACGTTCAGTACGTCGTCGATGCGGCCCATGATCCAGAAATAGCCGTCGGCATCGCGCTGCGCGCCGTCGCCGGCCAGGTAGTAACCACGCAGCTCGGGCGGGAAATAGCTTTTCTTGAAGCGCTCGGGGTCGCCCCAGATGGTGCGGATCATGGCGGGCCAGGGGCGCTTGATGGCCAGGAAGCCGCCATTGCCGGGCTCGACGTCGGCGCCGGTTTCATCGACCACGGCCGCCGCGATACCGGGCAGCGGCAGCGTGCAGGAGCCGGGCTTGGTCGGCGTGGCGCCGGGCAGCGGGTTGATCATGTGGCCGCCGGTTTCGGTCTGCCACCAGGTATCGACGATGGGGCAGCGTTCCTGGCCGACGTTCTTGTGATACCAGATCCAGGCCTCGGGGTTGATGGGTTCGCCCACCGTGCCGATGATGCGCAGGCTGTTCAGGTCGTAGTTGCGCGGATGCGTGGACGGAGTGGCCTCGGAGGCCTTGATCAGCGAACGGATGGCGGTGGGCGCCGTGTAGAACGTGGTGACCTTGTGGCGCGCGATCATGTCCCAGAACCGGCCGGCATCGGGATAGGTGGGCACGCCTTCGAAGACGATCTGGGTCAGGCCGGCGGCCAGCGGGCCGTAGGTGATGTAGGTGTGGCCGGTGACCCAGCCCACGTCGGCCGTGCACCAGTAGACGTCGTCTTTGCGGGCGTCGAAGGTCCATTTCACGGTAAGCAGCGCCCACAGCAGGTAGCCGCCGGACGAATGCTGCACGCCCTTGGGCTTGCCGGTGGAGCCGGACGTATACAGGATGAACAGCGGATGCTCGGCGTTGACCGGCACCGGGTCGCAGGTGTCGGGCTGGCCGGCCTCGACGTCGTGCATCCAGAGGTCGCGCCCGTCTTGCCAGGGCACGTTGCCGCCGGTGCGCTTGTACACGATGATCTTGGAGACCGCATCGCAGCCGCCCATGCCGATGGCTTCCTCGACCGCGGGCTTGAGCGGGATGGTCTTGCCGCCGCGCACCTGCTCGTCGGCGGTGATCACCAGCGAGGCGCCCACGTCGACGATGCGTTCCTGCAGGCTCTTGGCCGAGAAGCCGCCGAACACCACCGAGTGGGTCACGCCCAGCCGCGCGCACGCCTGCATGGCCACCACGGCCTGGATGGACATGGGCATGTAGATGATGGCGCGGTCGCCCTTCTTGTAGCCCAGCGACTTCAGGCCATTGGCGAAGCGGCACACGCGCGCCAGCAGGTCGCGGTAGCTGACGTGCTCGGCCTTGCCGTCGTCGGACTCGAAGATGATGGCGGTCTTGTCGGCGTTGCCGTTGGTCAGGTGGACGTCCAGGCAGTTGGCCGAGACGTTCAGCTCGCCGTCGCCGAACCAGCGGTAGAACGGCGCCTTGGATTCGTCGAGCACCTGCGTGAAGGGCTTGGTCCAGTGCAGGTTTTCACGGGCCTGGCGTGTCCAGAAACCGTCGAAGTCCTGTTCGACTTCCTGGCACAGCGCGCGATAGGCTTCCATGCTGGCGATGCGCGCGCCTTGGGTGGCGCGCTCGGGCGGTGGAAACACGCGCGTTTCGACCAGAACGGATTCGATGGTATTGGACATGGTTGTCTCCGGTTCGTGATTTGTGGGTATGGCTGCAACGGGGATACCCAACCGTATCGCCGCGCTCTTACGGGCACCTTACGAGGCAGGCGGGCTGGAGCGGCCCTGCCCGCGCGGTGCCCCCGCGGCAACAGCCCATAAGAATACCAGCCGGGCCGCGCATGGTCGCCTCAGCCCGGCTGCGCGCTGCGGGCCAGGCCCCGGCGCACGTCGACGCGGGACAGCAGCAACAGGCCGCCCACGAAAAACAACCCGGTCACCAGGATGGCCAGCCGGTGATTGCCGGCCGTCAGCCAGGTGACCAGGCCGTAGGTCAGCGGCCCTACCACGGCGGCCAATTGCACCGCGAACGTCCAGAGCGCGAAGAACTCGGCCAGCCGGCCCGCGGGCGCCAGCGCCCCGACCATGGCCCGGCCGGCACTTTGGCTGGTGCCCATGCACAGGCCGGCCAGGATAGCCGCGGCCCAGAAGACCGGCGCGGTGACGGCCGCATAGGCCACCAGCACCATGACGATCCAGCCGCACAGCGTCATGCCCAGGGCGCGCTTGTGGCCGATGCGGTCCTGCAGATAGCCGAAGCCGAACGCGCCCACGGCCGCGCCGATATTGACCGCGAACACCAGCAGCATGATCTGCGGCATGGTGAAGCCCATGACGTGATCGGCATACACGGCGGCCAGGGTGATGACCACCGCGATGCCGGCCTGGTAGCAGGCCCCGCACATCAGTAGCCGACGGAATTCGGGATAGTGCGCGCCGGTATCGCGCCAGGCGGCCGCCAGGCGCCGCAGCATGTCCGGCGCGCGCACCGCGACCGCATGCGGCACGGCGCGCTCGCGCAGCAGGAAGAACGACGGCAGGGCGGCCAGCGCGAATACCACGCTGGTGATCACGATGACCCAGGGCACGTATTGCGGCGCGGTCAGGCCGCGCGATTCGCCCAGCGTGACGGCCGCCAGCGACAGGCCCAGGGTCAGCATGCCGCCGCAGTAGCCGAAGCTCCAGCCCCAGCCCGATACACGGCCCAAGGCGGCCGGGCGGGCCAGTTCGGGCAGGAAGGCCGCCACCACCGATTCGCCGATGCAATAGCAGTAATTGGACAGGGCCACCGCGGCCAGCGCCAGCCAGACGTCGCCCGGGCCGGCCTGGGTCAGCACCAGGGTGGCGGCCACGCAGCCGGCCGTGCTGGTATAGAGCAGCCGGCGCTTGGCGGCGCGCGCATCGGCGCGCGCGCCCAGGGTGGGCATGGTCAGCATGATGGCCAGGTACGACAGCGACAGCGCCGCCGTCCAGGCAAGCGTGGCCCAGGGCGCGCGCCCCCCCACCACGCTGACGAAATAGGTGCTGAACACCGTGGTGAGGATCACCGTGGTGTAGCCGGAATTGGCGAAGTCGTACATGGCCCAGGCCCAGACTTCGCGGCGCGCGACGCCGGGGTTGAGCGCGCCGGCCACGCGGCCGGCGGACCCGGGTGCGGGCGCGGGGCCCGCCTCGGGCGGCAGGGGGTGCGTCACAGCCCCAGCGCCGCGATGCCCGCGCGGGCGATGTCGGCGTCTTCGGAGGACTTCACGCCCGACACGCCGACCGCTCCCACCACTTCGCCCTGCGCCAGGATCGGCACGCCGCCTTCGAGCATGCCTTCGAGCAGCGGCGCCGACAGGAACGAGTAGCGGCCGTTGTTGATGGTTTCTTCGTACAGGCGCGATTCGCGCCGCCCCAGCGCGGCGGTTTGCGCCTTGGCCGGCGCCAGGCGGCTGGAGATCGGCGCGGCGCCATCGAGCCGCAGCAGCCCCAGCGTATGGCCGCCGTCGTCGACGATGGCGATGGCGACCGCCCAGCCGTTCTTCACGGCATGCGCCTCGGCAGCCGCCAGCACTTTCTTGACGTCGTCGGCGGTCAGCGCGGGTTTGGTTTTCATTGCAGCGATTCCTTGATCTGTTCGAGGGAGGTCGGATCTTCGATGGTGGTGAGATCGCCGGGATCGCGCCCTTCGCATACCGCCACGATGGCGCGCCGCAGCACCTTGCCGGAACGCGTCTTGGGCAAGGCGGCGACGAACCGGATGCGGGCCGGGCGGGCCACGGCGCCCAACTGCTCTTCCACCACGCGCATGATATCGCCTTCCAGCGCGCGCGCGGCCTCGGGCGTATCGGCGGCGGCCGGATTCTTCAGCACCGCGAAGGCCATGGCCACCTGCCCTTTCAGCGCATCGGCCACGCCAACCACGGCGCATTCGGCGATGGCCTGGTGGCTGTTGATGGATTCCTCGATCTCGCGCGTGCCCAGGCGATGCCCGGCCACGTTGATGACGTCGTCGGTGCGGCCCAGGATGAACCAGTAGCCGTCCGGGTCGACGCGCCCCCAGTCGAAGGTGGAATACAGCTGGCGGCCGGGAATCGAGGTGAAATACGTCTGCACGAAACGCTCGTCGTCGCCCCAGATGGTGGACATCGCCCCCGGCGGCAGCGGCGGCGCGATGGCCACCACGCCCTTTTCTTCAGGCCCCAGGTCGGCGCCGGTGGTCTCGCTGACGATGCGCGCATCGAACCCGAACACCGGGAACGACGGGCTGCCGAAACGCGTGGGCACGCGCTCGACGCCCGGCTGGGCCGACAGGATGGGCCAGCCCGATTCGGTCTGCCAGTAGTTGTCGATGATGGGCTTGCCCAGCCCCTGGGAAATCCATTGGGCGGTGGGTTCGTCCAGCGGCTCGCCGGCCAGGTACACCGCCCGCAGCGACGACAGGTCGTGGCGCGACAGGAGTTCGGGCGCCTGCCGCTTCAGCACGCGCACTGCGGTGGGCGCCGAGAACAGCGTGTTCACGCCGAAGCGCTCGACCAGCTGCCACAGGATGGCGCCGTCGGGCCGCACCGGCGTGCCTTCGTACAGGATGGTGGTCTGTCCGCCGATCAGCGGCCCGTAGACAATGTACGAATGCCCTACCACCCAGCCGATGTCGCTGGTGCAGAAATAGGTGTCGCCGGGCTTGCCGTCGAACAGGTATTCCATGGATGCGGCCAGCGCCACCGCATAGCCGCCGACGTCGCGCTGCACGCCCTTGGGCCGGCCGGTGGTGCCCGAGGTGTACAGGATGTAGCTGGGCTCGGACGACTCGAGCCATTGCACCGGCACTTGGGCGCCCTGGTGGCGCTGGCGCAGCTGGGCGTAGTCGAGGTCGCGCCCCGGCTGGCGCTCGCACGGCGCCAGGCCGCGATCCAGCACGATCACCGCCCCCGGCGGCCGGGCGCACAGCGTCAGGGCCTTGTCGAGCAGCGGCTTGTACGGCACCACCTTGCCCGCGCGCGAGCCAGCGTCGGTGGATACGATCACCTTGGGCGCGGCGTCGTCGATGCGCTGGGCCAGGTTGACCGAGGCGAAGCCGCCGAACACCACCGAATGCACGGCGCCCAGGCGCGCGCAGGCCAGCATGGTGAACACGGCCTCGGGCACCATGGGCATGTACAGCAGCACGCGGTCGCCGCGCCCCACGCCCTGCTCGCGCAGCATGGCCGCCACCGCGTTGACTTCGTCGTGCAGCTGCTGGCGGGTATAGATGGCTTCGCGGTCGACTTCGGTGGAAACCCAGATCAGCGCGGGCTGGTCGGCCTGCTGCGGCAACCAGCGGTCGACGGCGTTGTAGCAAAGGTTGGTCTGCCCGCCCACGAACCAGCGGGCGAACGGCGGACGGGAATAGTCCAGCACCTGGTCGAACGGGGTTTCCCAGTGGATGCGTTCGGCTTCGGCGCGCCAGAATGCGTCGCGGTCGTCGATGGAACGGCGATGGAAATCGCGGGTTTTTTGCATGCTTGCCTCCGGATGTGCGTAGGTCTGCGGCCCTGTCGCCCACTATTGTGGCCGGCAAACCTTGCATCAGGCTTGCCCCGCGACCTGGGGAATTCCCCCATGCGGCACGGCCGGACATCCGGCCCGGCAGGCCCTGCCGGACACGGCATTTGCTAGAATCCCGGCAATTCCACTTCATCCGCGGGGCCCGGGCGCTCCGCACGGGCGGGCATGCTCCGGCACTCCACACGCGCACACCATACGCCAGGCTGCGGCCTGGCCGGCCGCAGCCTAGGGCTGCTGGCCGTCGCGGCATGCGTGCTGCTGGCCGGCTGCGCCGGCACCAGCCCCCGCCCCGGCGCCGATAGTGGCGCCCTGGATTCCCAAGACCTAGCCTGGGCCACGTCGTCGGACGACCCCATCGGCACGCTGGTGACGCGCAAGCTCAGCCGCGAGCGGCAGCAAGCCATCGCCGACCCGCTCATCGACGAGGCGCTCGATCAATTGGGGGTGCGCTACCGCTACGGGGGCTCGTCGCCGGATACCGGCTTCGACTGCAGCGGGCTGGTGGCCTATACCGCCGAACGTGCGCTGGGCCTGAAGCTGCCGCGCAATTCATCGGCCATGGCGCTGATGGGCACGTCCATCGACAGGCAGCAATTGCAGCCTGGCGACCTGGTGTTCTTCAATACGCTGGGCCGGCGCTATTCGCACGTGGGCATCTACCTGGGCGACAGCCGCTTCGTGCATTCGCCCAGCGCGGGCGGCGTCGTGCGCATCGAGAAAATGACGATGGCCTACTGGGCCAAGCGCTACAACGGCGCGCGCCGCCTGGACGGCGGCCTGATGGCGTCGGCCCGCGGCAACGCCGCGCAATAACGCCGGCACACCCTGGCACCGCAACGGGCCGGACCGGCATCGGACCCGGCCGCGTCCGATGCCGTCAATGCATGCCACACAGGCCGCACTGCTGCAGGGCCTGCTGCATGCTGCAGACCGACCGCCGACATGCCACCACGCGGATGCCGCCGCGCTGCGCGGCATGGCGGAACGTCTTCATGACGTTGTGGCCCAGGAAATCGGTCAACAGAATCACCAGCTGCGTGCCCGAGGGCAATTGCAGGGTCTTCTTCTGATGCGAGGGATCGCGGCCACTGATGTGGTGCGTGATCGAGATATTGTGCCCCTTCAGCAGGTCCGGAATATTCCCCAGCCTGTCGGCGCCCACCACTACCGCGCTAAGCGCTGCTGCCATGATATTGACTCCAGATCGTTGAGAAGTGGAGTTAATGATAATGATTCCTATTTTTTAGTCAACACAAATGAGATCAGTTCTTATTTAATTATTTTTATCGCCTCCCGCCCCGGCATAGCATCGCCCCGCAATCGGGCCGCCCAAACGAAAAACCCGGCCAAAGGCCGGGTTTCGGGGGCTGGCGGTGGGCCGCTTCAGGCGCGGCTGCCCTGCACCGCCTCGGTCACGACCTGCCGGTTCAGGTTGGGCGACATCATTTCCAGGAAGGTATAGACGTAGTCGCGCAGGAAGACCCCCGCCTTCACGCCGACCCGCGTGGTGTGCGTACCGAACAGGTGGCCCACCGGCAGGCCCACCAGATTGCCGTCGCGGCGCGGGTCATAGGCGACGCCGGCGATGATGCCGATGCCCAGGCCCACGTCCACGTAGGTCTTGATCACGTCGGCGTCGATGGCTTCCAGCACGATATCGGGGTGGATGCCCTGGCTGGCGAAGACCTCGTCGATGGTGGTGCGGCCGGTAAAGGCGCGGTCGTAGGTGACGATGGGATATTCGGCCAGTTGGGCCAGCTTCAGGTTCTTGGCGGCGCTGGACGTCAGCTCGGCCAGGGGATGGTCGGGGCGCACCACCACGGTGTGTTCCCAGGCATAGACGGGCAGCGTGGCCAAGCCCGGCGTCAGCGCCAGGGATTCGGTGGCCAGCGCCAGGTCGGCCTGCTCGTGCAACACCATCTCGGCCAGCTGGGCGGGGCTGCCCTCGGCCAGCGACAGGTGCACCTTGGGAAACTGCTTGCGGAACCCGGGAATGACGCGCGGCAGCAGATAGCGCGCCTGCGTGTGGGTGCAGGCGATGACCAGGCCGCCTTCGTCGCGGCGCGCGAATTCGTCGCTGACCTTTTTCAGGTTGTCGACTTCGCGCATGATGCGGTCGATGACCTGGGACACGGCCAGGCCGGGCTTGGTCAAGCCCTTGATGCGCTTGCCGTGCCGTTCGAAGATCTTGATGCCCAGTTCGTCTTCGAACTCGATGATCGCCTTCGACACGCCCGGCTGCGAGGTGTACAACATGCGCGCGGCTTCGGTCAGGTTGAAGTCGCGGCGGATGGTTTCGCGCACGAAACGGAATTGCTGCAGGTTCATAGTGGCCCCTGAAAGACGGGCCAATTATAAGTAATAAAGAACCTTTTCTATATTATTTATGGTTATAAACTTAGAGAAGGCCCCAAGGCGGGCGGCGCCGGCCCCGCGGGACCGGCGCCGCGCCGCGCTCAACGCATCGAGATGGTCGTGTTGACCGTGCGCCCGTGCGCCGACCAGCGCGCCGTGATCGTCTTGGTCTGTGTCCAGAAGTTCACCGCCTGCTTGCCGTTGGGGCCCAGGTCGCCCAGCTTCGAGCCGCGCGAACCGGTGAAGCTGAACCAGGCCACCGGCACGGGGATGGGGATGTTGATGCCCACCTGCCCCACGTCGACGTTGTTCTGGAAGTAGCGCGCCGCGCCGCCGTCCTGGGTGAACAGCGCCACGCCGTTGCCGTTGGGGTTGCGGTTGATGAACGCCACCGCTTCCTCCAGGGTGTCCACGCCCACCACGCCGAGCACCGGGCCGAAGATTTCCTCGGTGTAGATGGTCATGTCTTCGGTGACGCCGTCGAACACGGTGGGGCCCACGAAGTTGCCCTGCTCGAACCCCGGCACCTTCAGCGACCGGCCATCCAACAACAGCTTGGCGCCTTCGTCCACGCCCTTCTGGATCAGGCTCTCGACGCGCTTTTTCGCGTTGGGCGACACCAGCGGCCCCAGGTCGGCCTTGCGGTCGGAGCCGGCGTTGACTTTCAGGCGCTTGGCGCGCTCGACGAAGTCGGGCAGCCAGTTGCGGGCCTCGCCCACCAGCACCGCCACCGAGGCCGCCATGCAGCGCTGGCCAGCCGCGCCGAACGCCGCGCCCAGCAGCTGGTTCAGCGCCACTTCGGGATCCGCGTCGGGCAGGATCACGCAGTGGTTCTTGGCGCCCATCATCGCCTGGCAGCGCTTGCCGGCCGTCGAGGCGCGATGGTAGATCTCGGAACCGACGCGGGTCGAGCCGATGAACGACACCGCCTTGATATCGGGGTGTTCGCACAGGCCGTTGGCGGTCTCGGGGCCGCCGTGCACCACGTTGAGCACGCCCGGCGGCAGGCCGGCTTCCAGCGCCAGCTGCGCCAGGAACAGCGACGAGGTCGGATCCTGTTCAGACGGCTTGAGCACGAACGTATTGCCGCAGGCCACGGCGATCGGGAACATGAAGCACGGCAGCATCACCGGGAAGTTGAAGGCAGTGATGCCGGCGCACACGCCCAGCGGCTGGATCAGGGTGTAGACGTCGATGCCGCCGGCGGCGTTCTCGGCGTATTCGCCCAGTTGCAGGCTGGCGATCGAGCAGGCGTGTTCCACCACTTCCAGGCCGCGCCCGACTTCGCCTTCGGCGTCGGGCAGGGTCTTGCCGTGCTCGCGCGTGATCATCTCGGCCAGCTTGCCGGTGTTCTCGCGCAGCAATTGCTGCAGCTTCAGCATGACGCGCATGCGCGCGCCCTGCCCGGTGTTGCGCCAGGTCTGGAAGGCTTCTTTGGCGTTGGCCACGGCCAGGTCCAGCTCTTCGCGCGTAGCGAAGGGAACGCGGGCGACCACTTGCTGCGTGGCCGGATCGATCACGTCGCGCCATTCGGTCGTCTTGGATTGCACGAGCTTGCCGCCGATCAGTAGCGGTACGCTGGGGACTTCACTCATGAGATGCTCCTCGTAAATAAACGGATTCAATCGGGGACGCCGCGGAGCCGGCTTTGCCGGTCCGCCAGCGTCGCCCCCTTGAGGGAGATGAGCCCGGACATGGAACAGCCCTTGAGGGCTGTTCCATGCCTGGCGAATCCAACCGGCCTGCCAGCCGCGAGGTGGATGGCGCACAGCGCTTCGGGGGTGGGCTCCATCATTTCAGCAGCGGGCAGGTCGAGTCCGCCAGCGGCTGGAAGGCCTCGTCGGCCGGGATGGTGGCGACCAACTTGGAATAATCCCAGCCGCCCTTGGATTCGCCCGGCTTCTTCACTTCGTACAGATACATATCGTGGATGACCCGGCCATCGGGCCGGATGCTGGCATTGCGCATGATCGGGTCTTTGATGGGCAGCTGGCGCATCTTGTCGGCCACCGTGCGGCCGTCGGTGCTGCCGGTGGCGGCCACCGCGCGCAGGTAATGCAGCACGCTGGAATACACGCCGGCCTGCGTCATGGTCGGCTTCAGGCCGCGGAACGCTTTCTCGAAGCGGGCCGACCAGGCGCGCGTGGCGTCGTCGTAGTCCCAGTAGAAGCCGTCCACGTACGACAGCCCTTGCGCGTTGTCCAGGCCCAGGGCGCGCAGGTCCGACAAGAAGATCAGCAGCGACACCAGGCGCTGCCCGCCTTCGACGATGCCGAACTCGCGCGCCTGCTTGACCGCGTTGACCGTATCCTGCCCGCCGTTGGCCAGCGCCACCACCTGGGCCTTGGAGCTTTGCGCCTGCAGCAGGTAGGACGCGAAATCGGGCGCGTTCAGCGGGTGGCGCACCGAGCCGGCCACGCTGCCGCCCAGCGCCTGCACCGCCTTGGCCGTGTCGGCTTCCAGCGAGTGGCCGAAGGCGTAGTCCACGGTGATGAAGTACCACGACTTGCCGCCGGCGCGCACGGTGGCCTTGGCGCCACCGGCCGACTGCGAATACGTGTCGAACATCCAGTGAAAGCCCAGCGGCGAGCATTCTTTGTTGGTCAGCGCGGTGGTGGCGGGCCCCGAGAACATCACCACCTTGTTCTTCTCGCGGGCAATGCCCTGCACGGCCAGCGCCACGGCGGAGTTGGTCAGGTCGGCGATGGCGGTCACGCCGTCGCGGTCGAACCATTCGCGCGCGCGGGACGCGCCGACATCGGCCTTGTTCTGGTTGTCGGCCGACACCAGCTCGATCTTCATGCCCTTGCATTCGGCGGCCAGGCAGTCGTCGATGGCCAGTTGCGCGGCAGCCACCGAACCGGCGCCGCCCATGGCCGCGTAGGTGCCCGACATGTCCGTCAGGACGCCGATCTTGACCGGCGGCTTGTCGGCCGCCATGGCCTGGCCTACCAGCATGGCGCCCAGGCAAAAACCTGCGGCCAGCCCGCGAGCGTGCACTGTCATGTCTTGTCTCCGGTGATTATTCGTGTCATTGGCGGCGACCCACCTAAGAAGGCCGGGCCAGCCGACCTAGTGTAGATGTGTAAAAATCATCAAGCAACAGCACAAATTGCACATTCGTTGTGCATGAATAAACAAGGATGCTTCATGCTGGATTGGGACAGCCTGCGTTATTTCCTGGAAGTGGCCCGCACGCAGCGCGTCAGCGCGGCGGCGCGCCGGCTGGGGGTGGAACACACCACGGTCTCGCGCCGCATCCGCGCGCTGGAAGCCGAGCTGGATTCGCTGCTGTTCGAGAAATCGCGCAGCGCCGGGTTCATGCTGACCGAAGACGGGCAGCGGCTGTTCGTCTACGCGGAACAGATGGAAAGCGCGGTGCAGACCGCGCGCGAAAACCTGTCGGGCATCGGCCAGGCGCTGTCGGGCCACTTGCGCATCGGCGCCACCGAGGGCTTCGGCAGCTACGTGCTGACCCCGCTGGCCGCCGACTTCCAGCGCCGCTACCCGCACATCACGCTGGATATCCTGCCGGTGCCGCGTTTTGTCAGCCTGTCCAAGCGCGAGGCCGACCTGGCCATCACCATCGAGCGGCCGCAGCGCGGCCCATACGTGTGCACCAAGCTGTGCGACTACACCTTGCGCCTGTACGGCACCCCCGGCTACCTGGCGCGCCATGCCCCCATCGCCACGCGCGCCGACCTGGCCGGGCACACATTCATCGGCTATGTCGACGAGCTGCTGTTCAGCGAGCGCCTGCGCTACCTGGAAGACCTGTTGCCCGACAGCCGCGTGGTGCTGCGCAGCACCAGCGTCATCGCCCAGTACCACGCCGCCCTGCAGGGCCGCTCGCTGGCGATCCTGCCGTGCTTCATCGCCGCCCAGGATGCGCGCCTGGTGCCGGTGCTGGAAGACGACATCGCCATCACGCGCAGTTTCTGGATGTACTGCCACGAAGACCTGCACAAGCTCAAGCGCATGGCGGTGCTGTGGGATTTCATGCGCCGCTCGGTGGTGCGCAATGCCGGCCTGCTGGCCGGCCGGCAGGGCGCGATGCGCTACCTGCCGTAGGCCGTGCGGCCGCGCCGGGCCTGCCAGCCCTAGGGCTGGCGCGGCGCCTTCACGCGCAGGCGGCGCATCAGCAGGTAGGCGGCCAACGCCGCCACCACGGCGTGGATGATCCAGACACCGATGCCGAAGGGCAGCTTGCCGCTGCTGATCCAGGCGCGCGACAGGTTGATCAGGTTCATGTACAGCAGGCCGACCAGGCCCGCGATCAACAGGTCGCCCGAACGGCCCAGGCGCGGGTTCACGGCGCCCAGCGGAATGGCCAGCAGCGCCAGGTTCAGCGCGGCCAACGGCATCGACACCCGCCACATGATCTGCGACCACGCGCCGTCGGTATCGTCGGCCACCAGTTGCAGCGTGGGGCGCGCCTTGCTGGACCGCTCGGCGGCGGCGCGCGCCTCGGCCATGGGATCGCCCGACTTGCTTTCCAGGCGCACGCCGTACTGGGCGAAATCCACCAGGCGGATCTCGGGCGTGCCGGGCTTGAGGTCGTAGCGATGCCCGCGGCCCAGCACCAGGAAGCGGTCGCCGTTGGGTTCGGTCTGGATGCGCGCGCTGCTGGCCGTCATGACGCTGAGCCATTCCGGGCCGGTTTCGCGCGCGAACACATTGCCCAGTTCGTCGGTGGGCTTGGTGGGCTCTTCGGCGAAGAACACGCGCTGGCCCTCGGCCGATTCGGCAAACTGGCCGGCGGTGACCTTGGACAGGTCCGAGCGCTGCTCGAAGCGTTCGCGGTATTCGGCGATCTGGCGGTAGGCCCAGGGCGAGGCGGCCAGCGTCAGCACCGCCACCACCGCCGCCACCGGCACGGCCACCCGCAGCACGGGGCGCAACCAGTCGGCCAGCGACAGGCCGCTGGCGAACCACACCACCATTTCGGATTCGCGATAGTTGCGGGTAACGGTGGTCAGCACCGCGATGAACAGCGACACCGCCAGGATGGTGGGCAGCGCCGTGATGGTGGAAAAGGCCGCCAGGCCCAGCACGACGTCGGCGCCGATGGTGCCGCCGGCGGCCTCGCCCAACAGGCGAACCAGCAGCACGCTGAGCCACACCACCACCAGCGTGGAAAAGACCACGCCCGCGTGACTGGTGATCTCGGCGACGACAGACCGTTTGAATAGAGACATGTGAGAATATGCGGGATAATCAACCGCACTGCACCACGCACACGGGAATCCTCCATGGAATTTAGCACACAGACCACCGCTTCCCTGCACCAGATCAAGACGGCCGCGCTGGCCGTGGGCGTATACGCCGACGGCGAACTCAGCCCGGCCGCCGACGTCATCGACCGCGCCAGCAACAATGCCGTGCGCAACGTCGTCAAGGCCGAGTTCCGCGGCCGCGCCGGCGCCACGCTGGTGCTGCGCGCACTGCCCGGCGTGTCGGCGCAGCGCGTGGTGCTGGTGGGCCTGGGCAAGCAAAGCGAATACGGCGCACGCGCGCACGTATCGGCCGAACAGGGCTTCGCCGCCGCCTGCGTGGCCGCCCGCGTCGCCGAGGCCGTCTCCACGCTGGCCGCCAACCCCATCGCCGACGTCGGCATGCGCGCCCGCGCCCGCGCCGCGGCCATCGCCGCCGGCGCAGCCACCTATCACTACGACGCCACCTTCGGCAAGCCAGACCGCGACGCGCGCCCCAAGCTCAAGAAGGTCGTGCAAGTGGTCGACCGCGCCGATACCGCACAGGCCCAGCAAGGCTTGCGCGAAGGCGGCGCCATCGCCAACGGCATGGAACTGACCCGCACTCTGGGCAACCTGCCGGGCAATGTCTGCACGCCTACGTACCTGGGCGATACCGCGAAGAAGCTGGCGCGCGAATTCAAGTCGCTGAAGGTCGAGGTCCTGGACCGCAAGCAGGTCGAGGCGCTGGGCATGGGCTCGTTCCTGTCGGTGGCGCGCGGCTCCGACGAACCGCTGCGCTTCATCGTGCTGCGCCACGCCGGCAAGGCCGCCAAGAAGGCCAAATCCGGCCCGGTGGTGCTGGTGGGCAAGGGCATCACCTTCGACGCCGGCGGCATCTCGCTCAAGCCGGCCGCCACGATGGACGAAATGAAGTACGACATGTGCGGGGCGGCCAGCGTGCTGGGCACCTTCCGCGCCCTGGCCGAACTGGACCTGCCGCTGGACGTGGTGGGCCTGATCGCCGCCTGCGAGAACCTGCCCAGCGGCAAGGCCAACAAGCCCGGCGACATCGTCACCAGCATGTCGGGCCAGACCATCGAAATCCTGAACACCGACGCCGAGGGCCGCCTGGTGCTGTGCGACGCCCTGACCTACGCCGAGCGCTTCAAGCCCTCGGCGGTGGTCGACATCGCCACCCTGACCGGCGCCTGCGTGGTGGCGCTGGGCCACGTCAATACCGGCCTGTTCACGCAAGACGACGCGCTGGCCGATGCCCTGCTGTCGGCCGGTCGGCAGGCACTCGACACCGCGTGGCGCATGCCCATGGACGACGCCTACCAGGACCAACTGAAATCCAACTTCGCCGACATCGCCAACATCGGCGGCCCCCCGGCCGGCGCGGTCACCGCCGCCTGCTTCCTGTCGCGCTTCGCCAAGATGTACCGCTGGGCCCACCTGGACATCGCCGGCACGGCCTGGCGCAGCGGCAAGGACAAGGGCGCCACCGGCCGCCCGGTGCCCCTGCTGATGCAGTTCCTGCTCGACCAGGCCTGATCGCCCGGGCCCGCCCATGACGCGCATCGACTTCGCCTTCGGCGCCTCCGACCGCCTGCGGGCCGCCTGCCAGGCGACCCGCAAGCGCTACCAGGCGGGCCAGCGGCTGGTCGTGTACTGCGCCGATGGCGCGCGCCTGGCGGCATTCGACCGCATGCTGTGGGCGTTCGACGACACCTCGTTCGTGCCGCATGTACTGGCCTCCGACCCGCTGGCCGCCGACACGCCCGTGGTGCTGACCGCCGCCGCCCCGCAGGCGGCGGCGAACGACGGCGAACCCTGGCTGCTCAACCTCGACGACGACTGCCCGCCCGGCTACGATGGCTTCGCCCGGGTGCTGGAAATCGTTTCCGGCGACCCGGCCGAGCGCCAGGCCGCGCGCCAGCGCTGGCGCACCTACCAGGCCGCCGGCCACGAGCCGCACAGCCACGACCTGGCCGGCCGCACGGCGTAAAGCCGCCCCGGAGCCTTCCCATGCCCCATTATTCCGACCCCGGCATTCCCACCCTGACCCAACGGGCCGAGCCCACGCTGGCCCCACCCAGCCCCGATGCCGCCCCACCGGGGGCCGCGGGCGGCCCCGAGCTGCCCGTGCTGACCCAGGTGGCCGATCGGCCCGCCTCGGCGCCACGGGCCGATGCCGCGGGCGGGGCCGGCTCGCCGCAGGCGGCCTTCAGCACCGCGGCCGGCGCCGGCGCCAGCGATGCCGTGCTGCGCGCGGCGCTGCAAGCCGAACTGGAACAGGCCCTGCAACGGGCCGTAGACGACGCCGCGGCCGGCCTGCGCGCCCGCCTGGAAGCCGAATTACCCGCCCTGATCGAACGCGCCGTGCGGGCCGTGCGCCCCGGCTGAGCCCCACCCACCCCCGCCCCGGCGCCCTTGCCGCCCCCGGAAAGTGGATTTTTCAGGGAACTGTAAGGTATCCTAGCTATCTAAACGCATTGGGCAACCCCAAGTTTGCCGCACACAGGAGCCGTCCATGAACGAATACCGTCCCTCTCCTTTCAACCGCTCCGGCGCCTATGCCGGCGCGCCGGGCGAAGTCGTCCGCAACAAAGTCCTGCGCAACACCTACTGGCTGCTGGCGCTGTCGCTGATTCCCACCGTGCTGGGCGCGGCGGTCGGCCTGTACACCGGCGTGAACCAGGTCATGATGGCCAGCCCCGGCCTGTCGGCCATCGTGTTCCTGGCCGGCGCCTTCGGCCTGATGTTCGCCATCGAGAAAAACAAGCACAGTTCGCTGGGCGTGGTGCTGCTGCTGGCCTTCACGTTCTTCATGGGCATCATGCTGTCGCGCCTGCTGGGCTTCGTGCTGGGCATGGGCAACGGCGCACAGCTGGTCATGACGGCCTTCGGCGGCACCGCCGTGGTGTTCGGCACCATGGCCACGCTGGCCACCTCCATCAAGCGCGACCTGTCCAGCATGCAGAAATGGCTGTTCACCGGCGCGGTGGTCATCCTGGTGGCGGCGCTGGCCAACATCTTCCTGCAAATGCCGGCCCTGATGCTCACCATCTCGGTGCTGGCCATCGTGATCTTCTCGGCGTTCATGCTGGTCGACCTGCAGCGCGTGGTCAACGGCGGCGAAACCAACTATGTATCGGCCACGCTGGCCATCTACCTGGACGTCTACAACGTCTTCTCGAACCTGCTGATGCTGCTGGGCATCTTCGGCGGCGATCGCGAATAACCCGGCCTCCTGTCGGCATTCCGGGCCCGCCATGCGCGGGCCCTTTTCATGCATGGACACGCCGGCACGCCGCGTGCTACACGAATACATCCCCTAGCGTCCCTGGAAGGAACCCGGATGACCGCACGCGCCCACCGCCCCGCCCTGGCCTGCACCCTGGCCTCCGCCTTGCTGGCTGGCCATGCCGCGCAGGCCAGTTCGCCCGCTGCGTGGCAGCAGCAGGAAGACAAGGCCCTGCGCCTGTGCGCCCGGGCCTCCGGGCTGCTGCAGGCCGAACAGGTGGGCACGCCGATGCAGTTCGACGACCGCTCCGGCCAGACTGCCCTGCTGATCCGCGGCAAGGCGCCGCAGGCCCACATGCAAGGCGCGCCGGTCAGCATGCTGTGCCTGGTGGATCGCCGCAGCAGCCAGGCCAGCGTGGTGGAATGGGCCGGCTCGCCCAGCCCCGGCGATGCCGCCGCGCCGGCGCCCATCGTGGTGCCGCTGGCGGCCGCCCCGGCGGCGCTGATGGTGGCGCAGGAAGCGGGCGAACCGGCCTCCATCGGCACCTACAGCGTGCGCCTGTATCGCGACCTGTCGGCCGGCGACTACGCCGACGGCCTGATCCGCCCGCGCAACGGCGAATTGCGGCAGGCCGAACTGAAAGACATGGATGGCGACGGCCAGCCCGAGCTGGCCGTCACGCTGGTCACCGCCGGCTCGGGCAACTATGTCACGCTGGATGTTTATAAGATCCAGAACGGCCAGCGGCTGCAATGGATGCCAGCCCTGTCGAAAACGCCATAACCGCGCAACCTGGCTTCCACGGCACTCTTCAAGACGCACCGCCCGAGCTGCCCGTGGCACTACCTTAAGGCCTGGCCGGGTGTGACCCCAGGTGTCAGGCACCCATGCCACTACCTTAAGGCCTGCCTGGATGTGACCAGGTGTCTGACTCCCGCGCAACGGGTGTCTGACACCGCTCGGTTAGCGAGCCAATCCGCACCATTGGGTGTCAGACACCCTGCGGGGTGTCTGACACCTGGCTACGCCCAGGCTTGGCTTCAAGGCGGCGCCTACAGCCGCTGCAGGTCCAGCAGCACGCGCCGGGTCGACAGCGGCCGGCCGGCCAGGTTGGCGGCCAGGCGTTCGCGCAGGTCGCGCCGCAGCGCCGGTTCGATCATCGGGTCGTCGAAATCGGGCGGCGCCTCGTCGATGCCGTAGCCGGTCTCGCGCAACAGCGTCCATTCGAAGCGCCGCAGCGCCCCGGCCGCCCGCGTGCCGCCGGCCAGCTGCTGCAGTGCGGTGTCGTAGGCATCGAACAGCGTGGGATGCGAGTCTTCGCGGGGCAGCAAGCGCAGCAACAGTTCGTTCATGTACCAGGCCGACATCAGCGCGGTGCCGGCCAGCGGCCGCATGCCGGCCACTTCGGCGCGGGTCAGCGTCTTGACTTCCCCCGCCCCGCTCCAGGACAGCAGCAGGGGCTGGAAGGCCGACAGCACCGGGCGCAGCACCGAGTACGGCCGCTTGGCGCCCTTGGCCACCAGCGCCACGCAGCCGTGGTCGCGGGAAAAACTCTGGACGATCAGGGAAGTCTCGCGCCACGCGGTGGCGTGGAGCATGTAGGCGGTGCAGTCCTGGACGCGGTGCGCCCGTCTACTCATAGCCCAGGTCGCGCAAGGCGCTTTCGCGGTCGGACCAGCCCTTGCGCACCTTGATGTAGACCTCCAGGTGCACCGGCTTGTCGACCAGCTTGGCGATGTCCTGGCGCGCTTCGGTGGCGATGCGCTTCATGTGGGCGCCGCCGGCGCCCAGCAGGATGGGCCGGTGGCTGTCGCGCTCGACCACCACGCAGGCCGCCACGCGCAGGCCCTTGTCGTTCTCTTCCCATTGCTCGATGACGACCGTGCAGCCGTAGGGCAATTCATCGCCCACCAGGCGGAAGATCTTCTCGCGCACCAGCTCGGCGGCAATGAAGCGCATGGGCCGGTCGGTCAGGGTGTCTTCCTCGAACATCGGCTCGCCCTCGGGCAGCCGCGAGGCGATTTCCTGCAGCAGCTGGTCCAGTTGCTGGCCTTTCAGCGCGCTGACGGGCACCACCGCGTCGTAGGGATGCTGGGCGACAATTTTTGACACGAAGGCGTACAGGTCGTCGCGCCGCTTGACGGCGTCGATCTTGCTGACCACCAGGATGGTGCGGCGCGCGTCGGGCAGCAGCGGCAGCAGCTTGGCGTCGCCGTCGGTCCACTTGCCCGCCTCGACCACGTGCACCACCACGTCGACGTCGGCCAGCGCCTGCGTGACCACGCGGTTCATCATGCGGTTCATGGCGCCGCCGTGGCGCGTCTGGAACCCCGGCGTATCGACGAAGACGAACTGTTCGTGTTCGCGCGTGAGCACGCCGTGAATGCGATGCCGGGTCGTTTGCGCCTTGCGCGAAACGATGGAGATCTTCGAGCCGATCAGGGCGTTGGTCAGGGTGGACTTGCCCACATTGGGGCGACCGACCACGGCCACGAAGCCGGCTCGGAAGGGGGTATTGCTCATTTGACCTCTTGGGCCACTGCCACGGGCAGCGACAATTGCGCGGTTTTGCGTGCCTTGCCCGGCTTGCGGGCGGCCCGGGCCGGGCTGGCCGCCTGGGCCGCCTCGAGCGCCAGCTTGGCAGCCGACTGCTCGGCGGCGCGCCGGCTGGCGCCGGGGGCCACGACCTTGATTTCCAGCGCCGGGATGGCGCATTCGACCTCGAACTGCTGGCTGTGGGCGGCGCCGAGCGTGGCGATCACGGTGTACACCGGCAGGGCCAGCTTGCGGCCCTGCAGGAATTCCTGCAGCAGAGTCTTGGCGTCTTTGCCCAGCGTTTTCGGGTCGACACTGGCCAGCACCGGCTGGTACTGGCGCACGATCACTTTGCGGGCTATGTCGAAGCCGCCGTCCAGGAAGGCCGCCCCGAAGATGGCCTCGACCGCGTCGGCCAGGATGGACGGCCGGCGAAAACCGCCGCTCTTGAGCTCGCCTTCGCCCAACCGCAAGTACTGGGACAATTCCAGCCGCTGGCCGATATCGGCCAGCGAGGCCTGCTTGACCAGGTTGGCCCGCAGGCGGGACAAGTCGCCCTCGTCGAGCTTGGGAAAGCGTTCGAACAGCATGGCCGCCACGACGAAATTCAGCACGGAATCACCCAGGAACTCCAGGCGCTCGTTGTGGCGAGCGCTGTGGCTGCGATGCGTCAGCGCCTGCTCGAGCAGAGCAGGATTGCCGAAGCGATGATCCAGGCGGGTTTCCAGCGTGGCGAGGGACATGATTCAGTTAAAGCTGCCGATGCGGCCAAGGTCGCTGAAGTTCATCCAGATGAAGAATGCCTTCCCGACGATATTAGCGTCAGGGACGAACCCCCAGTAGCGGCTGTCGGCGCTGTTGTCCCGGTTGTCGCCCATGGCGAAATAATGGCCTTCAGGTACTGTGCAGCGTACTCCATTACGGGCGTACTCGCAGTTCTTCAGGTTCGGAAACTTCCAAATGGGGCCGTAAATCTGCGATTTACCTTCATCAAGCAGGATATTGTGCTCAACTTCGCCTAATTTCTCTTTGTATTGGGCAATATACGACACCCGGTCGGGCTCGAAGTACTGGCCGTCGGGGCTGTGCGGCACCAGTTGGCCGTTGACGTACAGCTTCTTGTCCAGGTAGGCCACCTGGTCGCCCGGCAGGCCGACGATGCGCTTGATGTAGTCGATGTCCGGATCCACGGGGTAGCGGAACACCACCACGTCGCCGCGCTTGGGCGCGCCGACATCGATGATTTTCTTGTCGACGATAGGCAGGCGGATGCCGTAGCCGAACTTGTTCACCAGGATCAGGTCGCCCGACTGCAGCGTGGGCAGCATCGAGCCCGACGGGATGCGAAACGGTTCGACCACGAACGAGCGCAGCACGAACACGAACAGGATCACGGGAAAGAAGCTGACGGCATATTCCACCCACCACGGCATGCGGGCGGCAGCGGCGGCGGCCTCCTGGCGCAGGCGGGCGGCTTCCTGGGGGTCGGCCGCATAGGTCGTGTCGACCGCGTCAGCGGCCGCCTGGCCGCGCTGGGCACGCCGCCGCCGCAGCACGGCGATATCCAGCGTCCAGATAATGCCGGTAATCACCAGCAGCACAAAAAGTATCAGCGCAAAGTTCCAGCTCATGGGGTATGCCGCCTTTTATCACTACTTGTCTTCGACTTGCAGAATGGCCAGGAAAGCCTCTTGCGGGATTTCGACGCTGCCCACCTGCTTCATGCGTTTCTTGCCGGCCTTCTGCTTTTCCAGCAGCTTCTTCTTGCGGGTGATGTCGCCGCCATAGCACTTGGCCAGCACGTTCTTGCGCAGCGCCTTGACGTTCTCGCGCGCGATGACCTCGGCGCCGATGGCGGCCTGGATGGCCACGTCGAACATCTGGCGCGGAATCAGGGCACGCATGCGCGTGACCACATCGCGGGCCCGATAGCGGGCGTTGGCCCGGTGCACGATCATGGCCAGCGCGTCGACCCGGTCGCCGTTGATGAGCAGGTCGACCTTGACGACGTCGGCCGACCGGTATTCCAGGAATTCGTAGTCCATCGAGGCGTAGCCGCGCGACACCGACTTCAGCTTGTCGAAGAAATCGAGCACGATCTCGGCCAGCGGGATTTCGTAGGTCAGGTGGACCTGGCGGCCGTGGTAGCTCATGTTGATCTGCACGCCGCGCTTGTTGTTGCACAGCGTCATGACCGGCCCCACGTATTCCTGGGGCATGAACAGGGTGACCTTGACGATGGGCTCGCGGATATCGGTGATCTTGCCCACCTCGGGCATACGCGCCGGGCTGTCGATGGTCTCGATGCTGCCGTCGCGCTGCTCGACCTCGTACACCACCGACGGCGCGGTGGTGATGATGTCCATGTCGAACTCGCGTTCCAGGCGCTCTTGCACGATTTCCATGTGCAACAGGCCCAGGAAGCCGCAGCGGAAACCGAAGCCCAGCGCCTGCGAGACTTCGGGCTCGAACATCAGCGCCGCGTCGTTGAGCTTGAGCTTTTCGAGCGAATCGCGCAGTTGGTCGTATTCGGAGCTTTCTACCGGGTACAGGCCGGCGAACACCTGCGGCTTGACTTCCTTGAAGCCGGGCAGCGGTGCCGGGGCGGACTTGCCCGCCAGGGTGATGGTGTCGCCAACCTTGGCATGGGCCAGTTCCTTGATGCCGGCGATGATGAACCCGACCCCGCCGGCCGACAGCTCGTCGCGCGGCTGCGACTTGGGCGTGAACACGCCTACCTGCTCGCACAGGTGGGTGGCGCCCGAGGCCATCAGCAGGATCTTGTCTTTGGGCCGCAGCACGCCGTTGACGATGCGCACCAGCATCACCACGCCGACATAGTTGTCGAACCAGGAATCGATGATCAGGGCCTGCAGCGGCGCGGTGGGATCGCCCTTGGGCGGGGGCACGCGGGCCACGATGGTTTCCAGGATCTCGTCGATGCCCACGCCCGTCTTGGCGCTGGCCAGCACCGCCTGCGAGGCGTCGATGCCGATGACGTCTTCGACTTCCTGGCGCGCGGCCTCGGGATCGGCCTGCGGCAGGTCCATCTTGTTGAGCACCGGCAGGACCTCGACACCCAGTTCGATCGCCGTGTAGCAGTTGGCCACCGTCTGGGCCTCGACGCCCTGCGAGGCGTCCACCACCAGCAAGGCGCCTTCGCAGGCCGACAGCGAGCGGCTGACTTCGTACGAGAAGTCGACGTGCCCCGGAGTATCGATCAGGTTCAGGTTGTAGGTCTTGCCGTCCTGGGCCTGGTATTGCAGCGCCGCGGTCTGGGCCTTGATGGTGATGCCGCGCTCGCGCTCGATGTCCATGGAATCCAGCACCTGGGCCGACATCTCGCGCGCCGCCAGCCCGCCGCAACGCTGGATCAGGCGGTCGGCCAGGGTCGATTTGCCGTGATCGATGTGGGCGATGATGGAGAAATTGCGAATATGCTGCATAGGGTGGATTTATTAGGGACAAAACACGCGCGAAAACGGGCGCGAACAACGCCCCGGCGACGAGCCAAAAACGAGGGGGCGCATGGCGCCCCCTTTTTGCGGCAACTGGCTATTTTATACGGGTTCGCGCCGCATAACGCGGCTGGCCCCGCCTGGCGATGTTTTCCCGAGCGCCGTCGACGCCTCGGGCTCGGGTGCCCGGCTCCCGCCCTGGTGTCAGGCACCTACGGAGCCTAGAAACAGGTGCCGCCCCGACCCGGGACGCCGCGGATCCGGCTCCGCCGGTCCGCCAGCGCTTCGGGGGGTGGGCTACTTCACCGGCTCTACCGCCACCCACTGGGTCTGGTCGCCACGGCGCACCAGCAGGCCGGCGGCCTTGCCCTTGGGCAGGCTTTTGACCAGGTCCTTGAAGTGGCTGGCGCCGGTGACGTCGCTGTTGTTGACCGCCAGCACGATGTCGCCCGGCCGCAGCCCGGCCGCGGCCGCCGGGCCGTCGGCGGCGCGCACCTGCACCCCGCCCTTGATGCCCAGCTTGCTTTGCACGTCGGACGGCACGTTGACCACGCTCAGGCCCAGGGCGCTGCCGGTTTGCTCGGGTTCGGCCGGCGCCTGGTCGGACGTGGCGGCGGCGGCGTTGGTGAGCTCGCCCACCTTGACCGACAGCGTCACCGTCTTGCCGCGGCGCCACACTTCGAGTTCGGTGCGCGTGCCCGGCTTGGTTTCGCCGACGATGCGGGGCAGGTCGGACCAGCGCTTGATGGATTCGCCATGGAACGAGGTGATCACGTCGCCCGGCTTGACACCGGCGTCGGCCGCCGGGCCATCGGTCTCGACATTGCTGACCAGCGCGCCTTCGGCCTTGGGCAGGCCGATGGCCTCGGCCACGTCCTTGCCGACTTCGCTGATCTGCACGCCGATGCGGCCGCGGGTCACCTTGCCGCTGGCGCGCAGTTGGTCGGCCACGCGCATGGCTTCGTCGATGGGAATCGCCAGCGAAATGCCCATGAAGCCGCCACTGCGCGAAATGATCTGCGAGTTGATACCCACGACCTCGCCGTTCAGGTTCAGCAGCGGGCCGCCCGAATTGCCGGGGTTGACGGCTACGTCGGTCTGGATGAAGGGCAGGTATTCGCCCGTGTCGCGCCCGATGGCGCTGACGATACCGGCGGTGGCCGTGGAATCCAGCCCGAACGGCGAGCCGATGGCCAGCACCCACTGGCCCTTCTTGAGCTGCTTGGGGTTGCCGATGGTCAGGGGCGTCATGTCCTTGGCCTCGATCTTGATCAGGGCCACGTCGGTGCGCTCGTCGGTGCCGATGACCTTGGCCTTGAACTCGCGCCCGTCGGTCAGGGTGACGTAGATGTCGGCCGCGTCGCTGACGACATGATTGTTGGTCAGGATGTAGCCGTCTTCGGAAATGAAGAAGCCCGACCCCACCCCGCGCGGCACCTTGCGCTCTTCGGGCGCCTGGCGCGGCGTCGGCTGCTGCGGCTGGGGCGGCATGCCGGGCGGCTGGAAGTCGGGGCCGAAGAACCAGCGGAACAGTTCATACGGATCGGTGCCGCCGCCGGGCGAGCGCACCGGCACGTTGGCGGTGGTACGGATGTTGACGACGGCCGGATCGGCCTTGGCGATGATGGCGCTGAAATCGGGCAACGCCACCGTGGGCGCCGCGGAAGTTTGCGCCAGGGCGGCTGGCCCGTAGGCCCCCGCCAGCATGACGGCGGCCAGCATGGCCAGGAAGATGCGCCGGAAAAAAAGGTTCGACACAGAAAGTGTTTGCATGAGAGAACTCCGAAAATTCCCCAAACCTTCTAGAGGTTTCTTGTTATTGAGACGATACGGGCACGTATTCGGTGGAAGTGGCCAGCTGCTCTAGCGTGGAGGCCGGCACTTCGCCCAGCGCGGTGAGCCAGAAATCAGCAATGCGCGTGCCATAGATGTTGATGGCGCCGCGTCGCGCCGCGCCAGCCGACAGGGGATGGCCCCGTTCGGTATCGTAGGGTTCGATGAAGACGGAAATGGCCGCCAGCCCATCGGACAGCACCAGCTGGTTGACGTTGCTGTGCCCCATCGAGCGCTTGACCTGCATCACCGCCACGAACCCCTTGGGCGCGGGAATGCGCCAGCCCTGGGCGGCCAGGTCGGCGGGCTCGATGCGCGGCTGCAGCACCTTCCAGTCGCGCGTGCTCCAGCGCGACGACAGTTCAGCGGGGTCGACCTTGCCCCCCAGACGGATGGACGTGAACGACACCTGCTCGACCACGCCCTGGCTGGCGTCGAGCGTCTGGGCCTTGAGCAGCAGGTTGGTGTCGACATCGGCGCACAGGCGGTAGCCGTAGCGCAGCCCGTCGCGCGGCTCGATGGTGATGACCCGGCACTGGCGATCGGCGACGCGGTGCAGCTTGTCGTGCGCGCGGATGTCGTAGTGCTGCGCCAGGTCGGTGGGGTTGCCCAGCAGCAGGCCCGGGAAGCGGTCGCCGCGGCGCGGTTCCATCAGCACGGTCTTGCGCTCGGGGATCAGGCACTGGATCTCGTCGTTGTGGCGCAGGTATTCGCGCGGCTGGCCATCGAGGATTTCCAGGCGCTCGCGCTCGCCGGTGCCGTCGATGACGTGCACCAGCCGCGACGACTGGATGACTTCGCCCTGCTGATACAGGAACACGCCGGCATAGTCTTGCTTGCGGGCCGCCTGCTGGATGTCGTAGAGCAGTTGGATCGAGGCGTCAGCGGGACCGGCTGCCCGGGCGGCTTCGTGCATGGCCGACAGCGCCACCAGGAACACCGCGGTCAGCGCCCAGCCGGCGCCCGGGGCGGGCCGGCGCATCAGGCGGCCGCGGCCCAGTACTGGCCAACAGAACTGTTGCAACTGTGCGATCAACGTCCGGCTCCGGCATCGAACGAGACTTGGCGCACCGCGCTGGGCCCGGCCATCTGGCGATGCGCTTCGAGGTAGTCGCGCAGGCCCGGCGTCTCGGTGGCCGACGCATCGGCCAGCACGCGGGTCTCGGCAGCCGGCCGGCCCGAACCGCCCATGATGTAGGGTTGCGCCACCCAGGCCACGGTGGCCACGGCGGCGGCCACGGCCAGGCCGGACAACCCTAGGCGCAGCGGCGAGCGCCGGCGCTGGGGCGCCACGATGGGCAGCTCGGCATCCAGGGCCCGCGCCAGGCGCGCATGGAAGTCGGCGCTGGGGCTGACGGCCAGGTCGGTGTTGCGCAGGGCATCGCCGATCAGGTGGTAGGTATCCCAGGTTCGGCGGCCTTGCGCGCTGGCGAGATCGGGAACAATATCTTCGGACGCTTCGCCGTCCATCCAGGCCGATACCGCTTCTTCCAGGGATATATCGGTATCTACCGCGGATTTGGCTGTTGATTGCATGACTGCCGCTCCTTACCAACGACGCTCGGCATCGGTGTCCAGCAAGGGACGCAACCGGGTGGCAATAGCTTCGCGCGCACGGAAAATGCGCGAACGCACGGTACCAATCGGGCAACCCATGCTTTGGGCGATGTCTTCGTAACTCATACCTTCGATTTCACGCAGCACGATAGCGGTCCGGAGCTCTTCGGGCAATTCCTCGATCACCGCGTTGACTGTTTCGGCGATCTCGCGGCTGGCGACCATGGCCTCCGGCGTGCTGATATCGGTTAGGTTGTCGGTTTCGTTAAAAGTTTCACCGTCTTCGGTTTCGATGGCGTTGGGCGTGCTGGGACGCCGCCCGGCCGAGGCCAGCCAGTTGCGGGCCGTATTGACCGCGATACGGTACAGCCAGGTGTAGAAGGCGCTTTCGCCGCGGAACTGGGGCAGCGCGCGGTAGGCCTTGATGAAGGCTTCCTGGGCCACGTCCTCGATTTCGGCGGGATCGCGGATCATGCGCCCGAGCAGGCGCAGGATTTTGCGCTGGTACTTGAGCACCAGCAGATCGAAGGCTTTCTTGTCGCCCCGCTGCACGCGGGCGACCAGCTCGGCGTCGACGTCGCGTTCGCTCATGCAGCCCCCGGGACAGGCGCGTCCAGGCGTTGCGCCGCCCCTGCCAGCAGGCAGAACCGGCGCCAGTGCGCCGCGGACACGCCGGACCGCCAGACGGCGACCCGGTAATTTGTAACATCGCAGCTTGATGCGGCCCTGCCCTGCAGGTGCAGGTCGAGCCAGCAGGCGCCGCGCCGGCTGTCGCGCAGCGTGACCGGCAGCCAGGCGCGCCCCAGGCGCAATTGCCAGCCGCGGCTACCCGCCACGGCCCGGACGGCGCGCGCGCACGGCCGCGCCGGCCGGTGGGCCCTGCGCCGCAAGCCCACCGCGGCGCCCCCTGCCCCGACTGCCGCCAGCACGGCCAGGCCGGCCGGCCCCGCCTGCCACCAGGCGGCGGTGGCCGCGCAGGCGGATGCGCCCGCCACCGCGGCGCGCCCCAGCAGGGCCAGATGGCGCGGGCGGCGCACCGGCATGCACAGCGCCCGGCGGCCGAGGTCCCGGGGGACGTTCAAATCAGATCCGGCGAACGGCCATGGAGCCGTTGGTGCCGCCAAAACCGAACGAATTGGAAATCGCCACGTCGATCTTCATGTCGCGCGCCTGGTTGGCGCAGTAGTCCAGGTCGCATTCGGGGTCCTGGTTGAAGATGTTGATCGTGGGCGGCGATTTCTGGTGGTACACGGCCAGGGTGGTGAACACGGCCTCGATGCCGCCGGCCGCGCCTAGCAGGTGGCCGGTCATGGACTTGGTGGAATTGACCACCAGCTTCCTGGCATGGTCGCCGAATGCCAGCTTGAGCGCGTCGGACTCGTTCTTGTCGCCCAGCGGGGTGGACGTGCCATGGGCATTGACGTAGTCGACCTCGTCGGGGTTGAGGCCGCCGTTGCGCAGGGCATTGAGCACACCGCGGCGCGGGCCGTCTTTGTCGGGGGCGGTGATGTGGTGCGCATCGGAGCTCATGCCGTAGCCCACGAACTCGCCGTAGATGCGCGCGCCGCGCTTCTTGGCGTGTTCGTATTCTTCCAGCACCAGCACGCCGGCGCCCTCGCCCAGCACGAAACCGTCGCGGTCGCGATCCCAGGGACGCGAGGCGGTGGCGGGATCGTCGTTGCGCGTGGACAGCGCCCGCATCGCCGCGAAACCGCCGATGCCCAGCGGCGACACGGTGGATTCCGCACCGCCGGCCAGCATGATGTCGGCATCGCCGTATTCGATCAGGCGGGCCGCGTCGCCGATGCAGTGCAGGCCGGTGGTGCACGCCGATACGACGGCGTAGCTGGGGCCCTTCATGCCGAACCGGATGGACAGCTGGCCGGAGATCAGGTTGATCAGCGAGCCCGGCACGAAAAAGGGCGAGATGCGCCGCGGCCCCTTGGCCAGCAGCTCGGTCTGGGTTTCTTCGATGCGGGGCAGCCCGCCGATGCCCGACCCGACGATCACGCCGATGCGTTCCGCATTGGTTTCGGTGACTTCAATGCCGCTGTCTTGCCAGGCCTGGATGCCGGCCGCCATGCCGTAATGGATGAAGGTATCCATCTGGCGGGCCTCTTTGGCAGGCATGTAGTGGGTGACGTCGAAGTCCTTGACCTCGCCCGCGATGTGCGTGGTGATGGCCGACGGATCGAAACGGGTGATGCGGCCAATGCCGGAACGTCCGTTGACGATATTGTCCCAGGCGCTGGAGATGTCGTTGCCCACGGGCGATACGATACCCAGGCCGGTGATGACGACTCGTCGCTTCACGGATGACTCCTAAAACAGACAAAAGAAAGGCGGTTTTCGGGTGCGCCGCGCGCGCGGCCCGTCCGGCGACGGAAACATCGTGACGACGTTTCCGGGCACGGACCGCACGGCACACCTGAAACCGCCCCGCTTCCCGGCCGCGTCCGCAAAGCGGGATGGCGTCCGGGAGAATACAGGCTGCGCTTACTGCTTACCGTGCGAATTGATGTAGTCAATCGCTTGCTGCACGGTGGTGATCTTCTCGGCCTCTTCGTCGGGGATCTCGGTCTCGAATTCGTCTTCGAGCGCCATGACCAGTTCAACCATGTCGAGCGAATCGGCACCGAGGTCGTCAAGGAAGGAGGACTCGTTCTTGATCTCGGCTTCGTTGACGCCAAGTTGTTCAGCGACGATCTTCTTGACGCGCTGTTCGATGCTTTCCATG
>Ga0182736_1000810_pt1 | contig 39249 bp, 31 predicted proteins | sample eDN5th30CKraftBY_FD_128882 | JGI IMG/M metagenome (GOLD analysis project Ga0182736, IMG submission 128882) | Enriched backyard soil microbial communities from Emeryville, California, USA - eDNA 5th pass 30_C Kraft BY (version 2) (version 2) | ecosystem: Environmental > Terrestrial > Soil >... | reverse complement strand
TATAGCTGACGGCCAGCTTTTCCATGAAGGCACAATAGCGTTCGGTATATTCCGAGATTTTCTCGATCGCCTCGGCGGGCGCCAGCTTGGCACTGGAGATGGACAGCAGTTCAAGCGTGAACAGCTCCGGGAAGACAACGAAATCGGCGTGGTAATCCGCCGCGACATCGACGAAATATTCGACCTGTTCCTCGAACTGCTCGATCCGGGTGATGCCGCGCATCTGGAACTGCACCGTCGCGACACGTACCGACGATGGCAGCTTGACTGCTCCGTTGCGCGCCCGCCCGGAGGTTTCTTCCGGTGCCAGCGGATTGGGCCAGAACATCAGCACGGCATTGCCTGCGCTGTTGCGATCGCCGGGCAGATAATCATGCAGGATGCCTCTGGCCTCGAAGCCCTGCGCGAGCTGGAAATTAATCACCGGATCGCGCAGCTTGTGCTCGATCACCGCATTCAGATAGGCCTCCGGGTCCGGATAGTCCCTGCGGCGACGCGCATAGCCAGGCAGTCGGCCGCCAAAAGCGATGCCCTTCAGCTCGAAATATTGGCACAGTTCCTGGCGTTTGCGATAGAAGCGCTGGCCGATGCGCAGCCGGCGGAAGTCCGGATCGACACAAACTTCCATGCCGTAGAGAACATCGCCATCGGGATCATGGCGCGTTCCGAAACCGTCGCCGGTGATCTCACTCCAGCTATGCGGCGCAAAGGCGACATCCTGCGAGACGATCAACGTCGCGCAATGGCCGACGATCGCCCCCTCATACTCCGCCACGAACTGGCCTTCAGGGAAATTATTGATCTGGCCGCGGATTTGCGCGGCCGTCATCGCTTCTGTTCTGCCATAGACCTTGGTCGAAAGCCGTGCGACCGAGCGCGCATCCTTTGCAAGGGCGGGACGAACGATGAGTTTTGCTTTTGTAGTAGCCATGGTTAGGGATATAGCGCGCAAGAGAGCGACGTCTACGTAGCCGGAGCACATGATTGCCGGTCCCATATCGTGCATGGCGAAAAGGACCGAACATAGGCCATGCTCAAGCTCACCAACTGAACCGATGTCCGGTTTAGTCGATGTTTCTTCCAGTTTCCTTACGATCCGTCATTTGTTTAAGAGGCGACAGGCACAGCGTGAAAAATGTTATGATCGCAAGGATGAATGCGACATCATAGGCGCCTAAGCCGACCGATATTCCGATTGCTCCTGTAATCCATAGGCTTGCAGCGGTTGCGGTGCCCTTGACTGAGTCTTTACGGCGCAGAATGGCGCCGCCCCCGATGAAGCCCATGCCGGTTATCAATCCTTCGATGATTCTCGCCATCGCTTCAGGGTGTAGTCCGGCAAGAATTTCCGCAGCTTGAACCAGCCCGCAGCATGCAATTGCAACCAGCGGAAAAGTACGCAGCCCTGCGCTGCGTTCTTCGATTTCCCTATTCCAGCCGATAGGAAGCGCCAGCACATAAGCGATGGCTAGCACAAGCAGATGAGAAAGCGGGTTAAAGTTTCCTTCCAGAAATTCTCGAAAAAGCATTTCGCAACATCCCGTCATATGTAAGCCGAGAAATATTATGGCTATGCGGAGCCATGCCTCCATGGCTGTGTCCTGTATCGCTCGGCTATTTCAGCTATTGTGGAACCGCCGCGATCAATATTCGATGCGGTCCGCCATCAAATAAAGTTGAGCCGCCTGGAGCAACTCGACGTAAATTGTCAAAGCCGGCAACTTCGCTGGAAGCGGATGGTTATTCCATCTGACGCCTCATCGATGTGGCTTTTCCGCGTTGCCGGTCAGTGCATCGCCGTTAGGAGACATGCCCGCAGCAGGAGATGGAATGGTTCGCGCGCATAAACTAGCCGCCACGCCGCCGATGGAGGCGAAGCTGGTTGACCTGTTGCCATCAAAGGCTGGCTGGCAGTTTGAACCGAAATGGGACGGCTTTCGCGCGATTGCGTCGCGATCGGGCAATGTCGTCGAATTAATGTCTAAATCCGGAAAGTCGTTGGCTCGGTATTTTCCGGAGATTGTGGCGGCTTTGGCAGCCACGGCCGAACGCCAGTTCGTCATCGATGGAGAACTGATCCTGCCGATCGGCGACATGCTTTCGTTCGCTGCGCTTCAGGCACGGCTTCATCCGGCGGAAAGCCGCATTTGCAAACTGGCGCGCGAGACTCCCGCGCAATTCATGATGTTCGATTGTCTGGCGATTGGTGCCGACGAAATATTGGCCAGACCGCTCACGGAAAGACGCGCTGCGATCGAGCGCTTTCATGCCGCTGAGGGTGGCGGAACATTGCTCCTTTCTCCGATCACGTATGATCCTGGCGGGGCCGCTGGCTGGCTTGCCCGCAGTGGTGGCGCGCTCGACGGTGTCGTCGCAAAGTCGCTGGATCAGCCCTATATGGCCGGTGAACGTGCCATGCTGAAAGTAAAGCAGCACCGGACGGCGGATTGCGTGGTCGGCGGATTTCGACGGAGCAAGAATAGCGGGGATGTCGCCTCGCTTCTGCTCGGCCTTTATGATGACGCCGGCTTGCTCAACCATGTCGGCTTTACCTCTGCGCTCGGAAATGAGGATAAGAGGCAGTTGACGTCCAGGCTGGAAGCGCTGGTCGCGCCGCCGGGGTTCACGGGCAAGGCGCCTGGCGGTCCGAGCCGGTGGAATGGCGGTCGGGAGAATGAATGGTATCCTTTGAAGGCCGAACTGGTCATCGAGGTGAGCTACGATCAGGTGACAGGCGAGCGGTTTCGACATGGGACGGCCATTGTGCGCTGGCGACCAGATAAAGCGCCGCATCAATGCCGGATGGAGCAACTGGAGCATGCTTTGCGCCCATCGGAGCTGTCTGAAATCCTTTGACGCTGTCAACGGCGCGAAAGGGTGCTGGCTCCGTAAAGATGAGAAGGCGTGTCTGCCTCCATGGATCAAAAGCCACATGATTTCGTTGTTCGTCTGAGGATATGACGAGGTCATCAGAGGAAGTCAGCGAATGAAAGCGGCAGACGTATTTACAAAGATTGGCGTTGAGCTGAAACCCGACCCGTCTCGCACTGTCATTCGTCCATTCAGTTTTGGTTATCCAGCCGCCTTTGTCGAAGACCGGCCGACCCGACCGGAAGTGGTGGCTGCTCGTGTCATGGCTCTCGATCCTGCGATGCGTGAGCGGATGCTGAATCTTCTGCAGGAAGCTATGGATGTTCGGCACCACAATGTCGCCGGCGTGTTCTTGCGGCGTTTTGCGGAGGTGAAGGCTGAACTTGGAGGCCTGATCATTGACGATCCGCACGATCAATTCCTGATTGGCGCATATTTCAGCCAGGAATATGCTTTTGAATCAGCGGCTCTGTTCAACCCGAGCATCGTTTCCGTTCCGGATCAGAACCCCGATGACGATAATATCCATTTCATCCTGTCACTGCGTGGGGTGGGCGAGGGACATATCTCGTCGGTCACCTTTCGCACCGGCGTCTGGGACGCGGCGGGCGGTCTTGTAGTCGAACCACCCAGTCCGCAAGGTGTGCCACCCCGGATTGAGAGCGACAACGAAGAATGGGTGCGAATGCGCGCCGAAGATAGCAAGCATATATCGGAAACGGTGATCTTCCCCATCCTGCCCAGCCAACGTCAGGGTGTCGAAGATCTGCGCCTTGTTCATTTCACCGAGGAGGATGGCGCTGAAACCATTATGGGCACCTATACAGCATATGATGGCCGCACGGCGCGCGCTGAATTGCTCCGCGGTATTGACGCTCGCACCTTCGAAATGCGTGCACTGACCGGTGCGATGTCAGGGTATAAGGGTATGGCGCTGTTTCCGCGCCGCATTCATGGGCACTTCGCCATGATCGGACGACAGGACAATGAGAATCTGTGGCTGCTCTATTCGGACGATCTCTTCAACTGGGAGGCCGGCGAGCGGATCATGGGCCCCAGATATCCGTGGGAGTTTGTGCAGATCGGCAACTGCGGCTCTCCGATTGAAATTGACGAAGGATGGCTGATGTTCACCCACGGCGTCGGCATGGTGCGCGGCTATTGCGTGGGCGCGTGCCTGCTTGACAAGAATGATCCATCGAAAGTTCTTGCTCGCACCCCTTCGCCGCTGCTGTTTCCCAGTGCGGAGCAGCGAGGCGGTTATGTTCCGAACGTCACCTACAGCTGTGGCGCGCTACTTCATAAACGTCGGATATTGCTGCCTTATGCGATCGGCGATGAATATACGGCATTTGCGGAGGGCGGCGTCGATGATCTGCTCTCTGTTATGGATTGGCAATAAGCGATGGGTGCTGCTGCTCGCCGAGAAGGCTTTACCGGCCTTTGGCGCAGCGCCAGGCCCGGGCGGGAGAATTGCAGCAATAATTTGCGATCACCGGTAGAGGCTTCTGATCTGCGATTTGTCTGCTCATCGCGTTGCTTTCCCCTCGTCACCAAGGTCGATCCAGACCGGGGCATGATCGCTGGTCTTTTCCCAGCCACGCGGTCGCGTATCGACTTCAGCTGCAATCAGTCGTGTGACAGCCGCGGGGTTGAGTAGGAAATGATCGATCCGGAGACCCGCATTTCGCTCGAAAGCGCCGCGCCAATATTTCCAGAAGGTATAGATGGTATCGTGCGGATGTAGATGCCGGATGGCGTCGGTCCAGCCTTGCTCAAGCAAACGCTGATACGCGGCCTTTGCCTCCGGTGCGAACAATGCGTCGTCTCGCCAACGTTCCGGAGCATAGACGTCCAGATCGGTCGGCATGACGTTATAGTCTCCGGCCACGACCACCGGAGCATCGAGATTGATCAGGCCCGCCAGATGCGCATGCAGACGGTCGAACCAGCGCAGCTTGAAGTCGAATTTGGGGCCGGGGCGGGGATTGCCGTTGGGCAGATAAAGGCCGGCAATCAGTATGCCGTTCACTGCCGCTTCGATATAGCGGCTCTGCATATCCTCCGGATCACCCGGAAGACCGCGCCGCGTCTCATGGATTTCGCCGACGCGGCTTAGAAGTGCGACCCCGTTCCACCGGCTTTGACCGTGCCAGATCGCTTCATAGCCGGCATCACGGATCGCGCGTTGGGGGAAATTCTCTTGCGGCGCCTTCAGCTCCTGCAACACGGCAACGTCCGGCTCCGCGATATCGAGCCAGCGGAGCAGCACCGGCAGGCGGCCATTGATACCGTTCACATTATAGGAAGCGATTTTCACAGGTCGGGGAGAAGCTGGTCGGCGCGGCCCCAATGGGCGAGATTCTTCGAGGCGGCTCGCTTCAGCATCTCGGCGCCATCGTCGATATGCCAGTGCGAGGGCTTGTCGAGATCGCGCAGCTCCTCCCAGCTCAATGGCACAGCGATCGGCGCAAATTCGCGCGTGCGTGCGCTGTAAGGCATGACCGCGGTCGCGCCCCGCTGGTTGCGCAGATAGTCGATGAAAATGCGCCCTGTGCGCTGCGCCTTGGCGAGCGCGGCCGTGAAGCGTTCCGGCTCGGCCTGCGCCAGCGCCAATGCGAAACGGTGCGCGAAATCCTTCACTTGCGGCCATTCGGCCGAGGGCGTGAGCGGCGCGATGACATGAACGCCCTTGCCACCCGTTACCATCGGGAATGTCGTCAGGCCCATCCGGGCGAGGGTGTCGCGGACGTGGAATGCCGCCGAGACGACGTCCTTGAAGTCAAGGCCTTCATCGGGGTCGAGATCGAACACCAGCCGGTCGGCTTTCTCGACATCCTCTATGCGTGCGCCCCAGCCATGAAACTCGATCGTGCCCATCTGCACGCAGGTGAGCAGGCCCGCAGCCGTGTCGATGAAGAGATAGGGCTCCTCATGCCCGTCCTTCTCACGGATACCGATCTGCTTGACAGCCTCGCCGAAACTGCCGGCATCATGCTTCTGAAAGAAGCATTTCTTGGCGCGGCCCTGCGGGCAACGCACCAGGCTGATCGGACGGCTTCCCACCCAGGGCAGCATGATCGGCGCGACCATCTCATAATAGTCGGCAAGCTGTCCCTTGGTGAGCTTGCCCTCGGGAAAGATCACCCGGTCCCGGTTGCTGATCCGCACATTGCTCGTGGCCGGCGTGGTGGCAAGATCCACCGGGGATTCGGTCTCAAGCACGACCGCCTCGGGCTTCTTGTCTTCGCGCAGACCCAGATAGCTCGGGTGGCGCAGCACGCCTTCCTCGGTCATCTCGGTATAGGCGATCTCGGCGACCAGCTTCGGTTCGATCCAGTGAGCGCCGCGCACGGCCGCGCGCGGGGCCTTGACGGTCGGCTCTTTGCGTTGGAGCGGCGTCATGATCTCCAGCAATCGCTCGATCTCGTCAGCGGTGAAGCCGGTGCCGGCCTTTCCGGCATAGCGCAGCTTGCCGTCCTCGTTCACCCCGAGCAGCAACGAGCGGAAACCCCGCTGCTTGTCCGAGGGTGTCCAGCCGACGATGACGAACTCCTGACGGCGGATGCACTTCGTCTTCATCCAGCTTCCGCTGCGCGATCCGCTGTAGCGGGCATCGATGCGCTTGGAGATGACACCTTCCAGCCCCGCCTCGCAAAAGCTGTTGAGCAGCTTCTCGCCATTGCCGACGATATGGTCTGAATAGTGGATATGGGGTCTGCCATCGCCAATCAGTTCGACCAGCTTTTCCTTGCGCTCGATGAGCGGTCGGCTGGTCAGATCCCTGCCGTTGAGTTCCAGCAGGTCGAACGCGAAATAATCGATGCTGTCGGGATTACCCTTGAGCGCAGCCTGCAAGGCCTGAAAGCTGGTGCGACCATCGGGAAGGCGCATGACTGCCTCCCCATCGAGGAGCGCGCTTTCGACATCCAGTTCCAGCGCCTCGGCGATCAGCTTGGCAAAACGGTCGGACCAGTCGAGACCGGAGCGCGTATATGCCCGGCCTTCGCCACCGCCGATGGCCAGCAGCGTGCGATAGCCGTCATATTTAACTTCATGCAACCAGCGATCACCGGAAGGAACATGATCGACGAGCGTGGCGAGTTGAACAGGCTGGAAGGGCGGCGGAGCCTGTTGAGCCTTGCGGCGTGACGATGCCTTTGGTCCGCCAGTGCTGACCTCGGCCTTCGCCTTTTTGGCCGCCGCCGGCTTGGGGCCGGCCTTTCGTTTTGGAATCGCCTTGCCGGCCGTGATTTCATCCATCGTTCGACCCGTTTCGATGCTGGTGAGATAGGTGCCGACGAGATCGTCCGAGCCGCCGACATAGGCATCCTCGACCTTACGCAATATCCAGCTCTCCTGCTTTTCCTTGCCGCGCGGCTTAAGGCGGAACAAAATCCATTCACCCTGCATGCGATGGCCATGAAGAATGAAATGGAGATGGCCTTCCCGCAGCGTCTTGCGCGGGTCCTTGCCCGGAATCGATTCCCAGGTGCCATTGTCCCACAGCATGACCGTGCCGCCGCCATATTCGCCCTTTGGGATCGTGCCCTCGAACCGGGCATAGTCGAGCGGATGATCCTCGGTCCGCACGGCGAGCCGCTTGTCGTCGGGGTTGGCGCTCGGTCCGCGCGTTACCGCCCAGCTCACCAGCACGCCGTCAAGTTCGAGCCGAAAATCATAGTGGAGCCGCGATGCGGCATGTTTCTGGACGACGAAACCATTGCCGGCAGCAGCTTGTGTTGCACCAGCAGGTTCGGCGGTCTTCGCAAAGTCCCGCTTATCCCGATATCGGGTCAGGCGGTCTTCCGCCGATATATTCTTTGCGGTCGCGGTGCGTGCCATATTGGTGTCCGATCGTTCATTCTCTCCAATCCGTATGTGGCGGGTATTGTTCCGCGCATGCCCTATTCTTCGATCGCGCGCATGAAGCGGTAACTGGTCTGCTCGAAGTTCCGCGACCGGAAGAAGCCATGGCTGTTGTTGATTGCAATGTCGCTCATTGCTTCAATCTGGCGGCACCCCGCTTTCGCCAGCACCTGCTCAACGGCTGACAGCATCGCGGTCGCAACGCCATGTCGCCGGTGGCCGGCGTCGACAACGAGGGCCGTCAGCCGTCCGACGAGGCCACGATGAAGCGTCGGGATTACGGCCCAGCTGCAGCATCCGACAATGCCGTTCAGCTCACCCACGACTGTTCCCGCTTTCGCCTTGCGCACTATCGCTAAATTTTCGCTAATTTGTGTAGGTTCGACGGATAGGCCGCCAAACTGGCTTAACAGTGCCGCGAGCGCTACGGCATCGGTGGCGGTCGCGGTACGAATATGAAGCACAGCTTCTGGCACGATTGAATGCTTGCGGTCTGGTTCTGGCTCGGCTTTCGGAACGAGTTTGAGGTCGGGTTTTTGCCGCGCCTCACCCTTTTTCCTTTGCCGGTCGAATGCCGGCGCCGCGAGCGGTGCTCGACGCGTGGTTACAGCCTGTCCGGTCCGGCGGCGAACAGGCGCGTCATCATCGTTGGGCGGAAGGGGGAGGGGCTGTTTCGGGCGCGCGGACGGCTCCGGCATTGTCTCGGTTGATTGCCTCCATGTCTTCATCGCACTGTTGCGCAGATAGGCCTGAATGTCCGCCGCGCTTGCGGTCAAGCCACCCTCCTTGATACCGAGCAGCGCCTTGCCGGCTGCATCGGTCAGCCCATATTTACCATAGTCGCCTAGGCCGGGCGTGCGTTTGCGCGACTTGACGAGCCTGAACCCTCGAAGCCGGGCCATTTCGCGCAACTGATCGTCGCTGACCGTTCCCATATCAACAGCGCTCCATCGCGAGACTCATTTCGGCGCAGCTTGGCTTTCACGCCCTGCAACCTCGACTGGCGGCGCTTCGGCCAGCGCACGACACATGCTCGTAAAGGGGCGCGTGTGGATTCCGGGGGCCATCTGGGCAGCCAAGGATCAGGCCCGCTTGCGCGATGGCGCTTTCGCCGCCGTCTTGCCGGGGGCCTTTTTTGCCGGGGTCTTGGAGCCGGCCTTGGCTGCCGGCTTTTTCGTCGCCGCCTTGCTTGATCCACCGCCGGAGTTGCCCAGCGAACTTTTGAGCGCCGCCATCAGGTCGACGACATTGGAGCCGCGCGTATCCGCGCCCTTATCCTCCGCTTCGATGTTGAGCGTCTTGCCCTTCTTCTTGCGGTCGATCAGCTCTCGTAATGCATCGGTATAACGATCGTGGAAGTCGGAAGCATCAAACGTGCCAGTCTTCTTGTCGATCAGCGTCGTGGCCAGATCGAGCAGTTCCTCGTCGGGATCGGCATCGGTGATGTCACGGAAGTAGCTCGACGCTTTGTTCACCTCGTCGGCATAGCGCAGCGTTTCCATCACCATACCCCGGCCGCATGGCTTGATGCTGACGACATATTCGCGGCCGCGCATGGCGAGCTGACCAAGGCCGATCTTGCGTGTGCGCCGCAGCGCCTCGCGCAGCACGATGAAGGCCTCTTCGGCGAGATCATCGGCAGGCACGACATAAAAGGGCTTCTCGAAGTAAATCATGTCGACATCGTGCGCATCGACGAACTGCGTCAATTCAAGCGTCTTTTTGCTCTCCAGCTTGACGCCTTCAATCTCCTTTTCGTCGAGCAGAACATATTCGCCCTTGGCATATTCGAAGCCCTTGACGATCTCGTCGACATCGACCGGCCCGATGCCAGGAACGACCTTCTCATACTTGATCCGCTGTCCGGACGGCTCGTGGATCTGGTTGAGCGCGATGGTCGCGCCGCTCCGTGTGGCCGAGTAGATCTCGACGGGTATGGATACCAGCGCCAGGCGAATCTGACCTTTCCAATATGGACGTGCAGCCATTTATCGTCTCCTTCGCACAGACTCCATAATCCGCGATCCATCGCCTTGTTCCGTAGAATCGGGGGCAAGCGGCGAACCGGGCCAACGCACTCCGGGCCTGAGGTCGGCCCCGGATCGATTTCGCCGTCCTAGGGTGGATTGTCCCAATATGAGACGTTGAAAATTTAGAAGGGAACCCGCACCAGTTAACCGGCATTTAACCATAACCTCACCAGTCGGATTGCGACCCCGGCAGGTGACGGCGCGCGCAGTTGTGGGACCCGTGCGCGCGCCGCCTTCCTTTTCGAGGAAGCACATGCAGACGATTGCTGCTGGTAGCTAGTGTTTGCAAAGCGGCCCCGGGTGAACGCTCACATGAGCGATGATCGCGCTTTACTGGAAGAGGACTTTACGCGGTGATGTCGGGGAAGTCGCTCACCTTGCCGAGCGACATGATGCATCATGGTTGATCGACGAGCTTGTTGCAGCCGAAGCATCGTCGAGACGAAAGGCCCCTGGGCACCCCCAGAGGCCTTTCTTTAAACTTTACGGCCTATCAGAAGCGATAGCCGACGATCAGGGCAACCTGGTGGCGCTCGGCATCGACGCCCTCATATTTGCCGTAGTTGGAATAGCGATATTCCACACGGCCCAGCACACCGTTCATCGTGGTTTCAACACCGGCACCCAAACGGTAACCTTCCCGCTTGTGGCTGCTGGTGAAGACATCCGCGCCGTCATCGTAGCGGACCTTGGCTTTCGCGTTGGTGTAGCCGCCCTTTGCATAGAGCATAACGTTGGACAGAACTTCGCCACCGATGCGGACACCGGCATAAAGATCGCGGTCTGTGCTGAGACGGACATTGTCGCCCTGCGTTACCAGGTTGTTGGCGGAATATTTGGTTTCGGAATCGGCATACTCACCCTCGATGCCAAACACGGCACCGCGCAGGTTGATATCGTAACCGATGATACCGCCATATGTCAGGCCATCTTTGTGGGCCGAACCAATCCCGTTTGCATCCAGTTCAACACGCTCATATCCGAGCATGCCAGCAACATAGGGGCCTGAAAACGGCGTCTTGTCCTGCGCAAAGGCAGGTGCAGAAATGGACGCCGCAAGCGCTGCTGCAACAAGAAACTTCTTCACAATAAATACCTTCATTCTTTCAGCGATGACTGCCCAATCAGTCCTAGCCATCCTGATCACAGCTGGTAAACCGCCCTCCATGGGATCGGCTAATTCATTGAAATTATGTTGTAAAATTGTCATAGTCAGCAACCGGTCGTCGTATATTCAGTGCATTCCATCTATGGCAGGCGGATCGGACTTAAGTTCAGGGGCGTTTCAATTGCCTATGTGCCAGGCTTGATGCTGATGTGGAAAATTCAGTCTCAAGCAGGGCTGACGTGCGGACATAGGCTTCTCACCGGATGATGTGCATCACATCGTGTTGACGCATCTGGATTTCGACCATGCCGGCGGGATCGAGGATTTCCCTAACGCACGCGTGCACGTGATGTAAGTCGAGCGCGAGGATTGTCGCATGATACGGCTCGGGCGCTGCTTCCCCGGCTTGTACCGTTGGGGTGGGTGTTGGGCTTGCCGCTGGTTTCTTCGGGATCGGCGGTGGTTTTCTGATCGTGCCCGCGCTCATCGTAGCGACGGCCATGCTCTTCGCCTATGCGGTCGGCCCATCGCTGGTGATCGTCACCACGCTCGGGCTGACCACGGCGTCCTCTTATGCGCTTTCCGGTTATGTCGATTGGCCGCTTACCATATTCCTCATTCTCAGTGGTGTTGGCGGAGCGGCGGGGGCATCCTGTTAGGGCGACGGCTTGCCGCTCGCAAAACGCTGATCGAGCGCGCTTTCGCCGTGCTGGTGATCGCCGTTGGGAGCTATGTAGCGAGAGGAGCATGACAAGGATGCGCCATCATGAATGACGCCGGCAAGAATGACAAAGCAGGGGCCGCTAATGATTGTGCAGGTAAAGCGTGCGGGGGCGTGGAAGTTGGCCAACAGCCAGGACGTCGCACCCCCGATTGAGTATCTGCCGGGCCACGCTGCCGACCGGGCCAAAACCTCCAATACCGTGCCAGCGGCCCGACCCAGCCACGCCGTGACAGGCGCGAAGCGCTCGCTTATTGAAGGTCTTTCATTTTACTCGTCGCTAGCGTCCCTCTCTGGCGTTGCGGCGCCCGTCACGGAGTCCGACCGACGAGCATCACCTTGACCCTGTTGAATCTGGCCGGGCTCGTCGCGCTGCTGCTGTGGGGTATCCACATGGTACAGACCGGCGCACAGCGGGCGCTGGGAGCCAGTTTGCGTTCCTTCCTGACGCATCGGCTCGGCAATCGCCTCAGTGCCTTTCTGGCCGGCCTGGGCGTCACCACGCTGCTCCAGAGCAGTACCGCCACTGGTCTGATGGTTACCGGCTTCGCGTCCGAGGGGCTGGTGGCGCTGGTGCCGGGCCTTGCCGTCATGCTGGGCGCCAATGTCGGCACCACATTGATCGTCCAGCTTCTCGCTTTCGATATCTCCATTGTCGCGCCGATCCTCGTGTTGATCGGCTATCTCCTCTTCCGCAGGGGACGGGCCGGGACACGGGATTCAGGCCGGATCTTCATCGGACTGGGACTGCTGCTCTTCGCGCTCCACCAGTTCCTGGTGCTGCTCGACGTTCTGACCGCTCTGGAAACAACGCGGGAATTCCTGGCGATGTTTTCCTCTCACATTGTCTTCATCGTCCTGCTGGGGGTCGTCCTGAGTTGGGCGGCCCATTCGAGCGTGGCGGTCGTGCTGCTTGCCATGTCGCTCGCGACGAGCGGGGTGTTCACCGTGCCGGCGGGCATCGCCCTTGCGCTTGGCGCCAATATCGGCACGGCGATCAATCCCGTTTTCGAAGGTGGTGCGCGCGATTCCGCCGCCCGGCGCGTGCCGCTCGGCAATCTGCTCAACCGCATCGCCGGTGCGCTTGCCGTGTTGGCGGTCTATCCGTGGGTCGCGCCGATCGTCACCAGCATCGAAGATACGCCCGCCCGCGCCATCGCGGACTTTCATACCGGCTTCAATCTGGCACTGGCGCTGATCTTCCTGCCCTTGCTCACACCTTATGCATGGCTGCTTAAACGCCTGCTGCCATCCCGTCCCGAACAGGCGGGCCCCGATATGCCCCGCTATCTTCAGCCCGTCTCCACCGACGCGCCGATCGCGGTGGCGCTTGCCGGCGCCACGCGCGAAGCACTGCGCCTGACAGACGTGCTGGAGGAGATGCTGACCGGCCTGCGCCAGGCGCTTGCCAATCCGAACCGCAAGAGGATCGAGGAGACGAAAGCGCTGGACGACCGCCTCGACCGTCTCAACCGCGCGATCAAGGAAAACCTCCTCTCGATCGATATCGCGCATCTGGGCGAAGCGGAGAACGAGAGGCTGGCGCGCATCCTTACCTTTTCGATCAATCTGGAACAGGCGGGCGATCTGATCGACCGCGGCCTGCTCGGCATCGCCTATCGCCGTATCAAGCGAGGGCTGGCCTTCTCGCGCGAAGGCACGGCGGACCTGATCGCCCAGGTCGATCGGCTGATGGATACACTGCACCAGTCAGCCGCGGTTTTCCTCAGCGGCGACGTTGCCGCTGCGCGGGCGCTGGCAGCCGAGAAGGACCAGTTTCGCCAACTGGAAGATGAGGCGACGGCCGCCCACTTCGATCGGTTGCGATCGGGCAATATCGAGACTGTCGAGACGAGCGCGCTGCACCTCGATGCACTGCGTGATCTCAAGCGGATCAGCAGCCATCTGATCGAAGCGTCGGCCTATCCGATCCTCAAGCAACGCGGCGATCTGCTCCCGACCCGCCTGCGAGCGCCGAAATAGCCGGCAGCGGATGATCGATGCGACGTGCTCTCGGGATCAAGATTGTCCGAACCTTGCTGTCAACAGGCCGGATAACATGAGCCTCGTCCCTGCGTTCGCTCAATATCGGGCCTCGTTCAACCCGCTTCGTTGCCAAGAGCGCCTTTCACCCACAGCAGCCGGATAAGCGTAAAGAAGAACACCGTTATCGGCCCGCCCAGCAACACGCCGACCGGACCGAACAGCGCCCCGATGGCGAATAGGGAGAACATCATCACCGCAGGGGGAATCTTGACTACCCGGCTCATGACCAGCGGGTTGAGCACGTTGCCATCGAAATTCTGGACGACGAAATAAAGCAGCACGATCGCGACCAGATCATGGGTCTCCATCGTCAGCCCGACCAGCACCGCAGGCGCGGCTGCCAGCAGCGGCCCGACAACGGGGATGAACCCCAACAGCGCCGCGATGACGGCGAGCGCGAGAGGGGATGATACTCCGATCGCCAGCAAGCCGGCATAGATGCTCGTACCGACGAACAACATCGAGACGAGTTGTCCTCGCAGCCAAGCCCTGAGCACGCGTGCGAGGGTATCGAGCACCTCGGCGATCCGCTCCTCCCATGCCTGCGGCACGACCAGCATGATGCCACGTCGATAGGTCGCGGGATGTGTCGCCAGGAAAATTCCCCCGATCAGGGCGAGAAAGAAACTCGAAAGCACGCTGGCGGTGATCGAGCCGATCGTTTGCACGATCGCCAGAATGCTGCCGCTGCTCGGAAATATGCGATTTACGACAGCATCCACCCGATCCTCGCCCAGCCAGTCCTGAAGATCACGCCAGCCGCCCGGCAAAAGGGATATCAGGTGAGTGATCTGCGTTTCCAACTGACTCCCGAACATCCAGAAAACGCCGCTGCCGGCGAGCACGAGCAGCGCCGCCGCGAACGCCAGTCCAACACCACGTCCGATCGGCAGATGCCGCGCGAGAAAACGGGCCATGCCATCGAGCACGACCGCGATCAGCGCTGCCGCAAACAGCAGCAAAAGGACAAAGCGCAGATGCCAGGCAAAGGCGAGCAACAACAACGGGGTCGCCGCCGCCATGGCCAGCCGGGCGACACGTCCGGCGCCGATGGAGGGCATTTCAGAACTCATCAGGAGCGCTCCCTTCGCCAACGATCCGTTGTTCGAACTGCGGCCATATCATGATCCTGTGGTCCGCCTCTCGTGGTCGCAGATAGTCGATCTTCATGTCATTCGGTCATCGCGGTGATCATGTTGCCGAGCGATCGGGGTTCGCGCCGGTCGCTTCATGACGAACCGCGCAATCACCCCTGCGAACAGGAAAGGCCCGACCAAAAGCCCCACGCCAAGCCCGATGACCTGCCAGCCGTGCAGTGTTTTAAAGGACAGGCTCGATCCAGCGAGGTAACCCGGTGCGAGGAGCGCTGGAACCCATATGAGCGCGGACGTCACATTGGCCATCTGGAAGCTGCGATTGGGCATCTGCATGACACCTGCCACCAGCGGGATCGTCGCCCGCACAGGCCCGAAGAACCGTCCGAGGAACACCGAGACGAAGCCATAGCGCCGGAAGAACAACCGGGCGCGCGCGACTGCGGAGCGATGATTGCGCAGCGGCCAGCGTCGATAGACCGACGGACCGATCCAGCGCCCGAGAAGATAGGAAACCCAATCACCGAGTATCGAGCCTATCACCGCCCAGATGACGATGGGAATCGGATTCAGAACCCCGGCAGCGATCAACCCGCCGATCGTTATCATCAGCGCAATCGCCGGCACGAACATGCCAACGACAATCAAGGATTCCGCGAAAGCCAGAAGGCCGACGATAGGGCCGGCAAGCCGGGCGTTTTCGGTGATCAGCGCCAGAAGATCGGCGAGCGTCACATCAACAGGCGTCATGTTCTCCAGGAATTCGCTAGAGCATCCGCCGTGGCGTCGATCTGGTCAGGATCACCTTCGCCGGTCAGAGCATATGAAAAATCGCCCTTGCGCCAATATGCGACGGACTGACCGCCGTTGCGAACCGTGTCGGGATCGCGCGGCGCCGACGATCGCTTTCGGATAGCCAGAATCGAAAGATAGTGGCCTTCGGTCGTCTTTACCGCGATCAACATGGCCGGTTCCGCAGCGGCATCAAGCAGCTCGACGTCGGTGACCTGCCAGTCCGAAGGCAACCGTGGAACAGCAATCCGCGACGCCAGCAACAGGGCGCGCGTGCGTTCCGAAACGGGATTGTTCACATTGAAGCTTATGCGATCGGCCAGCGTCCGATGCGATGCTACGGCCAGGTTTATATAGGCGGGCGGAGGATCATCCCGACTGAACATTGTAACGCTCGTCAACAGCGCAGCGGCGATCGCGACGAACCCGAGCGTCGGGCGGTGCCAGAATGAACGGCTCTCCTTGCGAATCTTTTCTATCGCGCCGGCGAGGGAACGGGACAAGGTGACATCCGCTCCCGCTAACAGCTGCAACGCGCTCCGGTTACGAAAATCAGCCATGATCTTGGCAGCGAGGTCCGGATTGCGGGAAAGATGGTCCTCCACGGCCATGCGGCGCGCCAGATCGAGCTCACCGTCGATATAAGCTTCGATCTCCATCTCATCTACCTGGTCAGTCGGCATCCTGTCCCCCGATTATTCTCAGCCTGTCCCTGTCCGCCGCCCTTCGGGGGGACCGCAACGCGGCCCGCGCGCGACTAAGCCGCGACATGATGGTGCCGACCGGAACGTTCAGAATGGCGGCTGCCTCCTGATAGCTCTGACCCTCGACGGCGACGAGATGAAGCACGGCGCGATGATGGTCCGGCAATGTGGCAAAAGCACTGGCCACTTCCTGCAGATAAGCCGCATGTTCCTGTTCGGGTTCCAGCCGGTCAACCAGCGTCTGGGCGAAATGGATATCCCGGCGCGCGTCAGCCTGCTCGCGGCGGCGCGCCGAAACGAAGATATTGTGCACGATCGCCAGCAGCCATCGCTTTGCCGAACCCTCCGGCCGAAAGGTGTCACGTTTTTCCAGGGCCTTGAGAAGCGCATCCTGAACGACGTCATCCGCTACAGTTTCGTCTCGCGCAAGCGAGCGGGCATAGCGCCGCATCGCGGGCATCTCTTCCAGTATATCTGTAGGCTTGAGATGGGACATGATCCTTCTACGCTTGGCAGAGCGCTCCTATTCCCTCGGCGAGCCGCTTCTTTTGAGGCATTGATCATAGACCTCGACCACCTGCAACAACGTCTCGTTCCAATCATATCTGTGCGCGTCAATCCGGGCCGCTCGTCCCAGCGCCCGGCGACGAGCGGGATCAGCGATCAATTCCAGAAAGCCGGTGGCGTAAGCTTCGCTGGACAGTGGCTCAACAAGGAGGCCCGTGCGCCCATTGTCGATGAGTGCGGAGGCGCTCGGCACATTGGCGGAGATGATCGCCAGTCCCGAAGCCATCGCCTCGAGATTGACGTTGCCGAAGGCTTCCGTGACGCTGGGATTGATGAGGACGTCAGCGCTTGCCACGGCGCGCCCCAATGCAGCGCCTTCCAGATGGCCCAGGAAATTGGCATTGGTGAGGCGCTGGGCCAGCCAGGCACGGGCCGGTCCGTCGCCTACGATCATCGGGCGCACGCTGTGCCCGGCCGCACGGGCCTGCATCACCGTGTCCACGAAAATCTGAAGCCCCTTCTCCGCGACCAGGCGACCAAAGAAAAGTGGCACGACATCTGCCGGCCCATAGCCAAGGGAACTGCGAAATTCTTCATCCCGCAGCGCCGGATCAAAGCTCGTGCGATCGACTCCACGACTCCAGATCGCGATGCGTTGTGCACCATATTGCGCCGATAATTCTCGGGCGATATGAGGCGTAGGCGCCAATATCCGGTCGCAGTCGCTATAGAAGCGATGGAGATAACGTTCCATCGATCCGCGAAGCATCCCGAGCCAATAATAGGACAGATAGGTTTCGAACCGGGTGTGAAGGCTGGCAACCATCGGGGTGCCGTTGCACTTCGCATAGCGTTGCGCGCTACGTCCCAGCCAGTCGGGCGCGGAAAGATGGATGATGTCGGGCTGGAAATTATCAAGATCGCGCCTGATCGTCCGGGGAAGGCCCAGGGCGATCCGATATTCCGGCCGCCTCGGTATAGCGATCGATGGGACCTGAACGACATCCCCCACGCACGCTATCGGCGTTCCCGGAGTCGTGGGAGAGTAGATGCGAACCTGAGCCTGCCTGTCCAGCAAATGGCCGACCAGCCGGTTCAGGGCCTGGTTGGCACCATCACGGACCCCATTGTAATTGCCGGAAAAAAGCGCAACGCGTAGCGGCCTTTCGGCGATCCGAAGGGATATCTTTTCGGGCCTGGAAAATGGATTGGAAGGAGAGGGATCAAGAACAGAAGCCTGCGTTGCCATGCCGGGTTTACGCGCAGGTCTATCTCTTTATTCCCTTGCTGGTGAAAAATATGGCCTGTTGGCGCGCCTAAAGCACTCACGGCGCGGCATTTCGCCTTTGCTTTGCCAGGCAATTTGTCGAACTGCGGCTGACAGGACCGCGTCGTTCGACGAGGCGCGGTGACGACCGCTGGATACCCGGTCGCCCGGACGGCTTTCTTGCAGATTGCTGAACATTTGCTGGAACAGGACGATGTCGGGCGCTTCTCCGCTCGCCATTTCCGCAATGTCAGCTTTTCATAAAAGCTCCCGATCATCTGACGGCAATGAGGCCCCTCCATTTCAAAATTCCTATGAGAAGGAAAATGTTTGCAACCCGCGTTTAATTCCGTATTCACGGAAATAGGAATTAATCGGCGGAAGAGCCGAAACCTGGGAGAGTGACATGAAAGGCTTGCTGTTGGCCTCCGCGGCATTGGGGGTGACTTTTTCGGCGACGCTTGCGAGCGCGCAAGTGACAACGTCGTCAGATGTGGCGGCATCAATCAACAACCCGGTCGAAGGCGGTCTGGAAGAGATCATCGTCACGGCGCAGCGCGTGCAGGAAAGCAGCCAGAAGACGCCACTCGCGCTGGATGTCATCCAGCCTGACGAACTGATCCGCCAGAATGTCGTGCGCGCGGAGGATCTCTCCCGAACATCACCGGCACTCGCCGCATCCGGTGCCGGAGGGCCGACCACCGCCTTCTTTGTAAGAGGCGTCGGTAACGCTACAGTCAATTCCTATTCGGATCCGGCGATCGCCTTCAACTATGATGGAGTCTATATCGGCCGCCCCAGTTCCACCTCGGGCGTGTTCTATGATCTTCAGCGCGTGGAGATTCTGAAGGGCCCGCAAGGCACGCTCTATGGACGCAATGCCACGGGCGGCGCCATCAATGTCATCCCGAACCGCCCGAAACTTGGGCAGAGTTCGGGAGACGTCATGATCGGCTATGGCAATTATGACTGGTTGACGGGTCAGGCTGCGCTCAATCTGCCGATTGGCGACAAGGCAGCCGTGCGCGTCGCCGGCACAATTTCGCACCGTGATGGGTTTCTCTCGGACGATACCGGCAAGCAGCGCGAATATGCCTTCCGTGCGCAGGTCTATGCCGAACCCAGCGATGCGCTGACGCTACGCGTCGGGTTCGATTTTGCCCACCAAGGCGGAAGCAGCCCGAGCGGCTTTTATCTGGGGACGGTTGACCCTGCCTTTGGACCCACGGGCTTTGCGGGCTACACCTTCACGCCCACCGGCTTTTCGCCGCAACAAGGTTTGCTCGACCCTCGCTCCAACGCGTTGCAGGAAGCCCGCTTCGTCCCTCAACTGGGCCGCACTGGCTCCATCGTCGATGGCGTTCCTCATAATGACAATGATTATTGGGGCATCACCGGCGAACTCAACTACATCACGGATGCAGGAACGCTGACTATTCAGCCAGCCTATCGTGAAGCCAAACTCGATTACAGCTTCAACGGCGTCTTCCGTCTGGGCGGCGTAAAGGAGAAGGACAAGCAGACCAGCCTTGAAGCGCGCTGGGCAGGGACAGTTGGGGCCGGGGTCGATTATCTCATCGGCGGCATGTATTTCGATGAAGATATCGACGTTCCCCACGCCTTCTACAATCAGGCGACACTCACGCCCTACCAGAGCTTCACCACGGCGACCGAATCCTGGGCGGGCTTCGGCAAGGTCACCGTGCGGCCGGTCGAGAAGCTCAGCCTCACGGCGGCTGGCCGCTACACATCCGACAAGAAGCGATTTGACGGCCTGTCACAGGTTTACATCCTGTTTTGCGGTAATCCGGCCCCGCCGCAGGATTTCTGCCCGACTTTGCCATTCACGCCGCTGGCGGACAGCGCCGCCGAGCTTGAAAACTTTTATACATCGCGCGGCTTCCCGGTGACATCCGTGCCGCTTTTTGTGCTGCCGCCGGTGGCGGGCGGGTCGCAGACGGCGCCGTTCGTCCTGCGCTCGCCAATCGCCATCAATGCTGGCCTGAAGAACAATAAGTTCACCTATCGCCTCGCAGCCCAATATGATTTCAACGCGCGCAGCATGGCTTATGCGAGCTTTGAGACGGGCTATCATGCCGGTGGATTCTCGTTCGCTCGGGGCGTGGAAAGCTACGCGCCGGAGACGATCAAGGCCTATACGATCGGCAGCAAGAACCGCTTCTTCGGTAATATATTGCAGGTCAACGTCGAAGGCTTCATCTGGAAATATAAGAACCAGCAATTCAGTCAGTTCGGCTATGATCTGGGCAATCCGCCGGCGACCGTCTATCTGACTCGTAATATTGGCGACAGCACGATCAAGGGCATCGATCTGGATGTTGAGCTGCGGGCGACGCGCAACACACAGCTTTCCGCCAACATCCAGTATCTCGACACGAAATATGACAGCTTTGTCTATTTTGCGCCGAACCAGGGCCTCCCGCCAAACACGACCTGCGGCTACGCGCCGATCACGCAGACCACGCCCGATGGCGCTGCGCTGGACGTGTTTCGCGTGGATTGCTCCGGGAAGCGGGCGTTCAACTCGCCCAAATGGTCTTTCAATCTGAACGGCCAGCAGACGATCCCTCTGGGCGCCACCAAACTCGTTCTGCAAGCTGGCACACGCTACCGCAGCGAAAGTGACTCATCGGCCGAATATCTGCCTTATGTCCGGTCGGAGGCGGCCTTCATCAGCAATGCGTCCATCACCATTTCAGCCGATGACGATCGCTGGTTTGCGAGCCTCTATGTGTTCAACATCGAAAATAACCAGCGGCTGGTGGGCGGCACGACCAACTCGGCCGGTGTGATCTCCGCATCAGCCGAGCAACCGCGCACCTGGGGCGTCCGCGTCGGCGGAAAATTCTAGAGGCGGGCAGATCCTCGTCCGGGCAATCGGGGGAGGATTTGCTTTGCAAACCACTTTGCAACGCATTATTCCTTCATATAGGAATTATAAATCGGAGGACGGCATGTCAGCCGCAGTCAATGATCTTCACTATGTAGCACTCGCCGTGCCGGACCTTGCGGCGGAACGGGCTTTCTTCGGGGATATCTGGGGACTTACCGAAGTCGGCGAAAGCGATGGCAAAGTCTATTTCGCAGCCGAAGGGTCGTCGCATCCCTTCGTCATTCGTCTGCGTCAGGATGAGGAGCGCAAGACGGATCTGATCGGCTTTTCGGCCGGTTCCCGCGCAGATGTCGACGCGCTCTTCGTTCAGGTCCAGGCGGCCGGGTCCAGGATCATCTCCGAGCCCGGCTCCGCCGAGGGACCTGCCGGCGGTTATGCCTTCCGGTTCTTCGATCCGGACGGGCGCGCAATGGAGGTGAGTTGCGACACCACACAGCGCCAGCATCGCACCCTTGCCAAAGGGGAAGCGATCCCGACGGGCCTGAGCCATATCGTGCTTCACACCCCCAAGCCGGCGGAACTGGTGCAATATTATGAAGATGCGCTTGGCTTTCGCCTGTCGGACTGGATCGGCACGTTCATGGCGTTTTTGCGCTGCAACCAGGTGCATCACCGGCTCGCGATCCTGCCCGGACCTCCAGCGCTCAACCATGTCGCCTTCGATGTCAGCTCCGTCGACGAGATGATGCGCGGCCTTGCGCGGATGCATGAAAATGGCGTCACTCTGTCCTGGGGGCCGGGCCGGCATACGGCGGGGAATAACACCTTCACCTATTATCTGACGCCCAACGGCAATGCGGTAGAATATACTTCCGACCTTGAAGAGGTGGATGAGGCAAGCTGGCAGCCAACCATCTATGAATTCAGCCCACAAATTACCGATCAGTGGGGCACCGGCCGGATCATTCCCGGCAATGTTCCCCACGCCGAAATCACGCCCGACAAAGGCCTGTGGCAGGTGCCCGCGTGATCCGCAGTGCGCTGGTCGTCGGCGGCGGCATCGGCGGCATGGCGACAGCCATCGCCCTCAAGCGGATCGGCGTTGACGTCGACCTGATCGATGCCGATCCGCATTGGCGCGTCTATGGCGCGGGTATCAGTGTCACGGGTATCTCGCTGCGAGCATTTGATGCGCTCGGCGTTTTTGATCAAATTCGTCAGCACGGCTTCGTCGGGTCCGGCATGCGCGGCAAGACGGCTGCCGGCCATGTTTTGATGGAGGTGCCTGCGGTCGCAAACCCGCTGCCTATCCAGCAAGGCGGCGGCATTTTACGCCCGGTCCTTCACGATATTCTCTCTTCCACCGTGCGGAGCGAGGGCGTTCATGTCAGCCTCGGCGTCAAGGTCGATACGCTGCGCCAGGACGAAGCCGGCGTTGATGTGACCTTCACCGATGGCACGGCCGGGCGTTACGACCTCGTTGTCGGAGCGGACGGGATCTACTCGTCGATCCGCGACATGCTATTCCCGGACGTGCCCAAACCGCAATTTACGGGGCAGGGCTGCTGGCGTCTGGTGGCCAAACGCCCGCCCGAGGTGGACCGCACGGAAATGTATTTCGGTGGTCCGGTGAAGCTTGGCATCAACCCCGTCTCGCAGGACGAGATGTATATGTTCCTGCTCGAACATGTGCCCGACAAGCATCATTTCTCCGAAGAGGAGCTGGTTCCTCATCTGCGTGAGTTGATGGCGCCATTCGGCGGGGCCGTTCCCGCCATGCGCGACAGCATCACCGATCCGGCCCAGATCAACTATCGTCCGCTCGAATGGCTGTTGCTGCCAGATCCCTGGTATAAGGGGCGCGTCGTGCTGATCGGCGATGCCGCTCACGCGACGACACCGCATCTTGCCAGTGGCGCCGGCATCGCCGCCGAGGATGGCCTTGTCCTTGCCGAGGAACTGGCGCGCGACAACGATGTTGCCGCTGCCTTGCGGGCGTTCATGGACCGCCGCTTCGATCGCGCGCGCCTCGTTGTCGAAAACTCGGTGCGCATCGGCGAAATCCAGATGGCTGGTGAGGAAACCGCCAGCAACACAATGCTTGGAGCGACGATGGATCGGCTCCAGGCACCCTATTGATCGGGAGAGGACGGATGACATTCGGTCTGGCCAAGCTGCGCGAGGGTGGCGCGGCGCTGGTGGTCGACAACAAGCTGGTGCCGCTTGCCGCCTATGGCGAAACACGCGACGTGCTAACTCTCCTGGAGGATTGGGACGCGGCGTTACCGGGGCTGGAGGCGATCGCCACCAGATGCGATGACGCTCTGCCGCTGGATGAGCGCACGCTCGCTGCGCCCTATATCCCGCGCCAGATCTTCTGCACCGGGGCCAATTACCGCAAGCATGTGATCGGCCTGATCATGGGTGACCCGTCAATGCGGACGGCGGCCGATGAAGGCGAAACGGACGAGGAACGTCTCGCGCGCGTTGAAAAGATGATGGACGAGCGCGCCCACGCTTTGTTGCCTTACTGCTTTATCAAGCTGCCCTCCTGTGTTGTCGGGCCGCATGACGAGGTCGTCCTGCCGCGTAACGTGGTGAAGCCGGACTGGGAGCTGGAGCTGGGCGTCATCATCGGCAAGCGTGCCCGTCATATTATGCCGGAACAGGCCATGGACTATGTGGCGGGCTTCGTTGTGGTGAATGATGTGACGGCTCGCGAGCATATTTTCCGCCGTGATGCCGGCGCGATCGGCGCGGACTGGCTATCGGGTAAATGCTTTCCGACCTTTCTGCCCTTTGGGCCGATGATCGTGCCGCGGCAATTTGTGCCGGATCCTTATGATTTGACGATCCGGCTCTCCGTCAACGGTAAGGTCTATCAGGACGAAACGACGCGCGACATGATGGTCAGCATCGAGCGGCAGATCGCCTATCTCTCGGAGCGGCTGGAGCTGTTGCCGGGCGACGTGATCTGCACTGGTTCGCCCTATGGCAATGGTTCGGCTTTCGGTGTCTTCCTGCAGCCTGGCGACGTCATGGAAGGATCGATTACCGGCCTTGGCACCCAACGCAATCATTGCGTGGCCGAAGGTTAAGCCATGTGCTCAGCGCTTCCGGATGCCATTGAGAATGAGGTCCACGATAAAGTCCTCAAACGCGGCGCCGAGCTGATCCATGTCAGTGCCTTCCGGTACGAGATTGCGGACGACGGGCTGGGCCGAGACGAAGAAGTCGAAAAGACCAACGAGCGCCACATGCAGGAACAGCGGGTTAACGGCGCGCAGTTCTTTGCCCCCGTCGCGCGCCAGCAACTCCGCAAAGGCGTCGACCGCACGCATGTTCATTTCACCCTGAAGCTTGCGGGTTTCAGCCGATTTGGCATCGGCCAGCTCATCCACCATGAGCCGATGCACATGCTTGGTCGATCGCGTGAAATGGGCCGCGTGACGAATGCGTCGCTCGAGAAGCGGCAGCGGCTCGTTGCTGCCAACGATCTCGGCAGGCGCATCGGCGATCAGTCGCTCCACGACCGCCAGCAGCAACTTGGTGCGGTCACCGAAATAATAGCGGATGAGCGCAGGATCGACCCCGGCCTCCCGCGCGATCAGCGAAATGGTGACGCGCGCCGGCGGCAATTCCTGCAGCAGCTCGATTGCCTTGGCGAGCACGCCCTCCCGGCCAACCGTATTGTCGGACGGACGGCCCTGACCGCGCTTCTTCGGTGCAACTTTCGCCATGAGCCCTCAAGCTTGAACAGAGCACCAGCTATTCCGCTTTTTCTACCGTCCCGCAAGCATATCAACATAATTCCTGAAATTAGGAATTGTGTTGATGGCGCATATCGATAGAGTCGGATCACAAGGAGAGGACCGCATGGCGAACTGGCCATTCACACAAGGCGTCCATGACATTGGCAACGATGTCTATGGCTATGTCCAGCCGGATGGCACCTGGGGCTGGTCCAACGCAGGCCTGATCGTCAGTGGAGGCGAAACCCTCCTGGTGGACACGCTGATGAGCGTGCCGCTGACCCGCGAGATGCTCGACAGCTTCAGGGCCAGGGTGCCTGCGGCCGCAAAGATAGACCGGCTGGTTAACACGCACGCCAATCCCGATCATTTTTTCGGGAACGGACTTGTCGCGGACGCTGAGATTATCGCGACGAATGAAGCCAGGAAGGAAATGGCGAATTTCGACCCGAAAATGCTCGCCGGCCTGAAGGATAATTATCAGAATATGGGGGATGCTGGCGAGTTTCTCTATGAAACGATGGGCCGAAAATTCGATTTCTCGGGTGTGGACGAGTTGACGCTGCCCAACTCGACGTTCGACAAGCAACTTTCGCTCACCGTGGGGAACAAGCTTGTCGAACTGACCGATCTGGGTCCGGCGCACACCCTGTCCGATACGATCGTCTGGCTGCCGGGCGATCGCGTGGTGTTCACAGGTGACCTGCTGTTCAACGAAGGTCATCCGATCATGTGGGCCGGCCCTATCGAAAACTGGATCGCCGCCTGCCAGTATATCATGGACCTTGGGCCCGATGTCGTCGTGCCGGGGCATGGGCCCATCACCGGGAAATCGGCCGTCGCCAACATGAAGGCCTATTTCGAATATGTTCGGGACGAGGCGCGCGTGCGGTTCGACGCCGGCCTGGGATTCGAGGAGGCCGCGCGCGACATCAATATGACCGAATTCCGGGGCTGGAGCGATCCCGAGCGGATCGTCGCCAATGTGTTCTCGCTTTATCGGCAATGGGGCGCGCAATTCACGCCGGAGCAGCAGCGCGGCCTGTTCGGTGCGATGGGACGCTACCACAAGGAACTGGCGGCACATGACGAGGCTTGCGGTCATGACCATTAAGCTTAACGCCACGCATGATCCGGACCGTAAGAGCTGGGTGGAAAGCGCCAATGCGACGGATACGGATTTTCCCATTCAGAATCTGCCGTTCGGCCTGTTTCGCACCGGCGATCATGTCCGCAGCGGCGTGGCGCTTGGCGACAGCATCATCGATCTCCCGGCTCTGCTGGCCACCGGCGTGCTGACAGGTGGAGCTGCCGAGGCCGCGTCTGCGGCCGCCGGCACGTCGCTAGCGCCCTTGCTCGCCTGCGCTCCGGCGAGCGTGAGTGAGCTGCGCGCGCAATTGTCCGACCTGTTTCGCGCCGGGGGCAGGGGTGATCGCGCGATGCTGGAGCCTCTGCTCGTGCCCATGGACGGCGCTGACCTTCTCCTGCCGCTCAAGCCCACGGCCTTCACTGATTTCTGTACCTCGATCGATCACATCAAGCGTATGGGTGGCGGAACGCCTCCGCTCGCCGCCATGGCGTTGCCGGTCGCCTATAATGGCCGCGCCAGTTCGGTGATGCCGAGCGGGGCGCCGGTGATGCGCCCGCTGGGGCAGTTCGAGACGTCGCCGGGTAGCAAGCAGATTATGTTTGGTCCTGAGCCGATGCTCGATTTCGAGCTTGAATTCGGCGTCTGGCTTCGCGGCGGCAATGCGCCGGGCGAACCCGTCAGCATGGCGCAGGCGGAGCAGGCTCTGTTTGGCTGTTGCCTCGTCAATGACTGGTCCGCCCGTGGCATTCAATTTTTCGAGTCTATCCTGGGACCACATCTGGGCAAGAGTTTCATTACCACGATCAGTCCCTGGATCGTGACGATGGAAGCGCTGGCGCCATTCCAGGTGGCAGCGCGCGGGCGCACAGCCGATGAACCCATCGTACCCGCACATCTGCTGGATCCAGCCGACCGCAGCCATGGCGGCCTCGATATCGAACTGACCGCCCATCTTGCCAATGCCGATGGCTCGTGCGCGCGGATTGTCCGCACCAATCTCAAGGAGCTGTTCTGGACACTCGGCCAGATGGTCGCGCACCAGGCCTCCAACGGCGCGCCGCTGGAGCAAGGCGATCTTGTCGCGACAGGAACGGTTTCGGGAGCAGCTGAGGAGGCACGAGCGTGCCTCGCCGAGATCACGATGCGCGGCGGAAGCATCATTGAGCTACCCGACGGGTCGCGCCGGACGATGCTGGAAGATGGCGACACCCTCACGCTGCGCGGGCGCGCACAGGCGCAGGGCTATGTGCCGATCGGCTTCGGCGACTGTAGCGGCACCATATATCCGGCGAGGGGGACAAGATGACGGTCACGACATGCGACGACCGAAGGCCGATCCCTGTCCAGGCACGTGGCAAGCACCTTGTGGTCGATATCCACTGCCATCTCGGCATTCCGGCGGCAGATGCGATCGTGCAGGCGAAATATCCCGGACCGCCGCCCGGCATCAATGACTTCACCAGCGTCAGGTCGGCCGAGGTCAACCGCGCCCAGTTCGCGACAATCGGGCGCACGTTGAACAGCATCGAGCAACGGCTGGACGATATGGATCGTCTCGGCATCGACGTTCAGGCCATCTCGCCCAGCCCCGGCCAGTATTTCTACTTTGCGGATCCGGAAACAGGGCGTGAGGCGGCCCGGGCCGTCAACGACGGGATGGCCGAAGCGGTGGCGGCTCATCCGGACCGGCTTGTCGGCATGGGCACGGTCCCTCTTCAGAATGTCGAGATGGCGATAGCGGAGATGCGGCGCTGTGTGCGCGATCTTGATCTGCGTGGCATCGAGATCAGCTCAAACGTGAATGGCCGGGATTTCCATGGCGAGGAGTTCCGGCCTTTTTTCGCCGCAGCCGAAGAGCTGGGCATCCTGCTCTTTCTCCATCCTCTTGGCTTCACGCATGCCCAGCGGATGAGCGAATATTATTTCAACAACCTGATCGGAAACCCGCTCGAATCGACATTGGCCGTGGGCCATCTCATCTTTGGCGGCGTTCTGGATCGCTACCCCGGCCTGAAAATCTGCGTGGCGCATGGCGGCGGCTATATTCCAGGCTATTGGGGGCGTATGGACCATGGCTGGCGCGCGCGCGCCGACTGTAGCGAGCATTGCCGGCACCTGCCTTCCACCTATCTACGCAAGCTCTGGTTCGACACACTCGTCTTCGATCAGGACCAGCTCGACAGTCTCGTGCGCACGCATGGCGCCGACAAGCTGTGCCTCGGCACAGACTATCCGTTCGATATGTCCGAGCCTGATCCAGTCGGATTTCATGCGGGGCTCGACGATGCCGATCAGGCGAAGATTCTCGGGCTTAATGCGGCCGGTTTATTGGGGCTGACCGCAACCTAATAAATAAGAACGGGGACTGGGATGGCGACGTTGGTCGAAGAGCGGGATGCCACCGGAGTGCCAATACGCGGCGCTGGCTATAGCCTCTTTCTGCTCTTCCTCGCCAACTTCCTGAATATGGCCGATCGCGCTCTGCTCGGTATCGTTGTGGACCCCGTCAAGTTGGATCTGGGCCTCACCGACACCGAGATGAGCCTCGTTTCCGGCACAGCATTCGTTCTCTTCAATCTGATTGTCGGCGTTTTCATCGCCCGGTGGGTGGACCACAGCAACCGCAAGAAAATTCTCGTTCTCGGCGTTGCTCTCTGGTCCGGGGCGACTGCCTTAACCGGTCTCGCACAGGGTTTCTGGTCGCTTGGGCTCTTTCGCATTTTGGTGGGCGTCGGCGAGGCCACCGCTTTCCCCGTCGCGATTTCAATGATTTCGGACCTGTTTGCCGCTCCCAGACGTCCCCGGGCTATCTCCAACTTTCAGGCGAGCACCTTCGTGGGCCTCGTGGTCGGATCGATCCTCGCTGGCGTTCTGGCGGCAGCCCACGGCTGGCGCGCCATGTTCCTCATATGTGGTCTCGCCGGTTTTGTGCTGGTCACCCTTTTGCTCGCGACCATGCGGGAACCGAAACGAGCCCAGGATCATGCATCGGCAGATCTTCCGCCCGAGATCAGCCTGGTGCAGGCCATCATTTTGCTGCTGCGGCTTCGCGGCTTCATCACCTTGTCGCTCGGGATGGCTTTTGGCGGAATGGCGGTCGCCGTACTGCCAATTTGGGCACCAGCTTTTCTCTTGCGAAGCCATGACGTTCCGCTCGCGGCTGTTGGCGCGCTCATCGGGCCTGCGGTCGGACTTGGCGGGATTTCCGGAACGATCTTTGCCGGGATGATGGCGAGCTATCTGGTGCGCAAGCGAAAGTCGGATGTGCAGGGTCTGCTCGTACCGCTCATTGCCATTCCGTTGGCGGTCCCATTCTTTCTGATCTTCATTTTCGCGCCATCCCTGACGCTCGCCATGTCATCGGCCGCTGTGATGAATTTTCTGCTCTCCAGCGCGATGGGGCCCTGCATTGCCGTTGCCCTCAGCATTGCACCGTCGCGCATGCAGGCTGTGTCATCCACCCTGATGCTGATTGCTCACGGCATAATCGGCGGCGCCATTTCGCCATTGATCGTCGGCGCTGTCAGCGACATGCTGGAGCCTCGGTTCGCGGCGGACTCGCTCCGATACGCCCTTACAACAATGGCGCCTACGCCGATTATCGCGGGATTTTTGCTCTGGTTGGCGTTCGCGCGGATCCGTCCTGAAGGGCAGGCGGCGGCATAACACGCACAGTTGCCGAAGACGATGAGCCACGAACCGGGAAGCTTTTGATCCGGCTCAGGGCAGGTCCTGAGCCTGGGTCTGCTGTGTCAAAGATGATTCTGACGGGCTTCTGGGAGCAATCATTAGCCTGGCGCTGTGAGCGCGGATTGTAACGGTTACTCCGTCCCGAGTTACTGTAACGTACTTCTGTTCCCGTGCTCATTCCAACAATGCGTCGGCCAGGGGGCTGGCCGGCTGGGTCGACTGCATCATTCGATCGCAGTTTGCATGGCTGCAGGTCAGACGCCCTTTGAAGAGTGCGCTTATGGGGGCGATTAATGTCACGCTTGGGTTTGTGTTTTGTATCTTTAACGGCACTTTCGTGGGGAACGGTCGTTCACGCAACAGGTGATAAGACCACTGAGAACGATCCGCTCAGCAACGAAGAGATCATTGTGACGGGGCAAAGTCTCGAAGAGACATTGCCGCAGGAACTGTCGCGCTACGGCTATCAGCTGGACATGGTAACCGAAGAGACGATCCGCGATCGCAGCTACATCGATGCGGTGCAGGCGCTGGAGATGGAAGTGCCGGGTCTCACCGTGACCACCCAGGGGGGCGCTTTCAGCTACGCCAATATCTCTCTGCAAGGATCGCGCAACAGCGACGTGTTGTGGACGATTGATGGCGTCCGGATCGGCAACCGTTTGTACAATGCCACCAGCCCCGCAGATACGCTGCCTTCATCGATGATCGGGCGGATCGAAGTGCTGAAGGGGGGGCATGGCCTGTTCTATGGCACCCAGGCGGTCGCGGGCGTCATCAATGTCGTGTCGAAGCCATTTCAGGACGAAACCGGCGGTGAACTGACGGTCGGGATGAACACGAACGCCGGATATCGCGGCGAAGGCCGGCTTAATCTCGCCCTGGGCGATCATAAGTTCATTCTGTGGGCGTCCAGGGACAAGTCCGAGGGTTACGAGATTTTTGACCGGTATCAGCCGTCGGTTACCGACAAGAAGCGAGCCTATGACGTATTCAGCGCCGGGATCAAATATGGCTACGAGATTGCTCCCGATCTCAATCTCAATCTGCACTATATCCGCACCCGCGCGGATCTCGACTTCCCTTCGCTTGCGGGGCAAAACATCAACGCCCGGACCCAGCAGATTGCGATTGGCCGGCTGGATTACACGCCTTCCGACACCATCGCGCTCTATCTAAAATCATATTATCATCAATGGGATACGGATTATGTTCGGCCGGGTAGGGGGTCCGAATATTGGGGTTTCAAGGATTTTGGTGTCAATGCGCTGGTCCAGCTCAAGCCCCATCGCGGCCTCGAGTATCACCTTGGATATGAGTTCCAGAACTATCGTGGCCGTGATGAGTCCCTGTTGATCGATGGCAAGACGGAACAGGTCCACGCCATGTTCGGACAGATACGCACCTCGGATGATTTTTCCCGCCGTCTGCGTCTGGCGGCCGGGCTGCGTCATAACGAGGCGCGCGATTCCAACTCCACCGTCTGGAGCGCGTCAGGCACCTATATTTTTTCCGACGCATTGCAGGTGGAAGGATCGGTGGGAACATCCTTCCTCCTGCCTGATGCACAGCAGCTCTATGGGATCGACGAGTGCTGCGCGCGCGGTAATCCCAATCTGCTGCCGGAAGAAAGTTTCGCCATCAATCTGGGTGTCGGCGGGCGTCTGGGGGAATATCAGTGGAACCTGGCAGGATGGGACCGGACGATCGACAATCTGATCACCACCGATCGAAGCAATCCGCCGCAAGGCTTCACCGGTATCTTCGTCAATGTCGACGGCAAGGCGAAGTCGCGTGGCTTCGAGGCGCTGCTTCGTGGGCCGCTATTCAGCGACTTCAACTTTCAGGCCAGCTATACCTACAGTAAGGAATATGCTCGGGATTCCGACATACAAATATCTGGCCGCCCACGCCATTCGGGGAAGGGTGGAATTAGTTGGGCGCCCGACGCGCCATGGGGCGCGAATGTCTCGGCGCGATATTTCGGGAAGACCGAAACCACGGTCAGCGGCTTCGGCATGCAGGAATATGGCGATTATGTCGTCGCCGACATCTCCGCGCACACTTATCTCGACCCGGATAATCGGCGCTGGCGCATCAATGCCCGGATCGAAAACCTGTTCGATGCCGACTATGCAACCAGTATCAGTTCGGCGGTGCTGGAAGGTTCGGCTACGGGCGAAAGGTTCATGGCCCGCCGTCTCGGGGTTCCTCGCACATTCTATCTCAATATCAGCTATGCCTTTGGCGCACGCGGCCGATGAAGTCCCGCTTCTCCCGCGCCATACTGATACTGCATCGTTATACGGGCGTCCTCGTGGGCGTTCTTATGACGCTCTGGTGTTTGTCAGGCTTCGTCATGATGTATCAGGGTTTCCCTGGTGTGACGGAGGAAGAGCGGCTGGCGGGTTTGCAGCCGCTCAATCTATCAGCGCCTTTGGCGCTTGACCGCCTGCCCTTCGCCGACGAGGAGGAGGCGAGGAGCTTCCGGCTGGAGATGCTGGGCGGACAACCGGTTTTACGCATGAACGGCCGAGGCGGCGGGGCAACCTACAACCTGCTGACAGGCGATGAATTGGAGGCGCTTTCGGTTCAGGAAGTGGCGCAGGTCGCCCGGCTCCACGCAACCGGCAATGGCATTGCACTGGCCGATAATATCGAACCGCAATTGATGGACCGGCCGGATCAATGGACGATCCAGTCGTTTCGTGGGACGCAGCCGCTATATCATGTCAGGATGGGGGATGCGGCCGGCTCGGAATTATATATTTCCGGCGCCAGCGGCACCGTGATCCAGGACACCAACCGGAAAGAACGGGTGCTCAGTTGGCTCGGTGTGATACCGCACTGGCTATATCCTACGGTTCTGCGCGAGAACGGCCCACTCTGGACCCAGATCGTTATCTGGACCTCTGTTATCGGCACCTTCCTGACGGCGACGGGTCTTTATGTCGGCCTGAGCCGAATCGCGCAGCGTCGCAAGGGGCGCCTCTCGCCTTACAAAGGCCTGTGGTATTGGCATCATGTGCTGGGATTGTTTCTGGGCGTGGTTACGCTGAGCTGGGTGTTCAGCGGTTTGATGACCATGGGGCCATGGGGGCTACTCTCGGGGCCACCCAACAATCTGCGTCAGGAAATTGCAGGCAGCGCGGATTGGGCAGGGACCCGACGATTCCTGGAGCAAGCACAGGAAAACGGGCTGCCCGATGGTACGGTGCAACTGCGCTCTGCACTACTGGGTGGCAAATTGCATGGTCTCGCCCGGATTCCCGGGCAGCAGCCCGTGCGCCTGAATAGCGAGGCAGCCCCTTTCCCCCTTGCCGAAGCGGACGTTCGAACAGCACTGGCCGGGCTACCCATCGCCGGGTTCGCTCGCATGACGCGAGAGGATAATTACTATTACGGCTTTAAGGAACGCGAGTTCAGGCCAGCCTATCGTGCGATATTGGATGATGCTGAGCAAACCCGCATCTATATCGATGCTTCGACCGGGGAGATCGCACGGATCGTGGACGACGCGGTCCGGCGATCGCGTTGGCTTCGAAACGGACTGCACAGCCTCGACTTCATCCGGGGTCGTCCGCTTTGGGATGTCGTAACGCTGGTGTTGCTCGCGGGCGTCACGGCTGTTTGTGCAACCGGCGCCTGGATGAGCTTCCACCGTGTGTCGCGTGATTTCCGGATGTTCCGGCGGCGACGGCGGAAGGGCCGCAGACTCGCGCAGGCGTTAGTCTCAGGCCCCATTGATTAGCTGGCAGTGATGTGATTCAGGCTTCGGGAGGGGACTGATCATGAGCGAGCTGTATTGGCTGACGGATGAGCAGATGGCGCGTTTGGAGCCGTATTTTCTCAAGCCATGGCAAGCCTCGGGTTGATGATCGACAGGTTCTGAGCGGGATTATTCGTCAATCGTAACGGGCGGTGCTGGCGGGACGCGCATGGAGGGCCTGGTCGATCAGAGTGCCGATCCGAAGATCGTCATGATCGACCCGATCTATCTCAAGACGCGCCGCACTGCCTCGAGCCTGCGGGTAAAAAAGGAGGTCTTGGGCACCTGATCGGGCGCACGAAGGGCGGCATGAACACCAAACTTCACGCCGTGACCGACGCCGATGGCCGCCCTTGAGCTTCTTCATCACCGCAGGCCAGATCAGCGATTACACCGGCGCGGCGGCTTTGCTGGATGTCCTGCCAAAGACCCAGTGGATGCTAGCCGACCGGCCATGATGCCGATTGGTTCAGAGGTGCATTCAGCAGAAAGGCACAAGGCCCTGCATTCCGGGCCGAAAATCACGATCCTTGCCGATCAAATATGACGAGCGCCGCTTCAAGCGCCGCAACCGTATAGAATCATCGCTAGGTTGAAAGACTGGCGCCGCGTGGTGACCCGCTATGACCGCTGCCCAACATTCTTTCTCCGCATCAGTCGATGGGCCGCCAGATGTTGGGTGGTAGTATCCTTGCGCCCTCATTGTCCGCTACGAGGCAGATCGGGTTGTTTTATGAGTGTTCCCGAGGACTGCCCGGCTTGCAAGCAATGGCGGAAAACAGATGGAAAATCATCCATATAGGAGGCGAGAAAATTAATGCATGGGCGGGGGCGCTTCTTGTGGCTCCGTAGGGCCGGACATGTGCAAATGCACGGGCGGCTGAAGAATAAAAGTGAATGGGGGAGGGGTATGGAAGGCAGGCATAGATCGCGCCGTATCGCTATGTATTTTGTGACAACCTCGCTGATCGTCTGCGGGGGGGAAGCCTTTGCCCAGCGGAGGAGCTTCAACATCAATTCCGGCAATGCAAACGCGACCATTCCCGTTTTCGCCAAGCAGAGCGGCCTGCAGATTATCGTGGCCGCTGATCGACTGCGTGGCGTTCGAACGCCGGCCATTGTGGGGGCTATTGATGTGCGTGTGGCGCTGAGCCGGCTGCTGCAATCAACGAACCTCGTGATTGCGGTGGACAATGGCTCGATCGTCGTGCTGAAGTCGCGCCCCGCACCGGCCTTGCATAAGGCAACCATGTCCGCTGTTGCGGCCGTCGCGCTTGATGATCCACCACGAGGAGAGGCTTCCGCAAGGCCGAATGAGGCGCCGCCTCCCGAGCCGGTTGGCGAACGTGAAATTATTGTCACCGGATCACGCATCGCCACGACGGGCTATAGTCAGCCCACGCCGGTGATGATCGTCAGCGAAACGCAGATTGAGCGCGATGCCAAGGCCAGCATCGGCGACACGATCCGCGAAATGCCGGCGGTTGGATCGTCCAGTTCGCCCAATAACGGCGTTGGCGCCAATAACATTGTCGGTGGCGTCACGGGCCTCGACACGGTCAATCTGCGTCATTTGGGCGTGAACCGCACGCTGGTCCTTCTCGACAGCCAGCGCGTCGTGCAATCCAACATCACCGGTGTGGTCGATCTTGGTACCATGCCTACCATGCTTGTGCAGCGTGTCGAGGTTGTGACCGGTGGGGCCTCGGCGGCCTGGGGGTCCGATGCCGTGGCCGGCGTCGTCAATCTTGTGCTGAACAAGGCGTTTGAGGGGGTCCGCATCAGCCTCGAAGGCGGGGAATCCGATAAGTTCGATCACAAGAGCTACCGCCTGCAGGCTGCCGCCGGCCTTGGCTTCGCCGATGATCGCGGGCGTGTCATCGTCGCGGCGAATTATCTCAATAGCCCCGACACCATCTTTGCCAATCAGCGGTCATGGAACAGCTATCGCAACCTCATTGATAACCCGGCCTATACGCCCACCAACAACGAGCCGCGCCTCATCCATGCCGACAATGTTGGTCTTTCCCAGGCGACGAATGGCGGACTGATCCAGGGGCCTGACTGTCTGGTGCCCGAGGTGGATGGCGTTTGCGCTCGCCCGAACCCGCTGCTGAATATCCGTTTCGTCGGGCCGAATGCGACGCCGGTGTCCTTTGATCCCGGTATCGTTTCCGGCCCCATTTCGGCTTTTGGTGACGCGGAAACCGAATATCCTGCGATGAACAATCTGGCAGTCGCGTTCCGGACGCTCAACCTGTTCGGCTACACACATTTTGATCTTACGGAGAATCTGCGGGCATCGATTCAGGTCAATTATGGAGAAAGTCGCTCGAAGAACAACTCCACCCCCGCGACCCGCTTCGGGACGCTTTCGATCAAGGCTGACAATCCTTTCCTGCCGGATGCGATCAGGCAGGACATGGGCACCTTGGGGATGGACCGCCTTTGGGTAGGCATAACCAATATCAATAACGTCACCGCCGATCAGTATTCCCACGACAATTTCCTCAGAAATTCGGTTGGCGTGCCGGTGAGCGTGCAAAAACGACGCCTGACGCGGGGCGTCTTCAGCCTCGATGGCAAGGTCGGTCCGGATTGGACCTGGAACGCCTATTATCAGAAGGGTGAGGTGGTAACGCGCGTCGATGTCCTCTCGAACGTCGTGACCGCGCGCTTCAACTTTGCCGTCGATGCCGTTCGCGACGCGGAAGGGACCATTGTCTGCCGGGCGGTCTTGCAGAATGTTCCGGCTGCCGAGGGCTGCATTCCGCTTAACGTAATCGGCGAAGGCGTCGCGGATCCCAAAGCGATCCGCTATGTCAATGTACGGCCCGGAGAGAATTGGGAAGAGATCCGGCTGGGCCAGGATGTGGCAGCTATTTCCGCGCAGGGGCGGCTTGGTTTCGGGTTGCCTGCTGGTGCTATCTCGATGGCTTTTGGCGCCGAATATCGCCGCGAAAAAGGTGAGACGGTGACCGATGAAGGCGCGGCAGCGCGGCGTTATTCCTTTGCCAATTTCGCGCCTTTCGGCGGTAAATATCATGTGAAGGAAGCGTTCGTCGAACTGGGGGTGCCGCTGATCCAGGACGGGTTTGTCGAGTCTCTGGCCCTGAATGCGGCAGGCCGTCTTACCGATTACAGCACCAGCGGCCTGGTCAACACCTGGAAGCTTGGCTTCACCAGCCAGTTGAACAAGCTGATTCGCCTGCGTGGTACGATCTCGCGCGACATTCGGGCGCCAAACCTTGCCGAACTATTCAATTCCGGGACGGCGGTTCAGAGTTCGGCGATCGACCCCAGGACCGGCACCAACGTGCCGATCTTCGCGACCACATCCGGCAATCCCGGGCTGGCACCGGAGAAGGCGGATACGCTCTCGGCCGGGATCATCCTGAGCCCGGCGCCCCGGCTCAACCTGTCGCTCGATTATTATTCGATCAAGTTGAAGGACGCGATCTTCACGGTCAGTACGGCGCAGGTTTTGGCGCGGTGCAATGCCGGTGAGGCGGATTTCTGCGCCCAGCTCGATTTCGGCGCGCCGGGTGGTGGGCTGAGTCAGGTCCGCACATTCCCGCGTAACCTCAGTTCGCAAAATGTGTCCGGCCTCGACTTTCAGATGGATTATTCATTGCCACTGAACCACTTCACGCTGTCGAGCCGGCTGGTCGGCAACTACACATTGACGCAAACCCAGGTCGCGTTGGGCGTAACGACGGATTACGCTGGCGCGCTCAGCAACAACTCCCCGGTGCCCGGTTTCCCGAAGTTTCGAGCGACATTGGGGGAAACTTACACCGATGGGCGGATGTCGATCACCCTTCAGGGCCGCTTCATCGGCAGGGCGAAGCTGGTGAATGGCTGGACGGCTAAGGATGTCGACAATAACCGGGTTCCCGCTATCCTCTATACCGACCTGCGGGCGTCCTATGAACTGACAGAGAGTGTCCGGCTGTTCGGTGCTATCGATAATATGCTCGATCTGGCCCCGCCGAATATCGCGGTGAGTTCCGCCCACGCGACCTCCTATTATTCGACTGCCGTTCGCGGCGATATCCATGACACGATCGGACGCAGCTACCGTGTTGGCGCGCGGCTGCGCTTCTGATGGTTGCGTCCGCTCATCCGTTCCTTTCCCCCTTGGAAACGTGATGGGCGGACGCAACCGCTTTCGGCATAACTGCGGATGTGGGGCGAGGCATCATAGACGTTCGATGGCATCACTGCGCATGGGGTGATGTGCGGTGCTCGCCCGCGTTCCGCTACAAATAATGTGCGACGCGATCGAGTAGACGTTCTGCAACGGAGCGGCGGATCGGGACACCTCTTTTCATCTTATTCCAAGTATTGATGCTGATTCCGAAGGTATCCATCACGCACTCGGCGGTTTTTACCCGCAGATGTGAACTGAGTTTTTCGACGACCCAGTCGTTTACATAGCTGAGATTGGGTGTCTCTGTGTGGATGAGGCTCGACGCTTTCCTTGATGGAGCGCTCTTCGATTTAACTGAGCGATCAGGCTGAGTGTCTCTGAGGTTGCTGACTTCCATTCCAATGCTCATGGATCAAACTCCCATGTTTAAAAGGAAATATTGACAGAAGCGATACTTAGCGGATCAGGAGGTTTGTTGCTTGAACGCAGCCTTCATCGAAGCCATGGCATAATGCCATCCCCGTTTTTTCTGCTTTTGATGTTAATTCAGGCTGCCTGTCGGGACGGCTCTGTCTTTGACCCGGCTCACCGCCGGACGCACACGGGATCGTTTATTTCAGTGTCGCGAGATAATCGATCATGGCTTGGCGCACCTTCTCATCGGATGGGCCCTTCATCGTCATCTTGGTGCCCGGGACCCTTGTTTGTGGAGCCAGCAGAAAAGCGCTGAGTTCCGCAGGTGACCACAGGATACCGGAGGTCTTCATGGCTTCGGAATAAGCGTAGTCTGCCTTGGCCCCTGCCTTCGAGCCAACGACGCCAAACAGGTTCGGGCCGATCTTGCCAGGAGCGTCACGCTCGACGGAATGGCACGTCAGGCAGGTCGCGAACTGGGCTGGTTGCTCAGTCAAGGCGACCGGTGTGGGTGCCGGTGTGGAGGGCTTGCGGGCAATAGTTGGTTGCGCCTGAGCAGCGGCCGGCGCCTCCGGCGCCTCCGGGGCATCTGGCTCGCTGGCATTGGTGGGCGGTCCGGCCTCATTATCCAGGTTTGCGTGGTCTGGCGTAGCCTGCGCGGCATTCGCTACACTGGCGGCGTCGGTCACGGCGCCGTTCATGTCTTCCTGCGCTTCCGGGGCTTGGCCGGAACAGGCGGTAAGCATCAGGCTTGCGGCAACGTACGACGACAATGTTCTGCACATTTGCTTCACTGGCATCTATCTCTCCGACGATTCTCATCATTATGAATGCGCAAGCGAATCTGCTGCGCGGTTATCGCCTGGCAGGATCATCCGATTTTCCAGATCGAGAAGGTCGGTGCCCTGATGATCTCATTTCATCGAGAAGATAATCTGTCCGGGCTTTTCCTGCACTTTCAGGTCGAGGCTGAGGGCTGCCGCATGGGCAAAGCCCTGCGGATCGGTTGCCGAAAACATGCCGGTCACGGTTCGGTTGGCAATGTCGTTACCGCCGACCTGAATTTTGACTTTATTATACCGGTTGAACTCGATGGCTGCATTACGCAGGCTGGTCTCGCTGAATGCTATCTTGCCCTCACGCCAGGCCAGCATTCGCTCGATCTCGTCGCTTGACATCCGTTTTGCCGTGACGTCACCGCTGGCATCGGCCAGCGCCCTCATATTGGCGCCAAGCATCAATGATTGCTTATGCCCCTGCGGCGCGGCCACATTCACTGTGCCTTCCCGAACCATCACCTCGACCGGTGTGGTGCCGGTCCGCCTGACGCTGAACGCCGTTCCAATCGCTTGCACCTTGGCCATGCCGGCCTTGACGAGGAACTTGCGCTCAGGATTTTTCGCTACGTCGAACAGCACTTCGCCTTTGTCGAGATAGATGGTCCGGGTGGCCTTGCTGAAATTGACGCGGATGTGGCTGTCGGTGTTCATGGTGACCACCGAGCCGTCCGCAAGCGGT
>Ga0182736_1000809_pt1 | contig 39304 bp, 36 predicted proteins | sample eDN5th30CKraftBY_FD_128882 | JGI IMG/M metagenome (GOLD analysis project Ga0182736, IMG submission 128882) | Enriched backyard soil microbial communities from Emeryville, California, USA - eDNA 5th pass 30_C Kraft BY (version 2) (version 2) | ecosystem: Environmental > Terrestrial > Soil >... | reverse complement strand
GTCGTGGACGTTCTGGATCCACTGGATGAATTCGTTGCGGCTGCCCTGCAACTCGCCTTCCTGGGTGTAGGGGCTCTCGCCGGCGAAGATCATCACCGGGGTCCGGCTCTTGGCCACATTGTGCACGGCGCCGCCGAGGTTCTGGGTGCCGCATTCCACGTGCACGATCACCGCCTGGGCCTGGCCGGACACCTGGGCGTGGCCCTGGGCCGCGCTCAGCGCCACCATCTCGTGCGGCGAGGTGACGATCTGGGGAAGCTTGCGCCCATGCACCTGGGCTTCGGCAATGGCTTCCAGCAGGGCCGGGTGATCGCTGCCGAGGTTGACGAAGACGTGGGAGACGCCGGCCTCCACCAGAGCTTCGAGGAAGGCGGTGCTGGTCGTGTACATGCGCGTCTCGTCCCAATGAAAAACGGGGACCCAGGTTCGAGCCCGGGTCCCCGCGATATGTCTACGCTCGCCGCCGCGGCGGCAAGCCTGGATTGGTCTTAGATCGGGTAGTGCTGGTCGGTCTCGACGGTGATCCAGCGCAGATCGGTGAACTCGGCGATCCCGGCCTTGCCGCCGAAGCGGCCGTAGCCCGAGCCCTTCACGCCGCCAAAGGGCATCTGCGGCTCGTCCGAAACGGTCGGGCCGTTGATGTGGCAGATGCCGGATTCGATCTGCTGGGCGATCGCGAAGGCGCGGTTGATGTTGGTGGAATAGACCGCCGAAGACAGGCCGTACTCGGTGTCGTTGGCGATCTTCACCGCCTCGGCGTCGTCCTTCACGCGGATGATCGACACCGACGGGCCGAAGGACTCCTCGGTGTAGATGGCCATGTCCGGGGTCACGTGGTCGACGATGGTCGCATCCATGATCGCGCCGTTGGGCTTGCCGCCGACGATGACCTTGGCGCCCTTCGACGCGGCGTCTTCCACGAGATGGACCACGCGGTTCATCGCCTCGACGCTGACCACGGCGCCCAGGATGTGCTTGCCCTGGCTCGGATCGCCCGCGGTCAGGGTCGCAGCCTTGGCGCGGAACTTCTCGATGAAGGCGTCGGCGATGGAATCCTGCACGATGATCCGCTCGGCGGACATGCAGATCTGGCCCTGGTGCATGAAGGCCGAGAAGGCGGCGCCGGCGACGGCGTCATCCAGGTTGGCGTCATCCAGCACGATGAGCGGGTTCTTGCCGCCCAGCTCGAGCAGCACGGGCTTCAGATAGCGGCCGCAGGTCTCGGCGATGATCTTGCCGACGCGGGTGGACCCGGTGAAGTTCACGCGGCGCACGGCCGGGTGGGCGATCAGGGCGTTGACCACTTCGCCCGCGTCTTCCGGGGCGTTGGTGACGACGTTGACCACGCCCGCGGGGAAGCCGGCTTCCTGCATCACCTGACCGATCAGGCGGTGGGTGGCGGGGCAGGCCTCCGAGGCCTTCAGGATCACGGTGTTGCCGCACGCCAGCGGCATGGCGATCGAGCGCACGCCCAGGATGACCGGGGCGTTCCAAGGCGCGATGCCGAGCGACACGCCAGCCGGCGCACGGATCGACATGGCCAGGTTGCCCGGCTTGTCCGACGGGATGGTCTCGCCGGTGATCTGGGTGGTCATCGCGGCGGCTTCGCGCAGCATGCCGGCGGCCAGGAAGGCGTTGAACCCGCCCCAGCCCTTGGTCGCGCCGGTCTCCTTGACCAGCAGCTCGCCGAACTCGGCGCCCTTGGCCTGCAGGATGTCGGCGGCCTTGTTGAGCAGGGCGCGGCGCGCGTTGGGGCCGACCTTCGACCAGGCCGGGAAGGCGGCGGCGGCGGCGTCCGCCGCGGCGATGGCGTCGGCGGCCTTGGCGGCGGCGGCGCGGGTGGCCACTTGGCCGGTGACGGGGTCCATACGATCGAAGGTCGCGCCGCCCTGGGCGCCGACATCACGATCGCCGATCAGCAGTCCGATATCCATTTGATCCTCCGCAGGGGGCTCTATTTTCGATTACTCCACCGGGACTTTCCCCGGCGCTCTGTCCCGGCGTTGATACCGCGCGCCAACAGTGGGCTCAAGGCGCGAATCAGATGGGACATAACGATATGGAGAGGGTGGGATGAGGAACGAAATGGCGGACCGGCTGGCGATCCGGCAGACGGTGGAGGACTGGGCCATGCTCCGCGACGCCGGCCTGTGGGACCGGTTCGCCGGCTGCTGGCACGACGACGGCTTCATGATGGCCACCTGGTTCCAGGGGCCTGCGCCCGACTTCATCCGGGTGAGCCAGGAGGGATGGGCCAAGGGGGTCTCCATCCTGCACTTCCTTGGCGGCTGCAGCATCGACCTCGCCGGCGACCGGGCGGTGGCCCAGACCAAGATGACCATCTCGCAGCGGGCGGAGGTCGAAGGGGTGCTGTGCGACGTGGTCTGCACGGGGCGATTCTACGATTTCTTCGCCTTCAAGGGCGGGCGCTGGGGCGTGGTGCTGCGCCAGCCCATCTATGAAAAGGACCGGCTCGATCCCGTCGATCCGGCCGCGAAGCTGACCCTCGATCCGGACCTGCTCGGCCAGTTCCCGGGGGGCTATCGCCACCTCGCCTACATCCAGACCCGCATTGGCTATAAGGTGAAGCGCGACATGCCGGGGCTGAAGGGGCCGGAGGTCGAGGCGCTCTACGCCCGCGGCGCGGCGTGGCTGCAGGGGGCGGCGAGCCCGTTCTGAGATTGCATTCCCTTCCCCCTTTGATGGGGGAAGGGAGATTACCCTCACCCCGCCCTGGTCACCCCGACGCCCGGCGCCCAGGTGGCGGTCTTCAGGTGGGCGACTTTGCCGGCCTCGATGCGATAGAGGGCGAAGACCTTCACGGTCACGGTCTCGCCGGCTTTGAGGGCGCCGAATTGGAAATCCGGCCGGTCGCGGGCGGCAGTGAAGTCCATGTCGATCTCGGCGAAGATGTGCACGCCGTCTTCGATCACCATCTGCGGGCGCATGGTCTCCCGGACGCCGTCGTGCAGCCGGTCGAGGAGGGCCAGCACCTCAGCCTGCCCGCGAAGCACTCGGCCGCCGGCGGTCTCCATGACGCAGTCCTCAGCCCAGAACTCGCGGATCAGAGCCGCATCGTCATAGCGGTTGAAGGCGGCCATGTAGTCGGCGAAGCGCATCGGAAAGCTCCTTCCTCGGCGGTCAGGGCTGCGGAGGGGCGCCCGCGTAGGCCCGTTGCAGCAACCCCTTGAGCCCATCCCGCTCCAGCGGACGGGGATTCCAGTAGGGGGCCTCGAAGGCGAGATCGAGGGCGCGGTCGATCCCGTCCGCGGGCATGCCGATCTCGGCGAGCGATTTCGGGGCCCCCAGCTTCTGCGAGAGCGCCTGAAGCGCCAGCGCGGGGTCTGCGTTCGTCCCCAGCGCCCGCCGCAGCCGCGCCATCGTGTCGGGAACGGCCGGGGCGTTGTAGGCCAGCGCATGCGGCAGGATGATCGTGTGCAGCTCCGCGTGGGGCAGGTCGAAGGCGCCGCCCAATACATGGCAGAGCTTGTGGTGCAGGGCCGTGCCGCCGCCGGCCAGCGCCCAGCCGCACAGCCAGGCGCCCGACATGGCTTCACCCCGCGCCTCGCGGTCGTCCGGCGCCGCCACGATCCGCGGCAGGGCCGCCGCCATCGCCCGCACCCCCTCCTCCGACACCAATGTCAGGATCGGATTGGGCTCCCGGGCGTAGAGGGCCTCCACCCCATGGGCGATGGCGTTGAAGCCGCTGGTCACGCCCACCGCCTGGGGCAGGCCGAAGGTCAGTTCCGGATCGTAGATCACCACCTCGGGCTGAACCTTGGCCGTGCGCTGGGTGGTCTTCACCCCCCCTTCGGTCTGGCCCAGGATGGGGGTCATCTCCGAACCGGCATAAGTGGTGGGGACGGCGATCTGGGGCATGTCGGTGCGCAGGGCCAGCGCCTTGGCGAGGCCGATGGCCGAACCGCCGCCGATGGCGATCACCCCGTCTATGGCCCGTTCGCGCACCAGGGCCATGGCCCTTTCGGTCACCTCTACGGGAGTGTGCATCGCCGCGGCGTCGAACAGGGCCGCGCCCTGCTGACCCAGCGACGCCAGCGCGCGCCGGCCGACCACTGCACCGGAGCGGGTGGTCACGACCAGCGCCCGCCGGATCCCCAACTCGGCCGCCGCTTCCGGAACCCGGCCGAGAGCGCCGTCCCCGAAGATCACCCGCCCTGGCGGCGGGGCATAGGCGAAGGCCGTCGTCATGTCAGATGCCGAGGCCGACGAGGAAGCGGGACACCATGTTGTAGGTGGCCACCACCCCGACCATCTCGACAATGGCCTGATCCGATCCCAACGCCTCGCGGGCGGCGGCGAAGGTCGCCTCGTCCACCTTCACCTTGCGGGTCATCTCGACGGATAGAGCCAGCACCGCGCGCTCGGCCACGTCGAACACGGCGATGTTGGTCACGGCGGCGTCGACATCGCGCAGAGCGTCGATCTGGGCCTGCGTCCCACCACCGGCCACGAACACCGGCTGGTGCTGCTCGAACTCGTAGTCGGCGCCGTTGATCACCGCCACGGCCAGAATGGCCAGCTCCCGCAGCTTGTCGGGCAGGGCGAGGCCGGTGCGGACCTGCCCCAGGTGCGCGTTCCAGCCCTTCGCCAGAGCGGGGCTGTGCAAAAGCATCCGGTCAAGGTCGATCAGCCTGCCCCCGCGGCGCTTCAGGATGGCCTCCACCAGCTCGCGGTCGGCGACGGCGTCCGGGTCGGCGTAAGGGATACGGGTCATACGGGGATCAGGCCTTTCCAAGGGGCAGGGGCGAAACCTTGCCGTCCTTCTGCATGAACAGCCAGGTGATGGTGCGGGACTCGAACAGCCACGGGCCGCCCGGTTCGCGCGCATAGATGTCGTCATAGTCGGCGACGAGGAAGACCTCCGCCAGATGCGGCGGAACCCCGTCCTCGGCGAACAGGGTGAGGATGCTCTTGCCGAGAACGCGGGTGTCGCTCTCGTAGGTCAGGCGCAGGTTGGTGAAGATATGACGGGCGGTCCGCGGCCCCTTGGCCTTGCGCCCGGCATAGGCGGCGCGGATGGCCTCCCGCCCCGTGCTGCGCTCCCCCGTGGACCGGCCGTAGGACCCGCCCTCGGTGAACAGGTCGGCCACCTCGGCCGAGCGCTCGTTGTCGATCAGATAGGCGAACTCGGCGTTCAGCGCCTCCAGCTCCACCCGAGTCAGCAGCCGTTCAGCTCGGTCCAATAGTCTATCCCCTGTTCGACCCTCGCGGCCGGACCTTAGAGGCGATCCTGGCGCGGCCCAACAGCGCTATGAGATTTCGCGCCTTGACAGGAACCGGAGACGCGATGATTTGCGACCAACAAAAGGCGCTCAATGGGCGCCGAGGTAGGAGAGTGTATCGATGAAGGGTGTCGGGCCCCTCAAGCTGGCGATCGCCGCTGTCGCAGCCGTTTCGACTCTGGCGGGCGCCTCCGCCGCCTTGGCCCAGGCCAAGGTTCCGGGCGACGCCGTCCGTGGCAAGCAGGTGTTCGTGGAACAGTGCAGTCTCTGCCACACCACCAGTCCGACGGCCGCGCCCGGCGCCGGCCCGGTGCTGAAGGGGGTGTTCGGACGCAAGGCGGGCGCCGGCGATCCCAAATTCACCTATACTGCGGCGATGAAGAAGTCGGGCATCACCTGGAATCAGGCGACCCTGCAGCGCCTGCTGACCGATCCCAACAAGACCGTTCCCAACACCGCCATGCCGATCGCCCTGCCGGCCACCAAGGACCGCCAGGATGTGATCGCCTATCTGGCGACGCTGAAGTAGGCTTGATCCCAACGCTGCGGCCCTCGCCGGCCGCAGCGGTCTGGCCATTCCAACCCACAAGGCAAGCGCCATGCGCCGTGTCTCGCCGCTCTCCTCCGCCTTCGCCGGTGCAGGGGCGGCGTGGCTGTGCGTTCTGGCGACACGCGATATATTCTGAACTACATAACGAAGCCACGCGCCCGAGTCGGCGTCGCCGTCTCACGCGTCAGAACAAAAAGGCGAGGAGCAGGCATGATGAGACGGTATTCGATCTTGGCGCTGGCGGGGGTCGGGGCCGCGGCCCTGGCGACCGGCGCGTGCGGGCAGGATGTCCGCACCGGCAAGGCGGCGTTCGGCGACTACAAGTCCGACGCCCCCGGCGTCACCCGGCACATCACCGTGGCCGACCTGCCCCAGCCCTTCGCCACCGAGGCGCAGCGCGCGGTCTCCGAGCAGGCCCCAAAGCCCACCGGGGCGACTCTTAAGGTTCCGGCCGGGTTCGCAGTCACCGAATACGCCACCGGCCTGCAGGGGCCGCGACTGATCCGCGTCGCCCCCAACGGCGACGTGTTCGTGGCCGAAAGCCAGGCCGGCAAGATCACCGTGCTGCGCGGCGGCGCCAAGGCGGCGCAGAAGTCGGTGTTCGCCGAGGGGCTGAAGCAGCCGTTCGGCCTCGCCTTCTATCCCGCGCAGAACCCGCAATGGCTCTACGTCGCCAACACCGACAGCGTGGTTCGCTTCCCCTACAAGGACGGCGCCCTGGTGGCTGGCGGCAAGCCCCAGGTGATCGTCGCCAAGCTGCCCGCGGGTGGTCACTGGACCCGCGACGTGCAGTTCTCCAAGGACGGCTCGCGCATGTTCGTCTCGGTGGGGTCCGGCTCCAACGTGGCCGAGAACATGGAAGGCAAGCCGGCCGACGTGCAGAAGTGGGAGGCCCAGTACGGCCTCGGCGCCGCCTGGGGCAACGAGGCCGAGCGCGCGACGGTGCTGTCCTTCGCCCCCGACGGCAAGGACCGCAAGACCTTCGCCAACGGCATCCGCAACTGCGTGGGAGTCAGCGTCAACCCGAGCACCGGCGACGTCTATTGCTCCGTGAACGAACGCGACAACCTGGGCAACGACCTCGTGCCGGACTACGTCACCCGAGTGAAGGAGGGCGGCTATTACGGCTGGCCCTGGTACTATATGGGCAATAACGAGGACCCTCGCCGCAAGGGCGAGCGCCCCGACCTTGCCGGCAAGGCCATCGTCCCGGACGTGCTGCTGCAGCCCCACTCGGCCGCGCTGCAGACCGCCTTCTACAATGGCTCAGGACCTGCGGCCTTCCCGGCCGAATACCAGGGCGACGGCTTCACCACCCTGCACGGCTCATGGAACCGGGTGCCGCGGACCGGCTACAAGGTGGTGCGGGTCAAACTGAAGAACGGCGTTCCGACGGGCGAATATCAGGACTTCGTCACCGGCTTCGTGATCGACGACCAGAAGGTCTGGGGTCGCCCGGTGGGTGTGGAAGTGGCCAAGGACGGCGCTCTGCTGGTGTCGGAGGACGGGGCCGGGTCGATCTTCCGGATCGCGCCGACGGGCAAATAGCCGGTCCGACTTAGCTCGTAGGTTTGGAGCGCGCCGACGAACCGGCTTGCAACTGCCGCCGACGCACTCTGACGGCTCGCCGGATCAGCCGGCGAGCCGCTCGATATCCCGCACAAGGGCCACGACCATCGCATCGACTTCGTCGGGATGACGACAGGCCGCGGGAATCTGGTTCAACAACCGCGCCTTTAGCGCCAGAGCCGGCAACGAATCCGCTGGCGTGGCGAGGATCAGATCCTCGAGCGCCAGAAGGGACGCGCAGGCGTCAAGCAGGTCTGCGTCCGCCTCGGCTTGGCCGATCGAAAGCAGATCCGCACGTTCAGACCGCGCGCGGCTTTCGGCGCACCGACGGGATAGGCGCGCGTGCTCATCGGCCAGGATCATGGGCAGTGCTGGTTGGAGCGCTGGGCGGGGATCCGACATGTGGCCCTCCCTCCGCCTTTCTGAAAAAATCGGCGTTTCGCCGACGACCGAGAGTTCCACGGGGACGCCCTGTGAATACTGCAGACACCGCCTCAACTGGCGAGTTCGCCTTTGGTTTCACCGCACCGCGGCAAACTTTTTTGGTTGGCCGTTCGCTAACCAAACTCAGACGCCGGCCACCACTTTTCACATTGCCGAAGACCCGCCCCACGCTGAGACCGACAGCAACAATCACGCCACCGAACACATTGAATAACAACACCATCCGTCGGAATTAACTACTATATAGCCCGCCGAAAATTCTGCTCTATTCTAAAATTCTTCACGTCGCGCTTATTGCACGAACCTTGAGCGCGCAGCAAAATAGTGACGACATAGGTTGGAGGCGAACTATGCGTGCATCCTTGGCGGTCGCGGTGGCTTTGACGACGGCTCCGGGAGCCGCGCTCGCGGCCACCTGCGAGCAAAGCTTCGTAAAACGCGGCAGCGCGGTAACGGGCCTGAACTTCACCGCCCAGACTGATGTGCCTGAGTTATCTCCGGCCAGCGCCATCGGCCAGATGCGCGGCATCGCCATCGACGGCAAATACGACATCATCCTGGAAGAGGCCGACGCCGGCAGCATGCTGATCGAGCAGCCGGCGGCTGGGTCGGCGCGCGCCATCCCGATCATTGTGACAGCGACCGAGGCCGGAACCGCGGGATCGGTCAAGATGGACGCCAAGCTGCCGGCGGGCATGGCCGCCCCGGCGGACGCCGTCAAAACAGAACTGTGCGGGATGCTCGCCAAGCTGAAGGGCGGCAAGGCCGGTCTCGCCGCCGCCTCCCAAGGAATGGGCGCCGCGGCGACTTCCACCCCGACGCGCATCGACGCCGTCACCCTCTCGACGCAGTTCGCCCGGGAGACCGTTAAGAACGACGCCGCCCTTCCGCTCCGCTACAAGGGCAAGGCTTTCAGCGTGTGGGGCAAGGTCGACCACATCATGAAAGACGGCGACTATTTCCGCGTCGCCTGGGACATCCCCCGTCCCGCCGACCGCATGATCCGCCTGGACGCCCCCGGCGACCCGAGCTTCATGATCAACATCAGCTGCCTGATGGCCAAGGGACAGAACGCCTACGCCCTGACTCTCAAAAAGGGCGCGCTGATCCGGCTGACCGGCGTTTTCTTCGAGTACGACACCTTCAAACGCACGGTTTGGCTGAACGAGTGCCGGCCGGCGACCTAGCCGACAGCCTGTAGCCGCATCCAGGCGGCGACCGCCCAGGCATGACTGTCATGGCGCAGGTGTCTGAGAGCGTCGTCGGGGCTCAGCCAGACAAGGGCATGATCCTCTTCGACCTTCAGCGCCGCGTCCTCGCCGATGAGGGTCGCGACATAGAGGCCGGAGCGGTTGTTCACCGGCCGGCCGTCCTTCATCAGCATGTACTGACCCGCCCGCGCGAGCAGCCGCCCGACACCGACCTTCAGGCCTGTCTCCTCCCCAAACTCGCGCACCAGGGCCGCCGCCTCGTCTTCGCCAGGGTCGATCGCGCCGCCGGGCAGGTCGTAATAGGTGATCTCAGGCCGGGTGATGCGTACGATGGCGATCCGCCCGTCGCTACGCACCAGCACGCCGTAGGCGCAGGGGCGGTCCTCATACACCTGCCCGGCCTCACGGCGGCCGAACTGCAGCGGGCCCTCGCTGGCGGGAAGGTCAGTCGAGTCCACGGATATTTCCGATCGGCGGAGACCGGCCCTCTTCCACGCTGCGCACCGAGATCGGCGGATAGCCCACGCTGGCGTTGGCGCTCTCCCGCCAGGCCTTGACGGTCAGGTCCCGCAGCATCGCCGCCCCCATCCCCAACCGCTGCGCCACGAAGGCGGCCGCATCCGGATGGCGGGCCTGGAAGTCGCCCTGCCCCCACATGCGGTAAAGCGGCAGGACGTATTGATAGCTGTCGGCCAGATAGTCGGTCGTGCAGGCCTGGATCAAGCCGCAGTCGGCGGCGGGCGGCGGCATAGCCGCCCGGACGGTGGCGGCAGTCATGGTGTCCCGCACGAAGGCGCCCTCGAACGGCGCGTGGATCTTCTCGCGGGTCATGCCGAAGGGATTGGGGCCGTCCCCCCAGCCGTTGTAGTGGATGGTGACATGCAGCGGCTGGGCGGCGTCGGCCACATAGTGGGACCAGACACCGAGGTCACGCAGGATCAGGCTTTCGCGCAGCCGGCGGTCGGCGCCGAACCAGGCGCGATCCTCCGGGGTTGCGGCCAAGGCTTCGCCCACGCGGGCGACGCGCCAATAGCCGAAGTCCTTCACCAACTGCTGCCAGCCCTCCATGATCGAATAAGGCAGGTAGCCGGCCTTCCAGCTATCGGTTCCGGCGGCGTGGAGGGCCTTCTCGTAGTCGGCGCGGGTGCGCGGCAGAGACGACAGGGGCGGGCCGCCCATCACCCGCCGCTCGTCGTCGAGGTCGAGGAAGTGGGCGGGATCGAGATTCCCGTCATGCGGCTGGCCCGCGCCCTTGGACCTATCCGGCTCCCGTCCGATCTCGGCGATCTGGCTCACCGCCTCGGGCGTCCGCAGGAAGGCCGGAACCTCCGCCGGCAAGGTTTCAACGCCGAGGCGGGTCACTAGCCGATGGCCGGTGTCCGCCCAGGCATGCGCGCGCTGCGGCGCAAGGGCGAGGCCGGCCGCAAGGGCCATGGCCGCGACGGAGAGAAAGCGCGTCGACATGGCGCAAGGCCTAGCCGATCTCGTCTTGCCGGTCGCGGCAAGAATTGGCCGGACGGTCAGAGCGGATCAAGGCCCAGTTCGCCGTCGACCCGTTTCACCCAATCGCGCACGGCGGGATACTGGGTCAGATCGAAGCCGCCCTCGTGGGCGACGCGGGTGTAGGCCACGAGACAGATGTCGGCGAGGGTCAGCGCCCCGTTCACTAGGAAGGGCGAAGCCGCCAGCCAGGCCTGCATCCGCGCCAGAGCCGCTTCGCCGCCCTGCATGAGGCGGGGATCGAGGTCTGTTTCCGGCTTGTGCAGATAGCGGATCTGGTAGCGACGCACGGCGATATAGGGCTCGTGGCTATATTGCTCCCAGAACAGCCACTCGAACATCTTGGCTCGCCAGTAGCTGTCGGTGGGGATCAGGGAAGAGCCCTCGGCCAGATGGACGATGATGGCGTTGGACTGGGCCAGGGTCCGGCCGTCCGGCAGCACCATCGTTGGCACCTGGGCGGCGGGGTTGAGGGCGCGGAATTCCGGCGTACGGGTGGCCCCGGCGACCACATTCACCTCCACCCATTCGTAGGCGAGGCCGAGGCGGTCGGCGGTCCACTTCACCTTCAGGCAGTTGCCCGAGATGCTGTCGCCATAGATGGTCAGGGTCATGGCCGTCTCTTGCCCCCCGCGACGCGCCAACGGAATGCAGAAATCTTGGTGCCCGTGGAAGACCTTCTCCCGCAAGGGGAGAAGGATTTTACCCCACGAACGCCCGTTCCAGCACGAAGTCGCCGGGGTCCGAGTTGGAGCCTTCGACCATGCCGTGGCTTTCCAGGATGGCGGCGGTGTCCTTGATCATGGCCATGGAGCCGCACAGCATCACCCGGTCTTCCGCCGGATCGAACCTGTCGCCGGGAATGCCGAGGTCGCGGCGGATCTGGCCGGTCTCGATCAGGGTGGTGATCCGGCCCTTGGTCTTGAAGTCGTCGCGGGTGACGGTCGGGTAGTAGAGCAGCTTGCCCTCGCACAGCTCGCCGAACACCTCGTCCTTGGCCAGCTCATGATCGAACAGGTCGTAGTAGGCGAGGTCGTCCACCTTGCGGACCGTATGGGTGACGATGACCTGCTCGAACCGCTCATAGGCCTCCGGGTCGCGGGCGACCGAGAGCCAGGGGGCGAGGCCGGTGCCGGTGCCCATCAGGAACAGGCGCTTCCCGGGCTTCAGGGCGTCCAGCACCAGGGTGCCGGTGGGTTTCTTGCCGAGGAAGATGTTGTCCCCGGCCTTGATCTTCTGCAGCCGCGAGGTCAGCGGGCCGTCCTGCACCTTGATGGAGAAGAACTCCAGTTCGTCGGCGAACCAGGGGCTGGCGATCGAATAGGCGCGCAGGATCGGCTTGGTCTCGGTGGGCAGGCCGATCATCACGAACTCGCCCGAGCGGAAGCGGAAGCTCGCCGGACGGGTGATGGCGAAGCTGAACAGGCTGTCGTTCCAATGCTTCACCCACAGCACCGTCTCGACGTTGTGTGGGCTGTTCTCGAACCCCGGTTGAACGGCAGGGGCCGTGGTCACATCAGTCATTCAATCAGGACCTGTCAGCTATCGCCGCTGATATCGGCGGAAATCCATTACGTGCGCGAGACGTGTATCCCGCACTCGGTCTTTTCGGAGTCGGACCAGCGACCGGCGCGAACGTTTTCCCCGTCCTCGGCCGGCTTGGTGCAGGGCCAGCAGCCGATCGAAGGGAAGCCCATGGCCACCAGCGGATGGGCCGGCAGGTCGTGCTCGGCCACATAGGCGTCGAGCTCCGCCTTGCCCCAGTTGGCGAGGGGGTTGAACTTCACGTGCCTGCCACCCGCCTCAACGACGCGTAGACGCGCGCGGTCGGCGCCGTGGAACCGCTTGCGGCCGGTGATCCAGGCGTCGAAGCCTTCCAGCGCGGTGTCGAGCGGGATCACCTTGCGGATGTTGCAGCAGCCGTCGACGTCGGTCTTGTGCAGGACGTTCTTCGGATCGTGAGCGGCGAGGTCTTCCGGCGCGGGCTTCAGGTCGCGCACGTCGGTCAGGCCCAGCTTGGCGACCAGGGTCTTGCGATAGTCCAGGGTCTGGCCGAACAGCATTCCCGTCTCCAGGAACAGGATCGGCAGCGACGGATCGATCTTGGACACCATGTGCAGCAGCACCGCCGACTCCGCCCCGAAGGACGAGGACAGGGCGAGCTTGCCAGGGAAGGCCTTCAGGGCCGCGCGGATGATCTCCTGCGGCGTGGCGTCCCTCAGCTCGGCGTCGAGGCCGGCGGCGACCGCCTCGGGCGAGGCGGTCTCGGTGGCGTGGTCATAGGCCATGGCGGTGCTCATGCGCCGGTCTTGGCGCGCTCGGTGAAGGCCGGAGCCCGGTCGTCGGCGGCGGCCTGATAGACGTGGCGGAACAGATGGGCGGCCTTGTCGAAATCGCCCGGGGTGGCGCCGTCCGACGGCTCGAAGGCGTTGAAGCCACAGCGGAGCATGAAGTTGGCCTGCTCGCGCAGCACCTCCCCCACCGCCCGGACTTCGCCCACGTAGCCGTAGCGCTCGCGCAGCAGCATGGCCGAGGAGAAGGCGCGGCCGTCGCGGAACTTGGGGAACTCCAGCGCGACGAGGGCGAGGCGCGGCAGGTCGTAGGCCAGACCCTCCACCTCTTCGTTGGACTTGATGCGCACGCCGACGGGGCGGCCCGCGGCGAGCAGGCCTTCACCCTCGGTCTGGAACCGCGACAGGGACAGGATGACCCCCCCGGCAGCCGGAACTGGCGCCTCGTCGTCGAGGGTGACGAAGGCGTCGTCGGACCAGGCGGCCCGACCGTCAGCAAACCTAATGAGCTTCTGCATAGACCGCAGCCTTGAACGGAGCCACGCCGATACGGGCGTAGGTGTCGACGAAGCGCTCCCCAGGAGCGCGTTCCCTTAGATAGGTATCGATCAGCAAATCTACAGCCTCCGGCACCTGTGGCGCCGATAGAGCCGGCCCGAGGGCGTCTCCGAGGCGGGCGTCCTCGGCGGCGGAACCGCCCAGGGTGAGCTGATAGAATTCCTCCCCCTTCTTATCGACGCCGAGGATGCCGATGTGGCCCACGTGGTGGTGGCCGCAGGCGTTGATGCAGCCGGAGATCTTGATCTTCAGCTCGCCCACCGCCTCGGCCTTCTCCGGATCCGCGATCCGTTCGGCGATGCGCTGCGCGATGGGAATGGCCCGCGCATTGGCCAGGGCGCAGTAGTCGAGCCCCGGGCAGGCGATGATGTCCGACGCCAAGGCGATGTTGGGTGTGGCGAGACCGATCCGCTTCAGTTCGGCATAGACCGCCGGCAGGTCGTCCAGGGCCACATGCGGCAGGACGAGGTTCTGCTCATGGGTGACGCGGATCTCGTCGAAGCTGTAGCGTTCGGCCAGGGTCGCCAGGGCGTCCATCTGGTCGGCCGAGCAGTCGCCCGGCACTTCGCCTGGAGCCTTCAGCGAGATGTTGACGATGGCGTAGCCCGGCCTCTTGTGGGGCGCGAGGTTGTTGCGCGCGAAGCGGGCCAGGGCCGGATCGGCCTTCTTGGCCGCCTCGAACGCTTCACCGGTCACGTCCTTAAAGGCCGGCTCGGCGAACTCGCTGCGGATGCGGGCCAGTTCCGAAGTCGGGACGTCGACCTTGGTCTTGTCCATCGCCTCCCATTCGGCCTCGACCTGACGGGCGAACTCCTCGGCTCCCAGGCTAGCGACCAGGATCTTGATACGGGCCTTGTAGATGTTGTCCCGCCGACCATAGCGATTGTACACGCGCAGGATGGCCGTCAGATAGGAGAGCAGATGCTCCGCCGGCAGCCGCTCGCGGATGGTCGGCCCGACGTAGGGGGTGCGGCCCATGCCGCCGCCGGCGATCACCTCGAAGCTCAAGCCCCCGTCGCGCTCCTTGCGCAGGATCAGGCCGATATCGTGCAGGCGCGCGGCCGTGCGATCGTGCGGGGCTGCGGTGACCGCGATCTTGAACTTGCGCGGCAGGTAGGAGAACTCGGGGTGGAAGGTCGACCACTGGCGGATCGCCTCGCACCACACCCGCGGATCGTCGATCTCCTCGGCGGTAGCGCCGGCGTACTGGTCGGCCGTGGTGTTGCGAATGCAGTTGCCGGAGGTCTGGATGGCGTGCAGCCCGGCATCGGCCAGGGACTCCAGGATGTCCGGCGCATCTTTCAACCGGATCCAGTGGAACTGGATGTTGGTGCGGGTGGTGAAGTGGCCGTACCCCTTGTCGTACTTGCGCGCCACCTCGGCCAGCCGCCGCATCTTGCCGCCGTCCAGGGTGCCGTAGGGGATGGCCACCCGCAGCATATAGGCGTGAAGTTGCAGATAGAGGCCGTTCATCAGCCGGAGGGGCTTGAACTGATCCTCAGTAATGTCGCCCGAAAGCCGGCGCGCGACCTGGCCGCGGAATTCGCTCACCCGGTCGGCGATGATCTCGGCGTCGATGGCGTCGTAACGATACATGCTCTTCCCTGCCTGCCCCAAGCTACCCGTGCTTAGGCCTACTTGCGCTTGATGAGGCTGTAGCGCCCCGCCGAGCGCGCCACCCCATGGGCCGCGACGATTGCTTCTATCACGGGACCGCCTTCGGTTTGCTTACCCATGTCCGGATGGATGGTGGGTCCCAGGGCCCTCACCCGTTCGCGCAGGGCGATCGGCACCGGCTGACCATTCTCCAGGCTGACGTCGATCAGATAGGGGTCGATGATGGTGGTGACCTGCGTCTTGGCGTCTTCCAGCGCGGCGTCCGCCGCCGCTTTGTCGCTATGAAGCGTGGCCTGGGAGAATTTCTCCACCCAGCCGCCCTCGCCGCCGAACACGACTTCCCCGTCGCTCAGGCGGTTGGCGGTCAAGGCTTGCTGCAACGTGTCGCTCACGGCCGTCCATTCCCCTTGGTTGTCGGGGCGGTCTCATGCACCGGGACGCCGCCGTCCGCCAGTGCTTTGGGATCACGCCCTTCGCAGTTCGCCATGGCGGCCGCCTCGCCGATGATCAGCACGGCGGGGCCATCGAGGCCCCCGGCCGCTTCGGTGAGCCCGTCGAGACGGGTCAGAACCCGGCGCTCGGCAGGCAGGCTGGCGTTCTCCACGATCAGCGCCGGCGTCGATCCGGCGCGCCCGGCGGCCATCAGCCGCGCGGCGATCACCGGCGCGGTGGACAGGCCCATGTAGACGACGACCGTGTGGTTGGGACGCGCCAACACCGACCAGTCGTGATCCGGCTCGCCATAGGCGCCCTCGCCCGTCGCCGCCGCATGGCCGGTGATGAAGGTCACTCCCTGCGCAAGACCCCGGTGGGTCAGGGGCGCGCCGGCCGAAGCCGCCGCCGCGATCCCGGCGCTGATTCCCGGCACCACCTCGCAAGGGACGCCCGCCGCGCGGCACGCCTCCAGCTCCTCGCCCCCGCGGCCGAACACGAAGGGGTCGCCCCCCTTCAGCCGCACCACCTTGCGTCCCTCCAGGGCGAGCGCGACGAGCAGTTGGTTGATCCCGTCCTGCGGCACCGAATGGCGTGACTTGCGCTTGCCGACGTGGATGCGCTGGGCGTTGGGCGCCAAGGCCAGGACGTCGTCCGACACCAGGCGATCGTGCACGACGACATCCGCCGCCCGCATGATCCTGGCCGCCTTCAGGGTTAGAAGTTCTGGGTCTCCAGGACCGGCGCCCACAAGCCACACCTGGCCGGGAATTGCGCGCGCGCCATCGCCCGCTCCGCCGCCAATGACGACGAGCCGCCCCTCGCGATCGCTCTTGCGCCCGCGGAACGCCATAGACACGCGAACTCCCTAAGCTCAGCGCAGACGGGCCGGAAAGGCCCGCCGCGCCGCCGTTCTACGCCGAAAAGGGCCGCAATACAGCGTGGAACACCTTGCAAAATGGTGTGAGGCGCCTCACTTCGCAAACCAAGAGTTTTGCCTGGACCTTTAGGAAATCTAATGGACCGCCGCCGCCTTCCGCCGCTCAACGCCCTGCGCGCCTTCGAGGCCGCCGCCCGCCATATGAATTTCAGCCGCGCCGCCGAGGAACTTTCGGTGACGCCGGGGGCGGTGAGCCAGCAGATTCAGAACCTGGAGGACTATATCGGCGCGGGGCTCTTCAAGCGCACCCCCAAGGGCCTGCTGCTCACCGACGCCGCCCAGACCGCCCTGCCCGCCCTGCGCGAGGCTTTCGATCGCCTGGGGGAGGCGGCGAGCCTGCTCACCGCCGCGGTGGATGGCCGCCGCGTCACCGTCTCGGCCGCCCCCTCCTTCGCCGCCAAGTGGCTGGTGCCCAGGCTGGGCCGGTTCGAGACCGCCCATCCGGAGGTCGACGTCTGGCTCTCGGCAGGGATGGAGCTGGTCGATTTCGCCAATGGCGAGGTGGACATCGCCATCCGCTACGGCTCGGGCCGCTACCCCGGCCTCGAGGTCATGCGGCTGATGAGCGAGACGGTGATCCCGGTCGCCTCCCCCGCCCTGGTGGCCGAACGGCCCCTGCTCACTCCCGAAGACCTCGCCCACCACACCCTGCTGCACGACGGCAGCCCCGATGCGGACGAAAGTTGCCCCGACTGGGCGATGTGGCTGACCGCGCGGGGCATCAAGGGCGTGGACGGCAACCGCGGGCCCCGCTTCAACCAGTCCAGCCTCGTCATCGAGGCGGCGATGAACGGCCGCGGCGTGGCGCTGGCCAAACGCGCGCTGGCCCAGGCCGACATCGACGCGGGCCGCCTCGTCGCCCCCATGCAGATCGCGACGGCGGTGGACTTCGCCTACTACCTCGTCCACCCGAAGGCGAAGGGGCGGCTGTCGCAGGTCAAGGCCTTCTCCGCCTGGCTGACGGCCGAAGCCCGCTCGCACGAAGACGCCATCCTCACCATCGACAACGGGGCGGGAATCTAGCCGCCGCTAAGTTCGCGGGGTCTTGAGCGACTTCAGCATCTGTTCGTGGCTGTAGGCGGCGATGTCGGCGAGCACCGCGTCCAGGGCCGTGCGGACGCGCTCGAACAGCACCTTGCGCTCCCCATAGCCGGTCCCGGTGGCCGCCTCCGCCTCGCTGCACGTCTCGGCGAGCTGGAAGGCGCCCACCCCCAGGGATGCGCCCTTCAGGGTATGGGCTCCGTCGCGCCAGCCTTCGCCGCCGGCGTCCGGGTCCATCAGCTTCAGCCACATGCCGGCCTGCTCCCGGAACAGGGCCAGCACCTCCTCGATCAGCGCGGCGTCATAGGCCGCGTATTGCTCCAGATGGGCGAAATCCACCGCCCCCGTGATGTCCCGCCGCGCCATGCCGCCTCATGTTCGAGGGCCCAAATCAGGGCGATGCTACACGATGGGCGACGACGCCGCATCGCTTCGGCTTGCCAAGCCGCGCCGCACCCATTAGATGCAGCCCCTCTCGCCGGACGTGGTGGCCGGCGGGCCGGCAAAAACTTGCCGGACGCCCGGTTAAAAAGCGGCGCGGGTGCATAGCTCAGTTGGTAGAGCAGCTGACTCTTAATCAGCGGGTCGTAGGTTCGAATCCTACTGCACCCACCACTTTCTCAAAGAAAAACAAAGCCCTGACGCTGCAGGTCAAAACCCGTAGATCAGCGTCGCGCGGGTCACCGTATCGACCTTCTTGTCGCCCGGCGGCGGATTGCTTTCGTACTGGACGTTGAGGGACAGGCGGGCGGCCAGGGCGCCGCGCAACTGGCTGGTGAGCGCGGTGCTGGAGCGGACGCTCTCCCCGCGGTTCTCTACGAAGCCGGTGGTGGTCTGGGTCAGGCGGGCGCGTGAGCTGATGTCCCACCCGAACTCGGACGCCGCGCGGACCGCAAGGCCGTTATCCGACCGGTCGGTGAACTTCGCTTGCCGGAGGGCAGGCCCCCCTTCCAGCCGCCAGCTCAGGTTGGGCCGGTCGATCACCTTGTAGCCAAGGTTCAGAGCCTCGGTGAAACGCGAGTTTAGCCCCGCCACTTCATTGCGCTCGAACCCGAAGCTGGTGGAGGTATAGAGGCGCTGGGCGATCGTCCGGTCGACCTGATAGCCGGCCAGCAGCCGATGCTGGCTGTTCACCCCGTCGTTGCGCTGGATGTCCGCCAGACCGGTGATGGAATGGCGCCAGTGCAGGCTTTCCTTCTTCAGGTTCAAGCCGGCGCTGAACGTCAGCGTGTCCGAGTTGCCGGTGGCGATGGAGCCGCCGACCTCCACCGTCCCCATCCAGTTTTCCAGCAGCCTCGCGTTGGCGATGGTTTCCAGGCGGGCGGCTTCCCGATCCGCGCGCGCTGCGGCCACGATGGCGTCGATTTCCTCCGCGCTCTCCGGATGCAGTTCCTTGGCGAAGCCGGCGACCGTATCGGCCTTCTCCCCGTCGCCGCTGCGCGCGGCCTTCTCGACCATCGCGCGGACCGAAGGGGTCAGCGGCTCAGCGGCCGCGGGTGCGCCCATCAACGTTGCAGCGGACAGGAAGCAGCAGAACTTACTCATCTAAACCCTCGCGGAGCCCCCACGAGCGATGCGCTCTCGCAGGTGCGAGACGAAGCTGTCAAGCCGTGGAGGACCTGTTTGCGCCGGGCCGGGCGCGTCGGCCGCGACCGTCAGACCGCCCGAACCCTGTGCCGCCAGAAGCGGTCGCGGATCGCCCGTTTCAGCACCTTGCCGACCGGACTGCGCGGGATCTCGTCCCAGAACTCGAAGGAGCGCGGCACCTTGTAGCCAGCGAGGACGGCGCGGCAGGCGGCGACCAGTTCCTCCTCGCTGGTCGTCGCGCCCGGCTTCAGTTCGATCACCGCCTTGACGGATTCGCCCCAGTCGTCGTCCGGCACGCCGATCACGGCGCAGTCCTGCACCGCCCGGTTGGCCATCAGCACGTGCTCGATCTCGGACGGATAGATGTTCAGCCCGCCTGAGATGATCATGTCCTTCTTGCGATCGGAGATGTAGAGCCAGCCCGCCTCGTCCTTGAAGCCCACGTCGCCGGTGAAGAACCAGCCGTCGCGGAAGGAGCGGGCCGTCTCCTCCGGGTTCTTGTAGTAGCCGCTGGCGTTGGAATAGCTGCGCACGGCGATCTCGCCTGCGGTCCCCGGCGGCAGGATGGCGCCCTCGTCGTCCATGATCTCCATGCGCGCCTGGCCCGTCGGGCGGCCGCAGCTCAACAGGCGGGCCTCGTCGCCGCGACGCATGGCGTCCAGCAGCGCCTCGCCGGTGTACCAACAGGCGCTGGTGCCGATCTCGGTGCTGCCGAAGCCGGTGTGCATGGCCGCCCCGAACAGGGACAGGGCCTCCTTCATCCGTTCGGGCGAAACCGGCGCGCCGGCGCAGGTGACGTAGCGCAGGGACTCGAACCGCCCCGCCTCGGCGTCCGGATGCGCCATCAGGCGATAGAGGGCGGTGGGCGGCAGATACATATGGGTCACGCCGTGGCGGCCGATGGCGTCGATCACGGCCCCGGATTCGAACCCGGGCAGGATGATGTGGGTCGCGCCCATGGACATCATCTCCAGCGCACCGGCCCCCGCCCCGTGGGTCATCGGCGCGGCGACGAGATGGATCGGCCGCGGATGGGCGAGGCGCAGACGGGTTTCGGCGATGCGGTGGGCCCAGGTCTGGTGGCTGGTCATCACCCCCTTGGGATGTCCGGTCGTCCCACCCGAACAGGCGAGGGTGGCCAGCGCCTCCCCCGGAACCCAGACCTCCGGCCGCGCCTCCGAGGCGCCGGCGATCCAGTCCTCGAAGGCCGGGCGACCTTGCGCCCCCGCCCCGTCGACGCAGACAGTCAGGGTGATCCTGGGGCAGCGGGCGAGGATGCCGTCGATCTGGGCGTCGAAGGCGGCGCTGTAGAACAGCACCTCGGCGTCCGTATGGGCGAGGACGTAGATGGTCTCCTCGGTGGCGTTGCGCGCATTGACCGGGACCCAGGTGCAGCCTGCGCGCAAGGCGCCCAGCACGCACTCGAAGGCGCGAATGCCGTTGTGGCTGAGCACAGCGGCCCGCGTTTCCGGGGTCACCCCCGCAGCGATCAGGGCGTTGGCGATCCGATAGGACGCTCGCTGGGCTTCGCCATAGCTGCGGGATTCGTCGAGGCCGACGAGGCATGGGCGATCCGGGTCGATCTCGACGCCCTTGTCGAAGAAGTCGATCAGGTTCAATCCCATGTTTCCTCACCTTTCTTGTTGGGTGGGATTTGGATCGATCGGAGGCCGGATGTCCAATCGTCTTTCCACCAGCGACCGCCTGGATATCCACGAGCTGGTCGCCCGCTACGCCTGGATGCTCGACACCGGCGACGTGGAGGGGTTCGCGACTTGTTTCACCGAGGACGGGACGCTGATCTGGGACGCGTTCGAGACCCCGGATCACTGGCAGGGCGCAGAGCAGTTGCGCAGCTTCGTCGAATTCTTCCGCTCGCGTCCCAACGGCGCGGGGCGCCAGCATCACATCACCAATGTGCTGGTGGAGGGCGAAGGCGGGACCGCCAAGTCCACCTCCTACGTCACCGTCACCTTCCGCCGGGGGGAGCCGCCCTACCCGGTCACCTTCGCCGGCTATTACGAGGACGTGGTGGTGAAGCGGGGCGATCGGTGGCTGTTCCAGCAACGCTGGATCCGCGACTGGTCCGGCCCCATCCTCAAGGCCTTCGCAGGCGAGACCGGCGAACGGGTTCCGCGGGCGCGGCCCCCCGAACTGGCGCGCTAGCAGGTCGCCCCCCGCCCGATTCCGGCTTGAACCCCCGCGAGCGCGGGTTCTAAAACCATTCGAACGTCGAACATGAGGCCCTCAATGACCAGCCACGCGGAAATCTACGGGGCTTATCCGGCTCTGCGCCTGCACATCGACGGGGAGTGGATCGAGGCCGGCAGCCGCCGCACGCACCGGGTGATCAGCCCGGCCACCGGCGAGGCCCTGGGAGAGCTGCCCCTGGCTACCGCGGACGACCTCGCCCGGGCGCTGGACGCCGCCGACAGGGGCTTTCGCCTGTGGCGCAAGGCGACGGCCGCGGAACGGGTCGCGGTGCTGACCGGGGCGGCGCGACTGTTGCGGGAAAGGGTCGAGACCATCGCCCGCAACGCCACTCTCGAACAGGGCAAGACCCTGGGTGAGGCCCGTATCGAGGTGATGGTCACCGCCGGCCTGTTCGAATTCTACGCCGGCGAGTTGCAGCGTAACTACGGCCGGGTGCTGGTGCGCCCCACCGGCCAGCGCTCCCTGGTGATGAAGGAGCCGATCGGCCCCGTGGCGGCCTTCGCCCCCTGGAACTTCCCCATCGGCAATCCCGGTCGCAAGCTGGGCGCCCCGGTGGCCGCCGGCTGCTCGGTGATCCTCAAGCCCGCCGAGGAATCCCCCGCCTCCGCCACCGCCGTGGTCCAGGCCCTGCTCGACGCGGGCCTTCCCGCGGGCGTAGTGCAACTGGTGTTCGGCGTTCCGGACGAGGTGTCGACCACGCTGATCGCCAGCCCGATCATCCGCAAGGTGTCGTTCACCGGCTCGGTGCCGGTGGGCAAGCATCTGATGAAGCTCGCCGCCGAGGGCGCCAAGCGCACCACCATGGAGCTCGGCGGCCACGCGCCGGTGATCATCTTCGACGACGCCGACCTGGAGAAGACGGTGGAGATCCTGTCGGTCTCCAAGTTCCGCAACGCCGGTCAGGTCTGCATCTCCCCCACCCGCTTCTATGTGCAGGACGCGATCCACGACCGCTTCGTCGAGGCGCTGACCGCGCGAGTCTCGAAGATCAACGTGGGCGATGGCCTGGACGCCGCCAGCGTCATGGGCCCGATGGCCAACCCCCGCCGGCCGGCGGCGATCGAGAGCCTCGTCGCCGACGCCGTCTCCCATGGGGCGCAGGTGCGCACCGGCGGCGAGCGGCGGGGCGACAAGGGCTTCTTCTTCAGCCCCACCATCCTGGCCGAGGTACCGACGGCGGCGCGGGTGATGAACGAAGAGCCGTTCGGCCCGGTGATCCTGACCCAGCGCTTCGCCACCTTCGACGATGCGGTGGAGCAGGCCAACCGCCTGCCCTTCGGTCTGGCGGCCTACGCCTTCACCGAAAACGGCCGCCGCGCCAACCTGATCGCCGACGCGCTCGAGAGCGGCATGGTCGGCGTCAACACCACCATGATCGCCGGGGCGGACTCCCCGTTCGGCGGCGTGAAGGAAAGCGGCCACGGGTCCGAGGACGGCCCCGAAGGATTTCAAGCCTGCCTGGTCACCAAGGCCATTCACCAAGCTTAGGAAACGTACCCATGACCGAGCTCAAGACAGGCGGCGCCCAGGGCTATCTGCGCATCGCCACCGAAGAAGCGTTCGCGCCCCCCGAGATGATCGCCATGTACAAGGAGATCCTCGCCGGCCCCGACGTCGACCCAGGCTTCAAGAGCCTGTGGGGCTTCTACGGGGAGAGCATGGCTGAGCGGCCGCGGTTCATCTTCGACCGGCTGCAGAACCTCGGCGCCCAGCGCATCGCCGACATGGACGCCCGCGGCATCGACCGTCAGGTCATCGCCCTGACGTCGCCGGGGACCCAGATCCTGCCGAAGGACAAGGCCGTCGCCATGGCCGTGCTGGCCAACGACCAGTTGGGCGAAGCCTGCCTCGCCCATCCCGACCGCTTCACCGGCATGGCCGCCTGCGCCCCGCAGGACGCCGCAGGGGCGGCCAAGGAGATCGAGCGGGCGAAGAACAAGTACGGCTTCCGCGCCGTCATCATCAATTCGCACACCAACGGCGAATACCTGGACAACCCCAAGTTCGCCCCGATCCTTGAGGCGGCCGAGGCGCTGGGATTGCCGATCTACATCCACCCCAACACCCCGCCCCGCAACATGATCGGGCCGATGCTGGAAGCCGGCCTCGACGGCGCGGTGTTCGGCTTCGGCGTGGAGACCGGCCTGCACGCCCTGCGGCTGATCACCTCCGGCACCCTCGACCGCTTCCCCAAGCTGCAGATCATCATCGGCCATATGGGCGAGGCCCTGCCCTTCTGGCTCTACCGCCTCGACTTCATGCATCGCGCCGGGGTGTCCTCGCAGCGCTACGACTTCATGAAGCCGCTCAAGAAGGGGCCGGTCTCGGCCTATCTGCGGGAGAACTACTACATCACCAATTCGGGCATGGCCTGGGAACCGGCGATCAAGTTCACCCAGGACGTGATCGGCAAGGACCGCGTCCTCTACGCCATGGACTATCCCTATCAATGCCCGCCCGAAGAAGTGGTGGCGCTGGACGGCATGACCATGTCGGCGGAGGACAAGAAGATGTTCTTCCAGACCAACGCCGAGAAGGTGTTCAATCTTTAGGGCCGCCTAGAGCCGGCGGGCCGCATCGACGGAGGCCCAGGTGAGCGTGGAAGAAGAGATCGCGGCCCTGCGGCGGGAGCTGGCGGCGCTACGCGCCGATCACGACCAGCTCGCCGCCCGGGCGCAGCGTACCGAAGACTACATGCGCATCTGCAATCTGCAGGCGGCCTACGGCTACTATGTGGACAAGGGCCTGTGGGACAAGGCTGCCGACCTCTTCGCCGAGGACGGCAGCCTGGAGTTGGCGGGCCGCGGGGTCTATTGCGGCCGGGAGCGGGTGCGGGCCTATCTGCACCATCTGCCGGCCTATGACCGGGGCGTGCTCTACAACCACATGCAACTTCAGCCGGTCATCCACATCGACCCGGCCAAGGGCGTCGCCCAGGGCCGCTGGCGCGCCTTCATGCAGGTCGGCGCCCTAGGGGCGGAGGCCCGGTGGGGTGAGGCGACCTATGAGAACGAGTATGTCCGCACCCCCGAAGGATGGCGGATCGCCAAGCTGCACGGCTACGTCAATTTCTACGTGGAGTACGCCAAGGGCTGGAACGAAGGGGGCGTCAAACTCCTGCGGTCCATCGACGGCCTGAAGCCGGACCTGCCGCCGACCCTAGAGTACGAAGCGTATCCGGAGACCTTCATCGCGCCGTTCCACTATACGAACGTCTCGGCGCCCTGACCTTCACAGTCTTTCCGGGCAGCGGTTGCAGCCGACCTGCAATTCCATCTCGCGATCTACCGCGCCCATGTCGCAGTAACCTTCCATTTCCGCCAACAACTGGCAGCATATGATCTGCCTGCCAAGCGCGGGTCATTTCCTGCCAAGCTTGGCAGGCTTATAGACCTGCTCATGACTTCGGGGATCATGTTGCGGTGCAAAATCGCAATCCTGAAGCTTTGAAGCGCGGCTATGGCTGCTCCCATAGGGGAGTGGTTGGATGGCGAGTGCGGTCACCTATGGCGAGGGGGCAATTGTCCCGCGCAGATACGCGGGGCTAGCGTTCCGCGATATCGTAGCGCCCCTGCTCGGCGCGCTCTGCGCCCTCGTCGCAGCGGGAGGCGCGGCCGCCGCCGACCTCGACAGCCTCCGCCCCACCGCCGCCGCCCTGCGGGACAAGGCCCTGGCCAGCCCCCGCGCCTATGAGATCACCGAAGCCCTGACCACCGAGGTCGGCGCCCGCCCGGCCGGTTCGCCCGCCATGATCAAGGCCGCCGACTGGGCCGTGGCCCGGCTGAAGACGCTCGGCTTCGACAAGGTTTGGACCGAGTCCTTTCCCGTCGCCGCGTGGGAGCGCGGCCCGGAGAGCGCGGCGGTGGTCGCCCCCTACCCGCAAGCCCTGGCCGTGGCGGCCCTGGGCAATTCGGTCCCGACCCCGGCCGGCGGGATCGAGGCGGAGATCGCCGTCTTCGCGACCTATGAGGCCCTGCTGGCCGCCCCCGCGGGCTCGCTCGCCGGCAAGATCGCGGTGGTGAACCAGCCGATGCCCCGCACCCAGGGGCCGGACGGCTATTTCGCCACAACGCGTATCCGGTCGGGGGCGTCAGAGGCGGCGCGCCGTGGCGCGGTGGCCTATCTGGTACGATCCTTGTCCACCGGCTCCAGCCGGTCGCCGCACACCGGCGGCATGCGTTATCTGCCGGACCTGCCGCGCATCCCCGCCGCCGCCCTCGGCACGCCGGACGCGGACCTGCTCGCCCGCATGGCGGCGCGAGGCCGGCCGGTTCGGATCAAGCTGGCGCTCTCCTCGCGGATTCGCGAAGGGGCCGAGACCCGCACCGTGGTCGCCGAGTTCACCGGCCGCGAGGCGCCCGAGGAGATCGTCCTGATCGGCGCCCACCTCGATAGCTGGGACCTCGGGACCGGCGCGGTCGACGACGCCTCGGGCGTCGGGCTGGTGGTCGACGCCGCGAAGCTGATCGCCGAACTGCCGCAGCGTCCCCGGCGCACCATCCGCGTCGCCCTGTTCGGCGCCGAAGAGATCGGCGGCAGCGCCGCCGCCTACGCCGCCAGGCATGGCCCGGAGGAGCAGGCCCGCCACATCATCGCCAGCGAGGCCGATACCGGCGCGGACAAGGTCTACCTTGCCGAACTGCCCGCGGGCGCGGCCTCGGCCCCGTTCGGCCGGATGTTCGCCGACCTCGTTTCGCCCCTCGGGATCGTGGTGTCGCAAACCGCCGCGACCGACGGGGGCGCGGACCTCTCGCGGCTCAAGGACGTCCCGCTGGCGCTGCTGCAGCAGGACCTGACGACCTATTTCGACCTGCATCACAGCGCGGACGACACCTTCGACAAGGTAGACCGCCACCGCCTGGCCCAGGCGACCGCCGCCTGGACCGTGCTGACCTATCTCGTCGCCGAGAGCGACGTCGACTTCCGCAAGGGGATGCGGACGTCCCCCTGAGTCACCGAGTCACCGCCGGAACCACAGAACACTTCCAATCCAAGGGGACTATCCAGATGCACCGACAGCTACTCGTCTCCACGGTTCTGGCCAGCTCGCTGCTTGCGACCGCCGCCGTGGCCCAGACTGCGGGGAATGAACTCCTCGACGAGGTGGTGATCACCGCCACCCGCCAGAACGACACCGTCAACCGGGCCCCGCTGTCCGTAACGGCCGTCACTCAGCAGAGCCTCGACCAGCAGAACATCCGGTCCGCCGCCGACCTCGCCCGCGGCATACCGGGGCTGCGCCTCAACAATACCGGCTCGGCCACCGCCACCCAGACCATCTCGATCCGCGGCCTGTCGTCCGGCGGCGCGCCGACCACGGGCGTCTATCTGGACGATTCCCCGCTGGCCAAGCGCAGCGGCCCGCTGGGCAGCGGCGCGCCGATCCCGCAACTGTTCGACCTGGAGCGGGTGGAAGTGCTGAAGGGGCCGCAGGGCACCCTCTACGGCGCCGGCTCCCAGGGCGGGACGGTGCGCTTCATCACCCCTGCGCCCAGCCTGACCACCTACAGCGTCTACGCCCGCAGCGAAGTGTCCCAGACCGAGCACGGCCAGGCCAACTACGAGATCGGCGCCGCCGTCGGCGGCCCGATCATCCAGGACAAGCTGGGCTTCCGCGCCAGCGTCTACCACCGGCACAACGGCGGCTATCTCGACTACGCCTACCGGCTGACCGGCCAGACCGTGGCCAAGAACACCAACTCGTCGGACAACGGCGCCATCCGCCTCGCCGTCACCTGGGCCCCCACCGAGCAGTTGAAGATCACCCCGGCCCTCTACTGGTCGCGCCAGACCGTGGACGACCAGGACGCCTATTGGGAGAACGTCGAGCGCTTCACCACACCCGCCAAGACCACCGGGGCCTACACCCACCCGGCCTACACTTACGGCCCGTACAACTTCTACGGACCCTACGTTTCGGGGGACGTCTGCAATATCGGCGACAACTTCGTGAACGTGATCCAGGTCTGCGTGCCCAAGCAGCGCTCGGCCACCGAGCTGTTCCTGCCGTCGCTGACCGTCGACTACGCCTTCGACAAGATGACGGTGAAGGGCATACTGTCCTACATCGGCGATCGCTCGAAGGGGAACACCGACTTCTCCTATCAGGAGCCGCAGAACCACCAGGCCGGCAGCCCGTTCGTGTTCGACCTGCCGCTCTATCAATCCTATCCGCGCTATACCAATGAGCGCAGGGGCATCACCGGCGAGCTACGCTTCGCCTCGGCCAATCAGGACTCGCGGCTGACCTGGGTCGCCGGCCTCTATTACGCCAACGTCGATATCAAAGCTTACACCTACTATGTGGCCAACGCCGACGACCTGACGCGGACCGTCTATGGACTGCCGGCGCAATCGATCTTCGGTATCCCCCTGCTGCCCGGCAATCTCGAATACTATCGCGACTTTCGCCTCGAGGACTCCGAGATCGCGGCCTACGGCGAAGGCACCTTCGCCCTCACCTCGAAGCTGAAGGTGATCGCCGGTCTGCGTGTCTCGCGCACTGAGTTCAGCTACTGGCAGGAGACCGGCGGCCCCATCGGCGGAAGCGCCCGGGGCGTCTACACCGGCACGGTCATCGAATCCCCCGTGTCGCCCAAGGCCGGCCTGCAATACCTCATCGACGACCGCAACCAGCTCTACGCCACGGTCTCCAAAGGTTACCGGGTGGGCGGCGTGAACCAACCGCCGCCGGCCAACTGCGCGGCGGATCTGGCTAGCCTCGGCATCACCTCCACCCCCGGCACCTTCGACTCCGATACGGTGTGGAACTACGAGGGCGGCGCGAAGCTCCGGGTGTTCGGCGCCCAGATCAACTCCAGCGTCTTCTATCTGGAGTGGAAGGACACCCAGACCAACTACGGCCTGCCCACCTGCGGCTTCGGCTACACCCTCAACGCCGGCAAGGCGGTGTCCAAGGGCTTCGACGTGCAGGCGCAGAAGAAGTTCGGGCCGCTGACGGCGACCATCGCCGCCGGCTACACCGACGCCAAATACACCCAGGGCGTGGTCGGCCCGGCCCCGCGGTTCACCGTCTATATCCAGGAAGGCGACCGCCTGCCGGTGCCCAAATGGAACGTGAACCTCGGCCTGCGCTACGACTTCAACCTGATGGCGCGGCAGGCCTACATCCGCGGCGACTACCAGTATTCGTCGTCCTTCGCGCGGGGGGTCGGGTTCGGCTCGGCCGGCTATTCGCCGGACACCCGCGAGGCGGAAGCCACCAACTTCGTCACCGCCCGCACGGGGATGACCTTCGGGAACATGGAACTCTCCGCTTTCGTCGACAACCTGACCAACTCCCAGGACATCCTGTCGACGAGCGGGGGCCGTACCGGCTGCAACGCGGCCTCGGGAGCGGCCTGCACCGTCTTCAGCCAGTACAACCCGGTGTACCGGCGCACCACCTACCGGCCGCGGACCTTCGGGCTGACGGCCAGCTACCGCTACTGACCCAAACGCCGGCGCGGGGGGCCTCCTCCGCGCCGGTTCTCTTTTCACTCACGGGGAGGCCTCCGTGCGCGCCTCAGGCCCGCGACGGCGCGGCATGCGGCAGGGCTGAGAGCACCGCCTGGCTGACGGCGGCGAAGTCGCCATCGTAATGGTGGCCTCCCGACAGCCGGACCGGGCGGATCACGCCGGAGCCGAACACGGGGCAGGCGGCGTCCTTCTCCTGATCGCCGTAGACGCACATCAGGGGCAGCCCCTTCAGCGAGGCCAGCGTCGGCGCGATCGGATAGGCGGAGGCGCTGGTCAGGTTGAGCCAATCGCCGGGACGCAGCTCCAGCTCGCCGTCCTTGTCGACGCCGACCAGGGCCACCAGCTCGACCCGGCTGCGCAGGTCCGCCGGCAGGTGCTGGACGATGGCCGGCAGGGCGTCGGCTCCGAACGAATATCCGGTCAGGAGGACCTTGGTCTTCCCCCAGGCGGTCATGTAGCGATGCAGGATCGCCGCCAGATCGTCGGCCGCCCCCTGGGGCGTCCGCGGCGTCCAGAAATAGCGGAGGGAGTCGACACCCACTACCGGCACGCCGGCGCGAACAAACCCCGCCGCCACCCCCTGGTCGATGCCGGCCCAGCCGCCGTCGCCGGAGTAGAATACCGCCAGGGTGTCGCCAGCGCCCTGGGCCGCCAGGGGGGTCAGGGGCAGCTGCGCAACGCGGGCGGCGTCCGGCCCGGCCGAGGCGCGGGACTCGGCCAGCGGCTGCGCCGCGCCATGCATCGACTCGAACGCCTCGGCGAACTGCGGCGCCCAGTTGGCGGCGACCGCATAGCCGTGCCCCACTTTCGGCAGGTCCACGACCCGCGCGCCGGAGGTCTGGGCGATGAAGGCGTGAGTGGCCGCGGGCAGGCAGGTCTCGTCCTGGCCGCCCTGCAGGGCCACGAACGGGGCCTTCAAGGTCTTCGACGGTCCGTAGATGAAGCCGAGCTTCGGGTCCGGCCTGGAGGTCAGTTTCCCGTCCCCTGCCGCCAACGGCTTTTCCGTCTTGAGATCGGCGCAGAAGCCGAGGCCGATGCCCCCATGGAAGGTGTCGGCCGGCGCCTGGGCCAGGGCCCCGTAGGCGAGGGTCGCCCCCGACGAATAGCCCACCAGGACGGCGCCGTGATAGCGCTGGAAGCCGAGGTGTTTCTGCACCGCCTGCGCCAGGCTGGCGAAATCGCCGGCGGGATAAAGGCTCGCGGCCTGCCCGGACTGCGCGGCGTGCAGATAATGGCGGATGTCCACCCCGACGACGGTGGCGTTCATGCGGGCCAGTTGCCGCGCCATGTCCACCACGCCCTGGTTCCAGCCGCCGTCGCCGGAGACGAAGACGACAAACCGATCCGGTTCAGGGGAGGCTCGGTAGATGGTCACCGCCCCGGCGGGGCCAAAGCTGAACGAGCTTTCCGTCAACGGCTTTTCAGACGCGGAGACGGCGGGGATCACCCCGGTCGCGACCGGCGGTTGAGCCCCAGCCATGGCTGCGGAGCCCCCTGCGATGACGAGGGCCGCAACCCCTGCAAGCAATAGATTCAATGACTTCATGGCGATACGCCCCCCAGTCAGGACGTGCGGATCATTCCGCGCAGAACATCCATCGCACCCCAACCCCGCGGCCCTTTGACCGCGGACTTACCGCTTTGTGAGAAACGGCGGCGCCGCCTCCGGCGGAGCGCCGGTCACGCCGCCCCGGACCGGGCGATCAGGTCGACCTGCAGGCCCTCGGGGTGGAAAATCATCTTCGCGCTGCCGCCGAGTTCGGCCGCCACGTTGCGCTCGATCAGTTGGGAGCCAAAGCCCCGCCTCACCGGCATGTAGACGTGGGGACCGCCGCTTTCGCGCCAGTGAAGGTGGATGGCGCCGCCGTCCTCCCGGCTCCACCGAAGGCGCACCTGACCGGCGGGGGTGCTCAGGGCGCCGTATTTGGCGGCGTTGGTCGCCAGCTCGTGCAGCGCCAGGCTGAACGCGACCGCCGCACGTGGTTTGAGCTGAAGGTCCGGGCCCGACAGTTCTATCTGGCCGGCATGAGAGTCTGTCCCGAACGGCAGCAGACAGCGGGTGGCTATGCTGCGCATGTCCACCATGCCGGCGTCGGTCTTGCCGATGGCTTCGTGGACGTCGGCCAGCGCCTGGAGCCTGGCCTCGAACTCCGCCTGCGCCGCCGCCAGGGGCACCCCGGGCCGATAGGTCCGGCGGCTGATGCTCATGACCAGCATGATGTTGTTGCGCACCCGATGCTGCAACTCGTTGACGAGCAGCGTCTCGCGTCCCTTCGCAGTCTCAAGCGCCCTGAGGGAAGTGCGCAAGGTCGCCGCGACGCCCACCACGATCGCCCCGAACACGAATGCCGAAACGAGGCTGTTGGCCTCAAGCGGCGCCAACACGAAGCTGAACGGCGTTCCCAGGAACAGGTACCAGGCCGCGATCAAGGCGGCGCACAGGCAGATCCAGCCCGCGGGGGCCCCGGCGACGAGGGTGGTGAGGAGCACCACCGGAAAGAGGGACAGCAGGGACTCGGAACCGCCGAGCTCGGGCTGCAAAAGATAACGCAGGCCGATGGTCGCAAGCGCCCCGGCGAGCCCGACCGGCAGGGCGTGGCGGGTTGAGAGCGTCCGTCCGCTCAAGGTGTCGCTGCACCACTTGGCGAGCGCCCGCGCCCACCCCGAAGAGACCATCTTGCGCTCCTGACGCGCCGAGCGTTCGGCCCATCACCTTCGGAGTCTCAGATTGCAGGGCGCTGCCATGAGACTGACATCCCTGTAAGGCGGGGCGCAGGCGACGAACGAAGGGGTGACGAGGCCGAAAACGAGGGCTTCGCGACCTTTCAAACTTGTAAGACTACCGGTGGAATTCCTGTGGGCCTTAGGCGGTCAACTGCAGGTCGCCGGAACGGTCCGGCTAGAGCGTGACAGCGTCAAGTGGAAGCCGGTTGAAGCGCCCGTCACGCCCTAAACTTCTGAAGAGAAGCCATTTTTATCCAGTTCAGACGACTTCCTTCTGAACCGGAAAAGGGGCCAGGCAAGGAACGCCAGATGCGCAACCTGATCCTCTCGGCGGTCCTCATCGCCAGCTTCGGCGCCGGTTCGGCCGCATTCGCCGCCACGACGCCGGCTCACCCGGCCCCGGTCAAGGCCGCCCATATCGTCGCTCCCGTCGTTTCCCCCATTCCCGCCAAGCAGGAAGCCTGCGCCAAGGCCTGGCGTGATCAGAAGACCCACCAGGGTACGCGCGGGGCCTTCATGAAGGCCTGCGTCGCGAAAGGTTAACGTCCGCGCCCTCCCCCCTCCCCGCGGACGTCGCGGGCGGTCGCCTGTCTCCGGCGGCCGCCCGCACATCCATTTGCGAAGGCGGCGCTTCCACATCAATCTTGTCCGGTAACTGAGGGTCCCAGCCATGAGTCGCCGCATCCTGGTGGTCGAGGACGATGAAGGCACGGCGGAGTACATCCTGAACGGCCTCAGGCAGGACGGCTTCAGCGTGGAACGGGTGGTCGACGGTCGCGACGGCCTCTTCATGGCGACGAGTTCGGAGTTCGACGCCATCGTGATGGACCGGATGGTCCCCGGCATGGACGGCCTCAGCGTGGTCAAGGCGCTTCGCGCCGGCGGCGTGGAAACACCCATCCTGATCCTGAGCGCCCTCAGCCACCTGGACGAACGGGTGAAGGGCCTGCGGGCCGGCGGCGACGACTACCTCACCAAACCCTTCGGCTACTCCGAACTGGTGGCCCGGCTGGAGAACCTGCTGCGCCGCCGGCCGGGCAAGGAGATCGAGACCCAGCTCAGCTGCGGCGACCTGACGATGGATCTCCTCACCCGCAGGGTGATGCGCGGCGACCGCGCGCTCGACCTGCTGCCGCGGGAGTTCAAGCTCCTGGAATACCTGCTCCGGCACAAGGACCACGTGGTCACCCGCACCATGCTGCTGGAGCAGGTATGGGACTACCGCTTCGACCCCCACACGAGCGTCGTCGACACCCATGTGAGCCGACTGCGCAAAAAGCTCGACGACGGCGAAGGCAGACCCCTCCTGCACACTCTTCGCGGCACCGGCTACCGCCTCTCCGAACAGCCGTGAGGCCACCCCGGCCCGAGCGGCGGCTCCGCACCCACCATGTGGCCGGAACGCTGCTTGGCGTCGCAGCCCTGGCCATGGCGGTCGCCGTCCTCATCATCGACCGGGTGGGCGAAGCCGTCATCGCCGATCGCCAGAGGGAGGTCGCCGAAGCCGCGCGGGACTATTTCGTCGCCTTCGCCCACGAAGAGGGGCTGGCCTCCCTGGGGAAGGCCCTGGATCTGCGGGAGCGCGCACAGGGCCGCGAAGGCTTCCGCTATGCCCTCTACGACAACGACGGCGCACTGGTGGGCGGGGTGAACCTGCTGCCCAAGACCGCCCTGCCGGGCGCGGGCATGTCGGAAATGACCATCCCGGCGGACGGCCGGGAAACCCCCTTCCATGTCCTGGTGCAACCCATCGCCACAGGGGGGACACTGGTGGTGTTCGAGGACCTCGACGAGCGGGCGAGCTTCCGCATGGCGCTGATCGGCGGTTCGGCGGCCGCCCTGGCGCTGGCGCTGGCCGCGGTGATCGCCACGGGGGTGTGGCTCAACCGCCTCATCCTACGGCGCGCCGAGCACATCGCCCGGACCGCAAGCCAGGTGGCGGACGGACGCCTGTCCGCGCGAGCGCCCTCGCAGCCGGACGGCGACGTGTTCGACCAGCTCGGCGCCGCCATCAACGTGATGCTCGATCGCAACGAAGACCTGATGACGGGCCTGCGGACAGTGACAGACAGCCTCGCCCACGATCTGCGGACGCCCCTCACGCGCATGCGGGGCGCGCTGACCCGGGCCCTCGACGACCGCGCCACCGAAGCGGCGCGGCGGGACGCCATCGGCGAGGCCTGGGAGGAGGCCGACGGCGCGCTCGCCACCACGTCGGCGCTGCTCGACATCGCCCGTGCAGAAACCGGCCTTTCACGCGACATGTTCCAATCCGTCGACGTCGGCGCCCTCATCGCCGAGGTCGCCGAACTGTTCGAGCCCACCCTGGAGGACGCGGGGCAATCGCTGTCCGTCGACCTGGGCGACGCCCCCGTCACGCTGCAGGCGCACGAGCTGCTGCTGCGTCAGGCGTTGGGCAACCTGCTGGTCAACGCCTCCCGTTACGCCGGGTCGGGCGCCGAGGTGAAGGTGACGCTGACGGACCTCGGCGATGCGGTCCGGATCGTGGTTTCCGACACCGGCCCGGGCGTTCCCGAGGCGGATCGCGGCCGGGTCGTGGAGCGGTTTGTGCGGCTGGACCCGGCCCGCACCAGCCATGGATCGGGCCTTGGCCTCGCGATCGCTGCGGCCTGCGCGAAGCTTCACGGGGGCGCCCTGACCCTGGAAGACAACCGTCCCGGATTGCGCGTGGTGATAGATCTGCGGCGGTAGCATTTCGGACGGGCCTTGAGATCGTCGCCGTGCGTGAGAAGCTGGCCCGCACGCCGACGACCGCCGGGACGGCAGGGCGAGAGGGACAGGATGCTCGAGGTTATCCGCCGCTGGGGCTTCCGGCTGCTGCCGGTGCTGCTGCTCGGGCTCGCCGCCGCCGTGCTCTGGCGGGAGTTCCATGACTTGCGGCCCCAGGATCTGGCCGCCGAGATCGCCGACTGGAGTCCCCGGCAGCTCGCCGCTGCAGCCGGTTTGACCGTGTTCAGTTACGGCGTGCTCGCCGTGATCGAGTGGTTCGGCCTGCGGTGGGCCGGGGTCCACGCGCCCTTCCGGGTAGCGCTGATGGGATCGTTCTGCGCCAACGCCTTCGCCCACACGGTGGGCTTCGCCATCGTCATCGGCAGCGCGGTCCGCGCGCGGCTCTACACTCGCCATGGCGCCAGCCTGGTGACCGTGGCTCAGACCAGCGTCTTCTATGGGGTGGCGTTCGGCGTCGGCATGCTGACCCTGGGGGGCCTGGCGCTCGTCTCCGCCCCGGCCGTGGTCGCCGCCGACCTGAAGGCGCCGGTGTGGATGATCCGCGCAGCCGGCGCGACGCTGATGCTGGTCCCGGTGGCCTACATCACCGCCTGCGCCCTTCTGAGGCGGGTGGTCCGGATCGGCGGCCGGGAGATCACCCTTCCTGCCCCGCAGGTGGCGCTGGTGCAGTCCTGCCTGGGCCTCGTCGACTGCACCACTACCGCCGCAGTCGCCTGGGTGCTGCTGCCTAACGCCGTGGTGGGCTTCGCCAGCTATGCCGCGGCCTATGCGGCGGCGACCATGATCGGCCTCATCTCCCACGTCCCCGGGGGGGCCGGCGTGTTCGAGGGCGCGATGCTGACCCTGTTGCCGGAGACGCCCCGCGCCACCCTGGCGGCGGGCTTCCTCGGCTATCGGCTGATCTACTATGTGGCGCCCCTGGCGCTGGCCGCCTTGGTCCTCGCGCGGTCGAGCCTCGGGAAGGACGTCAAGCTACGCTGGCTGGAGGAGTCCTGGCGCGCCGCCGGGCCGCCCCTGATCAGCGTCGCGGCCTTCGGCCTCGGGGTGCTGCTAATCCTTACGGGCATCGGTCGGATCGCGCCGGAGCGGCTGGCCCTGCTGCGGGCGACGGTGCCGGTCTATGTGCTGGAGAGCAGCCACCTGATCTCGCTGATCTCGGGACTGGCGCTGATCGCATCGGCGATGGGCCTGTTCCGGCGGCGCGCCCAGGCCGCCACGGTCGCGGCGATCGCATCGGCGGTGGGCGCCTCCACCGCTCTGCTGCGCGGCCTGGACGTCGGCCCTGCGGTCACCGCGGGGATACTGTTCGTGGTGATCGCCTCGTCCCGGAGTTGCTTTCGTCGGCACGGCGCGTGGGGCCGAAGCGGCCTCGTCGGCTGGTGGCTCCTGGCGGCGGCCGCGGTCTTCATCGGGACCGTCGGGCTGGGGCTGTGGATCTATGCCGACACTCCCTATGAAACCACCCTGTGGGCCGATGTCGGATACCATGCCGACCCGGCGCGGTTCCTGCGCAGCATCGCCGTCATGGGCGCAGCCCTCCTGGCCGCCGGAGCCTGGGTGCTGGCGCGGGCCGGAGGCCCCACCGCCGCGCCTGCTCCACCGGAAGCGATCGAGGCCATCCGCGGGCTGGTCGCCGCCTCGCCGGACACCACCGCCCATCTCGCCCTGACCGGCGACAAGGCCATTCTCGTCTCGCCGGACGGCGACGCCTTCGTGCAGTACAGCGCCGAGGGACGCAGCCTCGTCACCATGGGCGACCCCATCGGCGACCGGAAGGCGGGCCGCGACCTGCTCTGGCGGCTGAAGGAGATCGCCGACCGCGCGGACGCGCACGTCGTCGTCTACCATGCCAGCCCGGCGTGGTTGATCGAATACCTCGACCTTGGGCTGTCGCCGCTGAAGCTCGGCGACGAGGCGCGGGTTTCCTTGAACGACTTCAGCCTGGAAGGCCCCCGCCGCCGCAGCATCCGCCAAAGCTATGCCAAGGCGCTCCGCGAAGGCCTGACCTTCGAGATCGTATCGCCGCCGCAGTCCGCCGACCTGATGCACGAGTTGCAGGCGATCTCGGACGCCTGGCTGATCGAGCACGGCGCTCGTGAAAAGGGCTTCTCCCTGGGCTGGTTCGATCCGGCCGCCCTCGCCCGTGAGCCGATCGCCCTGGTGCGCCGGGAGGGACGTATCCTCGCCTTCGCCAATATCTGGACCGGGGGGCGCGACGAGGCGTCCATCGACCTGATGCGGCATCTCCCCCAATCGCCTCCCGGGGTGATGGACTTCCTGTTCGTCGAACTGATCCAGTGGGCCAAGGCGCAGGGATATGGCTGGTTCAACCTCGGCCTCGCCCCCCTCACCGGCCTCGCCGAGCACCCGCTGGCCCCCCTCTGGCACAAGTTCGCAAGGCAGGTCGCCCGGCGCGGCGGGCGCTTCTACGGCTTCCTCGGGCTGCGCAGCTTCAAGGCCAAGTTCGATCCCGTATGGACGCCCCGGTATCTGGCGGCGCCCCCCCTGTCCCTCGCCAGCGCCATCGTCGACGTAACCCGGCTGGTCGGCCGCCCGCCGCCGACCCTCGCACCGAGCCCTGTCTGGCCAGCGGTCGGCGCCTTCGGGTCACGCCGGCCACCATCGCCCCCCGGCGGGACCCTGCGGCCGAACACGCCCGCAGGCGCCCTGACCTAAGGGAGAGCCTCGCCCGCCCTGGAAGGGCGATCTTTACGGCGCCCTTACGCCCCGGCCCCCAACCCCATCTCGCGCGCTGACTGCGGTCGGCGCGACATTGGCTGCGCTGAATTTTTGTGAGCGACGCCAAATGCTGGATCTCGCCTTCCTCGCGCTGGGCCTGGGCGCCTTCGCGCTGTTCGCCGGCTTCGCCGCCGCGCTGAGGCGGCTGTGATGCTGGAACTCCTGCTTTGGGGCGCGGGCGCCCTGGCTATCGGCGGCTACATGCTGGCCGCCCTGCTGCGGCCGGACCGGTTTTAAGGGGACTCCCGGATGAACTGGCAAGGCTGGGCGGAAATCGCCACCACCCTCGTGCTCTCCATCGGCCTCGGCTGGCCGATCGGGATGTTCATGTCCCGCGTATGGAACGGCGAGCGCACTTGGCTCGACCCGGTCCTTCGCCCCGTAGAGCGGCTGTTCTACGCCGCCTGCGGCGTCGCGCCCGAGAAGAGCCAGAACTGGTTCGGCTACGCTGGCGCCCTCCTGGCGTTCAACGCCGCGGGCTTCCTGGTGCTGTACGGCCTCCTGCGGTTGCAAGGGGTGCTGCCGCTGAACCCGCAGGGGTTCGGGCCCCTGTCGCCGCACCTCGCCTTCAACACCGCGGTCAGCTTCATCACCAACACCAACTGGCAGTCCTACGCTGGCGAGACGACCATGTCTCACCTCAGCCAGATGGCGGGGCTGACGGTGCAGAACTTCCTGTCCGCCGCGACGGGCGCGGCCGTCGCGGCCGCCCTCGCGCGGGCCTTCATCGCCAACCGCGGCGAGGGGCTCGGCAACTTCTGGGCCGATCTCGTGCGGACCACCCTGTGGGTGCTGCTGCCCCTGTCCATCGTGGTCGCGGTGATCCTCGTCGTCCTCGGCGTCCCACAGACCCTGGACGCTTCGGTGATGGCCACCACCCTGGAAGGCGGCCACCAGAAGATCTCCCTCTACGCCACCGCCAGCCAACTCGCGATCAAGCAGCTCGGCATCAACGGAGGCGGCATCTTCAACGTCAATTCGGCCCATCCCTTCGAGGGGCCGAACCCCCTGGCCAACCTGATCGCCTGCGTCTCGATCAATGTGCTGGGCTGGGCCGCCTTCTTCGCCTTCGGCCGGTCGGCCCTGGCGCGCAAGGACGTCCGGGCCCTTGCCGCCGCCGCCTTCATCATCCTCAGCGCCGGCGCCGCGACCCTTTATTGGACCGAGACCCAGCCCGCGCCCGCCCTGGTCGCCGCCGGCGTCGACGCCTCGGTCAATATGGAAGGCAAGGAGGTCCGCTTCGGCGCGCCCGCCTCGGCGGTCTGGTCCGCCCAGACCACCGGCGCCTCCAACGGCTCGGTCAACGCCATGCACGCCAGCTACATGCCCCTGGGCGGCGCAGTGCAGATGTTCTTCATGCAGCTTGGCGAGATCCTGCCAGGGGGCATCGGCACCGGGATCGGCTTCATGGTGATCATGGCCCTGCTGGCCGTGTTCGTGGCGGGCCTGATGGTGGGGCGCACCCCCGAATACCTCGGCAAGAAGATCGAGGCGCGGGAGATCAAGTACGCCATGCTGGCGGTGCTGGTGATCCCCCTGTCCATCCTCGGCTTCAGCGCCGCAGCGGCGGTGCTGCCGGACGCGCTGAAGGGGCTGCTCAACACCGGGCCGCACGGCCTTTCGGAAATCCTCTACGCCTACACCTCGGCGACGGCGAACAACGGCTCGGCCTTCGCCGGCCTGACCGCCAACGTCCCCTGGTGGAACACCACCCTCGGGATCGCCATGCTGCTCGGCCGCTTCCCCGGGATCGTGGTGATCCTGGCCATCGCCGGCGCCCTCGCCGCCAAGCCCAAGCTGGCGCCGACCGCGGGCACCCTGCCCACCGACAGCGGCCAGTTCGTGGGCCTGCTGATCGGCGTGATCCTCATCCTCGGCGGTCTGCAGTTCTTCCCCGCCCTCGCGCTGGGACCGATCGTCGAGCACTTCCAGGCGCTGCACGCGCTGTCCGGCCGCTGAGCCGTCAGGACGCTTCCGCATGACCACCGCTCATACGTCGCTCGGAGACGGCCGCCGCAAGGCCGCCAGTCTCGCCACCAGCCTCAGCCCCGCCATCGTCGGGCGCGCGGCCCGGGAGGCCATCGCCAAGCTCGATCCGCGCAGCCTGACCGGGAATCCGGTGATCTTCGCCACCTGGATCGTGGCGGTGCTGGCCACCGTCTCCACCGGCCTCGCCATCGCCAACGGCGGCGCCTGGGGGTTCGCGCTCCAGGTGGCGGTGTGGCTCTGGGCCACGGTGCTGTTCGCCAACTTCGCCGAGAGCATCGCCGAGGGCCGGGGCAAGGCCGCCGCCGACAGCCTGCGGGCCACGCGGGTCACCACCAAGGCCAAGCTGATCATCGACGAGCGCACGGGGACCACCATCCTGACGCCGGCGCACGAGTTGGGGGCGGGCCAGGTGGTGCTGGTCGAGG